>Ga0255111_1000633_pt1 | contig 10731 bp, 10 predicted proteins | sample Law_Yuk_RepA_8h_FD_188472 | JGI IMG/M metagenome (GOLD analysis project Ga0255111, IMG submission 188472) | Freshwater microbial communities from St. Lawrence River, New York, United States - Law_Yuk_RepA_8h | ecosystem: Environmental > Aquatic > Freshwater > River | place: USA: New York... | reverse complement strand
AACAGCAACGTCAGGCCAAAGCAGGCCAGCGGACCGAGTAATGCCAGCGCACCGAAGGGGACCAAGTTGTCTACATGGGACGGATGGAAGACGACTGAGGCAGGCGCGCCCAATAACAGGACCGTCCAAAGCAACGGGCGCCCCAAGACCAGGTAATCAAGAAACGGGAACACGGCTAGCTGATCGGACACGCGTCCCGGCACGCCGGCCGGTAAAGGGTGGCGGCGGTTAGAATTCCAGAGCCAAACGAGGAACAAGCCGAGAGCCACCCAGGCCCAGACTCCGCAACCCATGGAGTCGAAGCCAGCGAACAAGGCCAAGGGTAAGGGGATGACGAAGAGGGCCCAAGCGGTCCAACCCGGCGGAGTACCATCGGTGGCCTCATGGCGCGCGACCCAGGTGAGTCCGAAGGTGTGCGCCCACAGCGTCGCCGCGGCGAGGAGGAGGTAGAAGCCTTGCTTGGTGCCAAGGGAGTAGACGAAACCTTCGCCCGCGATGGCCGCACCGATCACCGGCAACAAGGCGCGGCAGAGCCCCATGACGACCGGGGCCCAGACGATGCCTTTATGCCAGCGGTTATAGACGAGCACGCCCGCGACGAGGATCGCCGCAAGGACCGACACCGCCACGACGCCGAGCAAGTCAGGCACGCTGAGCACGCGGACCGCGATGACGCCCGCCGCGCCGGCAAACAAGAGACCGAAACCAACAACCAAAGCCGTGGAGCGGGCAACGGCTCCAGAAGGAATCGGCCGCGACGGACGATGCTGGGCATCCCAGGCGGCATCAAAGGCGTCGTTCAGGATCATCCCACCGATGTAAATAGCCGAGACGGCCAGCAGGAGCCACGGCAAGGTCCAAAAGACGATGGTTCCGATGGCTGGCTTGCTGTAGTCGACCATCTGTGGGTACAAGGACAGCGAAGACGACAGCCCATCCCAATAAGTGGCGGCCAACCAACCCGCCATCGTCGAGGACCAAACGGTCGGCAGGTTTGAGCCGCGTGAGAGGATGAGCCAAGGTCGCAGGTTCATGCGGGGATCACAGGGGCTTCACGCCGGCCTTCGCGAGCTCGGCGAGGGTCCAGCGGTATTCGGCGGCGATCATGTCCGCGACGTCGGCGGTGCGGACTTCCGGCGGGAGGACTTCCCACGTGTACGTTTCGATCTCGAGTTCGCGGCAACGTCCAGGGTTCTTGCCGATGACGGCGATGGCGTCGCGCAAGTGGTCGTTCGTGGTCGAGAGTTCGTCGGAGAGGTGATCCGCGTTCACGGGGACGTGAAAGTGCACGCGGAGTTCTTCGAGCGTCCGGAGCTGGTCGATGGCAGCCATGGCCAACGGGATGTCCTTGAAGCGCACGATGGAGCCGTCCTTGGCCCGGCCCATGGTCTGGTGCAGGTACACGGGCTCGTGCATCTTCGCGAGCCGCGCGAGGGCGACTTCGGTGGGCTTGAGCCGCAGCGCCGAGCTGAGGTGGAACTTGAGCACGGGCGCACCACCAGCATCGAGCCGCGCGATGGCCTCATGGGCCTGCTCATACTGCAACGCAAAGTGGCAGGTGTCGTACGCGATGCCGAGCGTGCGGTCGACGAGGCCCTTCGACGGCTCGTCGGCGCGGAGTTGTTCAAAGAGTCGAAGGGCTTCCGACGTGTTCTCGGCGTGGCCGATCGGCTCCGGCTCCAGCGCGAGGCGCAACGTGACGCCGGTGCGGTCGCGCAAGCGGTCGAGGTGTTCGCCGCACGCGAGCAGGTTGCGGCGCATGACCGTGAGCTCATCGGCGTTGCGGCCGAAACCCTTGAACGAACCCGGCAGCGTGCTGACGGTGCCGACCTGGTCGGGCGGACCAAACGCGGCGAGGAGGTCGAAGAGCCGCTTGGTGTACTCGAGGCGCGCGGGCTCGCACCAGTCGGGCGCGAACACGTTATCCTTCACGGCTTGACCATGGAACGGGCCGAACGGGAACCCATTGATGCCCGCGACGACGCAGTTCTCCTTATCCAGCCAATGCCGGAAGGCCGTCAACGTCGCTGGCTCGGCGAGCTCCGCCGCGGCACGATCGCCGAGGCGCAGTCCGAGGACGTACGTCTTACCTGGCGAGACGCGGTCGCGCACGCGCAGGGCGTGGTCGCGCAAACCCGCGAAAGTCTCCACCCACCCTTCGCCGCGATGGACGTTGGTACAATAGGCGAGGCTGAGGCCGGACGAGAGCTTCACGTTCAGCGCAGAGCCTGCGGGTCCTTAAAATTCGGCGACTGCGACAGGAAGCGCACAGGGTTGCCGTAGACGAGGCTGTCGATGGCGGCGGCGGAGTGCCCGCGGCGACGCATCTCCTGCATGGCCTTCGGCACCGCGAGCGGATCGCTGTGGCCCCAATCGCACGCGCTGTTCAACCACACGCGCTGCGAAGCAAAGTTCTCGAGCATGTCGACCGCGCGCACGGGCGTGGCCTTCGATTCGGGGTAAAGCGTGATGCCGGCCCAGAAGCCTTGATCGAGGACCTCGCCGATGGTGTGCTCTTCGACGTGGTCGATGATGACGCGCTCGGGCTTCACTTTGCCGGCGGCCTTGAGGACGTCCATGATGAGGCGCGTGCCCTTGCGCTTGTCTTCGAGGTGCGGGGTGTGGACGAGGATCAGCTGGTCGTGCTTCACCGCGAGTTCGACGTGCTTCTCGAGGATAAGCATCTCATTACGCGTGTTCTTGTTCAGGCCGATCTCACCGATGCCGAGCACCGTCTTGGCCTTCATGAATTCGGGAATGAGCGCGAGGACGTCGTCGGCGAGCTTCATGTCCTCGGACTCCTTCGGGTTGATGCAGAGCCAGCAGTAATGCGGGAGGCCGTACTTGGCGGCGCGCTTGGGCTCGTGCTGAGTGAGCTGGCAGAAGTAATCGTAGAAACCGTCCGCGGTCTTGCGGTCGAAGCCCGCCCAGAAGGCCGGCTCGCAGATGGCCGCACAACCCGCCAAAGCCATCGCCTGGTAGTCGTCGGTGGTGCGGCTCACCATGTGGCCGTGGGGTTCGATGTAACGCATGGTCGGGCTTACTTGAGGCCAGGCCAAACGCCGGAGGCGGCCTTGGTGTCGGCTTTTTCGATCGGGGCGACGGAAGGGTCGCTCCAAAGGTGGAGGATCTGGGCGACGCGGTCGTCGCCGGCCGACAGCAGGAGCGGCAGCGCGGCGCGGAGCCCGCGGACGCGATGGTCTTCGGGGCCGCTGGCCTTTTCGAGGCGATCGAGGAAGGCCGCGAGGTCGAGGAGCTTGTAGCGCGCGTCCATGAAGTGGAGGTCAGCCACTTGGTCGCGGGTCCGGCGAGGCGTGCCGGCGAGGGGGTTGGGGTCGGACATGGGAGACGGATGCCGAAGCACCCTGGTGCGTGTTGGACACCAAGGTGCGGCAGAGGTCCCCACGGGTCAAGCCACCCTGCCCGTTGGCGGGGGCGGCCTAAAGCCGGGCCTTACTTGGCGGCAGCGCCGTCCTTCTTCAGTTCTTCAGCCGTCCAAGGGGTCTTGCGGTCGGCATACTTGGCCTTGATCGCCTTGACCTCCTCTTCGGTGACTTCCGCACCCGAATTACCGAAGGAATTACGGACATAGGTGATGACATCGGCGATGTCCTTGTCGGACACGCCCCCGACCGGAGGCATCATGCCGTTATAGGTGACGCCCTTGACGGAGACGGGACCCACCATGCCGTTGACGATGTTACGGACGGCGACGGAGGCATCCATGGCGACCCACTCGGAGCCGGCCAACGGAGGGAAGACCGGCGGCAGACCAGCGCCCGTGGGCTGGTGGCAAGCGAGGCAGGTGCGGTTATAGACGGCCTGACCACGCTTCATGGTGTCGGCGTTGGGGGCGGCCGGCTTGGCCGTTTCGGCGGCGACGGCGACGGTCGTGACGAGGGCGGCGAGGGCGAGGAATTTCAGGGAGGACATGGTCGTGATGTCCGACCAAGGAGGCAACTTACCGACGAATCTCAAAACGAAAATGCAGTTCCCCGCCCCCAAGCCGTCAGCCATAAGCCGCACCCACCGAAGGGATTAGCCCCGGACACACCCGTGAATGGGATTAAAACGACACCTCCCGCCATCATGGCCGAAACAGTCGCTGGCTTTATTCCCTTTGAATCATGTCGACCTAGCACCGATGGCACCTTAATTAAATGGGGTGAAAACGACACCGACCCTCGATGTCTGGTTGAACCAAGTCCAAGTCCGCAGCCTCCGGACGGTCTTCGACCACCTCCCGGGCGTGATGTTCTTCGCCAAGGACCTGGAGGGCCGTTTCACGATGGCTAATCTCGCCTTCGCCCAGCGCTGCGGGCAACCCGATGAGGCCGCCTTGCTCGGCAAGACGGACGCGGACGTCTTCCCGCCCGAGCTCGTGGCGAACTTCCGGAAGAAGGACGTGCAGATCTGCCAGAGCGGCGAACCGGCCATGCGCCTCGTCGAGCTCTTCCCGAACGAAAACGGCGAACACGTCTGGTACGAGACCACCAAACTCCCGATCTTCGACGTCCACGGCAAGCCCTGCGGGGTCTTCGGGACCGTCCGCAGTTATGAAGGCACCAAGGCCCTCCTGGAGCCGTTCCTTAAGGTCGAGGCCGCCGCTGAATTCATCCAGCAGAACCTCGCCGACGCCCTGAATATCGCCAAGTTGGCCAAGCTGACCGGCCTCTCCATCCGGCAATTCGAGCGCAAGTTCCACAAGGCCTACCAGGTCAGCCCGCGCGCCTACCACGTCCGCATGCGTGTAGCCGCCGCCTCCGACCTCCTTAAGGATACCGCCCTCCGGCCCTCGGAAATCGCCGACCGGACCGGGTTCTACGACGCCAGTGACTTCTCGCGGCAGTTCCGCCGGGCCATGAAAATGAGCCCCACGCACTTCCGCCGGATGCATAAGAACGGAAAAGAAGCCTGAGTCGGCCGGCCAGAGGTCGGGTCAAACACCCGGCAAGTACGATTTGCCTTCTCGACAGAGGGGGGTTGGTCGGTTTTATTCACAGCCGTACCCCCTCCCTAACCATACCTATATGAGTACTATCACCGACGAACAACCCTCCGTTGTACCCAACGCGCAGCGCCTCCTTTGGGCAGGCTTCATGGCCATCCTTGCTGCGGGCGTAGGCTTCGCCCTCCGTGGCGGCATCTTCGGCTCCTGGGCGGCCGAATACGGCTTCAACGCCTCCCAGCTCGGTGCCATCGGCGGCGCCGGCTTCTCGGGCTTCTGCTTCGGCATCATCATCGGCGGCGTGATCGTCGACAAGATCGGCTACGGCAAGCTCGTCGCCCTCGCCCTCATCGGCCACATCGTCTCGGCCTTCGTCACCTTCGGTGCCACCAGCCCGGAAAACGCCTACGGCTTCCTCTACTGGGGCATGTTCATCTTCGCCTTCGCGAACGGCACCCTCGAAGCCGTGGCCAACCCGCTCGTCGCCACGATCTTCCCCAAGCAGCGCACGCACTACCTCAACATCCTGCACGCCTCGTGGCCGCTCGGCATGGTGGTCGGTGCCGTCGCCTCCTACATCCTCGGCTCCTTGATGGGTCTCGGCTGGAAGGCTCAGCTCTCGTTCTACCTCGTCCCCACCGTCGCGTACGCCATCATGTTCATGGGCCAGTCCTTCCCCAAGTCGGAAGCCGCCGAGAAGGGCGCCTCCTTCTCCGAGATGTTCAAGGACGTCGGCATCCTGGGCTCGCTCGTCGCCTGCTACCTGCTCTCGATCTTCCTCGGTAACGTGCTCGGGCCGGTCTTCAACATCGACAACCTCGGCCTTTACCTTGCCGGCGTCCTCCTGATCGCCGTCGGCGTCATCACGCGCTTCTCGGTCGGCTCGCTGCTCCTCTTCGTGCTCTTCATCACCCACGCCCTCGTCGGCGCGGTCGAACTCGGCACCGACGGCTGGATCGAAGCCATCACGGGCAACCTCTTCACCCCGGAACAAGGCAAGATCCTCTTCATCCTCACCTCGGCCATCATGTTCGGCCTGCGCTTCTGCGCCCACTGGATCGAGACCAAGCTCGGCCTCTCCCCGATCGGCATCTTGCTGGTCTCGGCCCTGCTCGCCTTCGGTGGTCTGCAGCTCGCCTCGGGCATGCAGAGCTTCGGCGTCGCCTGCCTCGCCCTCGGCATCTACGCCCTCGGCAAGACGTTCTTCTGGCCCACGATGCTCGCCGTCGTCGGCGACCGCTTCCCGCGCTCCGGTGCCGTCGCGATGTCCATCATGGGTGGCATCGGCATGCTCTCCGCTGGCCTGATCGGTGGCCCCGGTCTCGGCTACGCCAAGGACCGCTTCACCAGCGAATCCCTCAACGCCACCGCCCCGGCGGTCTACGCAGCCAACAAGTCGACCACCGAATCCAAGTTCCTCTTCCTCGCCCCGGTGACCGCGGTCGACGGCAAGAAGCTGGAGGAAGCCAAGAAGGCCGGCGAAAAGGGCACCGCTGACCAGAAGGCGATCGTCGCCGCCAACCAGGCGGGCGACCGCGCCACGCTGAAGGCGGATTCGTACATCCCGTTCGCGATGGCACTCATCTTCTTGGCGCTGTTCCTCTACTTCAAGAGCATCGGCGGTTACCGCGCCCTGAAGATCGAAGAGCAGGCCTAAGAACCCACTGAGCTCTCCCCGCGAAGGCCGCACGGAAACGTGCGGCCTTTTTGTTGTCCGGGCACCTGGGGCGGTGTCGTTATCTTCCCAGATAATCGGCTTCCGTCCCCGGAGGTTTCGGACTGAATAAAGCCACCCCACCTTCCTATGAGCACCAAGAAAATCCGTATCGCGCTAGCCGGCCTCGGCTTCGGCGCTGAGTTCATCCCGATCTACCTCGCCCACCCCAACGCGGAGATCGCCGCCATCTGCCAGCGCAACCCCGACAAGCTGAAGGAAATCGGCGACCGCTACGGCATCGCCAAGCGCTACACGTCCTACGAGGAGATGCTCAAGGACCCCGAAATCGACGCGGTCCACATCAACACGCCCATCCCCGACCACGGCCGCCAGTCCATCGCCGCCCTCAAGGCCGGCAAGCACGTGGCCTGCACCGTCCCGATGGCCACGTCCATCGCCGAGTGCGAAGAGATCGTGAAGTTGGTCAAGGCCACGGGCCTGCGCTACATGATGATGGAGACGGTCGTCTACGCGCGCGAATTCCTCTTCGTGAAGGAGATGTACGACAAGGGCGAACTCGGTCGCCTGCAGTTCCTCCAAGCCTCGCACCAACAGGACATGGAAGGCTGGCCCGGCTACTGGCCCGGCCTCCCGCCCATGTACTACGCCACGCACTGCGTCGGCCCCATGCTTGCGCTCACCCAAGCCGACGCCGAGTATGTCTCGTGCTTCGGTTCCGGCCGCATCGCCGAGGACATGATCCCGATCTACAATTCGCCGTTCGCGGTCGAGACGGCCCACATCAAGTTCCACAAGTCCGACGTCTCCGCGCGCATCATCCGCTCGCTCTTCGACACGGCCCGCCAATACCGCGAGTCCATTGACGTCTACGGCTCCAAGAAGTCCTTCGAATGGCCGCTCGTCGAAGGCGAAGAGCCGGTCATCCACACGGCGAAGAAAGCTGAGCCAGAAATCCCGCAGAAGGTCAAGGTGCCCGACTTCGCGCACCGCCTCCCGAAGGAAATCCAGCGCTTCACGACCAAGGGCGTCTACGGCGAAGGTGAAGACCACTTGTCCTTCACCCAGGGTGGCGGCCACGGCGGCTCCCACCCGCACCTGGCGAACGAGTTCATCCAAGCGCTCCTCACCGGTCGCGAACCGTTCCCCAACGCGCGCCAATCCGCCAACTGGACCTGCACGGGCATCCTCGCCCACGAGTCCGCGATGGCCGGCGGCGAAATCCGCAAGCTCCCCGCGTTCACGTTGCCCGGTTGATCTGCAAGTTGATCAGCTGGCCGGCTGGCCAGTGGACACGAAGGGCGGCCACCCGGCCGCCTTTTTTTATTGGGTAGGGACACGCACCACGTGCGGTCCTACTTGCCTCAAGGTAGGGTTGGCACTGCGTGCCAACCTAACCGAAGATCACAAACACCGCCTCGACCACTTGAAGTCGCAAATTGCGACTTCAAGTTATCCCCTCACGAACTCCGACTGTATCCTAGTTACCTCGGGTAGGGTTGGCACTGCGTGCCAACCTAGCCGCGCCTGTTGGGGTCTGGCTCCGTCGCGTTCACGCGATGGTGCCTGACCCCGTTCGGACAGGCGCGTCGCCTAGTCGCCCCCTAGGTCGGTACGCAGTCCCGACCCTACCTCAAACAATGTCCCGCCGCCAAGCGGCGACACAACCCCTTGTCCCCCTGTCCCCTCGTGGGCTTCGCCCACGCGCACCTTTGCACAGGCCGGCGGCCGATTGGCACATTTGCACATTTCTTCCTCACTCCCGCCTAAGGCCTCTTCCCTCTTGTCACCGCATTACGGCAATACAGCATTACGGCATGACCTACACTTTACCCGTCAGCAAGCGCGGCACACTCACGCTCCCGCCCGAACTACGCCGGCGCCTCAAGCTCGACCAGGTGGCCTCGCCGCTGGTCATCGTCGAAGAACGCGAAGGCGGGCTCTTCCTTCAGTCAGCAGTGGCCATGCCCATCCGCGACATCCCTAAGGCGACCATCCGCCAGTGGGTACTCAACGACGAAGCCGACGCCAAAGCCCTCAAGGCCTTCCGCCGGAAGAAGTGAGGCTGTTTCTGGATTCGAGCGTGCTCCTGGCAGCATCCGGATCGGCCTCAGGCGCCTCACGGTTACTGATCAATGAAGCGGCAGTCGGTGGCTGGTCTTTGGTAACGTCCGACTACTGCCTCCGCGAAACCGAACATAACCTCCCCAAACTTGGCGCCTCGGGGCTACGCGCGTGGAATACCATCGTGCGGCCTGCTCTCAGCATTCATGGCACCCACTTGGTCCTCGATCGTCCCTTGGCCTACCGTGCCGTCAAAGACCGCCCCGTGGTCATCTCGGCCTTAACCCTGCACGCGGATTTCCTCCTCACCCTCGACCGCGACGACTTTCACGACCTGCTCGGTGACTCCATCTACGGCTTACCCATTCGCACCCCGGGCGAATTCTTGCGCACTAGGTAGGAACGCAGCACGCCCTCTCTGCCTTGAGGTAGGGTTGGCACTGCGTGCCAACCTAGCCGCGCCTGTTGGGGTCTGGCTTCAGCGCGTTCACGCGATGGTGCCTGACCCGTTCGGACAGGCGCGTCGCCTAGTGGGCATCGGGTTGTGGGCTGCGGGTATCGCGAAGTGCTACGGCCTTCAGCCGCGCATCCTTCCCGGTTCCCGGTCACCCTTTTCAGGAGACGCCTAGGTCGGTACGCGGTCCCGACCCTACCCAATGCAACCGCGGCAAAGCCGCGCCGCGATGAAGGAGATGGTGGTTAACGGTTGGCGGATAGGAAATGGCTCTGCCTTGAGGTAGGGTTGGCACTGCGTGCCAACCTAGCGCTGATCCATCCAACTGAAATCCGCGCCAAAAAGCACGTAGGCGAGGAAGGCCAACCACAGCGTGGCGATGAACCAAGCAAACCACGCGAAGACGCGCAGGCCGCGCGAGCCGAGCTCCGCGCGACCAAACCACAGAAACCCCGCGCTCGCCAACCAAACCGTCGGCACGGCGAGGAAGGTCTGGATGAGATGTATCGGGCGCTGGCTCCAAGCATAGCGTTCCGCCAACCATAGCCACGGGATGCAGGCGATGACCACGCCCACCGCCAACAGGAAGGCTTTTCGGTAAAGGGCGACGACGCGCGTGGACATGAGCCGACGCTGACGAGGCCACGGGCAGGGTCAACCCCGACGACAAGCTAGCGCGGGGCGACGTCTTCGTAACGGGCCCGTTCATCGCCGACCTTGAGGTCGGTGACGTAAACGACCTTATGCGGAGCCGCAGGTTTTTCGGCCTCAAAGCGCTCCCGCGCGCCGGGCTTGGCGACATTCCACTCGGGATGATAGATGCCGGTCTTGAGGTAGGGCGTGTATTCGAGCCCGATTGTGCCGTAGGTGTTCGGGCCCTTGAGGTCGGCGACGAGTTTGCCGTCCTTCCAAACCTGCAGGAGGCCGTCCTCCTTCGGCGACCACTTCGCATGGATGACCCACGCGGTCCAAACGCCGGGCTGGACGCGATCATCGAACTTGATCTCCCGACGGGTCGGCGTGGTCTTGGGGTCGCCGAAGCTCTGCCGCATAATCCACCGGTCGTCGCCGACGGAGATTTCGACGTTAGGGTAGGTGGCGCGGAAATCACCGGGGATGGCATGCCACTGCATGACGATATCCACGGCCCTACCCGGGTCGCGCACCCATTCCTTCGGGATCAACACCCGCTGACCATACCAGCGTTCGTTCCAGCCTTTCTCGTGCGGCAAGGACAACTCCGACCGGAAGACGCCCGGGGCCCGAATGACCGAGAAGCGCACGGCCTGGCGTCCCGGCAGCCCGGGCGCATCGACGAGCTTGATGAGTTCCGGATCGGGCGCGACGACCTCGTAGTCGGCGTTCTGCGAGAAACGCCACTTCGGCGAAAAGGTCGCGGCCGCAAAGTCGTCGGCAAAACGGATCGCCCCACTGCCGGTGAAGACTTCCGCCGCGCTGGGTGGACGGAACTTCGGCTTCGACTTCGGCTCCTCGGCGGCGAGGGCCGTCACCGCCAGGCAACCCAAGAGCAGGGAACGCAACATGCGTCGACCCTGCCCAAGTCCGGCTTTCGGTCAACCCCCACTCCCC
>Ga0255111_1000632_pt1 | contig 10740 bp, 13 predicted proteins | sample Law_Yuk_RepA_8h_FD_188472 | JGI IMG/M metagenome (GOLD analysis project Ga0255111, IMG submission 188472) | Freshwater microbial communities from St. Lawrence River, New York, United States - Law_Yuk_RepA_8h | ecosystem: Environmental > Aquatic > Freshwater > River | place: USA: New York... | reverse complement strand
GGTGAAAAGGTGACGATTCTGCACGATGCCGATCATCCTTCATCCATTGCACTTTCGATTGTGCCTGGTCTGAAAGTCCCACCTGGCGTTGCCGCATGTGGTTCGTTGCGCGGCCAGCCGTGTCGCGCGAACTGACCAACTGTTTCAACCAATCATCAAGTATTTATTGTTTTTGTCAGTCAGCAATGACTGACAAATTCAGCAACACTTCGCCAGATTCGTGACCCTCAAGTTCGAATTCGCCCAACTTGTCGGCAACGAATTCAAAGGTCACGTCATCACCTGAAAGTTCAATGTCGTAACCATGAAGGTGGAACTCATCTTCAACTTCAGCGATGACATGAATCGTGACAGGGGTACCCACGACGACTGATGCAACTTCGGCCATTCCAGCATCTGCATCAAGTTCAATCGTGACTGATTCAGTAGCAGGAATTCCCGATTCAGGGGTTTCCTTACTCGCCGTGCTCGTCGGGGCAGCAGTACTCACCGGGTCGGTCGGAGTCGCTGACATTGCTTCGGTCGTCGGTGCAAGCGACACCGTGGATGCAGTGTCTCCGCTTGAACATGCCGACAAACCTGCGACTCCAAGTAAAAGAATTGATGACATCACGAACGGGTTACGAGAGATTTTCATGTCCCTATCGTGGCACATCGCGGCGTGCACATCGGTGCCATCACGCGAAACGGCTCATTAGTCGCTGGCTGGTAGGGCCTTAGCTTCTTTCAATTGCAACAACTCGCCATTAACTGCAACCGCGCCCGAACCCGCCTTAGTGCAGAGCAACTCAATCGTGTCGGCTTCGTCGACGTAACGCTTCCCCATCAATGTTCCGCCGTCATGACCAGCAACTACTGCGACCGAACCATCACGAGCCGCAGCTGAAGCAACTGTTGACACGCCACCAATAGTGACATCAACTTCAGTTTTGGGTGATTTCACTGTCATCAATTCGGCGGTACACACTGCGCTGATCAATCGAGCCCCAGGTTTAAGAATCATGATTGAGTTCCTCCTCCACGTGCCAGCAATTCACTCTGAACAACACGCCTTAACATCTTGCCAGTTTCGGTATGCGGCAGAGAGTCTCTGACAATGATCTCTTCGGGGGTTTTTGAGCCACGCAAAACTTCACGAACTGACTCCTGCAATTCTTTCACGTCAACACTATGACCTTCGCTGCACACGACAACGGCGACAATTCGCTGACCCCATTCATCATCGGGCAAACCCACGACACAGGCTTCGGCGATACCAGGATGTGCAAGTAGGACTGATTCGATTTCTGCAGGGGCAATGTTTTCGCCGCCCCGAATAATCGTGTCATCGACGCGACCTTCAATAAAGAGATAGCCCCCAGAATCAATTGAGCCTTGATCGCGAGTACAGAACCAGCCCTCGCTATCAAGCACACTCTTTCCTGCGTACTCGCCCGAAACTTGTTCACCGCGTAAATAAATCAGTCCAGATTCGCCAGCACCGACAACGTTCTCGAATTCGTCACGAATTTCAATTTCAACCATTGGCAAGACTTGGCCAACCGACGACAACCTCCGTTGCACGCGAAGGTCATCAGATACAAGCGCGGCGCGATGATCATCTGGTCCAAGAATTGCAATGGTTGATGCAGTTTCGGTCAGCCCATAGGCATTAACAAAACCCGTTGTTGGAAACGCTTTTAACGCGGCACGAATGACTTTTTCAGAAATCTTCGCGCCACCGTACGACAATGTGCGCAATGTTGACGTGGCCAACACTTCGCCATTGAGTTCATCAACTACTCGAGCCAACATCGTCGGAACAACCATGGCGTGAGTGATTGCTTCACGCTGAACAGTTTCAAGCCATGTTTGGGCCGAGAAGGATTGCAAATACACCAAACGTCGGCCCGAGAAAAGGTTTGACAACATATTGGCAATGCCTGCAACGTGATACGGCGGCACTGAAACCAACACCGCTTCTGATTCATCGGCGCTACCAAATTCAACTGACCCCAATAAGTACGCCATCAAATGGCGGTGCCTCAACAGAGCAGATTTTGGTTCTGAGGTTGTTCCACTCGTAAACAGGACGACCGCAATTTCGTCGTCGTTCTCAGCTGGCTCGATTGGTCCGACTTCTTCGAGATCAATGTTTGATAATCTCCGAAGCCAATCATCAAAAATCAGTGGTGACAATCCGATTAAACGATCTGCCGTCAATGGATCGGTCAGCACTAAAGAATTCGGATAACGCTCAATCAACGATCGCAGTTGGCGATCTTCCAGTCGATAATTCACCGGCACAAACGGAACGCCAGCCCATGCTGCAGCAAACAAGCCGATGGGAAGCAAGGGATGATTTTCACCTACGTAAATGACCGAGGCGTACTTATTGTGAACTTGGGTCGCACCGAGACGAACAAGAAAACCAAACTCAGTTCCGGTTATCTGTGAATTTTCATCGCCTAATAGAACGCGCTCGTCAAACCCAGATTCGACCATCTCGACGAGCGAAGAAAGATGCATCTCGGCTCGCCGTAGTCAGACTAGAAACGAGGACCGTTGGTCTTTTTCTTTTCGGGTGCCCTGAATGGAGCTTCGATCAACATTTCGAAGCGACCGTCGTCGGGCTGATTGGGTTCGTTCAGGCGCTGCAAGTAGGTCTTGATTGCGGCACGCGCACCAGCGACATGATCACCCTTGATACCAACCGAACGGCTGAGAGCATCCTTGGCCTTAGTAACACGTTCTTTACGGGCCGCTTTTTCTTCTTCGGAGCGAGCCTGAGGAACCTTGCCGGCTTTGGCCTGTTCGGCGGCCAGTCGGCGCGCTTCAGCGGCTTGCAATGGAGTCAATTTGGGTGAGTTGGTCACGATGGTTCCTTTGTTTACGTTGTGTTGGTGCCCAGGATGGGACTTGAACCCATACTCTCTTGTTAGAGAAGGGGGGTTTAAGCCCCCCGCGTCTGCCTATTCCGCCACCTGGGCACTGTCCAACAGGATAGGGGTTAAGCGACCTGAGACGGTCGGTCGATCGGCGACGCATCACAAGTAAATCCGAGCGCGAGCCACATTTCGCCCCGCAACCGATCGGCCATCGGCGGGGCCAGCAGATTGGCGACAACCAGACCCTCGATCATGTCGGCCAAAACTGCAACCCACGGCCGACCTTTCACCCGAACTGCCACCGTTGTCCCACCGTCAAAACGACGAATCGAACGGTCGGCTCCGACAATGCGTGGCGGGCAGCGAAATCCGGGCACGGTTAAACCACGAGTACGAGCCTCTCGCCCAAGCGTGCGGGCGGCGGTGGCGAAGTGAACGGTCGTGGCTTCCATGAGAAAGAACACTTTGACAAAGGGGTATGGCACAGAACATCAGAGAAGCAAGACGGATCAGTTAACCCGCCATACCTCACCCCCGACCTAAGGTTTCGCCGTGAGGAGCCACCATGTCCGAGTCTTATAACCCCGCCCAACAAAAGGTCATCGACATGCTCGGCAAGGCCGAACCTCGCCCCGACGTTCCGCCGTCGCTCGCCGATGAGATTCGCGCCGATCTCGAACAAGCCCTCTTGCCGGTCGCTCATCTTCTTCCCGACATCGCTACCTATGAGAATCGCTTTTATCTCAGCAAACAAAGCCTCACGAATGCGCTTTCATGCGAAGGTTTTTACCTGAATGGCCAAGGCCCCTTTGAATGGACAAGCGCCAACTGCAAAGGCACCATCGTCCACAAAGCCATTGAAGTTTCGATCAACTTGCGTCACCCCATGCCGCCGACCGATCTCGTTGAAGAATCAATTTCGCGGCTCAGCAACGACGCCGGAAAATCAATTAGCGAATTCCTCATCACTCTTGACGAATTCGCTCGTGCCGAATTAGTTGGCGAGTGCAGTGCTCTCTTCACGCGCTTCACCGAATGTTTTCCTCCTATCAAAAGTTCGTGGATTCCACAGGTTGAAAGTTCGCTGGCCCTCAATCTTTCAAACAACCGCATTCGTATTGGCGGCAAAGTCGACCTTGCACTTGGCAAGCCACCTGACAAAGTCATTATCGATCTCAAAACAGGTCGCTGGTCACCCGCGCACTATGACGATTTGCGCTTGTATGCACTCATTGATTTCTTAGCTATCGGCAACGCCCCGCGAAAAGTCGCGAGCTATTACCTCGACACCGCCGAGGTACATCAAGAAGATATTTCTGAAGCTGTTCTTCGTTCGACAGCTCGCCGGTTACAAGACGGGCTTGTGCGCGCCATCGAATTAAAACTCGGAGTAGCCGAACCAGTCTTACGTCCCGCAGCAAGTTGCAACTGGTGCGCAATCAGCAGCGACTGTTCAACAGGTCTTGAATACCTAGCGAAAAAGCACGAAGAAGAAGGCTGGTAGTTCGTCAGCGAACATGCGGCGACATCAGTGCCACGGGTAAACCGAGGCCGACATCTTTTTTGATCGAAGCAATTCGTCGACCATGTTGCACCGCGTCACGCGGCGCACCAATGGCATCGGGACCGAGCCAAGCGATTGCAGAATCAAGATCATCCACGACAAATACGACTCCCCAAATTTCTGCGGAAGTTTCGGGAGCCAGGTCGGGACGTTCAACAATTTCAAGAATGAGCGAACCAGCTCGATGAAAACCTTGACGCACCCCGTGACCCGCATCACGAATTCTCTTCAGCGGCAGGCCAAGTTGTTCGGTGATCGCGCCACAGGTACGTTCGAGTGATCCGGTTGTAATGACAACGTGATCAATCGCAGTGACCGCAAATTGGTGGGTCAGTTCAGGCATGGGTTGAAGTTCGGCGATGACACGCGTTGCGACACCGTCGACTGAGTGAGTGGTGGCATCATCAGACCGCACGGTCCAGCCGGTGGCGCAACTACCACTCGCCGACGGTTCGGCAATTTCGGGCAAGAAACGAAAACCTAAACCGGCAATTGAGATACAAGAAACTAAAAGTCCATCAGGTTGCCCGACAGAAAAAGATGAAAAGCCGAGACGATGCCACGGGTCAATCGACGACGACAACCACAGATCAGCGATTGTTGTCATGACGATGACACCTCTTCATTGACAGATTGATTTAAGTGAGCCCGTATGAGACCCGGTGAGATTTCTACCCCGTACCTTGGTACCGGGATTCCGGAAATCAGGTGAAACGAGAAAGAAGGACCTCAGCCGCGACCCATGTTGGGGCGCTTACCGTGGTTCGCCTTTGAGCGGCGGAGCCGGGCCTTGCGCTTCTTGGTCTTCTTTGACATAGGTATGAGAGCCTACAGCCCGAGTCGCCAGAACGAACTCGGCCAGACATGAAACCAAAACTTTTACCTTCACCGCCGAACAAACCGACGTCCCCGACCCAGTCCTAACCCAATTCCTGCTCCGACAATGACCACCGATATTGCCAAGACCCCTCGTGAAATCGGTCCGGTGTGGGCAAGTTCGGCAGCTTCAACCGACAATTCGGGGATCTTGGGCCCGACGACTGGCCCCGAAATCTCGTCGTAGGTCACCGAATTGTTTTGCCCAACGGGCCCGTCGATCGTTGGCGACACAACAACGTTGGCGGTCACAACAACTGGTTCATCGGACCCCCGAGTCGTTTCCGAGCAGTCAGACGAGCCCGGACTTTCGGTCATAAAGGCCACATTCACGGTCCCTTGCGGCACCTCCACCGTGCCCCGACCAAGATCGTTGGTCACGAGAAGTGCGGGTTCACCAATCAATTCGTCATCCGTTCCGATGAAAGAGGCAAATACTTGATGACGCTTCAATGGTGTATCGCCGAAATGCACATAGACCGACGCTGTCTGCGCCGTTCTTAGCGTCGACGCATCAATGGGATCAAGCGTTCCCTCGATTTGATACGACACACATGGTTTCGGTTCGGCCAACACTGGCTGTGCAGAACCAAAGTTCCCCAGCAAGAACAGTCCGAATGAAGAGGCAATTGTTGTCACGACCAAATAGTTGAGTTTCATGTCCGAGTGTGTGAATGCCGTGACCACGTGCGGTGGTCGGTAGCCTGCCTAGCGTCATGGAACGCTTCGGATTAGTCGGTCTCCCCAACGCGGGCAAAAGCTCGCTGTACAACGCTCTCACCGGTGGAGGCGCACTTGCTGCCCCCTACGCCTTTGCGACCAAAGACCCCAACATCGGAGTAGCCAAAGTTCCCGATGAGCGACTCGATCGCATTGGTGTCATGTCAAAAACTAAATCTCTGATCCATGCATCGGTTCAAGTTGTAGACATCGGCGGACTCGTTGAAGGTGCCAGTAAAGGCGAAGGCCTCGGCAACAAATTCTTGGCCAACATTCGAGAAGTTGACGCGATCGTTCTTGTCTTGCGCGCTTTTGAAGACGACGATGTTCCTGGCCCGTCCGATCCACTCGAACACTTGCGCGTTGTTGAAATTGAACTCGCCTTAGCCGACCTCGAAACGGTCGAGAAGCGACTCAATCAGGCGACCCGTCAGGCCAAGCTCGATAAATCTGCCGCTGCCGAACTCGAGGCACTGCAAGCCGCTTACGACGCACTCAGCCAAGGACTCCCCTTGTACCGTGCCGGGCTCAAAGAAGAGTGGCGCGAAACGCTTAAGCCATATTTCTTGTTGACCAATCGCTCGGTGTTAGCCGTTGTGAATGTCGGCGAAAACGAACTCGACAAAATTCCGGCAGTTGAAAAAATCGTGCGCGATGAATTCTCAACAGCCGGCGCCAATGTTGAAGTCATTGGCATGTGCGTGCAACTCGAGGCAGAAGCAGCCACGATTGTCGATCCAGTTGAGCGCGCCGAAATGCTCGAGGGATTCGGTTTGGGCGAAGGTGCTCTTTTCCGTATGGTCCGCAGCGCTTATCACTTGCTCGGATTACGTACGTATTTCACAACTGGTGAAAAAGAAACTCGGGCCTGGACCTTTTACGCTGGTTCAAGCGCTCCCGAATGTGCTGGTCGCATTCACACCGATTTCCAGCGTGGCTTTATTAAGGCTGAAGTCATCCACTGGGATGAACTACTTGAAATAGGCGCATGGAACAAGGCCAAAGATGTTGGCAAGATCCGCATCGAAGGCAAGGAATACCATCCCGAAGATGGCGACGTGATGGAGTTCCGCTTCAACGTCTAAATTTGGCTGAGGTTTAGCAATCGCAGGCCGATGACTACACAATCAAGGAGGCGAGTCATGACAGTACATTCAGCTTGGCTCGTCACCGATGGTCGCGTGATTGCAAGTGCCGACATTGCCAACGACCGAGCGTCGCGACGTAAAGGTTTGTGTGGGCAAACCCAAATTGAAGGTGCCTTCGTTATTCCGAATTGTCGTTGGGTGCATACCTTCGGTATGCGCGTACCGATTGACGTCGCGTATCTCGACGCTGATGGCAATGTCATCAAGACCGTTCAAATGTCCAAGATGCGACTCGGCGCACCAGTGTGGAATGCACGAACAGTTGTTGAAGCCCAAAAGGGAGCGTTCGCTCGCTGGGGCATCAACGTCGGCAACAAAATTGAAGTACGAGACAGTAACAACGAATCGACTTCACAATGAGCAATCTCATTCTTGTTGCAACACCGCTTGGCAATATGGGCGATATTTCGCCTCGTGCTATTGAGGCACTCACTCATGCCGGCTTGGTCTGTTGTGAAGATACTCGGCGCACTGGCTTGCTTCTCCACAATCTCGGCATTGCCGCCACGCTGATGCGCGTTGACGACCACACCGAACATGCATCAATTCCGCGAGTTCTTGATGCACTGAACGAAGGTCGCGATGTTTGCTTAGTCACTGATGCCGGCACACCCGGAATCAGCGATCCTGGTTCACGCCTTGTGCGCGCCGCCATTGATGCTGCACACAACGTGAGTGCCATCCCAGGTCCGGCCGCACTCATCATGGCACTCATCATCAGCGGACTGCCGACCGACCGTTTCATCTTTGACGGTTTCATTGCCCGCAGTGGCCAAGAGCGTGCCGCCCACATCAATGAACTTGCACTGCAACGACGCACTGTCATCTTGTACGAGGCCCCGCATCGCTTACATCGCACACTCGTTGATCTTTCAGTTGCGTGTGGTCCCGAACGCCAAGTTGCGTTGTGTCGAGAACTCACCAAGATTCATGAAGAAGTGTGGCGCGGAACCTTGGGTGAAGCGGTCGGTCACTATGGCACCAACGAACCTCAGGGCGAATTCGTCCTAGTGCTACACGGCGCCCCTGATGCACCACCACCAACCGCCGATGACATTGATCGTTTACTCATTGCCGAACTTGCTGGTGGAGCCTCATCGAAGGATGCCGCCACAGCAGTTGCTCTTATTTTGGGCGTTCCGAAAAAGTCGGCTTACAACCGCGCTGTCGAGATAGCCAACAGCCGCAAAATTGCAGATTAAGCACAAGTAACAATTTGGATTTCTGCCCACTTCGACCAATCAAGATATGGCTAAATCAAGGTGTGGACACGCAACGCCTCACCCAACAGTTCTCGGCAGATCCTGGCTTGAATCAAGAAACATCAATTCGCGGTGCAGCTTTTTTTGATCTTGACCGCACGATGATTCCTGGTTCGTCAGTTTTTACTTTGGCCGGCGTTGCCTGGAAATCAGGACATCTCAGCACGAAACAGTTACTTCATGATGCTTGGGAGGCATTGACCTTTCGAACATCTGGAGCAACCGATGGGAAAACGCTCAAAGTGCGCCAACGTATTTTGGGAGCCATCAAAGGGCAGGATTCGCAAACCCTTCAAAGCCTGGCATCTGAAGTCATCCCCAAGATCGTGTCCCAAGTGCGGCCCGAGACTCTCGAAATCATTCGTTCACATCACCGCGTTGGTCGCCCCACCTACATCGTTTCTGCATCACCTGCAGAAATCGTCGAACCTTTAGCCGCAGCTCTCGGAATGACCGGCGGAATCGGAACAAGAAGTGAAATCGTCAACGGGCGTTACACCGGAGAAATCATTGGTCCCTTCTGCTACGGAAGTGGAAAAGTAGTGGCAATTATGGAACTCGCACGCGATCTCGGATACGACTTGTCGCAGAGTTATTCATACAGCGATGCAGCAAGCGATCTTCCGATGCTTGAGTCAACGAAGTACTCATTCGCTGTCAATCCCGACGCTGAACTTGAAAAGATTGCTCGTGAACGTTCGTACCCCATCGTGCGTTTTTCGGGAATGCGAGTGCGATCACAATCACGCTTTCGATATTCGCCGCAGAAACTTTGGCTGGCGATTGGATTGTGTGTCAGCATCCTTGCCATTGGCCGCAAGGACACTCGCAAAGCCGCCCAAGCTTTATTGTCGCGGAGCTAAAGCAAGCTGGCGACTTTGCGCCACCAATACTCCTTGCGAATCCCACATCTCGCCGTCTTCTTCAAGTAACCCATTTTGTACAAAACGAGTTGAAAAAACGCATGCCACTGGGCCGGGCGCTGGGATTGCTCGAGTATGAACTGTCAATTCAACTGTTGGCACCCAGGCAGTTGGCAAATCAAGATTAAAAGCCGATGGCGGAAAAGCATCACTCGCCAACAACAAGGCGCGCGTGTCAATCGGACGATCGTCATTAAATGCGAACCATCCTCGAATCAACGCCTGTCCAGATTTCACACCTTCACGAAAGTGAACATCTCCCGGATGAATACGGGTGCCGAGGCGTCCATGAATGTACGCGAAGTTGTCTGCTGCCGATTGAACCATTCCAAGGCATTCAGAAAAAGGCAGTAAACCTCGAGGCGGAAACTCTGTGTGCACGCCCATATGCGATGGGCCACCTGGGTCATTCGCTAAATCGCCAAGCGTCGCCAAGACGCGAATAATTTCTTTTTCGCCGATGTCTGTTTGCAAATACAGCGATGCTGTCGCCGTCGCAAAGCGCCGTCCCGCCCGAACAGGAGTCACGACGATTCGTGCCTCACCCGCCGGACACGGTGCCAAGTAATGCGCAGTAACCGTGATGCAATCAGGTCGGCCTGTTGCATCTGAAAGAGCGTGCCCCACCAATGCCAGCAGATATCCCCCGTTGGCATTTCCCATGATGTCCCAACCAGGGTGCACCTTGGTCGAGTAAATGACCGACTCTTTAGAGTCGCCCGAACTTTCGCGATGAACTGCGGTGGCTTGATCGAATTCAAACATCAACTTCCCAATGCCCTTCCCCCAACAACATTCCCCAGATCTTCAATTGACATGAAAGTCACGCTAGTGAGGTCGTAGCCTCAAGAACGTGGTCTCACCCTCTGAACATTCGTCACACAGCTTCTACGCCACGACACCCATCTATTACGTCAACGCCAAACCACATCTTGGACATGCGTACACCACCATTATCGGCGACGCTGTTGCCCGTTGGCATCGACTCATCGGCGATCAAGTCCACTTCTTAACGGGCACCGACGAGCACGGCCTCAAAATTCAACAAGCCGCCGATGCTGTCGGCATGGCTCCGCAGGCTTTCGCCGACTCCATCGCCCCTCTTTTTGCTGACGCGTGGAAGAAACTCAACATCAGCAATGACGACTTTATTCGCACGACCGAACAACGCCACCGCGTCGGAGTACAGAAGCTTTTACAAGCGTGTTACGACAACGGAGACATCGAACTCGATAAGTACAGCGGGTTGTACTGCGTGCCTTGCGAGGCTTACTTCACTGAAGACGATCTTGTTGACGGCAATTGCCCCATTCACAAAAAGCCCGTCGAACATGTTGAAGAAGAAAACTATTTCTTCCGCCTGTCGCGCTATGGCGATCG
>Ga0255111_1000629_pt1 | contig 10792 bp, 9 predicted proteins | sample Law_Yuk_RepA_8h_FD_188472 | JGI IMG/M metagenome (GOLD analysis project Ga0255111, IMG submission 188472) | Freshwater microbial communities from St. Lawrence River, New York, United States - Law_Yuk_RepA_8h | ecosystem: Environmental > Aquatic > Freshwater > River | place: USA: New York... | reverse complement strand
CACTTGCCCTTGAGGCTGGCGTCTGAAACTTCAATGAACTTGCCGTTGTGGAAAGCTTGGGTTTTGAAGGGCTGAACTTGCGTGTTGATAAGTGTCATGGTGTTACCTTGAGGTTGGTTTTAAAAAAATGTTGAATGAGAAAACTCATTGAGGCCTATCGTAAACCCTAATAGTGATAACCCTGATTGGGATTACTTATGAGTGCGATAGTTTTCATTTGGATCACCCATGCATAATTGACGTTAACGTAACGTCAACTCATCAAGGGGTATTCATGGACATCCAAGGCAAAGTTTTCATCGTGACGGGCGGCGCATCGGGTCTGGGCGAAGGCACGGCCCGCATGTTGGCAGGCCATGGCGGCAAAGTGGTGATTGCAGACATGCAAGCTGAAAAAGGCGAGGCCATCGCCAAAGAATTGGGGGGTGCTTTCGTCAAGTGCGACGTTAGCAACGAAGCCGACGGTCAAGCTGTGGTTGCCAAGGCTGTGTCGCTTGGCAAATTGGTGGGCTTGGTGAATTGTGCTGGTATTGCCCCTGCCGAAAAAACAGTGGGTAAAAATGGCGCGCATTCACTGGCGGTATTTAGCAAAACCATCACCGTCAATTTGATTGGCAGTTTCAACATGATTCGATTGGCATCCGAGGCCATGTGCAAAAACGAACCGGAAGCCACAGGCGAACGCGGCGTCTTGATTTCTACGGCTTCTGTGGCCGCTTACGACGGTCAAATTGGCCAAGCCGCTTACTCTGCTTCCAAAGGCGGTGTGGTGGGCATGACCTTGCCGATTGCCCGCGATCTTGCACGAAACGGAATTCGCAACATGACCATTGCGCCCGGCATTTTTGGCACGCCCATGGTGTTTGGCATGCCGCAAGAAGTCCAAGACGCGTTGGCAGCAGCTGTCCCCTTCCCTAGCCGCCTAGGAACACCCAACGACTATGCCAAATTGGTCAAGCATATTTTGGAGAACGACATGCTCAATGGCGAAGTGATTCGCCTGGATGGCGCCATTAGGCTCGCTCCAAAGTAAGCCATACTTTTGCCATCTAACACCCTGTGAGCGACATGAAGTTATTGAAGATAAGCTGCGTCCAAAATATTGCAGTCGGAGTTTTGGCTTTCGGCTTGAGCGCTTGCGCGTTACAACCCAAAAACTTTAACTACGCCACACCCGATCAACCTAACGACCCTGTGGGTTATCAAGAAAAACCAGGCTGGGCCACTCAAGGTTTTGCAGTGGCTGCCGCCAATCCTTTGGCCACCGATGCGGGTTACCAAATTCTCCTAGCGGGTGGCTCTGCCATTGATGCGGCCATTGCGGTTCAAATGGTTTTAACTTTGGTTGAACCTCAGTCAAGTGGCATAGGCGGTGGTGCTTTTGTTCTGCACCACGATGGCAAAAAAGTAGAGGCCTACGATGGTCGTGAAACAGCCCCTTCGGCCGCTACAGATAAACTTTTTTTAGATACGCAAGGCAAGCCTCTGCCCTTCATTGACGGTGTTGTCAGCGGCCTGTCGGTAGGGGTTCCTGGCACCCTCACAGTGCTTGAAATGGCACACAAAGAACATGGCAAATTACCTTGGGCAACATTGATACAGCCGGTCATTCAACTGGCAGAGGAAGGCTTCAAGCTCAGCCCTCGCTTGCATAGCGCGTTGTTGGCTGAAAATTATTTAATCAATGACCTTGTCGCCGCAAGCTACTTTTACGATGCGCAGGGCAAACCATACCCTATCGGTCACATCCTGAAAAATCCCGAGTTGGCAGCTGTCATGCGCGACATTGCAAAGCGTGGATCCCAAGCTTTGAAGGATGGCCCTGTGGCCGAAGCCTTGGTTAAAAAAGTGCGACAACACCCCACACGCCCTGGCAGCATGACAATGCAAGATTTGGCCAATTACAAAGCCAAAAAACGCGATCCTTTGTGCTTTGATCATTTGGTGCAAACAACTGGAAAAACCTATCAACTTTGCGGTTTCCCACCACCCAGTTCGGGCACATTGGCCATCGGGCAAATGCTGGGCATTTTGAACAACACTGCGGCCGGGACAATGCAACTTGAGCAAGGTTTGCCTTCGGCCGATTGGCTGCACTTTTACACAGAAGCAGCCCGTTTGGCTTTTGCAGACCGTGGCCAATTTGTGGCGGACCCTGATTTTGTTCAGCCACCTGGCGGTGATTGGCGGACGCTTTGGAATACCCAGTACCTCAAACAACGCAGCAGCCTCATCGGCGCGAAAAGCATGAAGGTGGCACAACCTGGCAATCCTGCTGGAACCAAGACTGCCTTTGCACCCATGCAGGCACAAGAAGAACATGGTACCAGCCACATTAGCGTGATTGACAAGTTCGGCAATGCTGTGGCCATGACCACCACCATCGAAGCCGTCTTTGGTTCTAGAAACATGGTCAATTCAGGCCAAGGCAGGCACGGTGGTTTTTTGTTGAACAACGAGCTGACCGATTTTAGTTATGCGCCTGCAGACGCCAAAGGCATGCCCATTGCCAATCGGGTTGAAGGTGGCAAACGGCCGCGCTCTTCTATGTCTCCAACTTTGGTGTTTGAAAAAGACACTGGCAAATTGAAAATGACGGGCGGTAGCCCAGGCGGTGCTGTCATCATTCACTACACAGGCAAGCTTTTGGTTGGCACATTGCAATGGGGCTTGAACACACAGCAAGCTATCAACTTGCCCAATTTCAGCTCACTCAATGGCCCTACCATTTTGGAAGAGAGGCGCTTTCCAGAAAGCACCATCAAAGCGCTGCAGGCTAAGGGCCATGAGGTTCGTGAAACCCCCTTGATCAGTGGTCTTCAAGCTGTTGAAGTAACACCCACAGGCTTCTTTGGGGGTGCAGATCCTCGGCGTGAAGGCGTGGTGATGGGCCCCAGACCCTGAAAAAAAGAGTCCGCCCCTCTCGGGATGGACTCTTTGTGCTACCAGGCTTTGCAGTTCAGCTCAATACGTTTGACCCAGTTGGCCCAAAATGGCTGGGTTTTCCAAAGTGCTAATGTCTTGCGTAATTTCCTCGCCTTTGGCCAAGCTGCGCAACAAGCGGCGCATGATTTTGCCGGAACGAGTCTTAGGCAAGTTCTCTCCAAAGCGAATGTCTTTAGGCTTGGCAATGGGGCCAATTTCTTTGGCGATGTGATCGCGCAATTGTTTGGCAATGGCCTTGCCTTCGTCTCCTGTCGGCAAGGGCCGCTTCAGCACCACAAACGCACAAATGGCTTCTCCGGTTGTTTCATCGGGACGACCCACCACAGCGGCTTCGGCCACCAGCTCGGTGCAGCTGACCAAAGCAGATTCAATTTCCATCGTGCCCATGCGGTGGCCCGACACATTCAACACGTCGTCAATGCGGCCCGTGATGGTGAAGTAGCCTGTTTCGGCATCGCGAATGGCACCGTCGCCGGCCAAGTAGTACTTGCCTTGGAAATCGGCTGGATAGTAGCTTTTCACGAAACGCTCGGGGTCACCCCAGATGGTTCGAATCATGGAAGGCCATGGGCGCTTGACCACCAAGATACCACCTTGGCCGTTGGGCATGTCTTTGCCTGTTTCGTCCACGATGGCGGCTTGAATACCAGGGAAAGGCAGTGTGCAAGAACCGGGCACCATGGGTGTCACACCAGGCAGTGGCGTGATCATGTGACCACCGGTTTCGGTTTGCCAGAAGGTGTCGACAATGGGGCAGTTGCCACCGCCCACGTGCTTGTGATACCACTCCCACGCAGCGGGGTTGATGGGTTCGCCCACAGAGCCGAGCAAGCGCAAGCTGCTCAAGTTGTAGCTCTTGGGATGCACCGCATCATTGGCTTCAGCCGCTTTGATCAAAGAGCGAATGGCAGTAGGCGCCGTGTAGAAAATTGAGACCTTGTGGTCTTGAATCATTTTCCAGAAACGGCCTGCGTCAGGGTATGTGGGCACACCTTCAAACACAATTTCTGTACCGCCCAAGGCCAAGGGGCCGTAGGTGATGTAGGTATGGCCTGTGACCCAACCAATGTCGGCCGTGCACCAGAACACGTCGTCTTGTTTCAAGTCGAAGGTCCATTTGGTGGTCAGGGCCGCGTGCAACAGGTAGCCGCCTGTAGAGTGTTGAACACCTTTGGGCTTGCCTGTTGAGCCAGAGGTATAGAGCAAGAACAAGGGATGCTCAGCACCCACCCATTCTGGCTCGCAGGTGTTGGCTTGCTTGGCCACCAAGTCGTGCATCCAAGTGTCGCGACCTGCAGTCATGGCGACATCGGCGCCGCTGCGCTTGACTACCAACACATCTTTGATGCTGCCGCAACCGCCCAAGGCAATGGCATCGTCGACAATGGATTTCAAAGGCAATTGTTTGCCACCGCGAATTTGGTGGTCGGCCGTGATCACAGCTTTGGCGCCCGTATCTTCAATGCGATCGCGCAATGACTGGGCTGAGAAACCACCGAACACCACGGAGTGTGTGGCGCCAATGCGGGCGCAAGCTTGCATGGCCGCCACCCCATCAATTGACATGGAAATGTAGATGATGACGCGGTCGCCTTTTTGAATGCCGATGGATTTGAGTCCATTGGCAATTTGGCAGGTTTTGGCCAGCAATTGGCTGTATGTAATGCGCGTGATTTCACCACCGTCAGCTTCAAAAATGAGGGCCGTTTTATTGCCTAAGCCTTTTTCTACATTGCGGTCTAAGCAGTTGTAAGAGGCATTCAGGGTGCCGTCTTCAAACCATTTGAAGAAAGGCGCTTTGGATTCATCCAAAACCTTGGTGAAGGGTGTTTTCCACGATATGAATTCTTTGGCTAGCCGAGCCCAGTAGCCTTCGTAATCTGTTTCAGCCTCTTTACAAAGGGCTTGGTAAGCTGGCATACCAGAGATATGGGCATTTTTAACGAAGTCAGCACTGGGCTGGTAAACGGTGGCGCTCATGATGTGTCTCCTTAGGAACTTATTCGAATTGCTGGTGCTGAATGTCGTGCTTGGCTCTTACAAAGCCCTGACTGACAGTATTCTTTCATATCTTGTTAAATCCGACACATTTCGGCAAATCTACGGCTTTAAAATCAAACAAACTTCTCTAAAGATCAACCATGGCTTCCAACCCCCAACCCCATTCCCAAAAAACGGACCTTCGCCCCCTGCCTAAGCTGATTTTTGCCAGTCGTTGGTTGCAACTTCCCCTCTACCTCGGCTTAATTTTGGCGCAGGGTGTCTACGTGTTCCATTTTTGGGTGGAGCTGGTGCATCTTTTGGAAGCCGTATTTGGCAGCCAAACAGCCCTTCAAGCTTTGATCTCTGGCATTGGTTACAAAGTCGACGCCCCCATCACGCAATTGAATGAGACCATCATCATGTTAGTGGTCTTAGCACTCATTGACGTAGTCATGATTTCCAATCTGCTCATCATGGTCATTGTGGGTGGCTACGAAACATTTGTGTCGCGCATGGATTTGGAAAACCACCCCGATCAACCAGAATGGCTGAGCCATGTGAATGCGTCTGTTTTGAAAGTGAAATTAGGCACTGCCATCATCGGCATCAGTTCCATCCACCTGCTCAAGACATTCATCAATGCTGCTAACTACACCGAACAAGTTCTGATGTGGCAAACCATCATCCATGTCACCTTCCTTCTCAGTGCCTTGGCCATTGCCTACACCGACAAGCTGATGTCACACCACAACAACCATTGAAAATAGTGAACAGGCAGCTTTCAGCTCCTGAATTTTGAAAATTTAAATAAGACTTCGTGAAAGTAAGACATGACCACCTTGATTAAAGAAGAAGACCTGATTGAATCCGTAGCAGCTGCCCTGCAATACATCAGCTACTACCACCCTGCTGATTTCATCTCCCACTTAGCTTCTGCGTACCACCGAGAGCAAAGCCCCGCGGCCAAAGACGCCCTTGCGCAAATTTTGACCAACAGCAAAATGAGCGCCATGGGCCATCGTCCCATGTGCCAAGACACCGGCATCGTCAATGTGTTTTTGAAAGTCGGCATGGACATCAAGTTTGACAACTTCAAAGGCGGCTTAGAAGATGCCATCAATGAAGGCGTGCGACGAGGTTACAACTATGCCGACAACATGTTGCGCGCATCGGTAGTTTCCGATCCTGAATTTGCTCGCAAGAACACACAGGACAACTCCCCTGCCGTGATCTTCACGCAAATAGTGCCCGGCAACAAACTGGACATCACCGTGGCTGCAAAAGGAGGCGGTAGTGAAAACAAGTCCAAGATGGTCATGCTCAACCCCAGCGACAGTGTCGTCGACTGGGTCTTGAAAACAGTCCCCACCATGGGTGCTGGTTGGTGCCCTCCTGGCATGTTGGGAATTGGCATTGGTGGTACTGCAGAAAAGGCAGCCCTGATGGCCAAAGAAAGTTTAATGGACGACCTCGACATGTACCAGTTGCTAGAGAAATCAAGCAAGGGCGAAAAGCTCACTCAAGTTGAAAACATGCGCTTGGAAATTTATGAAAAAGTCAATGCGCTTGGCATTGGCGCTCAAGGTTTGGGTGGCCTCACCACGGTGCTTGATATCAAAATCAAGATGTACCCCACCCACGCCGCCAGTAAGCCTGTGGCCATGATTCCCAACTGCGCCGCCACCCGACATGCGCACTTTGTGATGGACGGCTCTGGCCCCGTTTACTTGGATGTGCCTTCCCTCGATTTGTGGCCCGATGTGAACTGGACACCCGATACAAAAAAGAGCAAGCGCATTGATTTAAACGCACTGACTCCCGCAGAGGTGGCGAGCTGGAAACCTGGTCAAACTTTGCTGCTCAACGGCAAAATGTTAACGGGGCGCGATGCCGCTCACAAACGCATTCAAGACATGTTGGCCAAGGGCGAAAAACTGCCTGTCGACTTCACCAACCGCGTCATTTACTATGTAGGCCCGGTAGACCCCATGAAGGGCGAAGCTGTTGGACCCGCAGGCCCCACCACCTCCACACGCATGGATAAATTCACCGAGATGATGTTGGCCCAAACCGGCCTGATTGCCATGGTGGGCAAAGCCGAGCGAGGCCCTGAGGCCATTGCAGCCATCCAAAAACACAAATCAGCCTACCTCATGGCTGTGGGCGGTGCGGCTTATTTGGTGTCCAAAGCCATCAAACAATCGAAGGTGTTGGCCTTTGCAGACTTGGGCATGGAAGCCATTTACGAATTTGATGTGGTGGATATGCCTGTCACAGTGGCGGTAGATTCTGGTGGCACAAGCGCTCACAATACCGGCCCCGCTGAATGGCAAAAACGAATTGCCACGGGAGAGTTCAAAGGCATCAAAGTTGGCGCCAATTGAGCCTGCCCCTCTAAATGTGGGTGCCCGTCAAGGGGCCATCGGCGTTTTTGACAGCGGCATTGGTGGCTTGAGTGTTTTGAAAGCCTTGCGTGCCGAAATGCCGCAAGAGCGCTTCATTTACTGGGCCGACAGTGGCTATGCGCCCTATGGCGAGCGCAGCGACGACTTTGTCATTGCACGAAGCCATCACATCACTGAACAGCTTTTGGCAAAGGGTGCCATGAAGGCCGTGGTTGTGGCATGCAATACCGCCACGGCTGTGGCCATTGAGAGTTTGCGCACCCATTACCCTAAGCTGCCATTCATAGGTGTTGAACCCGCACTCAAACCCGCGCTTGCACAAACGCAAACTGGGTATGTGGGCGTGATGGGCACACAAGGCACTTTGAACAGCACGCGTTTCGACAACTTGCTCAAGACAGTTCAAACAGATGCTTTGCCTAAGAAAGGCCATTTTGTTTTAAAAGCCTGCAAAGGCTTGGCGCTGGCCATTGAAAAGCAAACTGAAAAGTCTTTAAACGACACCACAGAGGTTGCGCAGTTGTGTGCCAAGTACGTTCAGAGCATGGGCTCTTTTGGGCCTGCAAATGCCCAAATAGACACCTTGGTTTTAGGCTGCACGCACTACATTTTTGTGCAAGAAATTTTACAAAAACTGGTTGGTCCTGATGTACAGCTTATTTCAACAGGTGAAGCGGTTGCGAAACAAACCAAACGCTTAATCACACCAGCCAATTTGGTGCCTCTCGCCCCTTCTCGTTCAAGTGAATCTGAAAAGATTGAACTTTGGACCACAGGCGCTTTAAGCGCACTTCAATCTGCGGCCCTTCGGTGGTTAGACCTGCCGCCTGCGTGCTGCCATCAAGCTGCAGCCCAAAGCTTCTCACCACCCTGATCTAGGTGCGTGAGGTAAACCCGCAGCTCAAACTCCCACTGCGCATAATCTGGTGCCATGTGATGGCAAAGCTTGTAGAAAGCTTTGTCGTGTTCGCGCACTTTGAGATGCGCCAATTCGTGCACAGCAATCATTTGCAAAAATGCAATGGGTGTTTCTTTGAACAAGGCGGCCACTTTGATGTCGCGCTTTGATTTCAGTTTGCTGCCTTGAATGCGTGAGGTGGTGGTGTGCAAACCCAAAGCATGTTGAATGATTTGCAGCTTGCTGTCATAACTGACCTTGTTAATGGGATCAGCCTGACGCAAAAATTCATTTTTCAGTTCCATGACGTAGTTGTAGAGTGCGCCATCTGTGCGAATGGTGTGCGACTCTGAATGTCTAGACTTTAACCATTCACCCAAACCAGGACCTTCAATGATTTTCTGCACTTGCAACTGCAGCTTGTCTGGGTAGGCCTGAAGGTAGCGAAATGCAGTCATGAGGCTGTCGATTAGGCTTGCGCTTGGGCCTTGCTTTGACCTCGCTGTACATTGATGGGCAACAACAAAGCCAAACCGACCAGAAACAAAACAGCGGTGGCACCAATTGCCATGCGCTGATTGCCCGACGTGAACCAAGTGATCAATCCATAACCCAATGGGCCCACAATGCTGGCCAGTCGAATGGCAAACGTCCACAAGCCAAAAAACTCAGCCAAACGATGGCTTGGAATGAACAAGCCCGCCATGGCCCTGCCCGTGGATTGGCTAGAACCCATGCAAACACCCGCCAAGGCAGCCGCCCACCAAAAAACTTCTTTGCTGGTGGTCAGCGCTGCCAAAACACAAGTGATGCTCCACCCTACCAAAGTGATCGCCAGCGCCAATTTGTGACCGATGCGATCTTGCACATACCCAAACACCAAAGCGCCCACCAAGGCCGCAATGTTCAATACAAAAATAAGGGCCATGGTTTCTTGCGGCTGAAATCCAATGACTTGTTCGGCGTAGATGGCTGCCAATGTAATGGCAACAGCCACGCCGCCTTGATAGGCCACTGCACACGCCATGAGTTGCATGAAATCTTTGTAGGCTTTGGCTTCTTGAAAGGTTTGACGCAACTGTTGCCACTGACTTTTTGAACGCTCTCGCTCAGGTTGCGGTTTGGCGTGTTCTTTCATGAGTGCAAAGGTAACGCATGCGGCAAGCGCATAAATGAGGGCTGTGACAAGCATGGTGACCGGTACAAACTGTCCCGCAGTTTGGCCTTGGTCTTGTGCCCAAAGCACATAGCCCAAGCAAATACCCAAAGTCAGCATGCCGCCTAAATAACCCCATGCCCATCCCCATGCACTGACGCGTCCCATGGCCTTGGATGTGGCCAGTTCAGGCAAAAAGGCTGCTGTTAAAGATTCGCCGTAAGAGAAAAAAGTGTTGGAGATCACAATGCAAACAACAGCCAAAGCCACCTGACCCGGCCCGACCCAAGCCAAGGCTGCCGTACTGACCACGCAAGCGGCGGTAAAAGCCATGAGCATTTTTTTCTTGGCGGCGTGTCGATCGGCCCATTCGCCCAAAGCTGGCATGGTGAGCATGACAATGGCGTAGGACAGACTGAGTGAACTGGTCCAAGCCAAAGTAGCCCAATCTGCTTTGTCGGCCACTGCGCCCACAAAGTAAGCCGCAAAGACCGCTGTGATGACCACCGTGGTGTACCCAGAATTGGCGAAGTCATACATGGCCCAGCCAAAGACTTCTCTGCGCTTTACACCCGGATTGAGCATGGCAAGTGGGCCAAAGCCTGGTGGCGTTTAAATTTGAATTCAGTGCAAATGGCGTGGCCGACGGCCCCCGCCATGCCCACCACCTTGTGGTCCGCCGCCACCGCTGCCCCTAGGCGGCTTGCCCAATTCGAGCGAGCTGACCAAATCGCTAAAGCGCTCTGAGAACAGCTTGTCAATTTCTTGGACCACGCCACTGAGCTCTGAGCCATCAAAATGGCGCTCCATAAGTCCCACGACGTCTTGAACCAGCAAATCTCTTTGTGCCTGCATGATTGAAGCAGGATCGGGGCCCACAAAGAGGATGAGGAAATCATCGCGTGACTCTGCACCGCGCGATTCATCTTCATCTTCAAACTCAGTGTCGTAAAAGGTGATTTCTAGCTGTGCGCCCGCTGCCGAAATTTCGTTGATGTTCATGCAGAGATCGTCTAGCACTTGGCGAAAATCCTCGTCGCCGCGGACGGTCCAGCACAGTTGAAGCTTGTGATCGGCGGCTTCAAATCGAATGCCAGGCTCTTCTTCGTAAAGGCTTTGTGCACCTTCTGTGAGCGATTTAGCGCCCGCGTATTTCCAAAGGGGCTTGGCGGCTTCTTGCAGTGCCTTAAAGTCCACGTCATCACGCAACAGGATTTCACCATGAACATGAATTTCAAAGGGTGCGCTGAAGGATGTCATGGCTGTTTACTTAGTCGATGGTGCCCCGGGCCGGAATCGAACCGGCACGCCCGCTATGAACGAAGCGGCGGATTTTAAGTCCGATGTGTCTACCAATTTCACCACCGGGGCTAAAGCTCTATTGTGCCTTCAAGTTGAGCTTTT
>Ga0255111_1000627_pt1 | contig 10806 bp, 1 predicted proteins | sample Law_Yuk_RepA_8h_FD_188472 | JGI IMG/M metagenome (GOLD analysis project Ga0255111, IMG submission 188472) | Freshwater microbial communities from St. Lawrence River, New York, United States - Law_Yuk_RepA_8h | ecosystem: Environmental > Aquatic > Freshwater > River | place: USA: New York... | reverse complement strand
GGCGCACGCAGGCGCGAGGGCCGGCCGCGACGACGGCGCCGATCTCCATGCGCTTGGCGACGTAGCCGGGGTGGTAGTGTTCGGACACCAAACCGGTCGCGAGGCCGATCTGATTGCCGTAAGCGGAATAACCAGCGGCGGCGCCGGTGGTGATCTTACGCTGCGGCAACTTGCCCGGCAGCGTCTGTTCGTACGGCGTCAGCGGGTTGGCGGCACCCGTCACGCGCATCGCCTGATACACGTAGGAGCGGCCGGACAGCGGGTCACGGATCGCGCCGCCCAAGCAGGTGGCGGCACCCCCGAAAGGTTCGATCTCCGTCGGGTGATTGTGCGTCTCGTTCTTGAACATCACCAGCCACTCCTCGACCTTGCCGTCGATCTCGACGGGTACGACGATCGAAGCCGCATTCACTTCCTCGGAATCTTCCATGTCATCGAGGTGGCCCGTGCGTTTGAGCTCACGGCCGGCGATGGTCGCGATATCCATCAGGCAGACTGGCTTACCCTGGCGGTTGAGACCGAGGCGCACCTGCTGATAGCGGTCCCAAGCGGCCTTGAACGGAGCGAGCAGAGGCGACGGCGCGAACTCGACGGACTTCAGTTCGGCCAAGAACGTCGTGTGACGGCAATGGTCGGACCAGTAGGTATCGAGGAGTTTAATTTCCGTGAGCGTCGGCTCGCGGTGGGCGGCGTCGCGGAAATGCTTTTGGCAGAAGACCAGGTCGGCGTCGGACATCGCCAAGCCGAGCGACTTGCGCAGGGCGACGAGTTCGTCGGGCGTGTGCGTGAGGAAGCCCTTAAGCGCGGCCACGGCGGCCGGCACCGGAGCCGCGCGACGGAGCGAGCTGGGCTTGGCCAGATCGGCCTCACGGGAATCGACCGGGTTGATCAGGTAGGCCTTGATGCGCTGCAGGTCTTCAGCCGAGGCGCCGCTGACGACGTACGTGCGGGCGGCACCGACGACGGGGCGTTCCCCTCCCCCGACGATCTGGAGGCACTGCGCGGCGGAGTCGGCGCGCTGGTCGAATTGACCAGGCAGGAATTCGACGGCGAAGGCGACTTCGCCCGCGGCCAAGGGGAAGGATTCCAGATGCACATCATCCACCGGCGGTTCGGCGAAGACCGTCGGAATCGCTTGGCGGATGGCTTCATCGGAAGCCCCCTCGACGTCGTAGCGCTGGAGGATGCGGAGACCCTGCAGGCCGGCGAGGCGGAGGGAGTCCCGGAGGTCACGGAGGAGCCCTTCGGCTTCGGAGCGGAAGGCGGGCTTCTTTTCGACAAAAAGGCGTTTCATGAAGTCGGCCTCACTTTGGGAGAATATGGGGGGGAAGGACGATAAGGAAATGCGGTGGCACCCCTTACAGCGGTGCCGAGGGGATTGGCGGGCTGGAAGGATGATTGAAATGGGGGACCGGGGGCCGGAATGGTGGTAGGGGCACGATTTATCGTGCACTCCCCGGCAGGAGGGCGCGGCAAAGCCACGCCCCTACCCAATAAAGGAAATAGCGGTTGGCAGTTGGCGGGTCGGGAATGGCTCTGCCTCGGATAGGGTGCCTTTTCTTTCGATTCGAGGCAGCTAGGTCAGCACGCAGTGCTGACCCTACCTCGAGGCTGGCGGCAAAGCCGCCGCACAACCCCTAGCCAACCATTCCCCTCGCGGCCCTTAGGCCGCGCCGGTCTTGCGCGGGCGGCGACGGATCGCGGCGAAGGCCAAGGCGAGTCCAGCGAGGCCCAGTCCGTAGGTGGATGGCTCGGGGATTGCGGTGAGGACGATCGCGCCATTGGCGCTGTCGTTGGAGACCGTGAACCAGTCAGCCTCGGCCGTGACGCCGTAAGCGTCCTTGAAGTTCGCGTAGTTGACCGTGAAGAGGTCGGCGACATTCGTCACCCCATTGCCCAAGGTCAGCGTGCCATACTTGAAGAGCGTGAAATGCTTCGGGCTGTTCCAAGCAAACGTCTGGTTGGCCAGGTTACCGCCCGCGACATTGCCGCCATCGAGCGAAACCAAGTTCACCGTCAGTCGGTTGGCCGCGGACAGGCTTGCGAGGTTGAGCACACCCGAGACCACCACGGAGTCATAACCCAAGCCCGCGACGCTGGCCGTATCCTTCATCGACAGCGTATAGGCCGAACCTGCGCCGAAGCCGAGGCTGGTGAGCGTACCCGAACCCTTGGCCGTCGTGCCGGACTCGAAGAAGAGCTTGGCCACTTGGTCGGCGGAGACCGCCACCGACTGACCGCCCGCATAGGTCATCGTACCCGCATAATTGGCGCCATTGTTGACGGCACCACCCGTGTTGCGGACCGCGTTGTTGAAGCCCGCACCGAAGTCGAGCGTCGCCCCCGACGGGACAATCACGCGACCGGCGCCGAGGCTACCGGCAGTGAAGGTCTTCGTGCCGACATAGGCCAAGGTCACGTCACCACTGAGGCCGGAGGCGTTGAGCAGCGCGCCGTTGACGTAAGAAACGGTGGAAGACGCCGACTTACCATTGAAGTCGAACGAACCACCCGAGATCGCGAGGGCGTTGCTCAAGCCGTCATCCGCAAGGGTCACCGCATCGCCCGTGCCGACTTGCAGCACGCCGTTGCCGAGCGTGCCCGGCGTGAGGGTGACCGTGCCGAGGAGGTCGACGTTGCCGGAGTAGTTGGCGGCGTTGAGCAATTGGCCCGACGCGTAGTTCAGGGCCTTGGTCGAGACGAGCCCCTGGAGGTTGATGGTGCCGCCCTCGAGCGTGACTGCGCCCCCGGAGATGCTCCCCGCCGCCGCATCGAGCGTCGTCTTGACGATGAGATTACCGGCGAAAGTCGCCAAGCCATTGAGGGTGCCACCGGTAAATTCGATGGGGCGCGCTTCACCGGCGAGGTCGACCGTCTGACCGGCCAGGATCCGGACCTTCGTCGAGGGACCCGCCAAGCTCAGCGCGGGAGCGTCCAAGGAAGTCGCCAGGAAAGTCACCGCGCCCGTATACGTGGTGGTCTTCAGCAAACCACCCCCCGCCAGCGTGATCGGCAGACCCGATGGGTTCAGGTGGTTGAGGTCCAAGTTGGCGCCGGGCCAGACATTGACCGAGGAGGTTCCGAGCGCGGCCACCGTCCCCAGGACGGTCGTTCCACCGTACAAGTCGGTCGTGCCCGTGAAATCATTCGCGCCATTCAGAACGATCGTCCCGCTGTTGGCGGAGCCCAGCGACAAGTTCACGGTGCCGCTGCCGGCGCCATTGGTGATCTTCCCGTTGACCGCAAAGGTACTGCCCGTCGCCGTCGACAGCGTGCCGACGGTGTTGACGGCCAAGGTGATTCCTCGATTCGCCGAAAGCACGGTGTCCGTGGTCGCCTGCAACGTGCCGCCGGCCAAGACGATTTGGTCGGCGGTGACGGCCGCAGGAACCGCGCCCAAAGCGGCGTCGGCGTTGATCGCCAAGACGCCGCCATTGACGTTCACGGGGCCCGTGAAGGTGTTGTTGCCGGTCAGCGTCAACGTCCCATACCCATCCTTGGTGAGGCCCCCACCCAAGGAGTTGGCATCCGTCAACAAACGTTGGGCGACCGTGATGTCGTTGGCGTTCGTATCGAAACGGGCCCCACCCGCCTTGATGAAGGCATTCGTCAGGCCCGACAGGTAAGCCGTGCTCGACACCGTCGGGCGGAGCGTGCCGCCATCGAAATTGAGGGTCGCCGTGGAGCCAGCCCCGCGAACCGTGGGGAACGCCGGCAGATGGACGAGCGCCGTGCCGCCGATATTGATGGTCGCCGTATTGGTCGCACCCGCCGCGAGGAGGGTGAAGGAGTTGGCCCAGAAGTAACCACCCGTCAGGTTCAACGTCGAAACCAAGCCCGTTGAACCGGAGGTGGCGCCGCCGCCGATCGTCAGGATCCCGACGTTCGCGGTCCCGCCGGTCTGGTTGAAGGTCGCGTTACAATTGCTGGCGACGGTATCGGAGCGGCCGATCTGCAGGATTGCATTACCGCTCGCGCCCCCCGCGACGTTCATGTTCAAGGAGCCCGTCCCGCTGAGGTTGAAGATGGCCGTGGAAGTGCCGCCGCCGTTCACGCCCAACATGACCCCACGGGTCGCGCTGGCGATCGTCGTGATGCTCCCGCCGCTCAGGTTGTAGACGCCCAGGTTGCCGACGGTGCCCTGCCCCACCAGCAATTGATTGCCCGTCGGGCCGGTGAAGAGGATCGCCCCACCCGTCTGGTTCACCGTGCCCGTCGCCGCCGTGGTGGGGGCGTTGCCGACGTTGATGGCGCTGGCGATGGAATAGGAGCCGTCGACGATGTTCAGGGTGGCGTTGAGTCCCGCCGTGTCGCTGACGTTGATCTGCCCGCTCAGGGCGGTACCGACCCGCGCCCCGGAAAGCACCAAAGTGCCTTCACGCACGACCGTGACGCCCGTGTAAGTGTTCAAACCTTGGAGTTCCCAAGTTCCGGGACCCGTCTTGTGCACGGTGGTGGTGCCGCCGCCGTTGCTGATGATGCCGGTAACGCGATTGGCGGTGTGCGTACCACCCAGGACCAACGTGGTGGCCGCGGTCCCGCTATAGTTGCCGATCAACAGATTGGCCGTGGTCGGATTGAACGTATTGATGCCCGCACCCGCCCCGCTGATGACCGGGAGGCTGAGGGTGTAGCTGTCGGCGCTGGTGACGTTCACCGTGGCCGCTGAAACCGCAAAGCCCGCGGGCGCGAGGACGAGCGTACGGCCGATGCCGGCAGCCGAGACCTTGCCGAGGTCGATGGTCACATTGGCGGCAGCCAAGCCGCCCATGTTGTTCGTACCGGCAAAAGCAACCGAGGCATCGCTCAGCAGTTGGAGCGTACCACCATCCGTGAGCGAAAGCGGCTTCACGTTGCCGGAGGTTTCGGCCGAGAGGACGGTGGAGACGCCCGCCGTGGTGTTGGCGCCATTGGCCCGCAACTGGAGCTTGGCGCCACTACCAATGACCGTGAGACCGTTGGCGTTGGCCGGACGGCCGCTATTGTTGCCCGAGAGGATGACTGTTCCGCCGCTTGCGCTCAACGTCAGGGAACCGGCGAAGGTATTGTTGCCCAACAACTCCAGGGTGCCGTTCCCCGCCTTGATGAAACCGGTGCCGGTGACCGTGCCGCCCATCGTCAAGGTGCCGGCGGTGACCGTGAGGGTTTTGGTGGAGGGAATCGTAACCGTGCCCGTGCCGAAGTTGAGGCTGTTCGTGCCGACAAAGGCGAAGTCACCGGCCACTTGGATCGGGTTATTGCCCGTCAACGTCCGAGACCCCGTAACCGCGTCGAGCGAACCACCCGCGAACGTGATCGTCCCACTGCCGAGGCCGCTGTCGTGGCCAAGGTTGAGCAAGCCCGCAGCCAAGACCGTCCCACCCGAGTAGGTGTTCGCCGCGTTCAGCGTGGCGGTGCCGGCGCCGACCAAGCTCAACGATTTTCCGAGGCCACTGACCACGCCGTTCAAGGTCAGGCTGGTGCCCACGGCGGGGGCCAGGTTGACGGGGCCATTGAGACGCACCGGGGCATTGATCACATGGCTGCCCGAGGTCACGGCCAAGCCCGCGGCGGCGATGCCGTTATCGAGCGTGAGCATATCGGCGTTGGTCCCCAATGTGAAGGCGTTGGCGTTGTCGAAGGAGACCGCACCAACCGTCCGCGGACCGCCCAAAGCGACGGTCGTCGGCGTCAGCGCATCCAAGCCGAAATTGATGACCGCACCGAGTCCGTTCGGCGCCGCGGCGTCCTTCCAATTTCCGCCGGCCCCGCCCGAGCTCCAGAGGTTGTCACCGAGGGCGCCGTTCCAATCCGAAGTCGTCGCCGTCCCGACCACGACCTGCAAGGCGCTACCGGTATCGTTCAGGCTATAAGTCTTGCCCGCCACGGAATTCAGGATGCTGAGCTTGTTGGAGGCACCGTTGAAAGCGGTCGCATAGGTGAACAGCGTGTAGGTGCCGTCGCTGCTCAGGGGGAGGAGGCCGCCGGTCGCGAACAAGCTGATGGCGCCCCCTTCGATGGTCAGGCCATTGGGGCTCGTCACCGCGACGAGGTCGGTCGTCGGTCCACACTCAAGGGAAAGACGCGCTCCATCCTTAAGCAAAAGCGTGCCGATGGACAACGTGCCCGCGGTCACGGCGGTCGCCGGAGAAAGGACGCCGCCGCTGTTGATGGTCGCGGCCATGACCGACCCGACGCCAATCATGGTCGTATCGGCGTTCACCGTGACGCTGGAGTTGGCGAGGGAGCCGTTGACCTCGAGGACGCCGCCATTCACCTGCGTTGGGCCAGCGTAGGTGTGGTTGCCGCTCAAGCTGAGCGTACCAGCTCCCACCTTAACGAGGCCACCCGGGCCCGAGATGCTCCCGGCGTAAGTCGTAGAGGTATTCAGCCCTCCGACCGTCAACGTGCCGGCGCCAAGCGTGACGTTGCCACCTAGCGCGCCGCCACCCGCCAGCGAGCCGATCGCATTGGCCGTCCCATTGAGATCCAAGACCGCCGCCGCCGCGTCGGTCAGCGTCAGCGCCGAATTAGGATTGAGCGCCCCATCCGCGCTTGCCTGCAAAGTGCCACCGACGATGGCCGTGGCCCCGGTGCCGATGTTCGTCCCACCGAGCACCAAGGTGCCGGCATTGACCGTCGTGACGCCCGTGTAACTGTTGCTGCCGGAAAGCGCCCACGTGCTGGTGCCGCTCTTGAGCAGGGACAAGACATTGATGCCGTCCGTGACGTCGCCCGATATCGTGTTCCCCACGGTATTACCATCCAGCGCGAGCGTCTTGGCGGCGTTATTGGAGCCGATGTTCACCGGGCCGACCAAAGCGATCGTGGTGTCGGTCGGGATGAGCGTCGACGTCCCCGCCGCCCCGGCGGTCAGGTTCACGAGACTAAAGGAGACCGAGGGCACGCCCGAAGTCACGCGCGCCCCTTTATTGAAGGTGAACGTGTTGTTGCCGAGGCGGAGTTCGCTCAAGACCTGGGTGAAGGCCGCGCCATCGGTCAGGCGATTGAGGGTCAGGGAAGTGGCGAAGCTCGAGGTGCCGCTCAAGATGTAGGCGTTGACCGTTGAATCCGTGGCGAATTCAAGATTGCCGCTGCTGGCGGCACCCGACGTGCCACCCGCCGAGTTGACCACGTAAGCGATGACCTTGCCGGCGGGACCGAACGCGGCGGGGTGCTGGGCGACCAACGTACCGGCGCCGAGCATCGTCATACCTGTGTAGGTATTCGGACCGGCTAAGGCGAGCCGATTGGCCCCGAGCTTGATTACGCCCAGCACGTTCAGCCCGGCGTTGGTATCCGCAATGGTGCCGCTGTAAGTGAAATCACCGTCCGAGGTATCAAGGCCCACGAAGGAACCGCTTTGGAAGCCCGTGGAGGCGGACCCAAGCGACAGCAATGTATCGAGATGGGCCGACGTGAAACTGGTGCCGGACGGGCCCACGCCGAGCGCCAAGGTCGCCCCGCTGGCGACGCTGATGTTCGCGTCGTTCCAGAAAGCGGCCTGACCGTTGTAAAGCCCCGCCGCCTTGGTGATCAGCAAACGCCCGGCCGTGACGCTGGTTGGACCCGTGTAAGTGCTGGTCCCCGAGAGAACGATGGTGCCGTTGCCCGCCTTGATCAGGCCGAGGCCCGGGCTCGCTTCCCCGAGATTCCCCGTGAACGCCGTCACGGGTCCGGCCACCGTCGAACCCGTTGAACCCGTCAATGTCCGCGTGCCGCCGGAGAGCACGGCATCACCGGAGAAGATCAGGCTCTTCTCCGAGGGGACGGTCGCAAAAGTCGTGTTCGCCGCGAGGACCAAGGGATTGGGCACGGTGGTCGAAGAAGCGGTCGTGCTGCGCAATTTGGGACCGTTCAGCGTCAGCGTCCCCACCGAACCGAAGGCGGCGCCGTTCAGCACGGCCACTTCGCCGAGCCCATTCACGCTCGCGCCACCGGTGAAGGTGCTGGCGGCGCCGAAGTAGATGGCCCCCGACGCATTCGAAACGTTCAGCGACAGCGCGCCCTCGCCGGTGATGACGGACCCGATCGTGGCGGAGAACGCGCCCCAGGTCGTGATATTCCCACCGGCCTCGTTGAGCTGGATCCCGCGGTTGGACGCCATGGTAAAAGCGGCGGCCAGGTTGAGCGACAACCTGCCGCCGTTGAACACCAACTTGCCGGGCGTCTCCGCCGCCGGCACCGCGCCCAGCGGGGAAGACGCGGCGCCGTTGGCGCCGTCCGTCGCGATGGAGAGCGTACCGCCATTCAGCGTCGTGATGCCGCTGTAGGTATTGGCCCCGGAAAGCGTCACGGTACCCGTGCTCGTGCTGCTGATGGTAAGGTTGGAGTTGCTCGCGGCCTTATTGACGATGGGGGCGGAAATCGTCACGCCGCTCGTGGTCGTCAGATTGAAGACCAATTCGTTCTCCGCACCGATCCCGACCGACCCGGTGCTCGCCGAGGAAATCGTCAGCAAGGCGGTCTGGATGCCGAGAATGCCGTTCAGGGTGTATTTGTTCGCGCCTAAGGCGATCGTGCACGCCGCCGTATTGTTGGCGATCAAGGCGAAGTTGTTCACCGCCCCGGTGAGGGTTTGCGTGGTGGTCGCGGTTCCTGTCGAATAAACGGTCGTGGCCACGCCACCCGTCGAGGCGAACGCGGTGGTCAAGGGACCACCCGACAACTGATATGGAGCGGAAGCCGCGCCGCGCACGGCGACGTAGCGGGTCGACGTCCCAGTGCCCCAGAAGGCATTGGCCCCCATGTAGGCGTAACTTCCCGCGGCCGGCATGGTCACCGCACCGTTGAGCCCCGTCAGGCTGGTGATGTTGACGATTTCGTTGGTCGGCGCAGCGCCCGCCAAGCTGCTGGAGGACCCTGCGGTCCAAGGGGTGTTCGCCTGGAATACAATGGTGCTGCCGACTTGTCGCGTGACGGCCCCGAGGTTGAGCGTCAAATTCGTGGAGCTGCCGCCTTTGTTCAAGACAACCGGCGTCAGGCCCGAACCCAACAGCGTACTGGTGAAAGTCTGGGCGCTCGTCGCACCGGTCGCGTTCTTGCCGAGCACCGAAAAAGTCCCCCCGCTCAGGGTGAGGGCGTTCGCGCTGCTGACGAGGTTGGTCGGCGTGCTCAGGTTGGCGAAATCCAACGTCAACGTCCCCGCGCGCAAGGCAAGGCCACCGTTGAAGGTGTTCGTGGCGGCGCTGCTGAGCGTCAAAGTCCCTGGACCCACCTTGGTGAGGCCGAAACCAGAACCGCTCACGACACCCGGAATGGTCAACCCACCTGAACCCACGACCCAAGTCTGGCTCGCCCCCAACGCCAGGTTGATGCGTTGCGCGGAGATGACATCGCCGATCGTCACCGCGCCGCCGCCCGTGGTCAGGCCGCCCGCACCCAAGGTCAGGTATTGTTCCAAAGCGCTGCTCTGGTTGGTCAACGTGACCGGCGACGGGTCGGTGAAGGTGAGGCTGTTGACGCTGGCGGAAGAGGCGAAATCGATGCTGAGGCTCCCCGCTTGATTGCCTGGCCCCAGGATGAACAAGTCATCGGCAATCGTCGGGGCGGTCAGGCTCGACCAATTCGCGGCGACACTCCACGTACCACCGGTGGCCCCGGTCCACGTCAGATTCGCCGCCGGTGCCGACGAAGCCAGGCTCAACATCGCTGCCGCCCAAAGCATTTTCCTTTGCACGGAAAAACGTCCAAATCGACGTACCTTGGGGTGTGCCGTTAGCATGAATTTAGGGAAATCCACCCATCCCATTAGGCAAGAGCGGATGCCGAATAAGTCCACCATATCGGGTAGGGTTGGCTCACTGTATCGGGTAGGGTTGGCGTACTGTATCGGGTAGGGTTGGCACTGCGTGCCAACCTAGCCTGCCTTTCAATCCCCCTAGGTCGGCACGCAGTGCTGACCCTGCCAAAGGCAGAGGCGGCAAAGCCGCCATCCAACAAAAAGCCCCGGGAGGTCCCGGGGCTTGGTGAGTGAACTCTACGGACGGCTTACTTCTTGGCGGCGCGCTTCTCCTCGATGGCTGCCTGGGCAGCGGCGAGGCGGGCGACCGGCACGCGGTAAGGCGAGCAGGAGACGTAGGACAGACCCACGCGGTGGCAGAACTTCACGGACTCGGGTTCGCCGCCGTGTTCGCCGCAGATGCCGAGCTTGATGTCGGGACGGGTCTTGCGGCCCTTCTCGATGGCGATCTGGACGAGCTGACCGACGCCGGTCTGGTCGAGCGTGGCGAACGGGTTCTTCTTGAAGATCTCGTTCTCGGTGTAGGCACCGAGGAAGTTACCCATGTCGTCGCGGCTGACGCCGAGAGCGGTCTGGGTGAGGTCGTTCGTGCCGAAGCTGAAGAACTCGGCGGTGTGCGCGATTTCGTCGGCCGTGAGGGCACCGCGAGGCACTTCGATCATCGTGCCCACGGAGTAGGCGATCTTGCACTTCTGTTCCTTCTGCACTTCGGCGGCGACGCGATGGATGACTTCGACCTGGAGGTCGAGCTCACGCTTGAAGCCCACGAGCGGCACCATGACCTCGGGCTTCACCTTGATGCCCTTCTTCTGGACCGCCGCGGCGGCTTCGAAGATGGCGCGAGCCTGGGTTTCGGTGATTTCCGGGTAGGCGATGCCGAGACGGCAACCGCGGTGACCGAGCATCGGGTTGAACTCGTGCAGCGCGGCGACGCGGGCGACGACCTTCTCGGTCTTGATGCCGAGCTTCTTCGCGAGGGCGGCCTGGGACTTTTCGTCGTGCGGCACGAACTCGTGGAGGGGCGGATCGAGGAGGCGGATCGTGGCGGGCAGGCCGTTGAGGGCCTTGAAGATGCCGGTGAAGTC
>Ga0255111_1000621_pt1 | contig 10830 bp, 8 predicted proteins | sample Law_Yuk_RepA_8h_FD_188472 | JGI IMG/M metagenome (GOLD analysis project Ga0255111, IMG submission 188472) | Freshwater microbial communities from St. Lawrence River, New York, United States - Law_Yuk_RepA_8h | ecosystem: Environmental > Aquatic > Freshwater > River | place: USA: New York... | reverse complement strand
TTCTGTGATGGCGCCCACAAGGGGTCAGCTTTCATGCCCGTGCCGTATAAGGCCGAGGCGAACGGCACCATTTACTTCTGCGCCTGCAAGCACTCCAAGAAGGGTGCCTTGTGCGACGGAGCCCACAAGGCCCTCTGAAGTTCGCCCTTCCAAGTCCGGTCATTTAGGCTAGCCTGTCGGGGCTATGAAAAAACTCCCCTGCATCGTCGCCCTCCTGCTCGGAGTGGCCTTTATCTACTTCGGCGTCAATTATTGGATCAATCCCCCCAAGCCCCCCGAAGGAAGTTTCATCGGTCTCATGAACAGCTCGGGCTATCTTGCCTTGATCAAGGTTCTGGAAATCGTCGGCGGAGCGCTCCTGATCTTCCCTCGCACGCGTGCCTGGGGCCTGGTCCTCATCGGCGCGATCCTGTTCAATATCGTCTGCGTCCATCAGTTCTTCTTCGGTGGACTCAAGGACTGGAAGGTCATCTCCCTCGTCGTCGCCGGCCTCTACCTCGCGTGGGTCGGCCGCAAGGGCTTCTGCTGCCTGGCCTGCTGCGGCTCCGGCGAATGCCTCGGTACCTGCGGTTGCTGCAACAAGGAAGGTTCCTGTGGTACCGGTGAGAAGAAGTCCGGCGGCTGCTGCGGCAACTAAGCCCTCCTGCCATTCCGAATCAGCCCCCGACCTCGGGGGCTTTTTTGTGCCTACGATGCAGGCGTTTCAGGTGGCGGGTGGCAGCCCCGGGTGGAGAACTGAATGGAGGACTGCGTCGATGACAGATGGCTGAATCGATGACAGAGCCGAAAGGCCCGCCACCTGCCACCTGGGGCTGCCACCCGCCACCCGGAGCACGGTCTCTCAGCTTCGCACCTTTGCACTGCTTCATTGTGTCCCTGGCCAACCGGCCAACTGATCAACTGGTCAACTACTCGTGTCCCCGTGTCACCGTGCCCACTTTTCCCCTCTGCGACTCTGTCGCGCTTACTTCACGACTTTCACAATCTCCTCCGCAATCGCGGCCATTCCGCGATCACCAGGATGATTGGCCACGCCGGCGTGCTTATAGGGCCGCTCGGAGCGGGCGTAGTTCTTTTCGTCCTTAGACAAGGCGCTGATGTCGACGAACGTGCCGCCGACGGTTTCGCAGGCCTGGCGCATGGCGGTGTCCTTGGCGGGGTTCGCCCAGAAGCTGCTGCGGACGATGATCTGCGCCTTGGGGTTGGACCGGAGCGTCTTCAGCAAGGCGGTGACCTGTTCCTGATACTTGGACTGGGCTTCCGGAGTCTTCAGCGCGGCGACGTTCTCGCCGATGCACAGGATGATGAGGTCGGCCTTGAAGGCCGCGGCATCGGCGAACTTGCCGGCGATATCGTAGCCGACATGGGCACGTTCGAAATCAGCGACATTCTTGACCATGATGACCGGTGTCGTGCCTTGCTTGGTGGCGAGCGCCTTGGTCACGACATGGACGTAATCCTTGTCTAGTGACGTCGCCGCCATGCCCCAATTGCCATGCCAGTCGATGTCAGCCTTGGGTCCGTGGCTGGTAAGGCTATTACCGACGAAGAGGATCCTCTGCGGCCGCGCCTGCGCTGAAGCCGTCGTGGAGAAACTGATGATGCCGATGACGGCGAGGAGAATGCGAAGCATGGGGTAGGGGTAGGGGCAGGAGTAGGGGTAGTCAAAATTAACCCCGCCCCGCCACCCGAAGTGATGGCTTGGAATCAGACAACTGGCTCCAGCCCTGGCCCAAGCCCAGCCTCGTCTTCACCTCTGCACTTTTGCACCGCCTTTCCCCGGGCATCTAGTTACGCCCCGTGTCCACGTGTCAACGTGCCCACGTGCCCCCTCGAAGGCTTCGCCTTCGCTTACTTCCCGACGGCCGGCTGCGGCATTTCCTTCGCCTTGGCGGCGCCGATGGCGACGATCTTTTCCATCATGCCGTAAAGTTTGACGGTGTCCCACTTCGCGGTGAGGGTGACCTGATTGCCGGAAGCTTCGACGGGCTGGATGCCGGCGAGGAAGTCAGCCGCGAGGGCCTTCATTTCCTTTTCTTCGGGGGTCTCGGGCTTGGAAGGGTCGCCGGCGAGCATCATCGGGGCCATGGCCAGCATGCCCTGGGCCTGCATGGCGAGCGGGGCGGCCTTTTCCTTCGAGGTGAAGGTGGTGCTGATCTTCATGACCTGGTCCGAGCCTTTCTCGCCCATGGCGAAGAGACCGCTGACGAAGCCGCTCTGGGCGAGCTCAGGGGTGGCCGGGAACTTGGCGGCGTTGACGGAGACGATGGCGTAGGCGCGTCCGGTGGCGGCGAGGGCAGAACGCTGGGCGGAGGGAAGGGCGTAGGAGGCGCCTTGTCCCTTGAGCAGGCCGATGATGCGAGCGGCTTCCTTGGTCTGGGCGATCACCATCGTGTCGTTGTCGACGTCGAAGACGCCGAACTCTTCGGTCGCGCCGCCGGCTTCGCCGGGCGGCGTGGGGAAACTATTAGCGGCCTGGGCGAGTTCGTCGCTGAGCGAAGCGATCAGTTCCTGGATCTTCCAGCCTTTGGCGGCGCCGGCCTGCAGGCTCGGCACATTCTTGGCCTTGGCGTGCGCGGCCAGCTTAGCGCTGTCGTGGCGGGCGCGGACGATGAGGCCGCCGGTGAAGGAGCCGTCCTTGGTCATGGAGAAACCGCCCGCATAACGATTGTCCGGCGACTCGAGGTCGAGGCCGGTGGCCTTGACGATGGCCGCCTGCATGGCCTTGCTGTCCTTCCCGCTCTTATCGAGGTCGGCGACGAGCTTCTCGATGCGCACCTTGAAGGCCTTGGCCTCGGGCGAGTCGCTGATCTTCAGCCCGCGTGAGCTGGTCGTCGCGAAGGTGACCGCGTAGTCGGCGGGGACGCCCTTGAAGTCGAAATCCTGGGCCGGCAGGAGGGTGGCGGTCAGGAGCAGGGCGAGGGTGGAGAGGAATCGCATGGGCGGAATAAATCCCATGGTCTAGGCCTCGGTCAATCCCCACCTGCGGTGATAAGGTATAGAAAATACCGATTGTTATATAACGAGGGGGTAGAAGGCGGCTTTCGCCGCCCGAAGCGACTCATGCCTCAAAGGTAAACCGGAGACCGGTGAAGTATTCTCAGGTCCCGGGTCTCGGCCATCAGGTATCTGGTTCAGGTGTTCTGGTGCAGGCACAGGTTCAGGACCCGCACCCGTACCCGAACCCGATAACCCGTACCCGAGTCCTGATCACCTGAGACCCGAGACCCGAGAAAAATTTCTGCCTCTCACGTTTGCACTTTTGCACGAGGCTTCGCCGCAGTTGCACCTTTGCACTGCCTCTCTATGATCAACCGAGCCTCTGGGCCTCCGGGCCTCTAGTTTGCCCGTGTCCCCGTGTCACCTTGTCCACGTGTCCCCCGCGTGGCCTTCCGGCCACGCTCACTTCTTCTTCCCCTTCGCCGGAGGCGCCGCCTTCAGCGGGTGTTCCTTGAGGAGTTCGTCGGCCATGTAGAAGTTGGCGCGGTCCTTGGTGGCTTCGCGGACCTTCTTGACGGTGGCCGGCGAGACGAGCTTGCCGTTGTTGCCGAAGGAGAGACGGACGTAGCTGAGCACGGCCGCGGCTTCGTCGTCATTGAGCAGGCCGCCGAAGCCCATCATGGGCGGCACGCCCTTGGTCGGGTCGAAGTCCTTGCCGTTGACCTTGATCGGACCCCAGATGCCCTTGAGCAGAATCTTGGTCAGGCGTTCATCGTCGTCGATCCAGTTGCTCTTCGCGAGCGGAGGATAGATGTTCGGGATGCCGTTGCCGTCCGCCTGGTGGCAGGTGGCGCAATGGGCGTCGCGGAAGTAGATCTCGCGGCCGAGCTTGAAGACCTTCTCTTCGGCGGCGGTGAGTTTGCGCGCGGGCTTGGAGTTGGTGCCGGCTTCGGCGACGGGCTGGCCGATCTTGAGCTTGCCGCTGAAGTAGTCCGCGGCGGCCTGATTGCCTTCGAGGTTCAGCTGGCCGGCGGCCGTGAGGGCGTCGACATCGTCCTTGAGCGTATAGGTCAGGGCGTAGTGCAGGACGGCGCCGACCCAGCGGTCGACGGGCTGCTTGAAGGCTTCCACGGCGAGCTTGGCGCCGTCGGCGTTGTCGAGCCACGTGGCAGCGACGACGGCGGTCAGGCGCACGCGGGCATTCTCGTCGCGGATAGCCTGATTGAGCAGGGCGACGTGGTTCGGGAGCTGCCAGAAGGAGTGGCGGATGACGTCCACGGCGGCGGCGCGGGCTTCCGGCTGCTTGGCTTTGAGGAGCTGGGCGATGAGCTCGGCGTCCGGCTGGTTCTGCGCCCAGGTGGCCCAGAGGGCTTCGCATAGGTGGTGCTCATAGGCCGGATCGTTCTGGTCGAGCTTGGCGGCCCAGGCCTTCACGGCGGGGAGCACTTCGCTCGGAGCGTGGCCGCGGAGTTCGCGACGGGTGCGGTAGCGGGTGCGGTATTCAGGCTCCTTGAGGTTCTCGAGGAGTTCGGCGACGGAGGCGCCGGCGACCTTCGCGGGCTTCACCAGCGGACGCGCGGGGTAGGTGATGCGGTAGATGCGGCCATGCTCGCGGTCGCGGTTCGGGTCGCGTGCGTTGTGCTGCATGTGGCCGATCAGCGGATTGTGCCAGTCGATGAAGTAGAGCGAGCCGTCCGGGGCGAACTCGAGGTCGACCGGACGGAAGTTGCCGTCGGTCGAGGTGAGGAGGTCGCCGTTGGCTTTGCCGGTGAAGCCGGCGCCGTTGTCGGCCTTCTTGCCGAAGCTGATGCCAAGGAAGCCGATGGTGTTACAGATCATGAAGTCGCCTTGCTGCTCGTCCGGGAAATGACGCGAGGAGACGAATTCGGCGCCCGACGTCGGGCGGGAGCGCTTGGGGACGAACTGTTCGACCTTGATCTGCTCGATGCCGTAAGGGACCTTGGCCGAGAGGGGGACGGCCCACCAGTTCTCGCCCGAAGAGGCGTCGGAGAGGAACGGCTGTTCCCAGTAGTCGAAGGAGAAGCCCCACGGATTGGAGACGTCGACCTGCACGCGCTCGAGGCGGTAGGACTTCGGGTCGAAGCGCCAAGCGCCGCCGTCATTGCAACGACGCGGGCCGTAAGGAGTCTCGACCTGGCTGTGGAGGAAGCGGCCTTCGAGCAGGTAGAAGGCGCCAGAGGCGTCGGCGCAATAGGCCGAGATGGCGTGGTGCGAGTCGTGGGAATCAAAGCCGTGCAGGATCAGCTCCGTGCGGTCCGCCTTGCCGTCCTTGTCGTCGTCGATGAGCAGGGCGAGGTTCGGCTCCTGCGAGACGTAGACGCCTTCGGGGGCGATCTCGAAGCCGATCGGGATGTGGAGCTTATCCGCGAAGACCGACTGCTTGTCGGCCTTGCCGTCGCCGTCGGTGTCTTCGAGGATCAGGAGCTTGTCGTCCGGCAGCGCGTCGCCGGGTCGGTAGTGCGGGTAGGTCGGGGTCGTGGCGACCCAGAGGCGGCCCTTGGCGTCGAAAGACATCTGCACCGGCTTCTTGAGGTCCGGGAACTTCTCTTCGGAGGCGAAGAGGGAGACCTTGTAGCCGGGTAGGAGCTTCATCTTCTCGATGGCGGCTTCGCCGGAAAGGAATTCCGTGGGGTTGCCGTTCTTCTCGCTGGGCTTGAAGTTCGTCGGCACGGGCGGGAGGACCAGGGTCTTGGAGTCATCGACGGTGAGGTCGGTCTTCTTGCCTTGGGCGACGTCGTGGATGAGCGTGTCGCGGATGACGGTCATCTGGCGGCTCTTGAAGACTTCGTCGGGATAGTTCTGCGGACCGAAGGGGTTGTAACGCTGGCCGTGGGTGTGGACTCCGTTGAGGATCGAGTAGTCGGTATTCCACATGTAGTCCTTCAGCTTCACCGCGCCGTTCACGAGGGCTTCGTCAGCCTTGGAGGCGCGCGCCGTGGCGCCGTAGAGTCCGTCGGCGAGGAGCTTGGCGATCTCGCGGTAACCAAAGTCGGTCGGGGCGAAGCCGTTGACCGTGTAGGGCGACTTAGTCTTGCCGTAGGCGGCGAGGGTGGGGTGGAAGAGGTCGACGTAGGTGATGCCGTGCTTCTTCGCGACGCGCTCCATGGCGGCGGCGTAGAGCTCGAGGTTGGCATTCTCCTTGGCGCCGTTCGGCAGATCACGCGTGGCGGACAGATTCTCGAAGGCGATGGGGGAGACGAGCACGAGGCGCGGCGCGGTCTTACCGTTGTAGGCTTTGGTCAGGGAGTGGACGACGAACGCGTCGACTTCGGCTTCGTAGTTGGCGGCGCGGCCAGGGCCGTCGAACGACTCGTTGTAGCCGAAGAACGCGACGACGGTGTCGGCCTTCAGATGAAAGAGCCACTGATCCGGGGTGGAGAAGAAGCCCTTGCCGTTATGCTGGGCGTATTCGGGGTGAAACTTGTCGGCGCCTGGGAAGGCCCACTGGCTGGCGCGCGCCGGGTGCGGACGGAAGGCCGGGGTGTCGCCCGAGCGGCCCATATTGCGCACGAGGAGCTGCTGCTGCGGAAAGCGGAGATGGAGCTCGGTCTCGAGGCGACCGTAATAGGTGTCGCGCTCGGCGAAGCCGTTACCGATGAAGACCACGCGTTCGCCGGCGGCGGGCGGGGCGACCTGCTGGGAACGCTGGGTCGTGGCGGCCGGCGGATTCTCGGCCGGAGCGTGCGGCGTCGGCGAACCCTTGCTGTTGTCCGGCCAGTTGGCCGCGTTGGCCTTGGCTTCCTTGGTCTTGAGTTTGCTGTGATCCGTGACCGGCTTGTCGGCGGCGATCAGGCCGGCGGCGAGGAAGGCAAGGAAGAGGCGGGCGCAGGACTTCATGAGAGGGGTGTTCTGGCATATTTATAGGCCAGATTTCAGATTATCCAGCCCGACTTATCGTCCGGTCGGCCCCGATTTCCCTCATAAAGGGCCCCGACTTACTCTTTCCAGGTCGCCTTGAGGGAGGCCCAGACCTTGCCGATCAGGAATACGCAGCCCGCCAGCACGACCACATGGCCGACGGTCCAATACCATAGAACCTTCGGGTCGGCCGCATGGAGCAGGCCATAGACGCACATCGCGCCGGCGGCCGACAAGAACAGCAGGCGCACGCCAAGCAGGAAAAGCATCATCGTCTTCATGCCGCCAAGTTGGTCGGCACCGTCCTGTCCGTCAAGGGCGTGCAAGGCAGGCTTCTGGATGGAGGACTGAATGGAGGTCTGCGTTGAGGACTGAGTGGAGGGCTGAATGGATTAGTCCCGCCACCTAGGGCTGCCACCCGCCACCCGAATCGTTGCCTCTCCGTCGGCTATCTAGCCCTGGCCCCGGCCCTAGCCCCGACTCTGTCTCTCACCTTTGCACTTTTGCACAGGAGCTCCGCTCCGATTTGCACCTTTGCACTGACTCTCTCTGATCCACCGAGCCTCTGGGCCTCCGGGTCTCCAGCGTCTCCCCCTTGTCCCCGTCTCACCTTGCCCACGTGCCCCCCTTGCGGCGTTCCGCCGCGCTCACTTCAGCGTCAAGGTCACGCGGCGCAGATCCATCACGCTCTTGCCACGGACTTCCGGGGCGCGGAGCTTCAGCTCGCCTTTGCCAGGCTCGAGTCGGACTTCGCCGAGGGTCATGGTGCGGAAGTCGCGCATGGTGGACTCGCCGTGCGGACGGGGCAGGGTGTCCTGCTCGGGCTTGAGTGGGCTGTCGAAGGCTTCGGTGATCTTGCCTTTGAGCAGGGTGCCCTCGAAGGAGAATTCCAACGAGGTGCCGACGGCCTCGGCGGCGCAGGCGTAATCCAACGTGACGATGTAAGTGCCGGCGGTGACGACCTCGACGTTCCAGACGGCGGCATCCTCGGGCTTGGTCCAGTTCACGAAATAGGAAGAGTTCGGCGCCGCGGCGCTGCGTCGCATCTGGCCGCGCGGTTCGCCATCGCGCGCCGGCAGCATGGTCGTCGGGAACTCGCGGTAGCCGACGTGGATCGGACGCGGGTCGACGGCGTTGCCGGGTCCGTTGACACCCTTGCCCTTACCTTTGCCACCCACGGGTGCGGCGATGCCCATTTCCTTGCGCCAAGCAGCGACCGCGGCGATGAGCTCTTGGGCGAGCTCAGGCTGCTTGGCCTGGATCGGGGTGGTCTGGCCGGGGTCGGCGACCATGTCGAAGAGATTGCCCGCACCATCAAGACGATGGGTCTGGGTGCGCACGCTGACGTTGTTACCCCAGGTATTGAAGATCTGCCGCGGAGCCCAGTCGGCGTCCAGGCCGGTCTTGAGCAAAGGCGAGAGGTCGCGGCCGTCGCGCGGGCGGTCGCCGACGCGCTTCACGCCGGCCAAAGCTTCGAGCGTTGACGCGAGATCGATGGCGCCGGCGATAGGCTTCACCTGCGTGCCGGCGGCGATCTTGCCGGGCCAACGGATGAAGAGCGGAGAGCGGACGCCGCCTTCGTCGGTGGTCGCCTTAGTGCCTTTCATTCCCCCGGTCCAGCGATGGCCATTCGGGCCGTTGTCCGAGAAGTAGACGACGATGGTATCTTCCTCGAGGTTGAGTTCCTTGAGCTTGGCGAGGATGCGTCCGACGTTGCGGTCCTGGTTCTCGACCATGGCCAAGGCGCAACGGGTCTCATCAGGCTTTTCGGCTTGGGCGTTCGTCGCGGTCTGGGAGAGGGGCTTGTCCTTGAAGCGCGCCCAGTCCGAGGCGGGCGCCGACCACGGCGAATGCGGCGTGGTGAACGGCACGAAGCACAGGAAGGGCTTTGACTGGTTGCGTTCGATGAACTGCAGGGCTTTGTCGGTGAGGACGTCCACGATGTAGCCCTTCGACGTCTTCATGACGCCGTTGTGCTCGAGCGGCGCGTCGAAGTATTCGCCCCAATGACCGGAGGTGTAGCCCCAGAAGGTATCGAAGCCGCGGGCGAGCGGGTGATACGGCCATTGGCTGCCGTTATGCCATTTGCCGAAGAGGCCGGTGACATACCCGGCGCGCTTGAAGGAGTCCGCCACGGTCTTCTCGTCGGGGTTCATGCGCTCCTGTCCGGTGGAGACGCCATAGACGCCGAGTCGACGATGATAACGTCCGGTCAGGAACTCCGAGCGGGTCGGGGCGCAGACGGGCTGGACGAAGAAGCGATCGAAGTGCGCGCCGGCCTTGGCGATGCCGTCGATGTGCGGCGTCGCGACCTGGCGGTTACCGTTGAAGGAATAGTCGCCCCAGCCGGCATCGTCAGCGAGGAGCACGACCACGTTCGGCGCCTTGGCCGACGCGAGGGCGGCCGTCAGGAGCAGTCCGCCGAAGAGAGCGAGGTGGCGCATGGCTTACTTCTTGGCGGGGAGGTAGCCCAGCGAGACGAGGAAGGCGTCGGCGGCCGCCAGGGTCTCGGCATATTTCGACTTATTGAAGAAGCTGTGCTTCTCGCCCGCGTAGCCGACGAGTTCGCAGCGGTTACCGGCGGCCTTCATGACTTCGGTGAATTTCTCGACGGTCGCATAAGGCACGGTGGTGTCGGCCGTACCATGGAAGATGATCGTGGGCGGCGTGCCTTTCTTCACATGGTGGATCGGCGAGATCTCCGTCGGCTCGCAGCCGAACCGGGCCTTGTCGAGGCCGGCGCCGAAGCCCTTGAGGTCAAGGCCGGGGAAGGGCGCCATCACGGTGCCGGGGTTGAAGAGCACGAGGGCGTTGGGCAGGCAGCTGACCGACTTGTCATCCTTGGCGTCGTCGAGGCCGGGCAACGTCGCGACCGAGGCGGCGAGGTGGCCGCCGGCCGAACCGCCGCCGACGGCGATGCGCTCCGGGTCAATGCCCAGGCGCGCGGCATTCGCGCGCACCCAGCGGACGCAGGCCTTGGCGTCGGAGACGCAGTCGGCCGGCTTGGCGTCCTGCCGGGTCTTCACCCGATAATCCGCGACGATCGCGACCATCCCGCGCGCGGCGAGGTGGCGGCTCTGGGGTTCGAACTGGGTGGGCGAGCCGCCCGTCCAGCCACCGCCGAAGAAGAACACGATCGCGGGCAGAGGGCGCTCCGTCATCTTCTGGCGGGAATCGAAGATCCAGACCTTGAGCTCGGTGTCGCCGACCTTGCGGTAGGTCTCGGACTTCGTGCCCTCGATCGTCGGCGGATAACCCCCGGCTTTCTTCTTGGCGGTTTTCTCCTGGGCGCCCGCGGTCAGCGCGACGAACAGGGAGAGGAAGGCGAGGGCGAGGCGCATGGGGTTATCTCGAGGACTAGAGGACCAGAGGGCCCGAGGCAAGGAGGGGAAAGCGGAATTGAGGACTGAATGGAGGCCTGCGTTGAGGGCTGAATGGAGGGCTGAGTGGATGACTGCGTCGATGGCGGAGGACTGAATCGATGGCAGAAGCGGAAACCCGCCACCTGAGCCCTACGGCCGCCACCTGCCACCCGAAACGGCTCCCTACTTAGCCCTTAATTCCCAAACGGCCCTTGCTCCTGCGTGACCTTGCCGTGCGCGGCCTCTTCGGCTTCCAGTCGCTTGAGCCGCTTGATGTAGAGGACGAGTCCGACGAACAACAGGATATCAATCCCCAGCATGATCATGCCGGTCTGGGTCGCGTTGGGTCCGAGGTCGAAGGTCAGCGGACCGAAGATCTTGCGCCAGAAACTCGGCCGGTCGGGCTTGATGGATTCGACGAAGCCGCCGATGAGGTAGAGCGAACTCGTCGAGTAGGCGAGAATCGGAGGCAGTAGCTTCGCGGGCTTCATGCGGGGATTACTTCTTGAAGGCGGGATTTTCCTTGTCTCCGCCGCTGAGGACGAAGGCGACGAGGTCGAGGACTTCTTCCTGCGTGAGCATGCTCAGGAGCATGGGCGGCATGGGCGAGACCTTGGAGACTTCGATGCTCTTGACCTGCTTGCGGTCG
>Ga0255111_1000607_pt1 | contig 11019 bp, 6 predicted proteins | sample Law_Yuk_RepA_8h_FD_188472 | JGI IMG/M metagenome (GOLD analysis project Ga0255111, IMG submission 188472) | Freshwater microbial communities from St. Lawrence River, New York, United States - Law_Yuk_RepA_8h | ecosystem: Environmental > Aquatic > Freshwater > River | place: USA: New York... | reverse complement strand
AACCATGCGAGAGCTGCGGCGCGGGCCTTCCCCGTGTCCGCTCCCTTGCCACCCGCCGATGCGCTGACCAACCAGCCAACTGCCTCTGGACCGAGCTCCGCAAGTGGCGCCGCAGTCAGCAGACGGGTTGCATCCGTAGTAACATCCACGCCCGAAAGCGATCGAACGTAGAGCGCGTACGCCCGAATCATCCGCTTCGCCTGAACGCCATACTCCGCTGGAATATGGTTATCAATACCCGCACAGTAGGCAAGGCTGAGGTTGAGCGTGGCATCCGGGACTTTCACACCCTTTGCTTTTGCCCGCACCAGAGCATGCGCAACGTGCACACCAAGATATGGCCATTCGCGCTCGCCACGTGTCCAGAAACCAAACCCACCACTTGGGTTCTGCAGCTCGGTGAGGCGCTTGATGTCGGCATCGAGGGATGCGTTCATGGCGGCATCCGATGGCACATTTGGCGCTTTGAAAGCCACCAAAATATCCCGGAGCGAAACGGTGCTGATCACACGGCTGGCGATTTGCTCCGCGCACGCAAATGGATACTCATGGAGATAAATCGCGGCATCCGTGAGCTCGCTCAGTGCCGTACTGGTGGTCGTAATATCCAAGCCACCCTGGTCGAGACGGACATTTTTAGGAAGCTGAACAGCTTGCCCGACCGCTCCGGAATCTACAACGCCATACGTTGCGAACGACTCGCCGCTAGCCGGCGTGTAAACAGGAATCGCGACAGATTGGGCATCCGCATAGCGACCAGAAAGCACCGCTACTTGGAACCGTGCTGTTCCTGGTTTCACGGACTCCGCTGGGAAGCGAACCTCAACCCTGTCTCCGGCGGGGATTGTGACACGGCGGCCACGCCCCTTCATAAATGTCACATTTGCACCGCGAACTGCTACATCGACGGTCATCGGCTGCTCGGTCTGGTTCTGCACAACAACCGGCAGCTCAAACTGGTCACCCATGTTGAGGAAGCGGGGCGCAGACAAGCGTGCCATGAGAGGCAGACGCGCGAGCAGCTGCGACTCAGATGTACCAAACTTGTCAACGGTTGCAGCAACGGCAGCTATCCGGTAGCGCGTTAGATTGTCTGGGACCGTCACTGGAACGGATGTGCGTCCGGCAGCATCCGTCTGGTTATCCGTGCTGAAAACTGCCAGTGGATCCAGATTGGTCCGCTCTCGGATGACCGCCGGAGCCTCTTCACCAGCGCCAGGCTTTGCAGGAACGACGCCTAGACTGAAACGTCTCGACACGGGTGCAGCCGAAGCCGGTGCATCAGCAACCATCGCCGCGCCCTTTGCCATCAGGCCGCCTCGGGCGCCGCCGCCAGGCATGTTGTCAAGACCCGAATCGCGAAACTTCGCCTTGTCCTCGGCCGGGACCAACTTTGGATCTTCCAGCTTCATCCACGACCGTAGCTGCAGCGATTGCACGCCTGCATAGCGCTCAGGGTAGAACGCAGCGAGTGGGTCACCAAGCACCCATCCGGCAAGGCTCAAAATGGAGTCATCCACGACGACGACGCTGACATCCGCGCCTTGAACAGGCATCCCCGCACTGTCACGCACCATCACGCCAATCTTTGTCGACCCTCCGGGCTCAATGGCAGCGGGCTCTGGGCTTAGCGTAACCGCAAGCTTTTTCTCGGCTTTGCTGACCTTGATCGGGATGCTTCCATCTGCGAATGCGGGTTGCATGATGCCCTTTGCGGCTCCCGCACGCGTCTTGCTACCAACGGCGTGGACTTGCAGTGTGACATTTGGCAGCCACTCTTCCGTGACCGGAAGCTTAATGACGGTGCCGCCGCGGCGAAGCGTCATCCGCTGGGTCGACAAAACATTTCGTCCAACCACTTGTACAAGGACTTCGGTTGGTCCATAAGGGGCTTGTAAAAGAACATCAGCGGTGCCGCCAATGCTTACCTCAGGCTTACTCGGGATAAGCGTAAGCTCATCCTGTCCGAGCTGCTTTTGGCTCTGCACAAGCTTGTCTTCACCGGACACCCAGAAGGTGCGCTCGGTGCGGTTGGTCCGACCTTTGGCATCGGTGACCGTTGCAACAAGGGTCCACGAACCGGGTTGCTGCGGAACAATCGATGTCTCTGTCCGGCGGCCACTGGAAACAGTCCACGCAACGGTGTCACGCTCTATTTCCTTGGTCTCGCCGGCATCAAGGCCCCAAACCTTACGGAATGCCTTCAAGCGGATAACGGCACCTGGGACAACTTTGCCATCCGGGTTTACCGCAATGGTCGCAACCTTGAAGGACTGTCCAGCATCCACAAATGTCGCTGGGAAATGCACTCCAGCGTATGTGTCCGCTGCGTGTACAAGCTGCGTCGATGTGGTTGTTCGCGCCTGGCGGTTTACATCCTGGATGCTTGCCGTTGCCGTCACACTAACCGGGCTTGCTGGCCGGATGGAATCTACATCGACGTGCAGCCAGTGGGAGCCATCCGCCGCGAGGGTTCCGCTATGTTGCTTTACAACACCGCGGTCGAACCCCGGCCGTCCAAAGCCGCTAAAGCGTCCCATGGGTGCATCGATGACATCGGTCATCCCACCGCCGCGCCACCACGGCACCCACGTCCCAAAGGTGAAGTCCGAATGCCCCGGAGGGGTATAGCTCGTCGGGCTGACCGAGACATTCCAGTTGACCGCGGCGCCAGCAAGCGACCCACCGGCGTAATAGCTTGCGGAGGTACTGAAATCGATACCCGCATCCTGCATGATGGGCGAGCCTTGCGCCTCCGAACGGCTGGTCACTTCGAAGTCAGGCCGTCGGAACTCCTGAACATTGAAGGAAACACTGCCATCCCCCCAAGCAAGCGTCGCATTCCCAGTGTTCATATTCGCAGGGAGCTTGCTCTTGATCGTGATGCCACCGGCTTTCGATACCGGCGCAGTTCCCTTGGCAACCTCATTGCCTTGGGAGTCCATGAGCTGCCAGGCAACCTGGGTTTTGGATGTTGGAATGATGATGCGTGATTTTGGAGCGGCGGGACGTACGCGGTGGATGCCCTTGATGCTCACAACCTCGCCCGGGCGGTAGAGCCCACGATCGGTGTACGCAAACCAGAGGGGGGTATCGGCGTAGCCACCCTTCACAAAGCCGTTACCATCCCAGCTGTACATCGCACTCGGGAGGAATGCCGTCTCGCCTGCCGCTGAGACGCGAATACGCTTACCGACAGTTTGGTTGAGTGCTACGGCAGCGATGCCAGTTCCATCAGAGACAGCTTGCTGTCCACTAGGAACAACCGTGATTGCAGCACCCTTAATAGCCTTACCTGAAAGCAAATCCGTCACCCAGACGTGCATTTTCTCCTGGTCACGATGCGCACTTACGCCAAGTTTTGTCGCCTGAACCCAGCACGCTCCGTTCATCTTTTCGACGCGCGTGCCGTAATCAAGGCTGGCGCTCCAGCGGACGATGACATTTCCTCGGCCATTGCTATTCAGCGCGGCTGCGAGTGGCACACCGGTTTCCGTCCAGCGGTCCATTTCGCCACCAACGGCGATGTCTTCGCTGCGAATCAGCGTGCCGGGAGGGGTTCCGGTGTTGCCCCCACGCTCAAGCCAGGAAATCCAAGCATTCCAGTCATCCGGTGTGACCGTATAGAGCTCAGCGCGGAACGATCGAACGTTGTAGGTATTGAACGTGACACGGGCAGGTGCCGCAGGATCGGCGATAATCATCGGGTCACGTGGACCGATGATGTTTGGGAAGCCCGAAACCAGCTTGAAGGTGATTGGTTCGGTTGCAGCGAGTGGCTGGCCATAGGCATCCTTAATGCCGGGCTTGATGCGAACGGTATAGGTGGTGCGGCCTTTGAAAGCGCCCTGAAGGGTGATGCTGTTTCCCCCCGGGTAGAGCTCAAACTGGTCCACCTTTGGGGAAATATCGAATTGCGCCCGTGTGATGGTTTTTGGATCGACAGGGTTTGTGAACTGAAATGTCCACGGCATATCGGGGCGGCAAGGCTGGTTTGTATCCCAAGTGCACTGACTTCGAGTGAGCTTGAAGGGCCCGTAGGTTGAGAAGTTAATGTTGTGCTGCAGCATACTCGGGCGTGGGCCCTCGCCAAATGTCTGTCCAGGAGGGACTTCGATACCGACCTGTGCTCCGGTTGGCAGCGCACGCAGCGGCTTGAAGTGAAGGGTTCGCTTGCGATTCGCAGTGTCTTTGTCCGTCGGCTCAACCACCCGAATAGGAACAATAGAGCCGTTTACGCTCAGACGAACTGCTTTTGCAGCGGTGGCCCGGTCAATTTCCTGATTCCACGTGATGAACATCGTTGGGTCAAGCGGATGTCCGCCGCCTTGTGGCCCACTCGTAACCACCTGTAGAAGAGGCGTGAAGATGTGCTCCGTCACCGCCTTGTCAAGGGTTTTTCCAGAGATTGACCGTGTGCCTGCGGGGATGGTCACAACGTAGTCTGTGGAATTCTTCAGGCGTTGCCCGGAGCCAAATTCGAAGACAAGCGTTTGGGTTCCAAGCCAGCGCCATTTACCATCGGTGGATGGCGAAATCCGCGCGGGAACCTGTTCGGCAAGCGCATCGACGCTGCTCAGAGGGACCATCGGCTGGTTGAAATTAACTGTAATCCGGTCGATCGGTCCAACTTCGCCATTTGGGGTGATGCTTCGAATCGCCAGGGGGCCAGCATCCACGGCAGGCTTTTGCCCAGCGGGAGCCGCTGGGAACGTCGATGGCACGGTCACGCCTGGCCGGGGCGGTGGCATGCTGTTTTCTGGAGCACGGAACGGAACCTGATCGTTGTCAGCTTTGGGTAGCGCTGGCACACGCTTTAAAATCGCATCGGCGTCCATATCCGAAAGCATGGTCACAGGACTGGGCTTGATGCGCTCATTGGATGCTTTACGCCGGTCGCCATCGCGAAGCCGGAAGTCGATTCCGGTATCAACCGTTTTCGTCGCCGGAGGTGCAGGACGACCACGCTGGAGGACGCCTCCGATCGTGGCACCGCCTCCAATTGCAAGAATGGCCATCCCCAAAATGAATCTGTTCGAATGCTTGCTATGATGGATCATTTCAACCGGCTCCCTGTCAAAAGCGACAAGGCTTAGATACCACAGGTTTAGGGATGCTTCAGACAGCAAGTGCGCTAACCCACTGACAGTAATCCGTCAGCCTCAGCCTCAGCCTCAAAACACTGCCAGTCTGTTATCTGGATTCCGTCTAATTTGGTAACTGGTACGAATATTGCACTGTACTGGTCTGTCGCAGTGATGAAAGCGCCGGGAACGCTGACATCACGTTGATGCGACAAGCTTCATTGAAAGAGGTGGTGGACATGCGCCGGGAACGCAGTGCAGCACCTCTTGTTCGGTTTGAGCGTGATCTCAAATTTGACAATAATGGAAACCTAAAACGCCGTATCGGAGTTGAATCCTCCGAACAGCAGATGCCGCTCCTTTGGAAATATCGTTAATTAGACAGTGTCTAAACTAAAAATCATTATAGTTACCATTGCCGACACTGATAATCGGCGATAAGTTCAGTCGGTGATTGTCGCCATTCCTGAACAACACTCTCGCAGCAAGAACAGATTCATAGTCATGAAACAGAACTCAGCCTTTACCCTTATCGAACTTCTGGTCGTTATTGCCATCATCGCAATCCTTGCTGCGATTCTTTTCCCGGTATTTGCTACCGCGAGGGAAAAGGCCCGGCAGGCGCAAAGTCTCAGCTATGTGAAGCAAATCGGGATGGCGGTTGCGATGTACGTTCAGGACTGGGAAACATACCCGCTGTCCAGCTCGCCGAGTAGCCAGCAACCACGCATACGCTGGCCGGATGGTCTCCTCCCTTACACCAAAAACACCGCCATTTTCCGCGCTCCAGGGGCGCTTCCAGATACGTTCTTGAAGCCATTCGCAACCGTGACCACGGCCCTCTATGGCGGCTATGGCTTCAACTACCAATACCTCGGGAACAGCCGATTCCCATTTGCCGCGACAGATGCTGACATCACCGCGCCAGCCGAAACCATCGCAATCGCCGATACGCTTGGCTGCAGCTATGACCGCAAAGTTTTAAATGTCGGAAACTACGTCATCGATCCACCGCTACCAAGCAGCCGTGGTTCACGCCCGCAGTCTCCATGGAGTGGGTTCTACGGCGCACCAAATACAGCTGAGTGCTCAGGTGCGGCTGGATGCCGTGCACTCCCAGCGGAACGTCACTCGAAAATGGTCACCGTTGGCTTCGCCGATGGCCACGCCAAAGCAATGCGCCTGACTACCATGGATGACCACAACCGTGATGGCATTGCAGACAACGGCTGGTGGAACGGTCACGGGGACCCGACGAAGCGCTAGCCAACTACGAGCGGATGTCTAGGGCTCCATTAATGCAGGCGGCGGATTTACAGCAGATAATGCAGCACCAATCCACGTTTGGAGCATCCACGCATGATCCTCTCCCGTAAGTCGCTCATCTCAGCCGCATTTCTGCTCGCCGCCGCCGCACCGACGCTTGCATCCCCGGTTACCAAAACCACCGCCGCACAAAAGCAGAAAACAGAGCGCGTCATCGTCTTAATGCTCGATGGACTCCGCTGGCAGGAAGTCTTCAGCGGCGCCGACAGCACCCTGATGAACAAGGAAAATGGGTCGGTCAAGGACATCGATGCCCTCAAAAAGAAGTTCTGGCGCGACACACCGGAGGCACGCCGCGAGACCTTAATGCCGTTCTTCTGGCAGGTCATCTCCCGCGAAGGACAGCTCCACGGCAACAAAACACTTGGCTCCAGCGTCACCGTCACCAACAAACTCAACTTCTCCTACCCTGGCTACAACGAAACCCTCACGGGGTATGTAGACCCAAAGGTGAACTCAAACGACAAAATTCCAAATGCGAACAAAACCGTTTTTGAATGGCTGAACACTCTCCCACAGTTCAATGGAAGCGTCGCGGCCTTTGGTGCATGGGATGTCTTTCCAAGCATCTTCAATGTTGAGCGCTGCGGCTTCCCAGTCAATGCAGGCTACGAACCATTCACATTGCTCCCGGGTAACCCGGTCATTGATGCCATGAATGCCCTAAAGCGTGACATGCCGCGCCGCTGGGGCGGCGAACCATACGATGCCATCACCTTCCAGACCGCTATGGAATACCTCAAAGTAAAGAAGCCAAAGGTCTTCTTTCTGAGTCTTGGCGAAACGGATGAATGGGCGCACGAAGGTGAGTACGACCGCTATCTGGAATCCGCCCAGATGTCCGACAGGCTATTTGGCGAGCTGTGGAGCACGGTTCAAAAGATGCCTGAGTATCGCGGCAAAACAACGCTGATCATCGCGACCGACCATGGGCGCGGCGGCGCCCCACGCGGATGGGAAAGCCATGGAGCGAACATCGGCGGTGCGGAAGACATTTGGCTTGCCGTCCTCGGTCCAGATACGCCAGCGCTGGGCGAAGTCAAATCATCCAAGGTGACACAAAGCCAGATCGCCGCGACCATCGCCAAGGCACTCGGCAAGAACTACAGCCAGGTTCAACCCCGCGCCGCAGTCCCTGCCCCAGTTTTCAACCGCTAATCTCTAATCTTCATCCTCGACCAGAATCACGCCGTGTGCCGGTGGCAAACCCGCCGCCACACGGTAGTGATCCGCAAGCTGTTGCACGGTTAAGTAGCGGTCATCCGGCGCAACCTGGGTTGCGTGATCGATGACGTCATCGACATCCTCGCCGCCATCCGGGAGCAGAATACTGATCAGCTTTCCGATATTGAACACATTCGTTCGCTGATCCAGCCAAGCGCCCTGCACAAACTCCTCGGGTGCCATCAGTCGATTCGATCCGTAGTTTTGCTCCGCTTCGAGCTTAAAGCCATCCCCGCGCCGTGAAAGGTCCCAGTCAAAGCACCAGACTTTGACATTTTCAAAATCGAGCAGGATGTTGCCAAGGTAGGCATCCACCAAAATGAAGCCAAGCTCGACGACAGCTGCGTAGGCATCCACGATGTCTCCGACCAGCTTTGCGCGGACTGCAAGTGAAATGGTCAGAAAGGCTTCGAGGACATCCGGGTTGCTCAGCGGAAATCCAGCAACCTTGGGATAGACAACGATAAGGCCATCGGATGCCGACAGCATCATCAGCGTTGGAACAATGCTTGTATGCGCCTGGCTGCTCGCGATTTCTGTCTCGACGGCCGCACGCTCATGTTCATTGCTTGGGTAGACCGTGATGACCATCGCATCCGTGTGGAACATCAGCTTCGTCTCATCCGCATGCTCAAGCGGCTGCGCATGCGGCAGGCTTCCCATAATCCAGCTCTCGGCTGTCACTCCAGACATTGCACTATCCAATCCGATGCTGGCACCCAACATCTATCAACAAACTTTGTGTTCAGACGGACCCGTTGATACGTACCAAGTGGGTTCGTGTCCGCATGATCAGGCTTGTCCCGATGCTCGCGACGCTTGCACGCGGGCCAACATCGAGGAAATTCTCCGCCACCCTTTCAAACGTCCGTCCGGGCTTCACCACCGTCGTTTTGCCATTGTCGGCAAACAGATAGAGTAACCCGCCAACAAGCAGCGGACTCGCATAATACCTGCCACCAAGGCGCTCACTCCAGAGGTCCTGACCCGTTTTGCCATCCAGGCAGCGCAGAAAATCGCTGTCCGCAGGGATAAAGAGGAGGCCATCGGTCGCAAGCGGCGAGCACAACGGCCCGACGCCGCGGCGGTGTTGCCACGCGATATCGGCATCTGTGAGCGGACCCGGCTTGTCAAACGGAAGCGCAAAGATTTCGGGTTGATCAAAGCCTGAGTTCACATAAAGCATCCCGTTTCCAACCACCGGGCGTGCGGCATTTGAGTAGCCGCCATGGCGGACTTTCCAAAGCTCACGGCCGTTCTTTGGGTCGTACGCAATAAATGCCCGTGCCCCGACGGTGATCAGCTCATCCTGGCCACTTCGCTTCACAACGATAGGCGTCGAGTAGGCTTTGCGCATGTCCGGGATGACTTCATTGGACTTGCCAAGATTCCAATCAATGCTCCTTGCGGTTTTCCAAACGGTTTCTCCAGAGCGGACATCGAGTGCGGCGACGAATTGGACATCGATGCCATCGTAGGTGCAAATAAGCAAATTCCCATAGATGACCGGGCTCGAGCCTGGCCCGCGGTAGTGCTGACAGTTGAGATCACGACGCGTCCAGAGAACCTTGCCCGATTTTGCATCAAGGGCAGCGGTCCCATACGTGCCAAAGTGCAGAAACACCCGTCCGCTGGAGGACACAACGCTTGGGGATGCGTACGTATTGCCATCCGTACCGAGCGGTTCGGGCGCTGTGTTGGCGAACAGCTTGATGTTATGGATGATTTTGCCAGTGTTGATGTCCACGGCGATCGCCCATTGCTCCGCGCCTTTAGGGTCGGCATGTGTCATCCAAGCGAGGTTGTTGGTGATCGCAGGGCTGGAGAAACCTTCATTTGGGATGGGCGTCTTCCAAGCCAGCCCTTTCAGCTCAGACCACTTGGTGGGAGCTGATTTTGCAGCTGAGTGGCCGCACATTTGTGGGCCTCGGTAATCCGGCCACGGATCACTCGAGAACGAAACAACAGGAGAACCTTGCTTCGTTGCACTTCCCTGCATCATGGTTTTAAACCCTTTCCATACCCCAGGAGGGTAATGCTAACCAGGTGTTCCCGTCCAGAGTTGCTTAACCCCGGCGACGATGAACTCAACAGCGATAGCCACGACAATCAGTCCCATCACACGGTTGAGAACATTAAGTCCGGTTACTCCCATTCGCTTTCCGATAGGCGCAGCGAGGTGGAGACAAACCCACGAAATGAGCATCACGGCACCGACCACGATGCCTACCTTTGGCAGCTGCGGCCACATCGGGCCACTGTCGGCGAGGAGGATGACGGCGCCCATCGCTCCGGGACCCGCGAGCAGTGGAAGAGCCAGCGGTACGACTGCAACATCGGTGTGATGCTCCGCCTCTTCGACTTCATCCTCATTAATCGTCCGGTTTGGTTCTGCCCGCAGCATTTCGATGCCCATGAACAGGAAGAGAATTCCGCCTGCGACGCGCATGCTGGCAACGGAAACACCGAACACTTCGAGGACATACTTGCCGGCTACGGCTGAAATGATCAGGATAAGGAATGCCCAGAGGGCTGCCCGCCGGGCGGTGACACGTTGTTTTTGTGCGCTTTGGTGAGCCGTGACAGTCAGGAAAACTGGGATGGCGCCAAGCGGATCCACAAGCGCAGTCAGGCTGAGGAGGGTCTTTAAAATGCCTGTGACGTCGTCCATTGGACCTCCATTCTAACCTTGATGTCGCATTTCCCGCCCAGTCCTATGCGTTATGTGTCTGCTTTCCTTTATCAGCCGCCTGTGCATTTTCTCGTGCCGCTGCTGCATCCGCCTGAAGTGCATCCACAGACTTGATCGCAATGCGCGCTGCGCCCTGGTAGGTCCCATCGGTTTTGACACGCATCCCAAGCCGTTCCGCCGTTTCAAGCCTTCTTGCGGCATCATCGATTGCACCCGATGCGACATATTGCGGTAGCCACTCAGCTTGTGCGCACAACATTTCATCCGTGAGCTGCCATACCTCTTCAGGGTTACAGACCGCACTCACCAATGGGTCATGCAGCATTGCCTGCTTCAACAATGTTACGTCTGCGTTTATCGCTGCCTCGACGGCCATTTCTTGGACGCGAACGCTTGCGGCACACGTCGCGGCGCAGGCAAGTGGGAGCGGACCGACGACAGGCACATTAATGCCATTTCGGTCGACATAGCCAGGAACTTCGACGATGCAGCCATCCGGGAGATTGGAAATGTACCCATCGTTTGGCACATTAAAGTGTCCGCGATAAACCCTGCCAGTCTCGAGCGCCTCGATGATGTAGGACCCGTGTTCATCTGAGCGAGCATCAGGGGTGAACTTCTTGGGCTCTTCCTGCATCCAGTTTGGAAAGTCGGTCTCAAACCAGGTCCGGCCTTCGGTGCAAACGCGCAGAT
>Ga0255111_1000596_pt1 | contig 11134 bp, 11 predicted proteins | sample Law_Yuk_RepA_8h_FD_188472 | JGI IMG/M metagenome (GOLD analysis project Ga0255111, IMG submission 188472) | Freshwater microbial communities from St. Lawrence River, New York, United States - Law_Yuk_RepA_8h | ecosystem: Environmental > Aquatic > Freshwater > River | place: USA: New York... | reverse complement strand
CCTCACCCCCGCGCTGCAAAACGCCGTGACCGACATGGGTTTGTACGCGCCCACGCCCATCCAAGCACAAGCCATTCCCCCTGCGCTACAAGGCAGCGACCTGTGGGCCACCGCGCCCACCGGCTCGGGCAAGACGCTGGCGTTTGCATTGCCCCTACTGCAGCAACATGTGTTGCAGCCGCGCCAGACAAACTTTCGCCGTCCCGTGCGCAGTTTGGTGCTGGTACCCACACGCGAACTGGCGGTGCAAGTGGGTGACGCGCTGACGCAATTGGCTTATCCGCTCAATCTCAAAGTGGCGGTGGTGTTTGGCGGCGTATCCATCAACCCGCAAATGATGGACTTGCGTGGCGGTGCAGATATCGTTGTGGCCACGCCGGGGCGACTGCTGGATCTGATAGATCACAACGCGGTGCGCCTGAACGATGTGCAACACCTGGTGCTAGACGAAGCAGACCGCTTGCTGGACTTGGGCTTTGCCGACGAGTTGCAACGCGTGTTGGCGCTCTTGCCTGCGAAGCGACAGACTTTGTTGTTCTCGGCCACGTTTGCGCCCGAGGTCGAAGCGCTGGCCGTCAGCTTGTTGCACGATCCGGTGCGCATCACGGTGGAAGCATTTGATGGTCACCAACCTGATATCACCCAACGCGCGATTCGCGTGGATGACAAAAAAAGAACCGCTTTGTTGCGGCACTTAATGACAGAGCACAGTTGGAAGCAGGTGCTGGTGTTTGTGGCCACACGCTACGCCTGCGAGCATGTGGCGAACAAACTTTGCCGTGCAGGTATGAACGCGGCTCCTTTTCACGGCGAGATGAGCCAGGGCGCACGTCAAGATGTGCTGCGCGATTTCAAAACCGGACACTGTGACGTGATGGTCACAACAGATCTGGCCTCGCGCGGCATAGATATCGCCATGCTGCCCGTGGTGGTGAATTACGACTTGCCGCGCTCGGCCACCGACTACACCCACCGCATTGGCCGCACCGGTCGCGCGGGCGCGCATGGCGACGCGGTGAGTTTTGTCACCGCAGAAACATTGGCGCATTGGCAACTGATACAAAAACGCGAAAGCCTTTTGCTTGATTTAGAGAACGTGCCGGGCTTCGAGCCGGTGGATGAACCGCCAGCGCCGCAAGGCAACGGTGGCGTCAAAGGGAAAAGGCCGAGTAAGAAAGACAAGTTGAGGGCTAAATCATTGACAAGCTGATTATTGCGATTGCGCCCTCTCCTCCTCCCTCAACCTCAACACCCTCCTCTGCACTTTCCCCGTTGTCGTCATCGGCAACTGATCGATGAACTCAATCTCTTTGGGGTATTCATAAGGTGCCAGCAGGCCGCGCACATGCTGCTGCAACTGCGCCACCAATTCATCTGACGGCGAAAAGCCCACAGACAACACCACATAGGCTTTCACCAAATTGCCGCGCTCGGCATCGGGCTTGGGCACGACAGCGGCGTTGGCCACCGCAAGGTGTTTCACCAGACAGTTTTCAATTTCGCTCGGGCCTATGCGGTAACCGGCGGCCTTGAACACATCGTCTGCACGGCCTTGGTACCAGAGATAACCGTTGGCATCGCGCGTGGCCAGGTCGCCAGTTCGGCACCAGTCGCCGGTGAATTTGCGATCGGTTGCGTCCGGCTGGTTCCAATAGCCGAGAAAGAAAATCGGGTCGGGTTTACCGTGCACATCCAACCGATGCAAAGCCACATCGCCGGGCACACCATCGGCGCATTCATGGCCTTCCTCATCAATCACCGCCAAGCGATGCCCGGGGTAGGCGCGGCCCATGCTGCCTGGTTTGGCGGGCCAACCAACGCCGTCAGTGGTATCACCATTCATGGCGCAGTTGCCAACGATGTAATTGATCTCGGTTTGACCGAACATTTCATTCACCGTCACGCCGAGTTCATCGCGGCAATACGCAAACACCGCGTCACCCACAGCTTCACCCGCGCTCATGATGGCTTGCAAGTTGAGTTGAAAACGCGCTTGCGGCGACGGATAGGCTTTCATCATGGCCTTCAACGCCGTGGGAAACAAAAACGCATGCGTGACCCTGTGTTCTTGCATCAATGAAAACGCCAGATCAGCCGAGAAGCGTCCGGCCCAGGCGACGATAGGACGACCAAAATACAGCGTCGGTAGCATTGCGTCCATCAGCCCGCCGGTCCAGGTCCAGTCGGCAGGCGACCAAAAGACTGCATGGCTACCGATAGGTAATTCGCTTTGCTTTGGTGATGGGACATTACTGGTCGGAAAACCAAACCAGTTTTGGCTACACACAAAACCGCTGAGATTGCCGATCAACGCTTGGTGTGGAATCAGCGCACCCTTGGGTGGGCCTGTCGTACCGCTGGTGTAAATCAACACCGCCGGGTCGGTGGCCAAGGTATTGAACAAGGACCATTGATGGGCAGGGTGAGCCGCTTGTGCATCAAAAAACATATCGCCGGTTTGTTCATCCACACCGATGCAAGCTCGCAATGAAGAACAAGTTTGCTGTAGCCCGGCGACCACCGATGACGACACCTCGTCCACCACGGCAATGACCGCGCCTGAATCTTGCAAACGGTAGGCCAATGCTTCGGGGCCGAATAGCTGCGACAAAGGAACAGCCACCGCACCCATTTGCAACACCGCCATGTAAGCGACCGCAGTTTCAAAGCGCTGCGCCAGTACCACCGCCACGCGGTCGCCGGGTTTGACGCCCAAGCGGAACAAAACATGACTCAACGCATCAGCAGCGCGCTGTAATTGTGCATACGTGTGGCGTGTTTGCATGCCGAGGTTGGCATGATGACAAACCACTGCAGTCTGCTGTGCGTGTAACGATGAGACAGCCCAACGGCGCGAACACACCTCGGCGATATTGAAATGCGTGGGCACCGACCAGCGAAAGCTGATAAGCGACCGGCTGTCATCGGATTCATCCTTATGATTGGCCGAATGTACCAAGTTAAAAACACTTCCCGCACCAGCTTCATCAAATTGCGTCAACTCAAATACCACGTGCGCGAATGGGGCACGCCGCGCCCTGGGCAGTTACCGCTGTTCATGGTGCACGGTTGGATGGATGTCAGCGCTTCCTTTCAGTTTGTGGTGGATGCCATGCAGCAAGACCGCCACATTATTTCGCCGGACTGGCGTGGTTTTGGTCTCACCGATGTGGGCGAAGTTGACACCTTCTGGTACCCCGATTACCTGGCCGATCTAGATGCATTGGTTGACTATTTCCAACCTGAAGGACAGATCGATTTGCTGGGTCACAGCATGGGCGGCACGGTGGTGTCCATGTACGCCGGCGCAAGACCCGAGCGCATTCGCCGCCTGATCAATCTAGAAGGTTTTGGTCTGGCTGCCACCCAACCATCGCAAGCCCCTCGCCGCTACGCGAAATGGTTGAACGAAGTCAAAGCTGCTCGCCAAGGCGAAATGAATTTGCGTACCTATCCCGACAGCGAAGCAGTCGCGCAACGATTGATCAAAACCAATCCACGTTTGAGTTTAGACAAAGCGCAATGGCTCGCGCAGCACTGGGCTCAACAAAACAGCAACGGCGAATGGGAAATTCTGGGTCACCCGGCGCACAAAGTTATCAACCCCTATTTGTTTCGCGTGGAAGAAATGCTGGCCATCTACCAAAGCATCAGTGGGCCTGTGCTCAATGTCGAAGCCAGCCAAAACGATCTTGAAAAATGGTGGCAAGGCAAGTACAAGCTGGAAGAATTTCATGAGCGCTTAAAGCACATCAAAGACATTCACAGCGTCACCATACAAGACGCCGGCCACATGATGCACCACGACCAACCATTAGAGTTGGCACAACACATCGAGGCGTTTTTGCAGCAGCCATGACCCAGGTTGATGTGCTGATCATTGGTGCAGGTGCTGCAGGTTTATTTTGTGCAGGTGTGGCGGCCCAACAAGGCTTGAATGTTTTAGTCCTAGACCATTACGCCAAAGTGGCTGAAAAAATCCGCATCTCCGGCGGTGGTCGTAGCAACTTCACCAACAAAGACATAGATCCGCGCGCGCCGCATACGCATTTTCTTGGGGACAACCCCATGTTTGCGCGCAGTGCACTCAGCCGTTACACGGCGCAAGATTTCATCGCCCTGGTGCAAAAACATGGCATCCCTTTCCATGAAAAACACAAAGGCCAGTTGTTTTGCGACCGCAGCGCACAAGACCTGATCGACATGTTGCTGCGCGAATGCGAAGCCGGCGCCATGGGCGGCACAGTCACACGTTGGCAGCCTTGCAGTCTGTTGGGTTTGACCTACAGCGATGCGCCTGAACCTCACTATGTGGCCGAGACCAGTCAAGGGCAAGTTCAAGCCAAGGCCGTGGTGGTCGCCAGCGGCGGCTTGTCCATCCCCAAAATCGGTGCCACCGACCTCGGTTACCGGTTGGCCAAACAATTCGGCATGCGTATGGTGGAGCCGCGCCCCGCTTTGGTGCCGCTCACCTTTTCCGCCAACGACTGGCAGCCATACGCGGCGCTGGCCGGGCTGTCACTGCCGGTCGCCATGCAAACTGGCGAAGGCAAAAAACCGATATCGTTCAACGAAGACCTGTTGTTCACTCACCGGGGCTTGTCGGGTCCGGCGGTGCTGCAAATTTCCAGCTATTGGCAAACCGGCAAGCCCATTCGCCTGAACCTGTTGCCTGACCTCAACTTGGCACACACCTTGATCAGCGCCAAACAATCGTCCAAAAAAAATTTGGCGAATACCCTATCTGCATGGCTGCCGTCGCGCGTGGCTGATGCCTGGACGGCCAGACAAGCGCAATGGCAACGCAGCCTGCCAGACACTTCCGACAAGGCGCTACAGCAACTCGCCGATTCGCTGCAAAACTGGTCAATGACGCCGTCAGGAACCGAGGGCTACGCCAAGGCCGAGGTCACAGCTGGCGGCATTGATACACGGGATTTGTCCCAACAAACCATGGAATCCAAGCAACCGGGGCTGTATTTCATCGGTGAAGTGGTCGACATCACGGGTTGGTTGGGCGGCTACAACTTCCAGTGGGCCTGGGCCAGCGCCCACGCCTGTGCAAAGGCCTTGGCAGCTCGGCTCAAACCGCTATAATGTTGGATTTTCCGGCCATCCCCCGACAGCCAAACCCTCCGTCGGGCACCACCGCTTCGCAGGCCTTGAAGTCCGATCTTCTTCATATGCCGAGCGTGCACATTTTTGAAAATTGTTGTCAATGACCACTATCCGTGTAAAAGAAAACGAACCCTTTGACGTGGCTTTGCGCCGTTTCAAGCGCACCATCGAAAAACTCGGTTTGCTGACCGACCTTCGTGCCCGTGAGTTTTATGAAAAACCCACCGCCGAGCGCAAACGCAAAAAAGCTGCCGCAGTCAAGCGCCATTACAAGCGCGTGCGCAGTATGCAGTTGCCGAAAAAACTGTACTGATCTGCTTGCAGGCCACGGCCTGATCAGGCTCGCCCGGCCCAGCCCGCGCGGGCCTTTTTTTATTTGTACTGGAGAACCTCATGAGCCTCAAACAACAAATCACTGAAGACATGAAAACAGCGATGCGCGCCAAAGACAGCGTGCGCTTGGGCACCATCCGCTTGTTACAAGCCGCAATGAAGCAAAAAGAGGTCGATGAGCGTGTCGAGCTTGACGACATCATGGTCATCGCCATTGTGGATAAATTGATCAAGCAACGCAAAGACTCTGTCGCCGCCTACCAAAGCGCGGCTCGCCAAGATTTGGCTGACATCGAAACTGCCGAAATCATGGTTTTACAAGCCTATTTGCCGCAACGCCTCAACGCTCAAGAGGTGCAGCATGCAGTCGCAGCTATCGTGGCCGAGTTGGGTGCAAGCGGCCCGGGCGACATGGGCAAGGTCATGGGCGCTGTCAAAGCACAGCTTGCAGGCAAAGCAGACATGGGTGAAGTCAGTGCTGCGGTCAAGGCCGCATTGACCAAATAAGCCCAATTTCCTTCACCCATTCAAATCAAACAAGCCTCATATGGTTAATGCCTAAAATCCAAGCAATTCGTTGCGCTGGTTCCAGCGTGTCCCCGGCTATTTTTTTTCTACAAACACCGTGACCGATTCATCTGTTTACTTGCGCATAGATCACGTTACCAAGCGTTTTGGTGAAACCCTTGCTGTCAACGATGTCAGTCTGGGTATTGATCGCGGTGAAATTTTTGCGCTGCTGGGTTCTTCCGGTTGCGGAAAATCGACTTTGCTTCGGGTGCTTTCAGGGTTTGAAACGCCCACCAGTGGGAGCGTTTGGCTGGACGGCAAAGACGTCACAGATTTGCCGCCCTATGAGCGCCCAATGAACATGATGTTCCAGTCTTACGCACTTTTCCCCCACCTCAATGTCTGGGAAAACGTGGCATTTGGCTTGAAGCGCGACGGCGTTGCCAAAGCGGAAATTCAACAACGGGTCGAAGACATGCTGCAACTGGTGCAATTGCAAAAATTTGCCAAACGCAGCCCACACCAGTTGTCAGGCGGCCAGCAACAACGCGTGGCGTTGGCGCGCAGTCTGGTCAAGCGACCGCAGTTACTTCTGCTCGATGAACCGCTGGGTGCACTTGATAAAAAATTGCGCGAAGAAACCCAAGTGGAATTGGTCAAGATCATCAAACAAGTGGGCGTGACCTGTGTCATGGTGACGCATGATCAAGATGAAGCCATGACCATGGCAGACCGTATTGCAGTCATGAGCGAAGGCCGGTTTTTGCAAGTGGGCTCGCCCAGCGAAGTCTACGAATACCCCAACTGCCGATTTGTTGCTGACTTTGTTGGCAATGTGAACTTGATCGACGGCGAAGTCACAGTCGATGATGCAGAAAAAACCGTCGTACAAAGTGATGTCTGCAGTTTTTTTGTGGGCCACGGTATCTCTGGGCACTTAGGAATGCAAGTGACGGTGGCACTACGGCCTGAAAAAATTCATTTAAGCCTAGATGATCTGGCCAACACACACAACACGGTTGCCTGTACGGTGGACAGCTTGTCGTACTTTGGCAGTTACACCAGTTACCACTTAAAAATGGGCAATGGACAACTGCTTCAAGCTTGGGTCACAAACACCAACCGACACCATGAAAATATTGAGATCGGTCAAAAACTGTGGGCGCAATGGTATGACAACGCCATGGTGGTTCTTGACCGCTGAAGCTTTTTAAGCGCCTGCGACTTTCATCCGGTTGATCAACACAGAGCCAATGGTTTTGGCGCCATAGTTATAGGTGTCAGAACCTATGGCTTCTATGCCCATCAGCATGTCTTTCATGTTGCCGGCGATGGTGATTTCTTGCACGGGATACGCGATTTCACCCTTCTCGACCCAAAACCCGCTGGCACCGCGCGAGTAGTCCCCCGTGACGTAGTTGATGCCCTGCCCCATGAGTTCGATCACGAACAAACCTGTGCCGAGTTTTTTTAGCATGGCTTTGAGATCGTCCTGACCGCGGGTTTGGGTAGAGCGCATCACCAAATTGTGCGAACCGCCAGAGTTGCCGGTGGTTTGCATGCCCAGTTTGCGTGCCGAATAACTGCTGAGGAAATAGCCCTGTACTTGTCCGTTTTGAATGATGTCGCGCGCTTGGGTTTTGACCCCTTCATCATCAAAAGGTGAACTGCCTTTGCCGCGCATGACGAATGGGTCTTCATGCACCTGTACGTGCGAAGGCAGTACTTGTTTGCCCAATGAGTCCAACAAGAAACTGCTTTTGCGATAAAGCGCGCCGCCGCTGAGTGCATGCACCAAACCGCCCAACAAACCGGCCGCCAATGGCGACTCGAACAACACCGGACAACTGACAGTACGGATTTTGCGAGCGTGCAAACGGCTGAGTGCACGCTCTGCAGCGTATCGACCAACCACTTCGGGAGCGGCCAATTCGTTCGGATGGCGCATTGAGCTGTACCAGGCGTCGCGCTGCATGTCGTCACCCGTGCCCGCAATCGGTGCCACTGAGACACTGTGCCGTGAACTGGCATAGCCCCCTCTGAAACCATGCGTGTGGGCACTGAAAAAATGGCTTTGCTGGGCAGACACCGCCGCACCTTCGCTGTTGGTAATGCCCGCATCGGTTTGTAAGGCGGCGGCTTCACAGCGAAGCGCCAGAGTGGCGGCCTCCTCACTGCTGATAGCCCACGGATGGAATAAATCTAAATCGCGCTGGTCATGGGCGATCAGGGATTCTTGCGGCAATTCCGCCATTGGGTCTTGCGCCGTGAAACGGGCGATGTCATGCGCGGCTTTGACGGTACGTTCAATGGCTGCCTCAGAAAAATCAGAAGTACTGGCATTGCCACGGCGGTGACCCACGTACACCGTGATACCCAACGATTTGTCGCGGTTGCGCTCGACATTTTCAAGTTCGCCTTTGCGCACCGACACGCTCAGGCCACAGCCTTCGGAAGCTTGGGCAGCTGCGTCGCTGGCACCCAAGCGTTTGGCATGGGCCAGTGCACTGTCAACCAGTGCTTCAAATTGGGCACGGCTGTGGCTGAATCCAGGCAGCGGTTTGTCGTGGGCGGTAGGGGGGGTGGAAAAGGGTTTCATATCGACAGCTATGATACTTGCCAGACCATTACCCCCACGTTATGTCACGCAAACCCACCAAAGGTTATTACGTCAAAGGCCATTTTGTGGCCGAAGGCAGCGAACTCGATCTTGAGCTTAAACGCGAACTCAAGGGTAGCGACAGCGCCAGCCGGACCGACCTTAAACGCGAAAGTTTCGAGCTGCAAAAGCTGGGCGAAGACCTGCTGCAACTGCGCCAGGACGCCATGCAGCAACTGGTCGCGCAACAGCGAGTGCCCGAGTTGCTGTTTGAAGCGATTCGCGATGCCAAAAAAATCACTAACTTCGAAGGCCTGCGGCGTCAAATGCAATATGTGGGCAAGCTCATGCGCAAGCTCGATGAGACGCAAGTGCAAGCCATCAGAGACGCCTTGGATGTGCAACACAACGGCAGTGCCGAGGAGACACTGGCGCTGCACATGAGCGAACATTGGCGCGACCGTTTGCTCAAAGACGACCAAGCCTTGGCCGATTGGCTGATCGCACACCCTGACACAGATAGCCAGCAATTGCGCGCCCTGATTCGCCAAGCCAGAAAAGATGGCCTGCCTGACAAATCTGCCGTCTCTCAGGGTGCGTTTCCCAGACAAGGCCGCGCATACCGGGATATCTTCAAGTTGGTCCGCGACCAATTAAACGTGGCAAAAGTTGTCTCATCATGAATGCTGATCACTCGCTTGATCCTGTACGCATAGGCATTGTCTCCATCAGTGACCGCGCTTCAAGCGGGACCTACGAAGACAAAGGGCTACCCGCCTTGCGTGAATGGCTGCAGCAAGCTTTGCACAATCCCTTGGCCTTTGAACCCCGATTGATTCCGGACGAACAAGCGCAGATCAGCCAAACGCTGATCGACTTGGTAAATGCCGGATGCTCACTGGTGCTGACCACCGGCGGAACCGGGCCGGCTGTGCGAGATGTCACACCTGAAGCCACCTTGGCAGTGGCAGACAAAGAAATGCCCGGCTTTGGCGAGCAAATGCGCCAGATCAGTCTGCGCTTTGTGCCAACCGCCATTTTGTCTAGGCAAGTCGCTGTGATTCGCGGCAGCAGCCTGATCATCAACTTGCCAGGGCAACCCAAATCCATCACTGAAACGCTGGGCGGCTTGAAAGATGCCCAAGGCGTATCGTTGGTCGACGGTATTTTTGCTGCCGTGCCTTATTGCATCGACCTGATTGGCGGTCCGTATTTGCAAACGCGCGACAGCTTTTGCAAAGCATTCCGACCAAAAAACGTCCAACGGCCTTACCCGGCCGAGCCCTGAAATATCAAGTCGCTTCCAAGTGAAAAGCGACTTGATGGATGTCAAAGTACATCTTCTCAAAAAACAGTTCGCAAGATGCGTTACCACCGCTGACCAAACGCAGATTGGCCGACTCAGGGCTTTGCATCAGGGCATCCTGCGGTGAAAACTGCAGATTGGAAAACACATATTTTTCCAGCGATCTTAAGAACACTGCAAAACCGGGTACTTTGAGTTGTGCCGGATCTTCACAAACCATCCACCAATGTGAATGGAATTGATTGGGTGGATACAGTAGCAACTTCACCATGCAGTCACGCACCATCAAGCCGTATTGCTCGATACTGAATGACAAATCGGCGGTGCAGTCACCGCTGGGCGATTGGTTAAACACCAAACTGTGGGGGTGCAATTTGATAAATGCAGGCATGGCTCAAGAATCGTCAGAAATCGGTCGGGCTTTAAACCGTCTTAATCAATCAGCTTGTTGAGTTTCTCAATATCGGCATCCATATTTTTTGCGGCATCTTCAGGCAGGCAATCAGCACCGTTGATAACGCCATTGGACAATTTCTCCAAGGCCTGCCAGAGCATGGCTATTTGCTTGTCTTGCTCTGCCGTGTAGTCGATCAGACCGCGAATGGCCTGACTCAGCGGGTCGTCGTTTTGCGTCACGCCGTATGCTGAAAAGCCCATTTTGGAGGCGACTTCCTCGCGCACCGCATCGGTTTTGGCTTCGATGATGCGCGCCGGGTTACCGACCGCTGTGGCACCTGCGGGCACAGGTTTGGTCACCACCGCATTGCTGCCGATCTTGGCGCCATCGCCCACCGTGAAACCGCCAAGCACCTTGGCACCCGCGCCCACCACCACATTGCGACCCAAGGTAGGGTGGCGTTTGGCACCTTTGTAAAGTGAGGTTCCACCCAAGGTCACGCCTTGGTAAATGGTGCAACCGTCGCCGATCTCGGCGGTTTCCCCGACCACTACACCCATGGCATGGTCAAAAAAAACACCTCTGCCAATGACTGCAGCAGGATGGATTTCGATACCCGTTAAAAACCGCGATACGTTCGATATGAAACGCCCCAGCCATTTCAGACCCACCCCCCAGCAAACATGTGCCCAACGGTGCATGACCATGGCATGCAAGCCCGGATAACAGGTCAGGACCTCGAAACCACTGCGCGCGGCAGGATCGCGTTCGAGAATAGTTTGTATATCAGCGCGGATTCTTGAAAACATGCGAAGAGTCTAACTTTTTCGCTGTGAGGCCTGTGCCATGGCCTTGGCAATGCCCCGAAGAA
>Ga0255111_1000595_pt1 | contig 11139 bp, 9 predicted proteins | sample Law_Yuk_RepA_8h_FD_188472 | JGI IMG/M metagenome (GOLD analysis project Ga0255111, IMG submission 188472) | Freshwater microbial communities from St. Lawrence River, New York, United States - Law_Yuk_RepA_8h | ecosystem: Environmental > Aquatic > Freshwater > River | place: USA: New York... | reverse complement strand
ATGGCTCAGGTGCCGGGAGGCATTGTCGGGGCGGGCACGCTTTTGACGCCGGCCGATGTGAAGGCGGCCAAGGCGGCGGGGGCGATGTTTGGCGTCTCACCCGGGGCGACCGAGCGCCTTTTGGACGCCTGCGCCGAGCATGATCTGCCCTTGTTGCCCGGTGCCGCGACCGCGAGCGAGATCATGGCGCTTTTGGAGCGGGGCTATATGGTGCAAAAGTTCTTTCCCGCCGAACAGGCGGGCGGGGCGGGCTATCTGAAGTCGATCGGATCGCCGATCCCGCAGGTGAAGTTTTGCCCAACGGGGGGCATCAGCCTGAAAAATGCCCGCGATTATCTGGGCTTACCGAACATCCTGTGTGTCGGCGGCTCTTGGGTGTGCCCCAAAGACAAAATGGCCGCAGGCGATTGGGCGGGGATTGAAGCCTTGGCGCGCGAGGCGGCCAGTTTGCGATCGTAGGGTGGGTGTTCACCCCACTGCGAACTTAGGCCCCAACGCGCCCCATGCGCCCGCCTTTGCGGCGCGGGGCGGCGGGAGCCACCAGCGCCTCGGTCAGGACCGAGGTCATCGGGTGGTCTTCATTGCCGGGCATGTAATGCGCCAGAAGGCTGCGCAGGGCCTCGGCCGTGTCCACATCCACCGGCACCGACAGCGCCCAGTCGATGAAGATCGACTGGCATTCACCAAGCGTGATCCCGTCCATCCGGTAGCTTTCGCGCACCAAACCTTTTCGATCGGCCTCTGACAGCTCCATCACGCGCCTCCCCATGGCTTACCCCTGCAAATGGGCGTCGATGACCCTTGCGGCAAGGGCCGTTGCGGTTGTCACGCGGGCGCTCAGCGCCTCGCCGGTTTCAACCCCGCAGTCCCGTAACAGGAAGGCACGCCCCCCTTCGCCCAAGCTTTCGGGCGAAATGGCACGGTCGGTCAGAAGCCGGGCCGCACAGTGCAGCCGCCAGCACAGCCTATAGGCGTCCAGCAGCGCCTCCTGATCGGAATGCGACAGTTTTGACGATTTTGCGCCAAGCGCGATCTGGCGCTCTACTTGCCGGGCGGGAATCGCGGCCTGCAGGGCCAGCGTCTGAGCCAAAAGTTCGATGTCCATCAGCCGTCCGGGGCCGAATTTGGCATCCCATCCCCCCTGCCCCGGTTTGGCCTCGGCCAAGCGGCGGCGCATGTCGGCGACATCGGCCAGCACGCTGTACCCCGGCCCTTTGGCGGCCAGAAGCGCGCGGCGGAAGGTCTCAACCTCAGCCCCCAGACCGGGATCACCGGCCAGCACCCGCGCGCGGGTCAGTGCGAGGTGTTCCCAGGTCCAGGCCTCGGTTTCCTGATAGGTGCGGAAGGAGTCGATCGCCGTCGCCACCGGACCTTGGCGGCCCGAGGGGCGCAGGCGCACGTCCACCTCGTAAAGCCGCCCCTCGGCGGTTTGGGCCGAGAGCGCGGTCACCATGGCTTGGGTCAGGCGCGCGTAATAGGGCCGCGCGGCCAAGGGGCGCGGGCCACCGGACGTCTCGACCCCGGCAGGGTCATAAATCAGGATCAGATCAAGGTCGGAGCCTGAGTTCAGCCGCCCGGCCCCAAGGCTGCCCATGCCCAGAACCACCGCGCCGCGCCCCGGCATCTCGCCATGTTTCAGGGCAAACTCTGCCGTGACCACGGGCCAAAGCGCGGCGATCACCGCCTCCGCCAGATCGGCATAGCTTTTGCCCGCCTCGAAGGCATCTATCAGCCCACGCAGGTGGTGCACGCCGATGCGGAAGTGCCATTCCTTCATCCAAGCACGGGCGGCGTCGAGTTTGCGTTCATAATCGGGTGTCTCGGCCAGTTTGGCGGAAAGATCGGCCGTGAGGCTGGCCATGCCCGGCCATGGTGCAAAGAATGACCCGCCGATCACCCCATCCAGCACGCGGGCGTTGCGGGCAAGGTAGCGGGCAAGCTCTGGGGCCGTGCCCGCGATGTCGATGATGAGATCGACAAGCGACGGGTTCGCCTCGAACAGCGAAAAGATCTGCACACCCGAGGGCAGACCCGACAGGAACCCATCCAGCGCCACCAGTGCCTCATCAGGGTTGGCCGCGCGGCTGAGGCGTTTCAACAGCACCGGGCGCAGGCGGCGGAAGATGGCCTGTGCACGGTCAGACCGCAGGCAAGGGTAGCTGGACCAGCCGTCCACAATGCTGCGGGCGTGGTCGGAGAGATCCGGGCCGTCTTCCACCTCGGTCGGGGCAAAAAAGCCCTCGGTCAGCCGGTCGGTGGATTGCAGGCGATCGAGCAGGCCTGCGCGGAACTCCGCCTCAGTCTGGCCGCAGAAAGCGGCGATGCGGGCGACACCTTGGGGGGTTGTCGGCATGGTGTGGGTCTGCTCATCGCGCACCATTTGCAGACGATGCTCCACTTCACGGTGGGCGAGATAAAGCCCGGTCAGCTCATCGGCCACCGCTTGGGGCACCCAATCTTTGGCGGCCAGCGCCTGCAAGCCGCCCAGTGTGGTGCGGTCGCGCAAGGAGGGGTCACGCCCTCCGGCGATGAGCTGGCGGGTCTGGGTGAAGAACTCGATCTCGCGGATGCCGCCTTGACCGAGTTTCATGTTATGCCCCTCGACCGTCAGCCGCCCATTCAGCCCGCGGTGTTCGCGGATACGCAGGCGCATGTCATGGGCGTCTTGGATCGCTGCGAAGTCCAAATGCTTGCGCCAGACAAAGGGGGTGAGCGATTTAAGGAACCGATTGCCCGCCTCAAGGTCGCCGCCACAGGGGCGGGCCTTGATATAGGCGGCGCGCTCCCATGTGCGGCCCTCGGCCTCGTAATAACCGTAGGCGGCGGCCATCGACAGGCAGACCGGGGTGACCGAGGCATCGGGGCGCAGCCGCAGGTCGGTGCGAAAGACGTAACCGCCCGCCATGGTGTCGCTGAGCAGCGCCGTCATCTTGCGGGTGACGCGAATAAAGGCGGCGCGGGCCTCTTGCCAGTCAGCACCATAGCGGTCTTGGTCAAAAAGGCAGATCAGATCGATGTCTGAGGAGTAGTTCAGCTCTCCTGCCCCCATCTTGCCCATGGCCAGCGCGAACATGCCGCCCGCCGTGGTGGCATCATCAGGCGTGGCGCCGGGCAGCTTGCCGCGCCGGATTTCTTCGGCCACCAGCCCTTGCAGGCAGAGAGAAACCGCCCGGTCGGCCAGCGTGGTCAGCGCGGCGGTGACCTGAAGCGTCGGCCAGACGCCGCCCAGATCGGCAAGGGCCGTGAGCAGCGCCGCGCGCCGTTTGGCCTGACGCAGCGCGCGGCCGAGGTCATCGATCGGCACCGCCGCCAGATCGTCGATCAGCGTGGCAAAGGCGGTTTCCGGCGCCTCATGCAGCGCGGGGCGCAGCCAATCGGCCTCGGCGCGCATCAGGTCTTGCAGATAAGGGCTGCAGCCTGCCGTGGCGGATAGAAGCCCGCGCAAATCGGGGGCAAGATCGGCGAATTGGGACGCGATCTCGGCGGCGGGGCCGGGATCAAAGGCGATGGGTTGGCGGATGAGGCGGGCGGCGAAGGGGCTGTGCATGGGGGTATCTTGCCTGACACACGGGCGCGGTCAACCGAAAGCCCAGCACAATGGCCCACGGGGCCGCGATCTCGGCGGACTTGCGGGCGGCGGGCAGATCGGCAAGATCGGCGCCACAGGAGGCACCATGTCGAAATCCCTTGCCCGTGTTGTTGAGGCCCTGCGCGCAGGCGGCCATGACGCAGCCCCGCTTGAGATGCCGGGCGACACCCGCACCGCCGAGCAAGCGGCCGCAGCCGCGGGCTGCGCGCTGAACCAGATCGTGAAGTCGATCCTGTTTCAGGGCACCAGTGGGCGGCTTTACTTGTTCCTGACCGCAGGCGGCCATCAGGTGGATGCGGCGAAGGCGAGCCATTTGGCGGGTGAACCGCTCGGGCGCTCTGATGCGGCGACCGTGCGCGAGGTGACCGGCTTTGCCATTGGCGGGGTGGCCCCAGTGGGGCATCTGACGCCATCGCCGGTCTGGATGGACCCGGCGCTGATGGGGTTCGATCAGGTTTGGGCCGCCGCTGGCACCCCGCGCCATATCTTCGCCATTGCGCCCAGCGACTTGCAGCGGCTGTCCGGGGCAGAACTGGCCGCGTTCACGCAGGCGCACCCCTAAGCCGCGTGAGAACTTATTCCTTGGAAACAAGCGTTTGTCCGCAGCATGTGGTGGCTATGTAAATTTCTTTTACATAGCCTCTTGATTGGACGGGACTCCGGGCGCATCTTTACAATGTGAACCGCATTTACATGTAACCCGAACCCGAAAAGGCACCGCCAATGACCAGCTTTACCCCCTCCGCCGCTCCGACCGCCGCGTATGGCGGTCGCCCCAATCTCCTGCGCCGGGCCGAGGCCTGGCTAGACCGCAAGGGCCGCATGGCCTGGATCGCGGCTATGGTGCTGGGTTTTGTCATCTTCTGGCCGATCGGCCTCATGCTGGTTGGCTACATCACCTACACCAACCGTTGGAGTTCAAACAAAATGTTCGGATGCGCCGCACGTCACCATCGTCACGACGGGACCGAGACCGCCTATCACGCCTACCGCGCGGCCCAGCCGTCGGGCAACGCGGCCTTTGACAGCTACAAAGCCGAGATGCTGCGACGGCTGGAAGACGAACAGACCGCCTTTGAAGCCTTCCTGCAGCGCCTGCGCGAGGCCAAGGATAAGTCGGAATTTGATGCCTTCATGGCTGACCGCGCCAAAGAGGCCCGGATCCGCGAGACTGAGAGCGCAGCGGCGACCGAGGTGAACGCCGGAGCGACGCCGCGCAGCGGGGAATACTGACCCCCTTCGGTATCGGCCGAAAACCCAATTGCCCCCGCCCCGTTTGGGCGGGGGTTTTTCGTTGGATTTGTGGGGGTTTGAGCATGGAAAACTTTTCCTTGGCGCGCCACGCCGGGCTTGGTAACGTTGCCCCGCAACAGGTTTGTTCATTCCATGCGTCATACACTTCCCATCGCGCCGCAGTTCTATGTGACGGCCCCGCAGCCCTGCCCCTATCTTGAGGGCCGGATGGAGCGGAAGCTGTTCACGGCTTTGCAAGGCGATCAGGCGCAGCGGTTGAATGATGCACTCTCCAAACAAGGGTTTCGCCGCAGCCAGAATGTGCTTTATCGGCCGTCTTGCGCGGAATGTTCGGGCTGCATGTCGGCCCGCATCCGGGTGGCGGATTTTGTGCCCAGCCGCACCCAGCGGCGGATCTTGAAGGCCGCCCAGCATCTGCGCCGCAATGCCACCAGCCCATGGGCGACCGAGGCGCAGTTTGCGCTGTTTCGTCGATATCTGGATGCGCGCCACGCCGATGGTGGCATGGCTGATATGGATGTGTTCGAATTCGCAGCGATGATCGAGGAAACCCCGATCAAGACCCGTGTGATCGAGTACACCCGCGCCACGGAAGATGAGCCGCGCGGGAACGAGTTGGCAGCGGTCTCGCTGACCGATGTGTTCGACGATGGGCTGAGCATGGTCTACAGCTTTTTCGATCCCGATCTGATGGATCTGAGCCTTGGGACTTTTGCCATTCTGGACCATATCGCCATCGCCCGCGAGGCGGGACTGCCTTACGTCTATCTGGGCTATTGGGTGCCGGGCAGCCGCAAGATGGGCTATAAGGCTGCCTTCAGCGCGCTCGAGATCTATAAGGGCGGCGCATGGCAACCCTTAGGGGACCCCGCCGAACACCGGGCGGAATTGGACCCCTTGTCGGTGGATCCGATTGCCGAGCAGGTCGCGCGCATCGCCCTGCCCGACGTACGGCTGGCCCGTGACTGACCTCGCCCGATTGCCCGAGGCAGCAACGTCTCGGCTTGGCGCAATATCTTTGATTGTCCCAGACTATGATGACGCTATCGGCTTTTTCTGCAAAGGCTTGGGCTGGACCCTGAGCGAGGATGTGGCCCAAGGCCACAAACGCTGGGTCACGGTGCAGCCCCCCGGAGGTGGATTTCGCCTTGTGTTGGCACAGCCCGCTGATCCAACCCAAAACAGCGCCATCGGCGCGCAGGGCGGCGGTCGGGTCTGGCTGTTCCTGCACACACATGACTTTGCAGCGGATCAAGCGCGACTTGTCGCAGCTGGTGCCGTCTTTGAAGAAATCCCCCGCGATGAACCCTATGGGCGCGTGGCAGTCTGGCGCGATCCTTGGGGCAACCGATGGGACTTGATAGAACCCCGGCCATGACCGCGCCGCTTAAGACAGTTTGCTTCAAGGCCGCATAAATCTCTCATGTTGACGAAGGCGGCGAGCCTGCCATAATTGGCCAAATTTTCTTACCAGTTTACATCCTGCGCAAGATCCCCAAAGGGACATGGATAAGGGAGGACAACCGCATGCATGCAGCCCTCGGGCTATCTCGCCTGATCGACGGGGTCACAACGGTGATCGGGAAATCCGTGATCTGGCTGATCTTTGCCGCGATCTTGATCAGCGCCATCAACGCGGTGACGCGCAAGCTGTGGTCCTTGTCCTCAAACTCTTGGCTTGAGGCGCAATGGTATCTCTTTGGCGCGGCCTTCATGCTCGGGGCGGCCTATACGCTCAAGGAAAACGAACATATCCGCATCGACATCTTTTATGGCAGCCGGTCGCGGCGCGTGCAGCACTGGATCGACCTCTTTGGCCATGTGGTGTTCTTGTTGCCCTTCGTGACGCTCATGGCGTGGATGCTCTGGCCCTACTGGATTGATGCCTTCCGCTCGGGGCAAGTGTCGACCAATGCCGGGGGCCTGTTGATCTGGCCCGCGCGTGCGATCCTCTTTGCAGGCTTTGCGCTCTTGGTCTTGCAAGCGGTGTCCGAGATCATCAAGAAAATCGCGATCATGCGAGACCTTATCCCTGACAGTAACCCGTTCATCAGCCCGGCTGAACAAGCCGCCCAAGGGGTGCAAGACATAACTGACGGCGCAGAGGTGCGGAAATGATGGAACTGATCGCACAGAACATGGCGCCGATCATCTTCACCAGCTTGGTGATCTTTCTCTTGCTTGGCTATCCGGTGGCGTTTTCGCTGGCAGCCAACGGGTTGATCTTCTTTGCCATCGGCGTCTGGCTTGCACCCTATTCGTCGGGCACCATTACGCTGGACTGGCCGCTTCTATACACCATGCCCCAACGATTGTGGGGGGTGATGTCGAACGAGACGCTTCTGGCCATTCCCTTCTTTACCTTCATGGGGATCGTGCTGGAACGCTCGGGCATGGCCGAGGATCTTTTGGACACCGTGGGCCAGCTTTTTGGCCCCATTCGCGGTGGTCTCGCCTTTGCGGTGGTTTTGGTGGGTGCACTGCTCGCAGCCACAACCGGCGTGGTGGCCGCGAGCGTGATTGCCATGGGGTTGATCTCGTTGCCGATCATGCTGCGCTATGGCTATGATCGAAAGGTGGCGACCGGGGTGATCACCGCCTCGGGAACCTTGGCGCAGATCATTCCGCCGTCTTTGGTGCTGATCGTTCTGGCCGACCAGTTGGGCAAGTCGGTGGGCGACATGTACCGCGGCGCGCTCTACCCGGCGCTGATCTTGGCCGGGGTCTATATGGGCTATGTGGCGATGATTGCCATCTTCCGCCCGCATATGGTCCCTGCCCTGCCGCTTGAGGCGCGCACGCTGGGTGGCGGGGTAACCTCGCTTTTGGTCGCGCTCGCCGTGGCCGTGGGGATTGGCTATCTCTCGCATTACTGGTTCTATGAGGCTTGGGGCGCAAATGCCGATGTGCTGGGCGCCACCTTGGGGATTGCGGCGATCTATGCCTTTGCGCTGGCGGACAGGGTCCTGAAGCTGAACCTGTTGTCGCGGCTGGCCAGTCAGGTGATCATGGTGCTGATCCCGCCGCTTGCCTTGGTGTTCTTGGTCTTGGGCACGATCTTTATCGGCCTTGCCACCCCGACCGAGGGCGGCGCGATGGGGGCTGTGGGCGCCATGGCCATGGCGGCCGCCAAGGGACGGTTCCAGATGCCGCTGCTTAATCAGGCTTTGGTGTCGACGCTGCGGTTGTCGTCTTTCGTGATGTTCGTGCTGATCGGCGCGCGGGTGTTCTCGCTGACCTTCTACGGCGTCAACGGCCATATCTGGGTCGAGCATCTGTTGACTGGGGTGCCGGGTGGGCAATACGGCTTCTTGCTGGTCGTCAACATCATCATCTTTATCCTTGGCTTCTTCATCGACTTCTTCGAGATCGCCTTCATCCTGATCCCATTGATCGCGCCGGTGGCCGACAAGATGGGGATCGACCTGATCTGGCTGGGGGTGATCATCGGGATGAACCTGCAGACCTCGTTCCTGACCCCGCCCTTTGGCTTTGCGCTGTTCTATCTGCGGTCCGTCGCGGCTAAGGTGCCTTATCTCGACCGCATCACTGGCAAGAACATTGCCGAGATCAAGACATCTGAAATCTACAAAGGGGCAATCCCCTTTATCGGGCTGCAGGTGTTGATGATCTGCGCGGTGGTCGCTTTCCCGCAGCTGGTGATGCATTACAAAGGACCGATGGTGGACCCCTCGACGGTGGAAATCAAAGTGCCGATGTTGAACACTCTCAATCCCGGAGGGGCCCCCAGTTTGGGGGCGCCAAGCCTTGGCGTGCCGCAACTCGGCGCACCAGTTATCAATCCCTAAGCACGCCCATCGCCCTTGGGCGTATCGCAAGACCAGCGCGAAGGTGGCGCGAAACGAAAAGGCCCCGAGGTTTCCCTCGGGGCCTTTCCTTTTGCTGTTCAGAACTTAGAGCTTGCCAGCCTGCTGCTGCACCATCATGAAGGTGTCATAGTTGTATTCGGCAATCTGAGCCCACAGGTAAGCGTCACGCTTGAAGGCGTCTTGGCTTTCCTTGATCTTCTTGAAGTTTTCGTTGGTGGCAGAGATTTCCGCATAGGTCGCGTTGGCAGCCTCGAAGGCACCGGCCAGCACATCCTGCGGGAAGGGCTTGAGCTGCGCGCCATTGGCGACGAGCGATTTCAGAGCCGTCGGGTTCTTGTGGTCATACGAGGCCAGCATATTAGCGTTGGCCGCCTCGCACGCGGTCTTGATCGCGGCTTGGTAATGTGCCGGCAGTTCGTTCCACTTGGCCAGGTTGAACATGGTGGTCAGGGTCGGGCCGCCTTCCCAATAGCCGGGATAATGATAAACCGGCGCCACTTTGAAGAAGCCAGCCTTTTCATCGTCATAGGGGCCAACCCATTCGGCCGCGTCGATGGTGCCTTTTTCCAGCGCCTGATAGATTTCGCCGCCCGGGATCTGCTGCGGCACAACGCCGAGCTTTTCCAGAACCTTGCCAGCAAAGCCCCCAACGCGCATTTTCAGGCCCTGCATATCGGCCAGCGAGGTGATCTCTTTGCGATACCAGCCGCCCATCTGCGCGCCGGTGTTTCCAGCGGCAAAGCCGATCAGGCCTTGGGTCGCGTAGAATTCGTTCAGCATGTCCTGACCGCCGCCGTAGTAGAGCCAAGCGTTCATCTGACGGGCGTTCATGCCGAAAGGCGTGGCGCAGCCGAGCGCAAAGGTCGGGTCCTTGCCCCAGAAGTAATAGGGCGCGGTGTGGGTCGCTTCGACGGTGCCAGCGGCCACGGCGTCTGCGGTTTCAAACGCCGGAACCAGTTCACCAGCCGGGAAGACTTGCAGCGTCAGCCCGCCTTGGGTCATTTCGCTGATGTATTTCGACATGGTTTCGGCAGCGCCGTAAATCGTGTCAAAGGCCTTGGGGAACGACGAGGCGACGCGCCACGTGATCTGGGGGTTTTCCTGTGCAATGGCAGGTGCGGCAAGCGCTGCAGCACCGGCTGCGGCGACACCGCCGACAGTTGCCTTGGTCAGAAAGGAACGACGATCCATATAACTTCTTCCTCCACTGTTGGCCCTCGGCTCCTCCTCGGGCGTTTTGTTACTGACAGAAATGCTAACCACCGATCTTGGGTTTGAGAACAGAAATCTTTGCCACTTGGCGGTTTTTGGTAATTTTTTCTTACCACAACCGCCGCAATTCACAAAAGAACCGGTCAGACGCCGTATTTCTCCCCGATGTCCCTTCCCTTCAGCCAGCCCTTGCCTATATTGGGGCGCAACGCAGCACGTCAAGCAGGGTGATCCTTTGACCTATCTTCTTTTTGTTGTCGGCCTTTTGGGGCTGTTCTTCGGGGGCGAATATCTGGTGCGCGGGGCCTCATCGATTGCCAGACGCTTTGGCATCTCACCCTTGGTCATTGGCTTGACCATTGTCGGCTTTGGCACCTCGGCGCCCGAAATGTTGGTCTCGGTCAATGCCGCCCTTGCCGGGCAGCCGGCGATTGCGATTGGCAACGTCCTTGGCTCCAACATCGCGAACATCTTGTTGATCCTTGGCGTCTCGGCGGTGATTGCACCGCTGATCATCCCGGCCCGACGCCTTGCGCGCGATTTGGCCTTTATGCTGGTGGCCACTGGGATGATCTGGGTGATGCTGCTCGACGGTATGGTCTCGCGCATCGAAGGCGGGGTGCTGCTGGCAGGTCTGGCCGTGTTTTTGTTCATGGCGTTTTCATCCGGGTCGGTGCCACAAGAGGACGATCCTTTGGAAACCAGCGTTGCCAAAGCCGCGCTGATGACGCTGGGCGGCCTGGTGCTTTTGGTGATCGGCGCGCATTTCTTGGTCGAGAGCGCCAGCACCATTGCCCGGACCTTCGGCATCTCTGAAGCAGTGATCGGATTGACCATCGTGGCGGTCGGCACCTCATTGCCGGAACTGGCGACCAGCGTGATTGCCGCCTATCGCCGCCAGACCGAGATTGCCGTGGGCAATATCGTGGGCTCCAACATCTTTAACCTCTTCGGGATTTTGGGTGTCACCGCAATGATCGTGCCAATCCCCGCCGAGGCGCGGTTTGCCATGATCGACATGCCATGGGTTGCGGCAACGGCGGTCGGCCTTTCCGTGCTGGCCGTTTGGCTTGGCGGCCTGCCGCGCGTGGCCGGGGTGGCGCTTTTGGCGGCCTATGCCGGTTATCTGGCGTTGATGGGCTAAACGGCCGTTGACTCAGTCGCGCAAACCGCAGCCGATTTGCGTTTCTTTCGATGGGGCGGGCGTTCTTGTAATAAAACTACAAGAATTGCCCGCCCCGCGACATTTTAGAC
>Ga0255111_1000581_pt1 | contig 11246 bp, 11 predicted proteins | sample Law_Yuk_RepA_8h_FD_188472 | JGI IMG/M metagenome (GOLD analysis project Ga0255111, IMG submission 188472) | Freshwater microbial communities from St. Lawrence River, New York, United States - Law_Yuk_RepA_8h | ecosystem: Environmental > Aquatic > Freshwater > River | place: USA: New York... | reverse complement strand
GCATGAGGGTTGCGCTATGGAGACGCTCCTCAGCGCGTTCGGCACGATGGTCGGCAGCCGCCAAACGCAATTCGAGCTTTGCGACCTGATCACGGTACGCGTCACGCTGAAACTTGGTGATCTCAAGGGCGACGGAGAGTTCAAGGGCCCGCTGTCTGTGGTCCGTTCTGGTCTTGGTCATAAGCATCGCCCCCTCTGGTCACGTGTGCTGAAGTTATCTGGTAACTTTGGGTTTACAACGAGACCGATTGGGTGGCTTTCGCACCGTTTGGGGCGGGGGAGATGGCGCAAGGCTTTCTAGGCGCGGCAATTTCTTGTCGGTACGAATGATCAAGCCTCCGGTGAGGGAGACCCAAGAATTTGATTTTGCTATTTTAAAGTCTGGTTTCGGGGGCCCGCAACCGCCGTAAATTGTCTAGTTTGATTGCCAGTATTTGAGACCGGGACGCCACAAGAGGGTGGCAAGCGGTCCTTCAGCCATCAAGCAAAACAGAAGCTGACTGCTCCCTCTTATCTGCTCGCTGCCGCGAAGGCTCGATCCAGCGCTTCGACAATATTGGGGACGTCATCCATCTGGACACAGAGAGGTGGGGTCATGCGCAGCACGTTCTTGAACGTGCCTGATTTCGACATGACCAGCCCGGCCTCGCGGGTTTCCTCAAAGATGCGGGCGGTGGCTTCGGGAGCCGGTTCGCGGGTGCGGCGGTCTTTGACCATTTCCATAGCCATCATGAACCCCTTGCCGCGCACATTGCCGATGATCTGATGCCTTTGCATCATGTCTTCCATATGCGCCTTCAGGACCGCGCCGACGCGCGCGGCGTTGGCGATCATGTCATCTTCGCGGATCACTTGCAGAACAGCGCGGCCAGCTGCGCAGGCCATCGGGTTGGACCCATAAGTGTGGAAGATGAACTTTGCCGCCATGTGCTCAGCCACTTCGCGGCGCGCAACGACTGCGCCCAACGGGATGCCGTTGCCAATGCCCTTGGCCAAGACGACGATGTCCGGCACCACGCCGTGCGATTCGAAACCCCACATCGCCTCGCCCGTCTTGCCAAAACCAGACTGCACCTCGTCCACAATCAAAAGTCCACCACAGGCGCGCATCCGCTCGGCCGCACCCTTAATGTACCCATCAGGCAGGATGACGATGCCGCCATAGCCCTGAACCGGTTCCAGGATCATCCCGGCCAGATGACCGCTGGTCGTATAGGCAATGGTGCGGTCCAGATCGTCCAGATAAGCCTGCGTGTCATCGCCGAAAATGCCGCGATAGGTGTTGGGCTCAGCCGCAAAGGTGATGTTCGACAACAGCGGCGTGTTGTGGCGGAAGTTGCGCACGCCGGTCACCGATTGCGCGCCATAGGTGGCACCATGATAGGCGTTTCGCAGCGCAATCACGTCCTGATTGCCCGTGGCAATGCGCGCCATCATGAGCGCGAGATCAATCGCCTCAGTGCCGGAATTGGTGAAATGCACCACCCAGTCATGCCCCTTTGGCATGGTGGCGGCCAGTTCTTCGGCCAGAAGACCGGGCACGGGATGGTGAAACATTGTGGTACAGTGGGTCAGTTCCTCGACCTGCGCCTTGACGGCAGCAACCACTTTAGGGTGCGAATGCCCAACAGAGATGCACAGGTTCATCCCCAGAAGATCGGTCAAGCGGTTGCCGTCCTCGTCCCAAACATGCTGCATGAAGCCGCGCCGGATGATTAACGGCTTTTGATAGGGCACGAAAGCGCGCTGTGTTGCGGCGAAATAGGCGTCGCGCTTGCCCAAGATCGCCTCACGCGACCAGTCGATCGTTTCGTTCATGGCGTGTCTCCTTGGTCGTTTGATGTGATAGAGGGTTGGGGCGCTTGGATGCCTGTCTTCGTCTCATGGCGGAAAGTTCGCTGCCCAAAGCGTTCATCCGCATTGGTCAGGTCCAAGCGGTCAACCAGCGCAAAGCGGATCGTTTTAAGCCAGCGGAGCATCGCAACCCTGTGAGACATTTTCTTCATGCTTATGCAGAATTTTCTGCCATGATAGGGACAGACGAAGAGATTTCTCGGGACAGATGGACAATCCAGTTCATAGAATAACGCGGAGGCCACGAGGGCTTCCACCGGCGCTGCGCACCTTGCCGCAAGCCCACACTCGGCGCGATGCGCTTATCGAGATGCTGAGCGCTGCGATTGCCGAGGATGCTTTGCCCGTTGAACTGCCTTTGCCATCCTGTCGTGACCTAGCTGTGGCGCATGGCCTCTCCAAGAACACCGTCCAGGCTGCCTATGACCGGCTTGTGGACATCGGACTGGTCACCGCCAAGGCGAAATCCGGATACTTCGTTGCCGCAGCCCGGCGGTCAGAACCTTCCGGGACAAGTGGTGCTTCAATCCGGTCGACACTGATCCTGCCGGACCCCCGGCCTTCGACCATGCCACGGGTCCGGCACCCGGAGAATTGGCAGACCAGTCCCTTTCCCTTTGTCTATAACCAGATTGATCCGTCACTGTTTCCGATCGACGCCTGGCGCGAGTGCTCACGCCTTGCCTTAGCCCGCAAGGGCCTGAACGCCCTGACCGCCGATGATGAGGCGGGCGACAACCCGCATCTGCTCGTTCAACTGCGCAAGCGGCTGTTGGCGCATCGGGGTATCGCGGTGACCGAGTCGGAGATCATGGTCACGCTTGGAACCCAGAACGCCATCGCGTTGACCGGCATGATGATGCGCAGCCTGCTAGGCACCATCGTTGTGGAAGACCCCGGCTATCCAGACGCCCGAAATGCCTTCGGTATGACGGGAAACGCTGTCGTTCCTGTGCCTGTCGATGCTGAAGGGCTGATCGTGGACTTGATCCCGCGCGATTGCAAACTCGTTCACGTCACACCCAGCCATCAGTTCCCAACGTCAGTGACGCTGTCGTTGGCCCGTCGCAGACGGTTGCTGGAACTGGCAGAAGCGCATGGATTCATGGTGCTTGAAGACGACTACGAGGCCGATCTGGAGCCGGAGAACTCACTCCCGACCCTGCGCAGCTTGGACCGCAGTGGTCGGGTTATCTATGCCTCAAGCCTGTCCAAAACCCTTTCTCCGGGTCTGCGACTTGGTTTCATGGTCGCGCCAACAGACATCATAGTCGAAGCCAAAGCGCTACGCCACGCCATCCTGCGCCACGCGCCGACGCAACTCCAGGAGACGGCTGCCCTCTTCATCGGCTTGGGCCACTATGATGCGCATCTGCGCCAGCTTTCGCGTGAGATGGCACGCCGACGCGATGCAATGGGGAAGGGCATCGCAAAACACCTGCCAATGTTTCGAACCGGTGCATGCAGCGCTGGCTCGTCTTTCTGGCTGCAAGGACCGGACGGGTTTGACAGCGAGGCCCTTGCGACAAGCCTCGTCCCCGAGGGTGTGGTGTTCGATCCTGGCAGGATATTCTTTTCCAACGGCCGAAGGAAAGAGTTTCTGAGACTGGGCTTTGCGGCCATTGACCCAGGCAAGATCGACGAAGGCCTTCGCAGGATCGCCATTGCAATGTGAAGCTCAGCTGTCGCTGCGCAAGAGTTACTCACAAGACAGGCTGTTCGAGCAACGGGAGTTTGGCGCCTTTATTCGAGTGTCGACGACCGGTTTGGGCTGAGAGCTGCCTGCCTGAGGCAACGGGCATAACACTGCCGCATGTTTTGATATCGGCTAGTTCGCCGTAGCGGTACCGTAAACATGGATCATTAGCCATTTTCCGGACGTGGCAGTGTTTTGTGGGCACGAATGATGGCGCCGCCCCATAGGTCGGCTTATGTATCTGATATTTGTATTTCAAATATGCTTTTGAGGGCAGACAATCGCCGAGCTTAGCCAGTTCGGTGGATTGTGTCTGACCCGGAGCGCTTGTCTTGCAAGGGTAGCCACGGGCCACGAAACATCTCCGGTCCGTTTGGCCAATCAAGGCTGTCTGGCGGTTGATTGCTCCTGCCATCCTAACCTTTGGATGCCCAGCAGCAACACTTGACCGGCCCGGAAGGTAACGGTGGCTTCTGACCCAACCCCACACCAGATGAAGTTTTGGTCGAGATGATCTCTCTGTGTTGAAGGCGCATGAACTGGCTGATTTAGCTGACCAGATACGCCGCCCAAAACACCATCGTGCGGGTTGACCCGGTCTGGCAACGGCGGCCGTCGACCTCGAGGCATATAGTCAGGTACTTGGGGTCGCGCATCACCAGAAAAGATCCGAAAGTGTCCGTGCTCTTGCCCTTATCAGATTGACCACCGCGCTGGATCTGGAGGGTGCGCTCATGTTTTCCGCTCAGCGCAAAGGGCGCGAAACCAATCTCAAGCATCACCGCCTAGCGGACGATCTATAGACCGGTCTTCAAATGGCGCAAAAAGAGCGACGGTCACTGCGCAGACGGGACCCGAGCAACTTGATTTCTTCAACCATAGTCATGCTGAGATCTCACCTCAATGTTCTAATGGTATAGCCGGTCTTGTGGCACCAATGGTGATGGAATATCGGCCGATAATTATTGACAGCGCTGGGGCTGCGGCTAGGTTTTCTAAAAGTCGAGTTAACCGGATGAGGGCATAATGGCGCGACACCTGATTACGGCTTCGGCGCAAATGGGACCAATTTCCAAATCCGAAACTCGCAAAGACACCGTGGCCCGCCTCGTGGGAATGATGCGCGAAGCACATGGTCGTGGGGCTAAGTTGGTGGTCTTTACCGAAATGGCGTTGACCACTTTTTTTCCACGCTGGTTGATCGAAGACGAGGCTGAGCTGGACAGCTACTATGAAACCGCAATGCCCTCGCTTGCCACTCAACCACTGTTTGACGAGTCGGCAAAGCTGGGGATCGGTTTCTATTTGGGCTACGCCGAACTTGTGGTCGAAGGCGGGGCAAAGCATCGCTTTAACACGTCAATTCTAGTCGATCAGACCGGCAAGATTGTTGGAAAGTACCGCAAGGTGCACCTTCCGGGTTGGGCAGAGCCACTTCCAAACCGGCCCTTTCAACATCTGGAAAAGCGCTATTTTGAGCCCGGAGATCTTGGCTTTCCTGTCTGGCGCACGATGGGTGGCATCATGGGCATGTGCATCTGCAATGACCGTCGCTGGCCCGAAACCTACCGCGTGATGGGTCTGCAAGGGGTGGAGATGGTTATGCTGGGTTACAACACGCCCTTTGGCCATCTGAATAGCGAGCCGATGGACAGCCTGACCCTTTTCCATAACCATCTGTCGATGCAGGCAGGGGCCTATCAGAACGCAACTTGGGTCGTCGGCACCGCGAAATGTGGCAACGAGGAGGGGTCGAAGATGGGTGGCCAGTCCGTAATCGTTGCCCCAAGTGGAGAGATTGTGGCGCAAGCCGTTACCGTCGAAGACGAAGTAATCACCGCGAAATGTGACCTCGATATGGGGCGCATGTATAAGGACACCGTTTTCAACTTTGCCCAGCACCGTCGGCCCGAGGCGTATACCCTCATCACCGAACGTGCGGGGGCAATTCTGCCGGAGTAGGCCATGACCACAGTTATCAAAGGCGGCACGATCGTCACCCATGACCGGACCTACAAGGCCGATGTGCTGGTTGAGGGCGGCGTGATTACAGCCATCGGGCAGAACCTTGTGGGCGATACCCTAATTGAAGCGGAAGGCGCCTATGTGATGCCCGGCGGAATCGATCCGCATACGCATCTGGAGATGCCGTTCATGGGCACCTCCACCGCCGAGACGTGGGAAAGTGGCACCTTTGCCGCTGCAAGCGGTGGCACGACAATGATCGTCGATCACATCATTTCCAACCCAACCGACTTACTCGGTCCCTTGGGTCTGTGGGAAGAAAGAGCGGCCCGTCAGGCCAGCATCGACTACGGCTTTCACATGTCGATAACTGGCTGGTCGCAGGAAGTCTGGGCGCAGATGGCCGTTTGCGTTGACCGTGGGGTGAACACATTCAAGCATTTCATGGCCTACAAGGGCGCATTGATGGTGAATGATGATGAGATGTACGCAAGCTTTTCGCGCTGCCGTGAGTTGGGGGCGATCCCGCTTGTACATGCAGAAAACGGTGACCTGATCGCCGGTTTGCAGCAAAAACTTCTGGCCGAAGGCAACAGAGGTCCAGAAGCGCACGCCTATTCCCGCCCCGCGACAGTCGAGGGTGAGGCCACAAACCGTGCGATCATGATCGCAGATGCGGTGGGAGTGCCGGTCTACATCGTGCACACCTCCTCTGAAGAGGCACATGAGGCCATTCGTCGTTGGAAACAGGCAGGCACGCGGGTCTGGGGCGAGCCTTTGGTTCAGCATCTGCTGTTGGACGAGGGTGAATATGCCAATCAAGACTGGAACTATGCTGCCCAGCGGGTGATGAGCCCTCCGTTTCGCAGCAAACGGCATCAGGACAGCCTTTGGGCGGGACTTGCAGCAGGCACGCTATCGGTGGTGGCGACCGACCATTGTGCCTTCACCACCCAGCAAAAGCAGATGGGACGCGGCGATTTTACCAAGATCCCGAATGGCACCGGGGGTCTGGAAGACAGGCTTTCGCTCTTGTGGACGCATGGTGTTGCGACCGGGCGGATCACGATGAATGAATTTGTGGCTGTCACCTCAACGAACATCGCGCAAATCCTTAACATTTACCCCCAGAAGGGTGCGATTGCCATGGGCGCGGATGCCGATATCGTCGTATTCGACCCGGCGGCCAGCAAGACCATCTCTGCATCGACCCAAAAATCTGTCATTGATTACAACGTGTTCGAAGGCTTCACCGTCACTGGCCTGCCTCGATACACGCTATCGCGCGGCACGGTGCTTTGGGGACCGAACGGTGGCCAGCCGCAACCCGGACATGGTCGGCATGTGATGCGCACGCCAAACCCGCCAGTTTCGCGAGCCTACTCACAATGGCGCGATCTTATCGCCCCACGTCCCGTCGTGCGTGACGAAAGCCTGATGCCCATCGGGGTCTAGGTGTTTGATCCCACGGTTTGATGGAGTCATCCTTTCGCAGGAATGGAAGGAAGCACCGTGGGACACAGTTTGTCACGAGAGAGCCAGCGCGGCGCCGTCGGTTTGAGCCCGCTGGCGAGGGCACGCCGACAGAGCAGCACTACAGCGACAGCAAGCTTCGCTGGCGCAGGCAAGCCGGGAGCTTGGCATCAACCCCAAGACGGTAGCGAAGTGGCGCAAGCGGGCGACGGTCGAAGGTGCCTCGTCGATAGATGCAAGCGTCGCTTGGAGTTCATTGTAAACACGTTCGCTGCCTATTTTAGGTCGCACTGATGCATTCACCGGAACTGGAATATGCCGCAGCAGAGCAAAGGGTGCCGCTGTGACAAAGGGGCTGCGCTTGCGACAGCATCCATCTTGCCTTAGGCGATAGCCCACCGCTAGGCTGGGCGGGCAACCGACGGGAGTGCTGCCAAAATGACCGCCTATACAGTGACCATCCCGCGGCTTGAGACCGAACGGCTGATCATGCGCGAATACCGGCAAACAGACTTTGACGCCTTTGCCGAGTTCTATTCAACCGATCGGTCGCGTTTCATTGGCGGACCGATGCACCGCGAGTTGGCATGGCGCGGGCTAGCGACACATTTGGGCCATTGGGCCTTGCGTGGGTTTGGGTTCTGGGCGGTTGAAGAAAAGGCCACGGGTACCTTTTGCGGACATGTGGGCCTTTGGCATCCCGAAGGCTGGCCCGAGCCTGAGGTGGGCTGGGTGCTGATGGGCCCCGCCGAAGGGCGAGGGATTGCACTGGAGGCGGCCTTTGCCGCGCGCCGCTACGCTTACGACACGCTCAACTGGCCCACGGCGATCAGCTTGATTGATCCGGGTAATACACGGTCGATCCGGCTGGCTGAACGCATGGACTGCACCCACGAGGCGGATTTTACCCATGTTCGGTTAGGCCAGATGCAGGTCTGGCGCCACCCTGCCCCTGCGGACCTTGTCGGATAAGCTCTCAGAGCTTGCGGTTATAGCGGATGAAGGGTGTGACCTGCGCGATGCGGTCATAAAGCTGCCGGGCCTGCGTGTTGAAATCCTGCGTCAGCCAATAGACCGCAGGCGTGCCCGCGGCATCGGCTACAGCATAAACCGCCTCAATCAGCGCCCGTCCGGCCCCGGTGCCGCGCACCGCAGGATCAACATAAAGGTCCTGCAGGTAGATCACCTCTTCGATCTTCCACGCGTGACGATGTGACAGGTAATGCGTCAAGCCCACCATCTTGCCGTCCACCTCGGCGACAAGGCAGTTGAAATCGCGCGCATCATCGCCAAGCAGCCGGGCAAAGGTCGAGGCATAAACGGCCTCGGGCACCGAGGTTTTGTAGAACTCCAGATAGCCGGTCCACAAACGCCGCCAGTCGGCCTCGTCAGTTGCGCGCAGGGGACGGATGGTACAAGGCATGTGAGGTCCTTTCTTAAGAGGGCTTCAAGGCAGCCGGCAGGGGGCGGCCAAGGAAGTGATAGAGCGAGCGCGTGAGATCCTTTGGGTCATAACCCCGACCGATAAAGACGATCCGGTTATCCTGCCCCGGATCCGGGGTTTCCGGCAAGATCTCGGGCGATTGCACCACCTTACGCACGGTTTGCAACAAAAGCCGCCCTGCAGGTGTGCGAAGAACACCCTTGACCCGCACCAGATCATCGCCGCGCGCATGAAGAAGGGCGGACAGCCAAAGCGCGAAGGCTGACCAATCCAGACTGGGGTCCACCTCGATCTGGGTGGGCAGGATCGGGCCGCGCGCATCCTCTTCGGGCAAGGGCGGCAAGGCGGCAGCCATGGTGCCGGGGGGCACGGGCGGCAGGGCCACCGTTTCACCCAAGACAGCCGCCGAAATAGCAGCGCCTGGGTTCAAGACGGCCAAGGTCGCTTGCAAGGCGGCCAGATCACCCGGCGCGCAGGCGTCGGTCTTGGTCAGGATCAACTGGTCCGCCGCACCAACCTGCCGCCGGCCCAATGGCTCACTCGCCAGTTGTGCCAGCGCATGCAGGGCGTCGACGGCCACCAGCGTCTCACCGATCAGAATGTGGTTAACTAAGACAGGATCGGACTGAATCGCCGCGACTATCGCGGCCGGGTCAGCCAGACCGCTGGTTTCCAGCACGATCCGGTCAAACCGCGCGCCGCCCTCGCGGCTGCGATCATCGCACAAGCCACGCAAGGCCGTGATCAGCGCCGGACGGCCCACGCAGCAACAGCACCCGCCCGCCAAAAGCGTGACCTTGCCCAAAAGCGCATCATCCACAGGGGTTTCGGCCGCCTCGTTCACGATCACATGGACGTTCGGGCCAAAGGTCCCAGCGTGAAGCTGGTGGCGTAGCCAGGTGGTCTTGCCCGACCCAAGATAGCCGCCCAGAATCGTCAGCCTCAGGCGCCCTTCGGGCACATCACTCAGCATTAAGGTACCTTGGGTCCAAAGGATCAATCGGACGGCCAATCAGGCGTTCCGCCTCGGACCAAACTTCAGCCAGATTCTGCACGATCACACCCGCGCCCGACAGGGTCGAGAGCTGAATCCCCGGCACCACGCCGCCATCATGGGCGGTCAAGCCATAGGGCCGCAGAATGGCGTTCAGAACACCCACCCGATGAAACCGCGCGCGCAAACGGTCGCCGGGCGTGGCAGCCCCGGCGTCGGTCCAATGGCCCGGCACGGCGGGATTGCCGCAGGCGTTGCACATCGCTGGTCCTTTCAAGGATTGGCCGGAGCAGCCCGTGGCTGCCCCGGCCAAAAGATTAGATCACCTCAGGGCGGGCTTTGCCGCCGAAGGGGTAACGCTTGCGGAAATCATTGGCGATGTCCTCAAAGGTTGCCCATTCCACGCCCGAGTGCTTGGAGATGTATTCGATCAGGCGCTCCAGCATCAGCAGAACCTGCGGACGGCCCGCCACATCGGGGTGAATGGTGAAGGCGAAGACCGCGTAATCCATTTCGCGGTAGACCCAGTCGAACTGGTCACGCCACATTTCTTCAATGTCGCGCGGGTTGACGAAACCGTGGCTGTTCGGGGCCTTTTTCATGAACATCATCGGCGGCAGGTCATCGACATACCAGTTGGCGGCGATATCGACGAGGTCGATCTCTTTGCCGTGCTTCAAGGGATGCATCCATTCCTTGGCGGTCTTGGAATAGTCGATGGTGTTCCAGCTGTCGCCGACCTTGGCATAGAAGGGTTGGAAGTCGCGGTAGCCTTGGCTGTGGTCATAGGTGAAGCCGTGCTTGAGCAACAGCGCAGCCGTCGAATTCGACATTTCCCACCACGGAGCCACATAGCCGCGCGGCGCTTGGCCGGTCAGGCCCTTGATGAGTTCGATCGACTTGACCAGCACGTCCTCTTCCTGCGACGGGGTCATCGCGATGGGGTTTTCGTGCAGATAGCCGTGCGCGCCCACTTCGTGACCGTCCTTGACGATCATCTCCATTTCCTTGGGGAAGGTTTCAAGGCTGTGGCCCGGGATGAAGAAGCTGGTCTTGAGGTCATATTTCTTGAACAAGCGCAGCAGGCGCGGCACGCCCACTTCGGTTGCGAAGATGCCGCGCTGAATGTCGGACGGGCTGTCGCCACCGCCATAAGACCCGATCCAACCAGCAACCGAGTCAATATCGGTGCCGAAGGCGCACATTATTTTCTTAGCCATGGTCCTTATCCTCCTGTGAACATTGTCGTCATTTGGTGCGCTCAGCCGCGCACAAGGGGTTCGATGGTAAGCCCGGCCGCAAGAACGGCGCGGTCCTGCCCATGCGGGGCGCACATCATAAAGCCGGTCGGCATGCCGTCATTGTCCGTCCCATTGGGAATGGACATGCCGCACCAATCCAGAAAATTGCCGATGGCCGTGTTGCGAAGGGTGCGGAAGTTGTGGTGGAAAAACACCTCGACATCCGCCTCAAGCGGCGCAATCGGCATCGCGACCGACGGGGTCGTCGGTGCGATCAAAATCGCATTGCCAAGGCGCGCAGTCATCTGCGCAATCCACGCGCGGCGCCCCTCGGTCAGACGGATGAGATCGACCGCTGACATCGCCTCGGCCATGCGGATACGGCGCACGACACGCGGGTCGATGCGGGCGGTCTCTGGCCCCGCAAGGCGTTCCTTGTGAACATCCATCGCTTCGGCCGAGGTGAGCGGGCCATAGCGGCCCATCAGCGCGGACACCTCATGCAGCTCGGGCAATGCAATGGCGCGCACCCGGGCCCCAGCCTTTGCAAGCCGGGCCACCGCAGCATCGAAATTCGCG
>Ga0255111_1000565_pt1 | contig 11447 bp, 7 predicted proteins | sample Law_Yuk_RepA_8h_FD_188472 | JGI IMG/M metagenome (GOLD analysis project Ga0255111, IMG submission 188472) | Freshwater microbial communities from St. Lawrence River, New York, United States - Law_Yuk_RepA_8h | ecosystem: Environmental > Aquatic > Freshwater > River | place: USA: New York... | reverse complement strand
CACCCTTGTTCTTAAATGCAGAACCTGTAAGAACTGGTGAGAGCTTTGCAGCAAGTGTTGCGCGACGAATTCCGGCAATAATTTCTGCCTCTGATAGTTCAATTCCTTCTAAAAACTTTTCCATAACTTCATCATCATTTTCAGCAAGTGTTTCAATCATTGCTGCGCGTGCACTCTTTGAAGCCTCAACCATGTCTGCTGGAATCTCTTCGATTGCGTAATCTTCACCCTTTTGGGTTTCTCCGCGCCATGTCAGCGCTTTCATTGCAATGAGATCAACTACTCCAAGGAAGTCTGCCTCGGCTCCGATTGGAAGTTGTAGTACGAGTGCAACTGCATTGAGGCGATCTTTAATCATTCCAACGCACTTATCAAATGAGGCACCTGTGCGGTCTAGCTTGTTTACAAAACAAATACGTGGAACTGAGTAACGATCTGCTTGGCGCCATACTGTTTCAGACTGTGGCTCCACACCTGCAACACCATCGAATACTGCAACAGCGCCATCTAGTACACGCAATGAACGCTCTACTTCAACAGTAAAGTCAACGTGACCTGGTGTATCAATAATATTAATAAGGTGCTTGTCCCACATACATGTTGTCGCAGCTGAAGTGATCGTGATTCCACGTTCTTGCTCCTGCTCCATCCAGTCCATTGTTGCGGCACCTTCGTGCACTTCACCGATCTTGTAGTTGATACCGGTGTAGAAAAGGATGCGCTCAGTAGTCGTGGTTTTACCCGCGTCGATGTGAGCCATGATTCCAATGTTGCGAACCGTAGCTAGATCGATCTTTTCTACTGTTGATGTTGACACTTAGTCCTCTTCTCGTCTTCGCTTAAATTCTCGGATTACCAGCGGTAGTGAGCAAACGCCTTGTTTGCTTCCGCCATTTTGTGTGTATCTTCGCGACGCTTTACAGCTGCGCCAAGACCGTTGCTCGCATCGATTAATTCATTTGTTAAACGCTCTGCCATTGACTTTTCACGACGCGAACGTGAGTAATCAATTAACCAGCGAAGTGCCAAAGTTGTTGAACGGCTTGCCTTAACTTCAACTGGCACCTGATATGTAGCTCCACCAACGCGGCGTGAGCGAACTTCAACGGCTGGCTTAATGTTGTCTAGTGCACGCTTTAAAGTAATAAGTGGATCTACCTGAGTCTTTGCGCGAGTTCCTTCTAATGCGTTGTAAACAATTGATTCAGCTGTAGAGCGCTTACCGTGCAAAAGAACGCGGTTAATTAACGCAGTAACTACAGGTGAGTTGTAAACAGGATCTGCAACAACTGGTGATTTAGCAATCGGGCCTTTACGTGGCATTAGCTAGCCTTCTTCTCTCTCTTAGTACCGTAACGAGAACGTGACTGCTTACGGTTCTTAACTCCTTGTGTATCTAGTGATCCGCGAATGATCTTGTAACGAACACCAGGCAAATCTTTTACACGACCACCGCGAACAAGAACAATGGAGTGCTCTTGTAAGTTGTGACCTTCACCTGGAATGTATGCAGTGACTTCCATGCCACTAGTAAGACGAACACGTGCAACTTTGCGAAGCGCAGAGTTTGGTTTCTTAGGGGTTGTTGTATAAACGCGAGTACAAACACCTCGACGTTGTGGTGAACCCTTAAGTGCAGGTGTGCTTGTCTTCGTAGTCTTTTCTGCGCGACCACGACGAACTAGCTGTTGAATTGTTGGCACTTCATCTCCATTCGTAACTTCGTTACTGATCTTTATTCACGCTTAATTACCGACCCACGCGGTCGGGTGTGTTGCACCCGATTTACATGTATGGCGTAAAAAGTTTTTCAACTTGTTTACACACAGCAGGCAAAGAAGCTCTAAAAAAGAGCAGACGCGAAGGGTAACCCAGCGCCCTCACGCGAGGCAAATCCGTCCTTTTACTCCTATTTGTTGGATTTACGGGTCAAAGCAGCCAAAATCTCATCTTCGGCGTGTCGAGATCCTTCATGGGTATAAATCCAGCGCTGATACGGGCCGGCCGAAAAAGTGATGACTACACCCGGTTTTTTTCGCTTGATTACGCAGAAATCCTTGGTTTTTAGCCGTCGCATAACCCCAATCATGACGACATAGGGGAAGCCCGTACCCGGTGACCGCACACCCTGGAGCAACTCAGCGCTCCAGAGATTGTCTCGAAATTCAACAGATTCGACCTGATCGAGTCGGGCTTTGGGAGGCGAAACAATTGACCCAACTCTCTCGAGTGGGCTTAGCTGCAACGTGAGATCCTCACCGTTTAATACCAATGTAGCCATGTTTTAAATTATTGCATATTGGGAGAATTGGCGTTGCTAGAAAAACAGAGACTCTCAACAGAAAATAAATCAGGCCCAACCCTTTAATGGATTGAGCCTGATTTACTACTAACTATTAACTGCTAACGAGGAATTTCAACCTCATCGAGTCGTACTGCTTCACCTGAACCCTGTTGATCAAATGGAGTGAAGTCATACTCATCGTATGCTGCATAGACCGCGGCCTTTGCTTCCTCTGTTGGCTCAACACGAATGTTGCGGTAACGAGCAAGGCCAGTACCGGCAGGAATTAACTTACCGATGATGACGTTCTCTTTGAGACCAAGCAATGGATCACTCTTCTCAGAAAGCGCAGCATCTGTTAGAACGCGAGTTGTCTCCTGGAATGAAGCAGCTGACAACCATGACTCAGTTGCAAGAGATGCTTTGGTAATTCCCAAGAGTTCTGGACGACCTGAAGCAGCTTTTCCACCGGTTGTTACAACGCGACGGTTTTCTGCTTCGAAGCGACCACGCTCTACGAGTTCACCTGGAAGTAGTTCTGCATCTCCTGCTTCAAGCACTGTAATGCGCTTTAGCATCTGACGAACAATAACCTCGATGTGCTTGTCGTGAATTCCTACACCCTGTGAGCGATACACAGATTGAATTTCATTAACCAAGTGAACCTGAGTTGCACGTGGTCCAAGAATACGAAGTACTTGCTTTGGATCGATTGCGCCGACGACCATCTTCTGGCCAACTTCAACGCGTGCACCCTCTTCAACAAGTAGCTTCTGACGACGAGTAATTGGGTAAGCAACTTCTTCGCCACCATCATCTGGAGTTACAACAATCTTCTTACCCTTTGCATCCTCACGGAATGAAACAACTCCTGCTGTTTCTGCTATTGGTGCAACACCCTTTGGTGTGCGTGCTTCGAAAAGCTCAACAATACGTGGAAGACCGTGGGTAATGTCATCACCTGCAACACCACCAGTGTGGAAAGTACGCATAGTTAACTGTGTACCAGGCTCACCAATTGATTGTGCTGCAATGATTCCTACGGCTTCACCAACTGAAACACGTTGTCCTGCTGCAAGTGAGCGACCGTAGCAAGCTCCACACTGTCCAACCTTGCTATCGCAAGTGAGAACTGAGCGAATCTTTACTTCGTCAACACCGGCTGCAACGAGTTCATCAATGTTGCGATCACCAAGATCTGTACCAGCAGGAAGAATTACCTTGCCATCAACTTCTACATCTTCGGCCAATGTACGACCAAAGACTGATGTCTCAACATGGTCATGCTTAACAAGGTTGCCAGCATCTTGACGTACAGCAATCTGTAGAGCAAGACCGCGGTCAGTACCGCAATCTTCTTCACGGATGATTACATCTTGTGCAACGTCGCAAAGACGACGAGTCAAGTAACCAGAGTCGGCTGTACGTAGCGCAGTATCTGCAAGACCCTTACGTGCACCGTGAGTAGAAATAAAGTACTCAAGTACAGAAAGACCTTCGCGGAAGTTTGACTTAATCGGACTTGGAATAATTTCACCCTTTGGGTTAGCTACAAGTCCACGCATACCTGCGATCTGACGAATCTGCATCATGTTTCCACGAGCACCAGAGAAAACCATCATCCAGACTGGGTTAACGCGAGGGAAGTTTTCTTCCATCTCTTTACCCACTTCAGCAGTTGCCTTTGTCCAGATTTCAATTAACTCTTGACGGCGCTCATCATCGGTGATGAGTCCCTTTTCATACTGAGATTGAACCTTTTCAGCCAATGTTTCATAGCTGCTAAGAATCTCTGCCTTACGTGGCGGTGTAACAACATCTTCGATTCCGATAGTTGCACCAGCGCGAGTTGCCCAATGGAAACCAAGTGACTTCAGAGCATCAAGTGTCTGTGCCACAACTACCTTTGGATAGAACTCAGCAAGGCGATCAACGATAGATCCAAGCTGCTTCTTTGTTACATCAAGATCCACATATGGGAAATCAGCTGGAAGTGCTTCATTAAATAATGCACGACCAATTGTTGTCTCAATAGTTTCAGATGTCGCAGTGATGCGAATCTTTACCTTTGCCTGTAATGAAACAGAGTGTTGATCGTGAGCCATGATTGCTTCTGCAACCGAGCTAAATGCACGTCCTTCACCAAGTTCATTGTCGCGAATCATTGTTAAGTAATAGAGACCAAGAACCATGTCCTGTGTAGGAGATGTAATTGGGCGTCCGTTAGCTGGAGACAAGATGTTGTTTGAAGACAACATCAAAATACGAGCTTCGGCCTGTGCTTCAGCAGATAGAGGCAAGTGAACTGCCATCTGGTCACCGTCGAAGTCAGCGTTAAATGCTGTACAAACGAGTGGGTGAATCTGAATTGCTTTACCTTCAACTAACTGTGGTTCGAAGGCTTGAATACCTAGGCGGTGAAGGGTTGGTGCACGGTTAAGTAGCACTGGATGCTCTGCAATTACTTCTTCCAAAACATCCCATACAACTGGACGTGCACGTTCAACCATGCGCTTTGCAGACTTAATGTTCTGTGCGTGGTTTAGATCTACAAGTCGCTTCATTACGAATGGCTTGAAAAGTTCCAACGCCATCTGCTTTGGAAGACCGCACTGATGCAGCTTCAACTGTGGACCAACAACAATTACTGAACGACCTGAGTAGTCAACGCGCTTTCCAAGCAAGTTCTGACGGAAACGTCCTTGCTTACCCTTGAGCATGTCTGACAATGATTTAAGTGCACGGTTACCTGGACCTGTTACTGGGCGACCGCGACGACCGTTATCAAACAAAGCATCTACAGCTTCCTGCAACATACGCTTTTCGTTATTAACGATAATCTCTGGTGCACCAAGATCGGCAAGACGCTTCAAACGGTTGTTACGGTTAATTACGCGACGGTATAGATCGTTGAGATCTGATGTCGCAAAGCGACCACCATCGAGTTGAACCATTGGACGAAGATCAGGTGGAATAACTGGAACGCAATCAAGAACCATTGATGCTGGCTTGTTGCTTGTTGTAAGGAATGCGTTAACAACCTTCAAGCGCTTGATTGCGCGAGTCTTTTTCGCACCCTTACCGTTTTCAGATAAATCTGTCAGTAATTTGTGCTCAGTTTCTAGATCAAAAGTCTCTAAGCGATGCTTGATTGCTGATGCACCCATATCGCCCTTGAAATACATTCCATAACGGTCGCGCATTTCACGGTAGAGATTTTCATCTCCTTCAAGATCCTGGACCTTAAGATTCTTAAAGCGTGTCCATACATCTTCTAAGCGTGTTATTTCGCGCTCTGAACGATCACGAATTGCCTTTAGTTCACGCTCTGCAGATTCACGAACCTTGCGCTTTACATCAGATTTTGCAGCTTCTAACTCTGCAGTATCTGATTCAAGCTTCTTGGTGCGTATATCTAGATCGTTATCGCGACGCGTTTCGATCTTTTTGCGATCATTTGCAAGCTTCTTTTCAAGTTGAGGCATATCTTCTTCACGAGCTTCTGCATCAACCTCGGTGATCATGTATGCAGCAAAATAAATAACTTTTTCTAGATCCTTAGGTGCAAGATCTAGTAAGTAGCCAAGGCGTGATGGAACACCCTTGAAGTACCAAATGTGAGTTACTGGCGCTGCAAGTTCGATGTGACCCATGCGTTCGCGACGAACCTTTGCACGTGTGACTTCAACACCACAACGCTCGCAAATAATTCCCTTAAATCGAACGCGCTTGTACTTACCGCAATAACATTCCCAGTCACGAGTAGGTCCGAAGATCTTCTCGTCGAATAGGCCATCCTTTTCAGGCTTTAGTGTGCGGTAGTTGATTGTCTCTGGCTTCTTAACCTCACCAAATGACCATTGGCGAATGTTGTCAGCAGATGCAAGACCGATACGTAGTTCATCAAAGAAGTTGACGTCTAACATGTTATTTTCCCTCTCACACTTCTTCTACGCTGCTTGGTTCAACTCGTGACAAGTTGATACCTAGCTCTTCGGCGGCACGGAATACTTCTTCATCTGTATCGCGCATTTCAATTGCGACACCTTCTGAAGAAAGAACTTCTACATTCAGACATAGTGATTGCATTTCCTTGATAAGTACCTTGAATGATTCAGGGATTCCTGGTTCTGGAATGTTTTCACCCTTAACGATTGCTTCGTAAACTTTTACGCGGCCCAAAACATCGTCAGACTTGATAGTAAGTAATTCTTGAAGTGTGTATGCAGCACCGTAGGCTTCAAGTGCCCACACTTCCATCTCACCAAATCGCTGACCACCGAACTGAGCTTTTCCACCAAGTGGCTGCTGAGTAATCATTGAGTATGGACCAGTTGAACGTGCGTGAATCTTGTCGTCCACCAAGTGGTGAAGCTTCAAGATGTACATGTATCCAACTGAAATTGGTGTTGGGTATGGCTCACCGGAACGGCCATCAAACAACTTCGCCTTTCCGCTCTTACCAATAAGTTGATTGCCATCGCGGTTAGGAAGAGTCGCAGAGAGAAGACCGGAAATTTCTTCTTCTAACGCGCCATCAAATACCGGAGTTGCAAACTTTGTTCCTGGCTCTCCCTTTTCAGCACCGATTGCGCGCATGTGCTTTTGCCATGCTGCATCAACACCGGAGAGATCCCAACCAGTTTTTGCTACCCAACCTAAGTGCATTTCAAGAACCTGACCAACGTTCATACGACCAGGTACACCTAGTGGGTTTAGAACAACATCTACTGGAGTTCCATCTTCAAGGAATGGCATATCTTCAACTGGAAGAATCTTGGAAATAACACCCTTATTACCGTGGCGACCAGCAAGCTTGTCACCATCTTGAATCTTTCGCTTCTGTGCAACGTAAACGCGAACCAATTGGTTAACGCCAGCTGCTAACTCGAAGCCTTCTTCTGATTCGAAGATTTTTACGCCAATAACTTTTCCTGATTCTCCGTGTGGAACCTTAAGAGAGGTATCACGAACTTCGCGAGCCTTCTCACCAAAGATTGCGCGAAGTAAACGCTCTTCAGGTGTTAGTTCAGTTTCTCCCTTTGGAGTTACCTTTCCAACCAAGATGTCACCAGGTACTACATCGGCGCCAACACGGATGATTCCGCGCTCATCTAGATCTGCAAGAACTTCTTCGGAAACATTTGGAATATCACGAGTAATCTCTTCTGCGCCAAGTTTTGTATCGCGAGCATCGACTTCATACTCTTCGATATGGATAGATGTAAGAACATCATCTTGAACTAGGCGTTGAGAAAGGATGATCGCATCTTCGTAGTTGTGACCTTCCCATGACATAAATGCCACAAGCAGGTTCTTTCCGAGCGCCATTTCACCCTGATCGGTACATGGTCCATCTGCAATTACAGAACCAACTTCAAGGCGTTGTCCTTCTGATACAACTACTTTTTGGTTGTATGAAGTGCCTTGGTTAGAACGTGTGAACTTATGTAATGAATATGTTTGGTAAGTCGAATCATCTGCCATGACCTTTACTTCATCAGCAGAGACTTCTGTAACTACGCCTGCCTTAGTTGCAACGACAACATCGCCTGCATCTACTGCTGCACGGAACTCCATACCTGTGCCAATAACTGGAGCTTCTGCGCGCATCAAAGGAACAGACTGGCGCATCATGTTAGAGCCCATCAATGCACGGTTAGCATCATCGTGCTCGAGGAATGGAATCATCGCTGTTGCAACAGAAACCATCTGGCGTGGAGAAACATCCATGTAATCAACTTCATCAGCTGGAATGTATTCAACTTCTCCGCCACGGCGACGAACGAGTACACGTGCTTCTGCAAAGTGATTGTCATCAGTTAATGGAGCATTTGCCTGCGCAATAATGTGTTCATCTTCTTCATCTGCAGTTAAGTAATCAACTTGGTCGGAAACACGACCCTTGTTTACTTTGCGATAAGGAGTTTCAATAAATCCAAATGCTGTTACGCGGCCATATGTTGCAAGTGATCCAATAAGTCCAATGTTTGGACCTTCTGGAGTTTCAATTGGGCACATACGTCCATAGTGAGATGGGTGAACGTCACGGACTTCAAAGCCTGCACGATCACGTGAAAGACCACCAGGTCCAAGTGCTGAAAGACGACGCTTGTGAGTTAAACCTGACAAAGGATTTGTCTGATCCATGAACTGCGACAACTGGGAAGTTCCAAAGAACTCTTTAATTGAAGCAACAACTGGACGGATGTTAATCAAAGTCTGAGGCGTAATCGCTTCAACATCTTGAGTTGTCATACGTTCACGAACTACGCGCTCCATACGAGATAGACCGATCCGAACTTGGTTCTGAATCAACTCACCAACAGTGCGAAGGCGACGGTTACCAAAGTGATCGATATCGTCTTTTTCAACACGAACTTCGCGGCCGTACTCCATCAATAGATCGCCGCGGTGAAGTGCTACTAAGTAGCGCAATGTTGCAACGATGTCAGAGATAGTAAGAATTGATGATGAAAGCTCGAGATTTAGGCCTAACTTCTTGTTGACCTTAAAGCGGCCGACCTTTGCAAGGTCATAACGCTTTGAGTTGAAGTAAAGGTTTTCAATTAAATTCTGCGCAGCTTCCTTTGTAGGTGGCTCACCTGGACGTAGCTTGCGGTAAATATCGAGCAACGCCTCATCTTGAGTATTAACGTTATCTTTTTCAAGAGTTGCACGGATTGATTCGAACTCACCAAACTCTTCTAGAATTTGTTCTGTTGTCCATCCAAGTGCCTTGAGAAATACTGTTACAGATTGCTTACGCTTGCGATCGATTCGAACGCCAACAAGATCTTTCTTGTCGACTTCAAATTCAATCCATGCACCACGAGAAGGAATAATTTTTGCTGTGAACACATCTTTGTCAGATGCTTTTTCAATCTGGCGCTCAAAGTAAACACCAGGTGATCGAACCAACTGAGAAACAACAACGCGCTCGGTACCGTTGATTACAAAAGTTCCGCGCGCTGTCATTACGGGGAAATCTCCCATGAATACAGTCTGAGATTTAATTTCGCCAGTTACATTGTTTGTAAACTCTGCAGTTAAAAACAGTGGCTGCGAATAAGTCATATCGCGCTCTTTGCACTCATCGATTGAGTACTTAGGTGGCTCGAAACGGTGATCGCGGAATGAAAGCGACATCGTTCCTTGGAAATCTTCAATTGGAGAAATCTCTTCAAAGATTTCTTCTAGACCAGATGTCGTAGGGATCTCTCCGCGATTTGTTGAACCTGCAGCAGCGATGCGTGATCGCCATGCATCATTTCCTAACAACCAATCAACGCTTTCAACTTGCAACGCTAATAAGTTAGGAACTTCTAAAGGTTCACGGATCTTTGCGAATGAAACTCGACGAGGTGCAACGGAGATTTTTTTAGACGCGGCCAAGAGATGTCCTTCCAGACAAAGTGCGGGAAAGCACAACTATTAGGTCTCAGCCGCTATATGCCCTGACCTTGGAAATTTGTGCGAAGTGGAAGGGTACCGACTCACCCCCTGCCCTGTCCAACTGGGTGCTTATACATCTAAGCAGAGGGTTTGTCAGCAAATTGGCCAACTATGTGGAGCACTTAGCCTTGCTTGGCCAAGTCCCAGATATTTTCCCCGCGTAAAGCTGCATCTGAGCCACCATCTATATAAATAGTCTGTCCAGTTGTGTGGGTATTTTCTGGGCTAGTCAGCCAGACCAAAAGTGAGGCAACGGTCTCTGGTTCCATAAATCCATTAAGTGGCATTGGAACTACTTTGGCCATCGCATCCTGAGCCTCTTTTGTTGCAATGAGATCTGCAGTCATTGGAGTTTTTACGATTCCAGGACCAACAGCATTGAGAGTAATTCCAGCTCCGGCCCACTTTGGTTTTATAGATTCGCGGCGTACCCAGCGACTAATTGCACGTTTTGTAGAACCGTAAATCAACTGTTCCAAACCTATTCCGTTATTGACTAAACCTTGTGCGATCACAACTGCCTTTTCTTCATCATCAACACACATGGCCTCAACTAGCTCTGGGCTATTTGGCATTAAAGATGCCATAGAACTTGTTATAGCAACTCTTGGAGTTTTCGAAAGAGCCAAAGTTGGTTGCAAGGCAAATAGAAACTCAGTTACTCCAAAATAGTTAACGGAAACAGTTTTGGCAGTCGAGCTAGCCAATCCTGCGCATGCGATAACAGCATCTATCGATCCATTTGCAGATTTGATGACATCTCGCGCTGCCTGGTGTCTACCAAGTACGGTACCAAGGTCGGCGGTGACATCGGTGTTATGGATATCAACACCGATCACTTTGTTGCCAGCTGCCTTGAGCATTTGACTTGTTGCTGCGCCAATTCCAGAGGCTGCTCCTGTAACAACATATGTTCTTTCCATGATCTTTTCCCATCTTTACAAGCGATAATTTTAATTGGCTTGTATTTTTACAAGGTACTCTCAAAAAAAGTTATAACAGCTTTAATTACCTTTGCTAGCACTCAAAAGAAAACCCCACTTGGCATTAAAGCCAAGCGGGGGTTCCTTACTAAATAAATTACTTGATTGTTACAGTTGCGCCAGCTGCTTCTAGTGCTGCCTTTGCCTTGTCTGCAGTTTCCTTGCTTGCCTTCTCAAGAAGTGTGGCAGGGGTTGCATCTACTAGGTCCTTCGCTTCTTTCAAGCCAAGGCTTGAGTTAAGAGCGCGAACTTCCTTGATCACTGCAATCTTCTGTGATCCTGAATTTTCCAAGATCACTGTGTACTCATCTTGTCCTGCATCTGCTGCGCCGCCTGCTGCTGCGCCGCCTGCTGCTGCAACTGCTACTGGAGCTGCTGCTGTTACATCGAACTCAGTTTCGAATGACTTAACGAACTCAGAGAGCTCGACCAATGTCATTTCTTTGAACTGTGCTAATAGGTCTACTGTGTTGAGCTTTGCCATATTCGTTATTCCTTCTCTTCTGTTTCTGGAGTTGCTTCTGTAGTTTCTACTGTTGCTTCAGCTACAGGAGCCTCTGCTACATCTTCTGTTACTGCTGGAGTTGGTTCCACTGCAGCTACCGCCTCTGCGGCCACTGGCTCGGATACTGCAACTGGCGCTGGTACGCCTTGTTCTGATTCAAGTTTGATGCGAAGTGCGTCAAATACGCGCGCTGCCTTAGCAAGCGATCCCTTCATTGCAC
>Ga0255111_1000561_pt1 | contig 11545 bp, 10 predicted proteins | sample Law_Yuk_RepA_8h_FD_188472 | JGI IMG/M metagenome (GOLD analysis project Ga0255111, IMG submission 188472) | Freshwater microbial communities from St. Lawrence River, New York, United States - Law_Yuk_RepA_8h | ecosystem: Environmental > Aquatic > Freshwater > River | place: USA: New York... | reverse complement strand
TATGATAATTGTAAAACTGGAGGAAATTGTGTAGCAACAGGAGGAAACTGTAGAACCTATGGAAACTGTTTAGTTTATGGTAGCTACTATATCTCTTGTTGCAAAGCTTATAATACATACAATTCTTGTGCCTATACAAATCCATGCGTAGGTGGATATATTTATTGGACAACTCAAGAGTCACTTGCTCCTTGTTGTGCTCTAGGATACACTGCAGATTACGTAGCAAGTAACTGTGCAACTGGAAGCCCATCAACAAATAACGCTTGTGGATACTGTGGCACTATAGAAGCACAACCTGCTGGATCAGTAACAAATAATTGTAGTTGCTGCGGCAGAACAGCGCAAGACATTCGTTTAGTCCTTTACCCACAAGACAGCTATAACCCTTGCGGAGCTGGAGGAAACTGCGTTCAAACTGGTGGAAATTGCACAAGTTATCAAGACACTTATCCTAGAAAAATTAAAATATTTAAATACGCATCAAACGTATTAACTGAGGTTGCTTCACAAACTTTAGACTCATTAACTTCTTATCCCGTTATTAGATCTTTAAAGATTATAGTAACTAATGCAGTAAAAGGCGGATCAACTGCTACAATAACAACAAAAACATATTCAGATACCTTATTTACAAATCAAATAGGTTCTGATTTTATACACCAGGCAACAGGATTGAAAGTTAATACCAATTACGGTATAATTGCTAATCCAAGCGCTTACAATCAAAATATATCAGTACAAAAAATACTAATCTCTTAAAGGGGGGCAAGAAATGACAATAGAAATTCCACAATGGACATTTGTAACTAAAGAAGAAGAAGCTACAAAAGTTAGATTTGCAATATGTGTAGATGACACAGTTCAGCAAATCATGGAAGTTAATTTAGCACAAGCTGCGCTATGGGTATTAAACCCAGTAGTAGTACGATGCAACGATTTAGCTACACCAGGAGATTCTCGAGCAGATGCAGTAGCAGGTCTGTAAATGAAGGTAATAAAGTTTATACCTTGGGTAGAACACTATCCATTGGTTAAACCTGTCAGGTCACAAATTCCACAATGGTGGAAAAAAGGTGAGACTGAAGTTATTATTAATGGAGAAAAACAGGGTAACGGAATGAAATCTTGTATACCCTTTATGGAAATAATGTCAGGCGGATATGAAATATTAACTCCATTTGACATCCATGTCATTAAAGACGAAGATGGCAATACTCAAGTCAGATGGCAAGGGCCAGAGGGCTGGGATGATTTTGTTGGCGAAAGAGCAAAAGAGCTGGGTGCGACGATACCTAGACCTGCGGGGCATTTACCAATGGGTTTTATTTGGTCCTGCAAGTGGTCTTGGAAAACACCAAAAGGATATAGCACATTTGTAACTCATCCATTTAATCGATACGAATTGCCATTTACCACTTTAAACGGAATTATAGATAGCGATGGTTTTCACGGAAACGGAAATATACCATTTTTTATTAAAGAAGATTTTTCAGGGACTATTCCAGAAGGAACTCCTTTTGTACAGATATTCCCATTCAAAAGAGACAAGTGGAAAATGTGGACAGACAACTCTTTTAATGCTAGAATATTAGAAGATCAAAATAAAAATTTACGAACTGCTGATGAAAATGGACTATACCCTTGGTCTTATAAAAAAAGGTTTTGGAAAAAGAAAGAGTTTTAAATGTTTAAAAGAAAAACAATTTATAAAAGAAGCCCAAAAGCAAATGACTTTAACGCACCCAAAGAATTCCACGAGGGCAATAAAATATTTACCCTAGCCCTAGTTATTGATAATGAAGTTGTTGACATAATGAGAACAGAAGAGCGGCTAATGTCTATCTTAACAAGCGAGCCCAAAATCATAGATTTGACAACAAAAGATTATAAAGTCCACGTAGGCTGGACTTACCTAGAAGAAGAAGGGGAGTTTATATCTAATGAAGTTAAAGAAGAAGATAGTTCAGGCGCAGACGTCTGATAGAACAGTAGATTTTACACCTCCCGTCCCAGCAAAAACAGAAATACCAGATTGGTTTAAATCAATCCCATCCTTGGTAGAAGGAGAAATGTCTATCAAGCGTTGTGTTCCAGTTTTAGATGCATTTACGGCGGGATATATAATTGTTTCTAATGTTGATTTTATGTTTGATGAAGAATCAGGAAGATTTTTAGATAATGCTTCTTACAGTAGCCCAATAAGCCACCACTTGGACTTTCAAACTGAAGACATGCAGATAGACAAAAATTTAAACCCTCATCCATTTAAATGGAATAATCAATGGCATCTTAAACTTCCAAAAGGATACAGCCTATTAATTACACACCCACTAAATAGAACAGAGCTTCCCTTTCACAGCCTAACTGGAATTGTTGATGCAGATGTTCATCCAGTAGTAATTAACTTCCCGTTTTTTATGAAAAAAGGTTTTAGCGGATTAATCCCAGCTGGTACACCCCTAGTTCAAATTATTCCAATCAAGAGGGAGCCCTGGAAATTAAAAGTAAATGATCAAGATACCTATTTTTATAAGGATTTTTGGAAATGGAACTCTCAGCCAGAAGCAACATATAAAAGAAAGTTTTGGCAAAGAAAGGATTACAGCTAATGCCTGATAGTCCAAAAAAAGCAAGACCCTGGGATTTGTTTACTTCAAAGACTAGAGTTCCAATTGAGATTGCCCTTGAAAGATATGAGATTTGCAAAGGTTGTCCCGAACTTATTCAGACAACTAAGACATGTAAAAAATGCGGATGCTTTATGGCAGCCAAAACAAAACTTCCACATGCTTCCTGCCCACTTGGCAAATGGGATGCAATTGAAGTGGCTCCTAAAGAAGAATAACACCTTTGCTTAAACGGTGAATTTAATAAATCTTGGTGTATAATTAGGGAAGGAGCGTACAGTATATGGCAATAACCTTTCCAGCTAGTCTGGATAATTTCACCAATCCTCAGTCTGTGAGTTCGGTTGCTAACCCTTCACATTCTCAACAGCATTCTGATGCTAATGATGCCATAGAAGCTCTTCAAGCTAAAATAGGTGTTAACAATTCAACCGTACCTACAACTATAGATTATAGAGTTAAAACTCTTGAGCTAGGTATTGCAAAAAGAATTCAAACGCTATCTGCCGCCCCATCTTCTCCAGAAACTGGCGCAGTCTATTTTGATATTTTTGAAAACACGATTAAGGTTTATAATGGAGTAGTATGGTACGACGTGGCTGGCCCAAAGTCTATTCTTGAGCACGATCACGAAATCAATGGATTGGTTAATTCTGTAGACTATGGAAACTATGTTAGCGAAGACAAGATTTTTGCAAACGCTGGCTCAACTTCCTCAGCTTATATAGATAACTATATCGACGGGGGTGGTGCATAATGGCAATTAGAATTCAATTACGCAGAGATACAGCAGCAAATTGGACTTCAGTAAATCCTGTTTTAAAAGCAGGAGAATTTGGTATTGAAACAGATACACTTAAGGTAAAAGTAGGTAACGGTACAAGTACATGGACTCAAATATCCAGCTACCTTAATATTACACCTGCACAGCTAGCAACCACAGTTACATCAGTAAATGCCTATACAGACACAGCCGTAGCATCGCTAGGTAACACAGCAGCAAACACATATGTTCCACTTTCAGATGTAGGAAATATAGACGGAGTTGCCTCCCTTGACGGAACTGGAAAAATCCCAGACACAGAGATCCCAGCAGGAATAACTAGAGATACAGAGCTATCTGCAGCAATTAGCACAGAAGTTACAAACAGAAATTTAGCAATAACAAATGCAATAAGTAATCTTATTGATGGTGCCCCAGCAGCTTTAGATACGCTTAATGAACTTGCCGCAGCAATAAATGACGATGCATCTTATGCAGCAACTATAACAACGGCACTTGGTTTAAAAGCACCTCTAGCTTCACCATCTCTAACTGGAACCCCTCTTGCACCAACAGCAGCAGTAGATACCAATACAACACAGATTGCAACTACAGCATTTGCTAAAAAAGAAGCAGATGACGCAGAAGCAGCAGCAGCCACAGATGCAACTACTAAGGTCGCAGCAGAAGCAGCCCTTCGAGTATCAGGCGACGCAGCCTCAGTTGCAACCGCAGCAACAGATGCAACTACTAAGGTTGCAGCAGAAGCAGCCCTTCGAGTATCAGGCGACGCAGCCTCAGTTTCAACCGCAGCCACAGATGCAACTACTAAGGTCGCAGCAGAAGCAGCCCTTCGAGTATCAGGCGACGCAGCCTCAGTTGCAACCGCAGCAACAGACGCTACTACTAAAGCTAACGCAGCCCAAGCAGCAGCAATCGCAGCAGCAGCAACAGACGCTACTACTAAAGCAGATGCCGCTCAAGCAGCAGCAATCGCTGCAGCAGCAACAGCAGCAGGCTCAGCGCTTACTTCAGCCATCGCAACAGAAGTTACAAATCGAAATACTGCAATTACAAACGCAGTAGACGGACTTGTTGATGGAGCACCAGCACTTCTTAATACGCTTAATGAACTAGCTGCAGCAATTAATGATGATGCTAATTACACAACAACTATTACAACTGCTTTAGGAACAAAAGCTCCTTTAGATTCACCAGCGCTTACTGGTACACCTACAGCACCCACAGCAGGCGCAAATACTAGTACAACACAGATTGCAACTACAGCATTTGCTAAAGCAGAAGCAGACGCAGCAGAGGCAGCAGCAATCGCAGCAGCAGCAACAGACGCTACTACTAAAGCTAACGCAGCCCAAGCAGCAGCAGCCACAGACGCTACTACTAAAGCTAACGCAGCCCAAGCAGCAGCAGCCACAGACGCTACTACTAAAGCTAACGCAGCCCAAGCAGCAGCAGCAACAGACGCTACTACTAAAGCAGATGCCGCTCAAGCAGCAGCAATCGCTGCAGCAGCAACAGCAGCAGGCTCAGCGCTTACTTCAGCCATCGCAACAGAAGTTACAAATCGAAACACTGCAATTTCAGGAGCAGTAAGCACATTAGTAGATGGTGCACCAGATCTTCTTAATACATTAAATGAAATAGCGGCAGCAATTAACGATGATCAAAACTATACAACAACTATTACCACAGCTCTGGGAACAAAGGCACCACTAGCCTCCCCAGCGTTTACTGGAACAGTTACTGGTATTGATAAAACAATGGTTGGCCTTGCTAACGTTGATAATACAACAGATGCCCTTAAACCAATATCAACAGCTACACAGACTGCTCTTAATCTTAAAGCGCCACTAGCGTCACCAACGTTTACAGGAACAGTGGTTCTTCCAGATAATACAATTACTAACGCAATGCTGGCTGGATCAATTGCAAATGCTAAACTTGCAAACTCTTCCATTACAATTAATGGAAACGCAGTATCTTTAGGTGGAACTGTTACTTTAGCTACTGGACAAGCGGCAACTGAAAGCACACTTGGAACAGTATATGGAAAAGTAACACTAGCTGGAGTTGATAATACATCTCTAGGAAGTCTAACCTTTCAAAATACAGAGACTGGTATTTTAAACACCGCTATTGGTAATGAATCCTTAAGAACTCTATCTAGTGGAGAAAGAAATACAGTAGTAGGTTATCAGGCGGGTACACTTATAGAGACTGGATCAGATAACACCCTACTAGGAACAGGTGCAGGAAATACTTTGCTTAGCGGAGTCAATAATATTATTATTGGTTCTAACGCCCAAGCAGCTACAAACAGCACAAGCAATGAAATCATTATCGGAAATGGTTCAATTACAACATTTAAGATTCCAGGAATTGGCCTTGTAGCATCAGCAACAGACTATATTATTACTGCAACAGCTGCACAAAATTTAACCAACAAAACAATAACATCACCAACAATTATTAGTCCGATATTTCAAGGTCCAATATCGGTCTTTTCTCCAACAGATGATAGCCACGCAATAAACAGAGGCTATTTAGTTGCAGAGTTAGCAGATGCCGTCGGAAGCGATATAATTCCTTTAGACAGCCTATCTCAATTATTTGACGGATATACTTCAAGATTCCGTTTAAAGTTTAATGGAGCAACCTTTGATCCAACAAATCCATATAAGCTTTTGATAACAATTAATGGTATAATTCAAATATTGGGAAACCAAGATCAACACTGGCTCAGCGCACTACCTTCTGAGGGATACTTTGTAGATAATGATGGATATATACAGTTCGGGGAACCAATCCCAGCTGGGTCATCATTTGAAGCAAGATATATATCAGGACCAAATACGCAAACAGTTAAAAAATCTAGATATCCGTTCAGAGCAACAGATATATTATTAGGAGATTAAGAAAATGGCAAGAAAAATATTATTGGAAACATCTTACACGTTTACCCCATCAACAAGAACTATTTCGATCCCAAAGACAATTTTGAAAGAAAGATTGCTTTTGATCACAAACGTAACAACAAATCAGGTTATCTATAACTTCTCAGATCCAAGCTTGGGCACAACATCATACTCAGCTAGCACAGACGCATTCATGGTAGAAAATACCACAATGGTTCTGGCATACAACACTGCATCAATGACATCAACTGATAAGCTTATGTTTACAATTGATACATTTGATGAAAGTTTTACTCCAGCAGAGTCACAGCTAGACCCAGCCAACAAATTTAGAGTTTCTCAACCTAGAGCTCTTATTGATACTGACTTTGAATACGGTACACAGACTTCTAAATGGGAAAACTTGGGATTAGTAAATAACAGACCATTTTCTTATGCACGACCAACACCTATTGCTAATATTTCTTCTATCGGTCTCCCAACAGGCTCAAGAACAGTTACAGTAACACTTTCATCTGGAACAGCCCCAGCAAATGGAACTCCAATTTCAATTCAGGATACATTCCTAGCAATTGCAGATGGTAACTTTATTATTGAAAATGGTGGAGGAGGTTCAAGCTTTACATATACAGCATCTGCTATAAATAGAACAAGCATTACAGAAATTCTTGACCCAAATAAGACTCTTGTTGTTCAAGGAGTTCTTTACACTGGTGCTCAAATTGGCGGAAACGCATCATTGACTTATTCAGGAAGAAAGATTACAGTAGTAACATCAATTCCTCACGGACTTGCTCTAGGAAATGAAATTGTTGTTCTAGGTGCTACAGCAACAACTAATCCACCAAACGGTAACCAGGAAGTTGCCCAGGTACTCAATCCAACAACATTTGCATACTATCACGACGCAATACCAACAGGAACAATAGCTGGTGGAATTGCAGTATATGTAAGACCACAGTCTACATTTGCACACAGACCACATGATGGTGGTGTTTTGTTTAGCGCAAACTCATCATCTAACTATGGTCAATGCATTAGACAAACTCGTCGTTATTTTAGATACCAGTCAGGTAAAGGAATCCAGATGTCATCTGGAACCGTCCTAAAGCCATATGCTGGAATTGAAAATATTACATCAAACGGAACAGTAGCCGTAACAGTTCAAACAAAAGAAAAGCATAATTTGCAGCCAGGAACTGTAATTAAAATTGGCGGATGTAATGAATCAGCGTACAATGGAACATTTACAATTAACAATGTTCTTAGCGCTACATCATTTCAATATCAAGCACTAACAGTTCCTTCAGCAAACGTAGCAACTGGAGCATTCTTTGCATCAGTTGAAGCATGGTACGGATGCCAAAATAGACTAGGTGTCTTTGATGACCAAAATGGTTTGTTCTGGGAATACGATGGAACTACACTATACGCAGTTCGCAGAAGCTCAACATTCCAGCTTTCTGGTAAAGTAACAGTATCTGCAAATTCTGCAACAGTTTTGCAGTCTAGCGTAGAGTTTCCAACATACTTCTCTAAGCAGGTTATTCCAGGAGATAGAATTGTAATTCGTGGACAATCATATAAGATTGTTGCAATTGCATCAGATACATCTATGACAATCAGCCCAGCATACCGTGGAGCAAGTGCTTCAATGTGTATTGTTTCAAGAACAGACGATACAAAAATTCCTCAAAGCGCTTTCAATCTAGATAAGATTGACGGAACAGGACCTTCTCAGTACAACATAGACCTAGGCAAAATGCAGATGTTTTATGTTGACTATACATGGTATGGTGCAGGATTTGTAAGATGGGGTGTTAGAGGCCCAAAGGGTAACGTTGTTTATGTACACAAGATGCCAAATAACAACGTTAATACAGAGGCCTACATGCGCTCAGGTAACTTGCCAGGTAGATATGAAAGCACAACAAATCCACCTTACACAAAGGCAACTACAGAAATTTTAACAACAGATTCTGCTCTAACAGTTGCATCAACAGCTGGCTTCCCGCCTTCAGGAACTCTTGTAATAAGAGACGGAAGCACTTACGAGTATGTAAACTATACAGGAAAATCAGCTACAACATTTACAGGTCTTACAAGAGCACAAGCAGGTGTTCCAGGAGGACTTACCGTTACAATTGTAGTCGGATCAAGCACTGGAACAGTAGCAAGCAACGCTGGAATTCAAGTTGGCCAAAGAGTAATCTCCGACGCATTCCCAGAAGGAACATTCGTTTCTTCAATTGTTGGCAACGCTATTCAATTTAGCAAAGCAGCACTATCAGCTAACCCTACTGGAGTTATTATTGTTCCAATGGGTGCAACATCAGCTCAAGCATTTACATTCGCATCAACTTCACCAACAATGGTAGAGTTGGCATTCCCATCATTCTCAGCATCCATATCACACTGGGGAACCTCAGTAATTATGGACGGTAACTTTGATGAAGATAAGTCACTTGTCTTTACATATGGACAAAGAACTACAAGCGCAATTGCCGCAGGTGCTTCCAGAGCCCTTATGGCAATTCGTGTAGCTCCTTCAGCAGATAATGGTATTGCAGCAGCATTCGGACAAAGAGAGCTAGTAAACCGTATGCAGCTTACATTAAAGGCTCTAGACGTTACAACATCTACATCAGGTGCAAACCTTCTTGTAACAGCTGTTCTAAACGGAGTTCCTTCAACAACAAATGCATGGACTAACGCAGTAGGAAACGTATCAGGAGTAGCTAACTCATCACTATCACAGATTGTTGATTATTCAACTACATCAACTACACTTAGTGGTGGAGAAATTACAGCAGGTTTCTTCGTAGGAACTGGATCAAACTCAATTGATCTATCTCCAGTTAGAGATCTAGGAAACTCTATTATCGGTGGAGGATCTGCAAACTCAAATGCAAACATTTTTCCAGACGGTCCAGATACACTTACGATTGTTGTTACCAACATTGGTTCAGCAGCAGCAAACGTGTACTCAAGACTATCCTGGACAGAGGCTCAGGCATAGGAATACAAAACAATGTCTATTACTAAAGGAAAATTTCCTTACGAAACAGATTTGCAGGTTAAATCATTATCAGTTTCTGATAACTGCGGTCTTTCTGGAATAACAACATTTTCTGGAGTAGTAAAGTTAAGTGGAACACTTGACAGCACATTAGGTAGCATTCAGTTTATAGATGGGATACAGTCAAAACAAGGTATCCCGTCTATAACACCTATCTCTACTAAATTCTTTAATTATACTTTAAGCAATTTAAGCGAAAGAGATACTATTATTGACATGAGAATGACTGTTGCAAATACAGTAACAATTCCAGCAGACACCATTCTCAATTTTCCTGTAGGAACTACTATTGATATTTTGCAAACAGGAGCAGGACAAACTACAATTCAGGCAGGCGCAGGAGTTGTATTAAACTTTACTCCAGGACAAAAATTAAGATTCCAATGGTCAATTGCAACAATATTAAAACGAGATGCCAACACTTGGCTTTTATTTGGAGATTTAACAGCGTAAGAAGGGTATTTAAAAAATGGGAAAAAAGACGGGTAGAAAAGCGCAACTCTCTGGAGATTTTGAATATCCAGTACCACCAATTAATGTAGTTGCTACAGATGTAGGAACAGATAGACCATATAACAATGGTGCTATAAGTATTACTTTTGAATACCCATCAGGTCAATTACCTATTATAAACTATACCGCAAAGTTTACTCCAAATACAGGATCAACCACTTACACAGATTTTGCAGCAACATCTCCAATTGTTATTAGTGGAATACCTTCAGGACTGACTGGCTTTGTAACAGTAAATGCAACAAATGTAAATGGAACTTCTCAGGAGTCCACTGCAACCGCCCCACTTTTAGTTACAACAGTTCCACAGTCACCAAGAACAGTAACAGCAACATCTACAACTACTGGACCAGGACATAGCACAGATGGAAATCAGACTACTACTCCAGGACAGCGTGGACAGGATATTGTTTCTTGGGGACACCCAGCAGATGGAGGTAAGGCTATATCAAAGTATGTTATTACTTCTTCAGATACAGCAGTACAGCCAGGCGGCTTAGCATCTCCATACGAAGTTAATTATCCAGCAACATCTTTGGGAATTAGAGAAACAATGGCAAGCGCCCAAATTTATACAGTAAAAGCAGTAAATGCAAATGGAACATCTCTTGGTCAAGCCACTGGTGAAGTTACAACATTCTTCTCACCTCCAGCATTCTTTTCACCACCTAACTTTTTTGCACCACCTAACTTTTTTGCACCACCTAATTTTTTTGCGCCACCTAACTTCTTTGCGCCACCTCAGTTCTTTGCACCACCAAACTTCTTCGTTCCACCACTATTCTTTGCACCACCTCAGTTTTTTGCCCCACCGCAGTTCTTTGCGCCACCGCAGTTCTTTGCGCCACCTAACTTTTTTACCCCTCCAGGGTTCTTTGCACCACCAAGATTCTTTGCCCCTCCAGCATTCTTCTCGCCTCCAGGGTTCTTTTCACCACCAAGATTCTTCTCGCCTCCAGGGTTCTTTGCACCACCAAGATTCTTTGCCCCTCCAGGGTTCTTTGGCCCACCAAGATTCTTTGGTCCTCCAGGGTTTTGTATTCCAGCAGATACTGAAGTGCTAACTACAGACGGTTATAAGAAAGCAAAAGATATTAAAGTTGATGATTATCTTTTAACTGCTTCTTTTGATAACCTACCTAAGCATGACTCTAATTGTTCTCAAGGCCACATAACAACAGAATGTATTATCAAGGTTGCTGGATGGAGAGACCTATCTATGGTTAACCCATCTACCCTAGAGTCTAAGGTTACAAATATTTTTAAACAAACAAAATCCTCATTTATGAGAATTAACAACAATCCTAAACACGACCTATCTTTAGTAGAGCAGCCTCTAGTAAAAAGAGGCAGCGAATACATGTTCCCAGAAGTAACTGATTTAGAGGTTGGCGACGAGATTTATAATTACGATGATCCCTCTAGTCCAATTGTTATAGATTCACTAAATATAATTGAAGAAGATCTAGATGTCTTCCTATTCTATAGAGAGCCTTGGGGACTTCTTGTAGCTGGATCAATGCTTGCCTACAATGGATGCGAAACATCTACTGAATTTATTCAAGTTGAAGATGATCATCATGATCAAGAAGAGGCAAATACAGAATTTCAGGATATATAATCC
>Ga0255111_1000550_pt1 | contig 11678 bp, 11 predicted proteins | sample Law_Yuk_RepA_8h_FD_188472 | JGI IMG/M metagenome (GOLD analysis project Ga0255111, IMG submission 188472) | Freshwater microbial communities from St. Lawrence River, New York, United States - Law_Yuk_RepA_8h | ecosystem: Environmental > Aquatic > Freshwater > River | place: USA: New York... | reverse complement strand
TGCGATCTGGCGCGAGGCGGGCGCGACCGTTGCGATGCACCGGACCGAAAATCAGGCCAACGCGATTGCGGGCGATGTCGTCGCCTCGTCGCAGACGATTGATCTGCCGACCACCTCCATTGCCGAATTGACAGGCATGTTGGGGCGGGCCGCCGATCTTGTGTCCCTGACCGTTAACGGGGCCGAGGTCGAGGCGATTGACAGTCTCGACACCATGCCCCCGGACCTGCGCCCATGGCGAATGGTCATGCCCGGTTGGTATCCAAACGATGCAGGTCCACGGTCAAAACCCATCGTCGCCAAGTTGCAGGCGCTGGGCTACCAGACGCTGGTCACCTCGCACAATTTCGTCATCGCTTGGCGGATCCGCACATGACAACTGGGGCCGCCCGTTCGAGCGAGAGTCCGTTGAAGGTGGCCGTCCTGACAGCGGGTCGTTCGGGCTCGATGAGCCTTTACCGCGCTTGTCTGCATGTTCGAAACTACACGGCTGGCCATGACAGCGGCGAAGGTGCCCTTGCCGCTGAACGGTCCTTGCTGCGCGCGGGGCATATCGAGATCGACACCCGCTTTGCATGGATGCTGGGGCGGCTCGCCGAAGCCAATGGCGACAAGGTGTATTTCGTTTTTCTAACACGGGATACCGCGCAGATCGCGGCGTCCTACAACCGCCGCTGGACCAATCGCAAAGGGATTATGCGCGGTTATTGCGAAACGATCCTCCAGCGCGACAAGCCGGCCAAGGACATTGCCATTGCGCGCGACCTTGTCGGCACGGTGGAGGCGAACATCCGCACGTTTCTCTCCGGTCGTCCCCATTCGGTCATCCGGCTGGAACACTGGCGCGAGGACCTTCCCCGCTTCTTCCTCGACATCGGTGCCGAGGTCGATCTTGAGGCCGCGCTGGGCTCGTTTGCCGAGGTGCACAACCCCTCGCGCCTGGGCTCGCCTTTGGTCCGCGGCAGGTACTGGGTGTCACGCCGCATCGATGCACTCGAAGCCCTTCTGAAACGGAAACGGTGATGGGGTCCGAAACTGACAGCCTTAGGGTCAATGCTGCGCGCGCCGATATCACGCCGTCCACGCTGCTACCGCTCTTCGGGCGCGCGCGTCGGTCCGGCGCTGCCCGCACCATCGCCTCGCGGCTTGAGGCGAATGTCCTCTTGTTCGATGCCCCCGATGGTCTGGCCGCGATTATCGCGATCGACAGTCTCTATGCCAGCCAGCAGCTTGAGGACGAGGTACGCCGCCAAACGGCGGCTCGGGGGCTGAGCTTTTCGCAAGGGGCGCTTTTGTTCGTGGCGTCCCACACCCACAATGCCCCATCGCTTGACCCGACGAAGCCCCGACTTGGTCCGTTTGACGTGGGCTACCTCGATTTCGCTGCGGCGCGGATCACCGAGGCGCTTTTGGTCGCGCGCAGCCAGCACAACGGGGTGGCACGCGTTGCGCATGGGCAGGCCCTTTGCGCCGCATCCACGTTTCGCCGCCGCGCCGTTGCGGGCATCGACCTTGCGCGGCTGCGGGTGTCGAAGCGGGTGGTCATGGCACCTGATGCGCGCGTCGCGATCGACCAGCGGCTAAAGCTGCTGCTCCTGTCCGGCGCCGACCAAACCCCCCGCGCGGTGCTTTGGAGTTGGCCTTGCCACGCCGTGTCGGAACCCGATGCGATGGCGCTGAGCGCAGATTTCCCGGGTGCGCTGCGGGGTCACATCCGCAATACGCTGGGCGTGGCCGACCTTCCGGTCCTCTATTTCCCGGGCTTCAGCGGCGACATCCGCCCGGCCTCACGCCCCTTCGTTCCGCTGCATCGCTCGGCGACATGGATCGGTGTCGGCCCCCGTTTCGCCCCCGCCAATGCCGCCGCCGCCGCGACCCTACACGCCGCCCTTGCCCGCGCCTTCGACGCCGCCTTTGCCCTGCGGCAAGACGCTGGCGGGCTTTCGCAGGCCATGGTTCGGCGGCAGCGGCGGCACCTTGCCCTTGACACGATCCGCACCGATGCGGGCAGCCTTGCACCCCTGACCTGCGACGATTGGGCCATCGGACCCATCCGCATCATGGCCGTTTCAGCCGAAGTGGCGGCGGCCTATGCCCCTCGTAGCGGCCGCGATGACCCGCTGACCTTTGTCACCGGCTGTGCGGGGCAGGCCTTTGGCTACGTGCCGACCGACAGCCAAATCCATGAGGGCGGTTACGAGGTGAATGGCTTCGCGACCGACTTTTCGGTTCCCGGCCGTTTCCGTGACCAAATCGAACGCGCCGTGTTTGCCCTGATCGGGCAACAGGTGCAGGACGGCGGGCCAGAGGCATGAAACGTCTTCGTGGCGATAAGGCGAAGCTCGCCTATTCCAGCATCTTGATTCAGGTGGCGAGTTTCGCGGTGCTTCTGGTGGCGAAGATGGCTGTTCCGGTCCCCGACTTCGCTTTCATCCTGACCCAACTCGCCCTCGCAGGGATTGTTGGATCGGTTGCAAGCATGCGGCTCGAGGTGTTGATTTTTCACCAGAACGGACGGCTCAGCCGCGCGGCGATCCTTGTGCCCATCGTGGCGATGGTTCTGGTCATCGGCCTTGCCTATGCACTCTACGGGTTGATGGCGGCGCTTTTTACCGGGATGGGCGATGCGTCGTTTCATGCCATTCCCATGATGGTTGGCCTGTCTCTCAGCGCGATCACCAACTTCACCTTTGTTCAAGTCCGTCAGTTGAACCCGCTTCTTGCCATGCGGGTTTGGCAGGGGCTGGCGCTGGCCGCACTGATGGCGGCGCTGGCATCCGGGTTTTGGGGCCTGACGGGTGAAGATGTGCTGCTGCTCATCGGGCTCGCATATGCCTTTCCGGCCATTGCCTACACGGCGCTCGCCTATATGCGCCACCGGCCCGAAGCTCATGACCCACCGGCGCTTTACCTACCGGATGCGCGGACGCTCCGGCGCGCCCTGTCGCTTTCGGTGTCAACAGGTGTGAATTCTGTCTATATCAACATGCCGCTTCTTGCAGCGGCATCGACGCAGACGGCGTCCTATGTGGCAGATTTCGGCCTGATCCTGCGCGCCTTTACGGCGCCAATCACCTTCATCGCACAGGTCATTGGGCGCTTTTTCCTTGCCGATGCGATCAACTGGTCGGGCGACCCCGAAAGGACCCCCGCCGCCCTGTGGCGCATGATCACGCGCGCGATGGCGCAAAGTGTCGGCATTTTTGTCGTCGTCGCGGCGGCCCTTATTGGTCTGCTTTATCTTTTCAGCGAACCGCTCAACTTCACCCATCTGGGCATCGCGCCCTTCCTGTTCCTTGCAACCCTAGGCCAATGCGCGATCAACCCGGTGTCACAGGTCCGCATCCCGATAAATGACGAACACATCTTCCTTCTCTTCGACGCGATGCGATTGGTGCTTCTGAGTGTTGGCCTTTTTGCACTTTCACAGGTGCTCCCTTTCGAAGTCGCCTTTGGCCTTACCGCGGTTGTCCTGTATACGGGCTACATTGGCTTTATCCGGCACCGGGTCGCACGTCTTGGTGTGCGATGATTATTTGCAAAGATTGTATGATGACCGTTTTGACGCACTGTCTGGGCTGACAGAACCATGAGCTCCAAGTCACGTCCTTTGATCGTTTTGGTGGCCAACAATCCGTATGGCCACCATCTGCTCACATCTCAACTTCTGGACACCTACGGCGCGCTCAATCTTGATGGGGCCGAGATCGTGCTGCTGTGCAATGGACGCATGCCAAGCGCAGATCCTCCCTCGATCCGTGTTGTCTCCTTTGCTTCGCGCTTCGGCGGCATGGCAAGCTCTTTGAACCTGATCCTAAAGCTCGTGCATCTGCGCTTTACACAGCCTAACGCGGTCTATCACTTGCGCGGCTTTGTGACGGGGTTTTTGTTCTGCATCAGCCGCCTGTGCATGCTTGGTGGGGCGCGCTTCATCTACGATCCACGCGGCGCTTTCTTCCTCGAATGGCGCGAGGCGGGGCGGTCCCGCATCCTCAGCCGCCTGTTCGGCTGTGTGGAGGCGCGGCTGATCCGCCATTCCGTTGCGACGATTGTGACATCGGACCGCTTCGCCCGTCTCTATCGGCGCCTCTTCGGTAATGCGGCAGACTTTGTCACGATCTACAACGCCACCAGTTTCGCCTATCACGACGCAGCAAGGCCATTGCCAAAGACGGGTCCGCTGCGACTTGTTTACCTTGGCACGTTCAACCACTGGCATGACATGGGCGAGGTCGCCCGCGTCATGGACAGCGCCGCCCGCCAAATTGGCCGCGACCGCACAGAGCTTTTCATCTTTTGCCCAGACCGATTCCACACGGCTGTGCGACAGACCTTCGGCACCATCGGTTGCGCGGCGCTGACGGTCGACTATGTCCGCTACCACGACATACCCGCCCGTCTGGCCAAGATGCATATCGGCGTGTCAGTCGTCCGTCCCACCCTGTCCACGCGGATCGCTTCGCCCATCAAAGTGGCGGATTACGTGGCCCTTGGATTGGTGCCACTCCTCAATCGCGGGATCGGAGATTTCGACGCCTATTTCACGGCGGAAGGCTCTGCGATCCTTTATGACTTTGGGTCAGAGGTGGATGTGTTGGGGCTTGCCGACATTCGCGCGGCCCCGAACCGGAGGATTTACGACGCGGTCTCGCGCGGCGAAGCCCGTGACAGGCTTTCCCCAGTGGTGGAGCGTCTCTGCGATGACAGAATTCGCTAAAGCCCCGTTAGAGATTGCACTGGCCGTGGTGTACGCGATTTTGCTCGTTCAGCAGAAAAGCAACCGCTCGCTTCTGACGGCTGCGGCCTTCGTTGCCATCTCCCTGACCATCCGGCTGTCCATTGACGTCAGCGCTGTCAGGGACTTCCGGCCCTATTTCGACAGTTTCCAGCAGGTCAAATACGGTCTGCCCGCGCCGGAACTGGCGGGCGAACCCTACCGCTACCTTCTGTTTCGGGCCGCACTTTTGTTCGGCGATCTGCCGGATCGTTTGCAAATCGACGGTATCTATTACTTCCATTTCTTCGTGGTGACAGCCTTTTTCCTGTGGCTCGCCTATCTCCGCGATGTGGGGTTTGAGATCAAACTCATCCTGTTTTTGGCGTTCTATCCCGTCTTTGCCTTTGTCTGGATCCGTGCGGGCATGGCCTGTGTGGTCGCAGGGGTGTTGTTCTACACGATCAACGCTGGAAAGTGGCGCATACTGCATTTCACGTTGCCGATGTTTCACGCCAGCTCGCTTGCCTTCCTGCTCATTATGAAGCTGAAACAAGCGCACCAGCAATGGAAGCTGGCAATCCTTCTGGCGGCGGCGGTGGTGCTTTATGCCGCGGTGGAGTCAGACTATGGCCGCTACCTGATCTACAAGCTCGAGCGCTATGACGAGACAAGCGACGCGCGCAGTTCGAACGCGCTGTTTGTGTTCCACTTCATCAACATCGCCACGTTTTTGTACCTGTCGGCCATCAACGCCCGGTTCCGCAACAACTTTGCCATCCTCGGGATGATGGGAGCTTACATGCTGATGTTCTACTTCAACCCCGTCGTGGGGTTGCGGGTGTTTCCCTTCGTCCTGATCGCCTGTGTGGCAGAACGCATGCAGTTCACCCAGTACAAGCTCGTCTCGCTTCTCCTCATCGGTGGGTACGTTCCGGTCTATCTGGCACGTTTCAACCAAATCCTGTCGTGAGGGAGAGCGCCATGGCAACCCGCACAGCCCTCTCCTCCCGCCCAAGCGTTGGCATTTTGCTGACCACCTATAACGGAACTGAATTCCTCCCCGCACAATTGGACAGCCTGCTTGCGCAGACCGGGGTGTCCTTGCATGTCTATGTCTTCGACGACTGCAGCTCTGACGCGACAATGGATCTGTTGCGCCGCTACGCCGCCGATCACCCAGGCCTGTTCAGCCTGACAGAAAACCGGCCCAATTCTGGTGGAACCGGGCTCAATATCCTGCGCAATCTTCCAACTGTGCCCGACAGTCACGACTTCTATGCGCTGGCCGATCAAGACGATGTTTGGCTCCCGCAGAAGCTTGCACGCGCTGTCGAGATCTTGTCGCAAGATGGCACTGGCCTTTATTTCTCGGACCTTCAGGCATGGGACGGCCAAGATGGCATGCTTGGCACGGTCCGCAAGGCAACACCCCTTGCGGCGCGTGACCATCTGCTCGGCGGCGGAAGTGCGGGCTGCACCTATGTGATGTCCGCCGCCTTCTTTGCCCATCTGAAGGCGCGGTTCGCGGCGGTTGACCTCGGCGGGGTCCGGCGTATCTCGCATGACTGGATCATCTATTTCCTTGCGCGTCATGACGGGTTCGGCGTCAGCCCGTCTCCCGATGCGCTGATCCACTACCGCATCCATCCCGACAGTCAGTATGGCGGCATGTCCCTTGGCGGGCTTGGCGCAATTCGGCGCAAGCTAAAGATGCTTCAGGCGGGTTTCTTGCGCGATCAGACGGCCAATACGCTGAAGTTCGCCCGCGAAGGGACCGAGGACCGCGCCATCCTCGTGGCCTTTCGGAAGGGGCGATTGCAGCGTCTTGGCATCTTGGCGCGTTACCGCTTCTCGCTCGCGCGCAGCCGTTCCCGGCTGCTGTCACTCTTGGTTGCCGCCCTATTCCTTTACTAGCCTTGCCGACCCCTTTTTGCCGTTGCCGACATTTAGAAAGCCAGACCTTTGTCACACAGCCCCATTTTCATCATCGGCGCCGCGCGGTCGGGCACGAAATTCCTGCGCGACTGCTTGCTTGGCGATCCGCGCATCTGTGCCGTCCCCTATGATGTGAACTACATCTGGCGCTACGGCGCAGCCACGGGAAGTGACGATGTCCTGACGCCCGAAGGGCTGGACCCCCGGCGCAGCGGCTTTATCCGCACGGCGATTGCGCGTCAGGCGCGGCTCAAGCCGGGCGGTATCCTGTTGGAAAAGACCGTGTCGAACTCGCTGCGGGTGCCCTTCGTCGATGCCATCTTTCCCGAGGCGCGTTACATCCATCTTGTGCGCGATGGCCGCGATGTGGCCACAAGCGCCATGAAAGAATGGGTGAGCCCGCCGGACTATGGCCGCCTCTTGAACAAGCTCTGGCGTATTCCGGTTGCAAGCATCCCCTATCTGTTTTGGTACGCGCGCAAATCCGTTCTGTCCCGCCGCAGGTCAGCGGGCGCGCGGGTCGCCGTCTGGGGGCCGCGCTATCCCGGGATTGAGGCGGATGTGAAGACCCGTTCCCTTGCTGAGGTCTGCGCTCTGCAATGGCAAAAATCGGTCGAACACGCGCTGGCCGATCTGGCGCGCCTACCTGCGGATCGCGTGCATACCATCCGCTACGAAGACCTCGTGGCCGAAGGTGCCGAAATTGGCCGCCTTTCATCGGCGCTGGGTCTGGATGTGCAGGGGGTCACCGCAGCATGGCAGGCGACCGTCAGTCCGGGTCGCAAGCGGGCCTTTTCGGCCGCCGAACAGGCCACCCGGGACGACATCGAGAAGGTGCAGTCCACCACATTGCGGACGCTTGGATATTTTTAAGGGAGTGCATGATTTGATCAATTCCGTTCCATTTTTCCGGCCCTCCATCGGCGCGCGCGAGATCGAGGCGGTGACCGCCAGCCTGCGCTCTGGCTGGCTGACCACTGGCCCCGCCGCCAAAGCCTTTGAAGCCGAGTTCTGCCTAAAGATCGGTGGCGCCACAGCGGCCGCAGGGCTGCACGCCATCGCCGTAAACTCTGCAACCGCCGCGCTGCACCTCGGTCTTGATGCACTTGGCATCGGACCGGGAGACGAGGTGATCGTCCCAACGCTCACCTTCACCGCGACCGCCGAGGTGGTGCGTTACCTTGGTGCCAAGCCTGTTCTGGTTGATATCGACCCCGACACGCTCTGCATTGACCCGAATGCCGTCGAAGCCGCGATCACAGACGCGACCAAGGCGATCATGCCTGTCCATTTTGCAGGCCGTCCCTGTGACATGACCCGGCTGCGCGCCATCGCCGACCGGCATGGCCTTTATATCCTCGACGATGCAGCCCATGCGCTGCCCGCCTTCCATGCGGGCCACCACATCGGCACCGCCTTTGCCGATGCCACGGCCTTCAGCTTCTACGCCAATAAGACCATGACAACGGGTGAGGGCGGTATGCTGGTCACGCGTGACCCGAAGATTGCCGAACGGGCACGCATCATGCGGCTCCACGGGATCGACCGCGACGTGTTCAACCGCTTCACGGACAACAAGGCCTCCTATCTCTATGACGTCGTAGCGCCCGGTTTCAAATACAACCTGACCGACCTCGCCGCCGCCATGGGGCGCGTGCAGCTGGACCGGCTGGAGGAGTTTCTGCACAAGCGCGAAGCCGTCAAAGCCCGCTACTTTGAACGGCTAGCCCACTTGCCGCTGATCCTTCCCCCCGAGGCCGCAAGGGGTGATGTCCATTCGTGGCACCTCTTTGTCATTCAGCTTGCACCGGCGGCCAAGGTGACGCGTGACGAACTCGCGCGGGCACTTCAGACCCGCAACATTGGCATTTCGCTGCATTACCGCCCGCTGCACCGCATGACCTATTGGGCGGCTTTCACCCACGCGCGCTTCCCTGCCGCGGACGCCTATTTCGACCGCTGTCTGACCCTGCCGCTCTTTATGGATATGTCGGAAGCCGAGGTCGACTATGTCGTGGCTGCGCTGACCGAGATTCTGTCATGATGGTTCGTCTTTTCGACACGCTCTTCGCGTTCGCGGTGCTGGTTCTGACCGCGCCGCTGCTGCTGGCCACGGTGCTCGCGATCAAGCTGTCCTCTCCGGGACCGGTCCTTTACATGGCCAACCGCGTCGGAAGGAATGAAAAGCCGTTCCGTATGTACAAGTTCCGGTCCATGCATGTCGACAGCGGCGGGTCCGAGATCACGGCAACCCATGACAACCGCATCTTCGCCGCTGGAAAGATCATCCGTGACCTCAAGCTTGATGAGCTTCCCCAGATGCTGAACGTCATCAAAGGCGAGATGTCGATCGTCGGCCCACGCCCGGAATCGCCCGCGATCGTTGCCGCGCACTACGCCCCTTGGATGCACGAGTCGCTAAAGGTCCTGCCCGGTGTCACCTCACCCGGCGCGATCTTTTATTACACCCAAGGGGACGACCTTCTGGCAGGGGATGACCCCGAAGCCGCTTATGTGGCGAACCTCCTTCAACCCAAGCTGGCGATTGACATCGCCTATTCGAACCGCGCTTCGTTTTGGTCGAACATTTTTGTGATTTTCCATACAGTTGTCACCATTATTGCGAAGTTTTTTGGTTTAAAGGTTGGTCCGCTCGCCCGTGATTTGGTGGCAAGCAAGCAAGTGCTCCACAGGTCAGCGGCGTTGCAAACACCTAAGCCGAAGTCGAAGGCAGATGCACAGAAACAGATGCCTTAGACGCACGCCCCGGCCAAGTCGCGACTGGTTGAGTAGGGGCGCCGCCAACCCCTGACTGTCACAAGGGGGTCCGCCCCGAAGACTGCCACTTGCACGGCTGCCCTCAACCGCCGGGCCCGCAAGGCAAGGCTGGACCTTTGGATCATCTTCCGCACCCTCATCCGCCGCAAAGGCCGCCATTGATCCCCATCGCCTGCGGCGTCGCAGCCCTTTTCATTTCCGCCGCCGGGGTCTTTACTGCACCAAGGTCGTTTCAGGAGACCTTCCATGCTGTCTGCCATTTCCTCCCGCCGCCGGTTTTCCGATCTGTCCGAACAGGAAATCCTCGCGCTGGCGATTTCCTCGGAAGAGGATGATGCCAGCATCTACCGCACCTATGCCGAGCGGTTGCGCCCCGATTATCCCGCCTCTGCGGCGGTGTTTGACGGCATGGCCGCCGAAGAAGACACTCACCGCCGTAAGTTGATTGATCTGCATCAGGTGCGGTTCGGTCAGGTCATCCCCCTGATCCGCCGCGAACATGTCGCGGGCTTTTACGCGCGCAAACCCGTCTGGCTGAACGAAACGCTGGGCCTTGACGCGATGCGCGCCGAGGCTCGGGCGATGGAGGAACAGGCGGCGAATTTCTACAAACGCGCGGCGGGGCATACCTCGGACGCGGCCACCCGCAAACTCTTGGGCGATCTCGCAGCGGCGGAAACCAGCCATGCCAGCCACGCCCGCGCGCTGGAAGCCACCCATCTTTCCGGCTCTGAAAAGGACGATGAAGACGCAGGCGCGCGACGGCAGTTCATTCTGACATGGGTGCAGCCGGGCCTTGCGGGGCTGATGGACGGTTCCGTCTCAACCCTTGCCCCCATCTTCGCCACCGCCTTTGCCACCCAAGACACCTGGACCACCTTTCTCGTCGGCACTGCCGCCTCGGTTGGCGCGGGCATCTCGATGGGCTTCACCGAAGCCGCGCATGATGACGGTGTCCTTTCGGGCCGGGGCAGCCCGTGGAAACGCGGCCTTGCCTCGGGCGTGATGACCACCATCGGCGGCATGGGCCACGCGCTGCCCTACCTGATCCCCGATTTCTGGACCGCCACCATCATCGCCATGATCGTGGTGTTTGTGGAGCTTTGGGCCATCGCGTGGATCCAGAACAAGTTCATGGAAACCCCCTTCGTCCGCGCCGCCTTGCAAGTGGTCTTGGGCGGTGCTTTGGTCTTTGCCGCCGGGGCGCTGATCGGAGGGGGCTGATGTATCGCAAGGGAGAGGTTCGCTATCAGGCTTTGGCGCTGCCCGACCGGGTGCAAAAACCCGACGATCAGGCGCTGGCCGATGCGCTGGCCTTCCGCGACTACATGAAAAAACGCCACTCGGTGCGGCAGTACTCCACCCAGCCCGTGCCGCAAGACATCATCACCGCCTGTATCGAGGCGGCCTGCACCGCGCCTTCCGGCGCCAATCACCAGCCATGGCATTTCGTGGCCATCTCCAACCCGGCGATGAAGGCTCAGATCCGCGAAGCCGCCGAAGAGGAAGAGCGCGCCTTTTACTCTGGCGGTGCGGGCGATGAATGGCTGGCCGCGCTGGAACCCATCGGCACCGGCGTTGACAAACCTCACCTGACCGAAGCCCCGTGGCTGATCGTGGTCTTTGCCCAACGCTTCGGGCTGACCGAGGACGGCACGCGCTATAAGAACTATTACGTTCCCGAAAGCGTCGGCATTGCCACGGGCATGCTCATCACCGCGCTGCATCAGGCGGGGCTGTGCTGTCTGGAACATACGCCGAACCCGATGAAGTTTCTGCCCGCGCTGTGTGGTCGGCCTGACCAAGAAAAGGCCGTGATGATCCTGCCCGTTGGTTGGCCCGCCACAGACGCCACCGTGCCCGCCGTGGCCAAACGCAAAAAGCCGCGCGATCAGGTGCTGTCGGTGTTCGAATAGGCTCTATTCGGCCTGTCGGGCCTTGGACGCCCTGACCTCGCGCTCCAGCACATCCAGAAACCGCGACCGATCCGCCTTGGAAAACGGCCGCCCGCCGCCTTGGCGAAACGGGTCTGCCGACCGTAGATCTTGCATCAAATCGCGCGTCGCCAGCGCCATGCCGATGTTGGTCCCATGCAGCACCTCGCCATTGTGCTTCACCACTTGCGCACCCTTTTCCACGCATTTCGCGGCCAAGGGGATGTCCCCCGTCACCACCACATCGCCGGGCGCGCAGGCCTCGGCAATGTGCTTGTCGGCCTCATCCGGCCCGGCCGTGACATAGACGCTTT
>Ga0255111_1000547_pt1 | contig 11723 bp, 6 predicted proteins | sample Law_Yuk_RepA_8h_FD_188472 | JGI IMG/M metagenome (GOLD analysis project Ga0255111, IMG submission 188472) | Freshwater microbial communities from St. Lawrence River, New York, United States - Law_Yuk_RepA_8h | ecosystem: Environmental > Aquatic > Freshwater > River | place: USA: New York... | reverse complement strand
AGCACACCGGACACCATAGGCCCACTGTGTCAACCGGGCGGCTGAAATATTCCAGCCGGCCGCAGTCAAGTTTCGACAGAGCGCGTGGACCGCACTTGAATCATTTGCAAGACGAACATCAACGAGCAGCATTTCTGCATCCAGTGGTACCAGTGTCAGCGACTGTGTACGCCCAAGAACTGCAGCGGGTCTACGTTTGCGTGCAATCATGTCGCCTACGGTTTCTTTACCACTGACGGCTTTCTCAAAGGCTACGACAAGCTCATTTCTAAGGGATCGATCGATGCCGCGCTCCCTATAATCAACACGAAGGGTATCGATTACAATTGCGCTTGCATCAGCGGTACTTCGTGTAAAGACCTGTGCAGAGTGGAGCTTTATGTCGTAGGCATACAGGACACCGGTAATCTTGGCAAGCAAACCTGGACGCGGGTCATCAAAGGCAACAATGGTTACGATTGACTCACGCTCAGTCGCATTTCCACGGACATCAACGACGACGGGGAAATCTGTCTCACCGATGAGCAATGTGTGCGCCATTTCAACATGAAGGCGGATTTCATCCAGTGGTGTGTTCAGCAGATACGACGCTGGCATCGAGTCGATATGTCGTTGTACACGCTCAGCATCGACAGCAGTACCATCATCCAGGGTTACCAGACGTCGCCGAATCCGATCACGTACCTGGTCCATTTTTCGGGCATCAGGTTCAAACACATCATCCGCACTGTTGTGACTAAACTCGTTTTCACAACGTTGCACAAGCTCATCAAGTAACCGACCAGCCGATCGAGACCAAACACCCGGTCCAACAGCATTCACATCAGCCCAAGTCAAGACGTATAGCATCCGTAACATATCTGAATCGCCCAGTGCTTCGTGAACGGCTTTAATCGTCTCAGGGCGTGACAGATCGCGAAGGCGCGCGGTATCTGCCAGTAGCAAGTGGTTGCGAACAAGGCGCTGAACCCGTGTTGTTACATCCGTGGGACAGCCGAGCCGTGCACAGATGTTCGGGACACGATCTGCACCGGTGATTTCATGTGGTGCCGGTTGCCCGGAGCTATCGAGACGCCACTGTTTTCCAAGGTCATGCATCAATGCGGCAAGGTACAGGGTGGCTGTCGATGCGATTGTCGCAAATGTATAGCGATATGCCTCGAGCTCATCATCACTTTTTAATGGAGCAGACAGACTTTCGAGGTTTCTGACAACATTTAAGGAATGTTCACCGACGGTACTGATGTGCGCTGGATCGTATGCGATCACCCGCATGGCGTCTGTAAATTCTGGAAGCACTTGTTCCAGGATCCCGGTACGAATCATCGTTTTGATGGCATCGGTGATTCCCCGCGACTGCCCTATTGCATTCAACAGAATCTTGCTAACGACAGGAACGCCAACGTTACCAGCTGCCTGCTGAATACGTTCCACACAGGAAGCCGAAAGGCTTAGGTTCAGGCGCTGGGATGCATCGATGGCGGCTGGGACCCATTCGCGGGCAGTTTCTATCGTCGCAAGATCTGTAACAGTGATGGTGTTTCGTAGAACAGCGACACCTGGCGCCGAAAGGGGTAATGGTCCTTCAAGGCACCGAGACATGATTTTGTTGGACAGTTCTAGTATTCTTGCGGCATGCCCGTAATAATCATGCATAAACGCTTGCACCGCGGGGATGTCAGCATTGGAAGCGTAACCAAGCAATTCAGCAGTCGCTTCTTGCCGCGCGATGGCTAACCGATCACGCCGCTCCCCTGCTACCAGATGCAGTGCATTTCGCGTACGGATCAGATAATCCCGGCCCTCACGAATAACATCCGCTTCCTCAGCTGTCACGACTTTTCGTCGGACGAGCTCACGGTAGAGAGCATCACCAGACTTGCCAAAACGGACCATCGCTATCCACTGCGCGGACTGAACATCCCGGAGCCCCCCGGCTCCCTCTTTGACATCAGGTTCAAGCAGATAGGGAGAATCTCCGCTCCTCTGAATAATTGACCGTCGTTCGGCAGACTTTTGAAACAAAAAGTCAGCCATTTGAAGTGTTGAACGGTAAACAGAGTCGAACCTTTCAAAGAGGTCACGGTCTCCACAGATGAAGCGGCTGTCCAGCAGTGCTGTTTGGGTCTGATGATCAAGGCCACCAGCGAGAATCTCGTCCATTGACCGGTAGGCGTAACCAACTTTGATTCTGCAGCCCGAAAGGAGAACGTCCATGACCAGCTGAAAGGCTTCACGTAGGATTGGTGGATCATCGGTGCGATCAACAAGAAACGTAAGATCAACATCCGACCATGGGGCCAGACATTTCTGCCCGTATCCACCCGTTGCAACAACCGTTATACTGCTGGGAATTTCACCAGATCGATCACACGCAAGCTCAAAGAGCCGTTTGATGGTGATGTCCATCAGGTCGCTGTGGTTCCGTCCCCAAGTTCGTCCGCCTATAGAAGGTGTCCAAGCTTGCCGAATATCTTCCCGTAGCTGGAGGAGACGAACCGACAGCTCCTTACTGGTGGTCAAGGATTGGAAGGCATTGTCAGCATACGATTTCATGATGATGCAGATGGTACCACTCAGGTGATTTTCTGGTAGAATGCACGAGATATCGAGGTGAGATATGTATTTGTTACATCGCATCTCAGTAAATCGCTACATGTTCCATGTGGAGGATGTCCGGATGAATTGGCAGACTTCGGCCAAATTGGTCGCATTAACAAGTGTTATGGCAGCAATGTCATTCAGCGCTCCATCAGTAACCGCACAGAGCAAGGATTTGGAGCGTACGCTTGCCGGCGTTCGTCTGAATGCTTCCTCTCGCACAGTACTTTCGAAATTTGGCAATCCAAACGAGATTTACATTGGCGACATCGGAGTCCGTATCCCAGGTACCGGTGCCCAACAGGGTGGCGGCATGGGAATGGGTGATGAAGGCGGCATGATGGGTGGCGCTGGAATGATGGGCGGCATGATGGGTAGCTCAGGTCCAAGCATGGGTGGCATGGGTGGTGGCTCCGGTCCTCGGGGCGGTGCTGCTGGCATGATGAGTAGCTCTGGCCCAACCATGGGTGGAATGGGCGGCATGGGCGGCGGTTCTGGTCCTCGCGGTGGCGCTGCTGGCATGATGGGCTCATCAGGAATGATGGGTGGCATGGCTGGTGGCATGGCCGGCCGCATGGGCGGAATGGCTGGTGGCATGGCTGCCGGCGGTAGCAAGATGGGTTCCATGGGCGGTGGTGGCGGATCCAAATTGGGTGGTGGTGACGGTGAAATGGGCGCCATGGGTGGAATGGGCGGCGGCATGGGTGGAATGATGGGCGGAATGGGCGGCATGATGGGTGGCATGGGTGGAGACACCGGTGGAGCCGTCGGCGCATTCGGTCGCACTCAAAGCTCGGTTGCGCGTCAGCAGGAAGTTACCTGGGTCTACAACCGTACAACCAAGGATGCCAAGGGTCAAACCACGGCAATCTCGTACGAATTCCTGATCAATCCAGGTGGAGCTATTTCCCAGATCCGTTGTCTTGGATATCATTCGCCAATCAAGCCATCGACACAAACACCTTCGATCACAACGCAAAAGGGTATCCGACTTGGATCCAGCTACGTTGAGATCCTTCGTGCTTATGGTCAGCCAGACAGCTACGAAAAGGCCGGCAATATCCTTGTGCTCAGCTATCCTAAGAAGCATGTTCAGTTCCAGTTGATTAATCAAAAGGAACAAGCAGAACCAACGAAGGCTGCGTACCGTGTTATCGCGATGACAATCGCGACTGTTGAAGGCTAGTCTTCAACAAACCTGATTAGATTCATACCGTGAATGACGACAAAGAGCGTGTCCGACTCGCATCGGATATTGTTCAAGTCGCTTCACGGTATGTTTCGTTAAAACAGGTCGGAAATCGCTACAAGGCGTGTTGCCCTTTCCATCAGGAAAAGTCGCCATCGTTTTCCATTGATTCCGCCCGCCAGACGTGGCACTGTTTTGGTGCATGTCAAGAAGGCGGTGATGTATTTTCCTTTGTTCAAAAGGCTGAAAACCTCTCTTTTCCGGAGGCATTGCAGCGCCTCGCCGACATGGCAGGTATTGCTCTTCAACAGGCCGCCGAGTCACCTCAGCAGGCAGTCGCCCGAACAAGTCAAAAACAACGCCTGCGCGACCTAATGGCGGAAGCCCAACGCTTCTTCCGCTTGGCCTACCAAAATACGCTTGGTGCACAGGAATATGCGACATCCCGCGGCTTAACGCAGGACATCCTCAACCAGTTTGGGATCGGCTGGGCTCCAGATTCCTATGATGCCCTTGCATCTCACCTCCAAGCTCTCCGTTTGGATATGGATGATGCCATTGAGGCCGGTCTCGTGTTCAGACGAAACAATGGAACTGGATTTACGGACCGGTTCCGTAATCGCTTGATGTTTCCTATTCACGATTCACAAGAACGGGTCATAGCCTTTGGAGGGCGAATCACAACGGCACAACAAGACACAGCCAAATATCTCAACTCTCCCGAGACACCCCTTTTCTCAAAGAGTCAGACCATCTACGGCTTGCCAATGGCCAGAAAAGCCATTCAAGCCGATGGTGTTGTGATGATTTCTGAAGGGTACATGGATACGGTTGTCTGTCATCAATATGGCGTCACCAATGTTGTAGCAACGCTCGGAACAAGTCTAACGGGTGACCATGTGCGTATCTTGCAAAGGTACGCGAAGACTATTCTGCTGACATTTGATGCGGATGATGCTGGAGAACGGGCCGCGGTAAAGGCATCTGAACTCTTTCAAAGCATCGATCCTGACCTTACCATTAGAGTTCTTCGGATGCCCCAAGGAGCGGATCCTGATTCCCTACTTCGAACACAGGGACGTGAGGCCTTCTTAAATACTGCAGCCACTGCACTAAACATCCCTGAATTTCGCCTCGAAGTTCTGCGGAAGAAGTTTGATGTATCGATTGCAAATGGCCGAGAACAGTTTTTACGTGCAGCCCTGCGACTGGTTGCCGACCAGCAATCAAGCATTGACCAGGATGCATTGATTAGAAAACTCGCACCCTTTCACCCTACCTTCGAATCCAATAGCATTGGAGCTGAAGTTGCAATACGCTCCGAAGTTCGCCGAATCACGCCAAACACGTTAGAAAATGGTCCGCTTCACGGTGGACAAGTTCAACGTAAATCAAAGGCTGCAGGACGACAGTTCAAAGGTCCCCGCCCGTGGGAAACACCTCAATATCGACTAATGGATGAGTCAATTCCATCTGCATCGCTCGGTGAAAGTAACCATTCCAGAGCGCAGGAGGTCTTGTTACTTGGGCTTACAGACACAACCTTCGGATCACTGGCACACTCCCTGATAAACGATATCGGTGGTCTGGATCTCTTCGTTTCACCGTCGGTGCTTCCTGTCGTTCAACAGCTTCGGTCGCTTGGAGACTTTCAGGCAATTCCAACTTCACAGGCACTGCTAGATGTACTGATAGCAACACCTGCTGCATCTTCATTGACTGCCATTGTCAACCGAGTTCAGTCAGAAATCGATGAGAAAATGTTGAAAGACTGCAAGGATGCACTTGTCATGTACCATGCTCGCCTCTCTCAACATGCAATTGCGAGTCAAATTTCGCCATCTGCACAGCAAGCGCCATCGACTGAGACGCTCAGAATGTGGCAAGCACTTGCCGAGGCAAGAAAGAATCAGGACCCAAGTCAAAACTGATTGGTAAACCTTGCTCGTTGAGCATGTTGGATTCGATCACCCGTAGTGATTTCCTGGAGATCAACACTTTCAGCCTGTTTACAATCGCAGCATTATGAGATGTCAATAGGATTCGATGTCACTTCGTGCTACCATAGACGTGATGTCAACTTCCTTTGAACAGGCGCTCAAAGAGCGTATTCTCGTCATCGATGGCTCTATGGGTGTCCTTTTACAGTTAAAAGTGCGCACAGAGGAGGCATATCGCGGAGAACGCTTTGCAAATCATCACAAAGACCTCCGAAACAATACGGAAGCGCTACTTCTTCACTCTCCGGACTTCATTCAAGATGTTCACGAGCAGTACTTGGCCGCTGGGGCGGACATCATCGAGACATGTACCTTCACGGCAAACTCCATAGCTCAGGAAGATTACGATCTCTCGCAATATGTTCGGGAAATGAATCTGGAAGCGGCGAGAATTGCCCGTGATGCGGCAAACAAATTCGCTACTCCCGATCGTCCGCGTTGGGTTGCCGGTGGAATAGGTCCTTGCAACCGAAGTGCATCTGTCATAATCGATGCAAGTCGTCCGGAAGTCCGCGGAGTCTCATTTGATCAGCTGCGCGATTCATACCGAGAGCAAGCGCTGGCACTGATTGATGGTGGTGTCGATTTATTGCTTATCGAAACAACATTCGACACACTCAACCTCAAGGCGGCTCTCTTTGCAATCGATGAGTTGTTTGATGAAGGTGTTCGTCGTGTCCCGGTCATTGCAAGTCTCTTTATCGATCAGGCCGGTGGAAATCTCTCTGGTCAGACCGTCGAAGCTGTTTGGAACTCCATTAGGCACTTCCCGCTAACTGCAATTGGTGCCAACTGTTCTCTTGGACCTGACTTACTGTCTCCATTTATCTCTGAGCTAAACAGAATCGTTGACATCCCGATCATCGTTTATCCAAACGCAGGTCTACCAAATCCACTTGCTCCGACCGGCTACGACATGGGCCCGGAACTGATGGCAGAGCTGGTTCAGCCCTGGATAGAAAATAAGTGGATCAATATCATCGGCGGGTGCTGTGGAACAACGCCACAGCATATTGAAAAGCTGGTTGATGCCGTTAGTGGACGCGCTGTCCGCCAGGCTCCCGTGCTGGTTGAAACACTTAGGCTTGCTGGAACCTACCCTTTCAATGTGACATCGGAGACGAACTTCATCAATATTGGTGAGCGCTGTAATGTTGCAGGCTCGCTAAAGTTCAAGCGCCTCATTCAACAAGGTAACTTTGATGCTGCCCTCGCAATTGCCTTGGAGCAGGTTGACAATGGCGCGCAGCTGCTCGACATCTGTTTTGATGGTGATGGTCTAAGTGATTCTGCAGCGCTGATGACGCGATTTATGAACCTTATTCATGGAGAACCTGCAATCCATAAGGTTCCTCTTGTCATCGACTCATCGGACTTTAATGTCCTGATTGCTGGATTGAAGTGCTGTGTTGGCAAACCGATTGTCAATAGCATTTCTCTAAAAGAAGGCGAAGAAGAGTTTATTCGGAAGGCCAAGCTTCTAAAGCGCTACGGTGCTGCGATGGTGGTGATGGCTTTCGACGAATATGGTCAGGCTGACACATTGGAACGCCGGATCAATGTTTGCCAACGTTCTTATGACCTCCTCACTAAGAGTGCAGGAATTGACCCCCAAGACATCATTTTTGACCCCAATGTCCTCGTTATTGGTACGGGTATGGATGAACACCGTACCTATGCGATCGACTTTGTAGAGACAGTCAGATGGATCAAGGCAAATCTACCAGGTGCGCGTGTATCGGGTGGAATCTCAAACATTTCCTTCTCTTTCCGGGGTAACAACCCTGTACGGGAAGCCATCCACTGTGCATTCCTGTTTGAGTCCATCAAGGCTGGACTGGACATGGGAATCGTTAATGCGGGCGCTCTCCCCCCTTACGATGCTATTCCTTCGGACCTCATGGATGCCGTTAATGACTTGCTATGGGACCGTACCGATACCGCTACAGATGTCCTTACAACGCTTGCAGAAAAGTATCGGGACTCTGGTGAGAAGGCTGTTGTCATTGCACAGGAGTGGAGAAGCCACTCTGTGACGGAGCGGATTGGTCACGCTCTCCTGCACGGAATCACAGAATTCATCGATCAGGACACGCTTGAGGCCCTTAATGACCTTCAACGTCCCTTAAAGGTGATCGAAGGTCCCCTCATGCAGGCGATGACACATGTCGGAGATCTTTTCGGTGCCGGCAAGCTCTTCTTACCTCAGGTTGTTAAGTCTGCCAGAGTAATGAAACAGTCGGTCAAAGTCCTGACACCTTATCTGGAAGCAGAAAAGGTTGACTCATCATCAGCAGGTAAGTTTCTGATTGCCACGGTCCGCGGTGATGTACACGATATTGGCAAGAACATCGTCGGCGTAGTACTCGCGTGTAATGGCTTTGAAGTAATCGATCTTGGCGTGATGTGTCCCGCTGAAAAGATTGTTGACAAGGCTGTTGAAATCGGAGCCGATATTGTCGGTTTGTCAGGCCTCATTACGCCAAGCCTTGAGCAAATGATGATTGTTGCAGAGTTAATGGAAGAGCGTGGGTTGAAGATTCCATTGCTCATTGGTGGTGCAACAACGAGTCGAAAGCACACTGCGGTGAAGATTGCACCAAAGTATTCTGGCGGTGTCGTCCATGTCCTTGATGCCAGCCGCGCAGTCCCTGTTGCGACTAGCCTTGTCTCAACGGAATCATCCGCATTTTTGGATGCGAATCTGACTGAACAAGCTGTTTTGCGTGAACGTTTCGCACGTAAGCAAGCCGGTTCAAATCTCATACCACTCGGGCTGGCTCGACAGAACGCTGAAGACATTCAGTGGGATGAACGCCCAACGGTTACTCCAGCCGACTCATCAGCACACATCGGTGAGAGTCTTGATTTGAGTATTCTTCGGGATTTCATCGACTGGAAGCCATTCTTCATCACATGGGATCTTCACGGCAGCTATCCTGAGATCTTGACGGATGAGGTCGTCGGCGAGGTTGCTACGAGTCTTTACCATGATGCCCAAGTGATGCTTGATAAGGTCATCAGTGAGAAGTGGCTTGAAGCCAAGGCATCCTATGGCTACTACCGAGCCCGTAATTCGGGAGATGATGTTGTCATTTCGGATGGTAATGACTCCGAACACGTCCTCCATTTCCTTCGCCAGCAAGGGTCAAAAACCAGTGGCTCAAAAAACAAGTGTCTCTCTGATTATGTAAAGCCATCGGATGACTGGATTGGGATGCTAGCAGTCACCGCTGGACATGGATGTGCGGCACGCGTTGATGAATTCAAGGCGAATGGTGATGACTACAGTGCGATCTTGCTTGAATCACTCGCAGATCGATTTGCAGAGGCAGCCGCAGAATATGTTCACCATGTAATGCGTCAGAACTTCGGGATTGAACCTGCCGATATGCCGCTGCAGCAAATGATTGCCGAGGACTATATCGGTGTCAGGCCAGCCCCCGGATATCCAGCATGTCCCGACCATGTTGAAAAAGTAACACTGTTCAATGTCCTTGATCCGGACCGTGTTGCTGGAATTACGCTGACTGAGAGTCTGGCGATGGAACCTGCAGCATCTGTATGCGCCATCGTGTTCCCTAATGCTGAAGCTAAATACTTCAGCGTTGGAACGTTGGCCAAAGATCAAGTGCTTGACTATGCAGCGCGTACTGGACGTCCTGTGGCGCAAGTTGAAAAGTCTCTGGATGCATATCTTGGCTATGATGACTAACGGGGACCAATCGGCATGAATGGATGCGTAGTTGTTACCGGCTCGGCTCATGGCATAGGAACATCCATTGCCAAAGCGTTTTTATCCACTGGTACCCGCGTGTTGCTGGCCGATTTCAATGAGAAATTGCTCTTATCGACGACATCGGAGCTAAAGGATGTTTACGGTGACCTAGTCTTTAGTGTTACTGCTGACTTGTCATCCGCAGATGGTGTCGAAAAGGTAGTAACAGCAGCCAAGCAGCTTCCTGAGCGTGTCGTCTGCATCGTCAATAATGCAGCTGACCAGACCCCTGGAACAACTGAGACCACGAATGTGGATATGTTTCAAAGGACTATGTTCATCAACGTGACTGCGCCATTTCTTCTTGTGCAAGGGTTACTCGATGATCTGATTGCAACCAAGGGAACTGTGGTCAATGTTGGTAGTTTAGTTGGTAATCAACCGATACCGGGACGGGTCGCGTATAACACATCTAAAGCTGCTATCGCAGGCCTTACACGCTCCTTGGCTGTAGATTTAGGACAGTCGGGTATCCGAGTGAATGCAGTCGCACCTGGGCACATCATGACCGATGGCGAAGAGTCGTGGAAGGCTGTTTATTCAGATTTCCAACAACGGATCTTCCCGACCAGTTATGCTCTTGGCCGCGTCGGCCATGCAGAAGAAGTGGCTGCTGCGGTGGTGTTTCTTGCATCTCCAGCCGCACACTTCATCTCTGGCATTACCCTTCCGATTGATGGTGGTATGTCCATTCTGTGTCCAGAAACAGCATCCTTCACTGCTGCAGCAGTTGCCCGTTCGTTGGATGGTTAAGAGTATTATGCTGCGGTGATTTACGTGGTTTGGATAAGTCATCTGAGTTCTGATTGCTTTCCTACGTGTTTCCAACTCGCTGGATGCTACTCATTTGAAGGTACCAAGGTTCCTTACGTGTGACCGCGTTTTGCGGACAACACAATAAAATCGTATACTTATCTGCAACACGAGAAGTGTCATCAATGAGGATGTACAGACCCCGCATGTTGTATTCAAGTCTTATCTACCCCGCTTTCACTGCATCACCGGAAGGTATGTATTAAATATGATGGTTCGTGGATCCGAAACACCCCGAAGCCTCCAACTTCGCTATGCAGGACAGCTGGACCGAGAGATTGTTGAACGTGCGCAACGGGGCGAAGATTTTGCAGCAGAGTATCTGTTATACAAATATAGGAATTTGGTAAAGACCAAAGTCAAGTCGTACTTCCTGATTGGTGCCGAGAAAGATGATTTATTGCAAGTTGGCATGATTGGTCTGTGGCAAGCGATTATCGACTTTAGGGCTGACAAGGCAATCTCATTTCCAGCGTTTGCCAAAGTCTGTATTCAGCGACATATCATTACGGCTATCAAAACAGCAACGCGACAAAAGCAACAGCCCCTCAACACCAGCTTGTCACTTGAGTGTCCAAGTGATGACCCTAGCGCGGACTGGAACCTCTCCGAAATCTTAACGAGTGAAAACGCACTGGACCCAGAGGACATGGTCCTTCGTTCGGAAGATACGAAAGAACTGCGAGATAATCTCACTCGCCTGCTATCCGAATTTGAATGGAGAGTGCTTGCAGGCTACCAGCTGGGCAAGAGTTATCGTGAAATAGCGGATGAGCTTACGTGTAAGACTAAATCAGTTGATAATGCCCTTGCTCGAATCAAAAGAAAAGTGGGTACCCTCAATGTCGGAAATGCGGATTTAGGGGCTCTTCACCTGTAACAGATTAGAGATTTGCATTCTCAATAGTGTTATACTTTGCATGTACGGGAGAACGTTTTGCAAATGTCTAATGATCTTTCATCTGTGTTCGCGTTGGCGCTTGAACACAAGATTAATGGTCGCTATTCGGAAGCCGAAGTAGGCTTCAAGACCGTCATAGATTCTGCACCGTCCCATGCAGAAGCGCATCATGAGCTGGGACTCGTGTATAGTTTCCAAGTACTCATTGATGAGTCGCTTCTTGAACTAGAGACCGCAGTCCGTTTGGATCCTCAAAGCATCACATATCAGCTATCGTTGGCCAAAACACTTACTATGTTTGGTGAATTCGAGAGAGCTAAGGCTCTCTTTGCTAAGATACTTGATGTGGATCCCTTCAATGATGAGGCATCCAAAAACATGGACTATCTTCGCAGTGTTTAGGTATGTGATCAACTTGTTTCGGCAGCGTTATCTTATGGT
>Ga0255111_1000534_pt1 | contig 11936 bp, 12 predicted proteins | sample Law_Yuk_RepA_8h_FD_188472 | JGI IMG/M metagenome (GOLD analysis project Ga0255111, IMG submission 188472) | Freshwater microbial communities from St. Lawrence River, New York, United States - Law_Yuk_RepA_8h | ecosystem: Environmental > Aquatic > Freshwater > River | place: USA: New York... | reverse complement strand
GCACAGTCGGTTGTGAATGACAGGAGTTCGGCTGAGCTTGCGTCGATGGTCCTGTGTGAACAAGGATATGGCGTTGTGGTCATCACGCTTGGGGCAGCCGGTATCGTCTGGTCTTGCGGCGGCGAATCATTCTTCCAGCCAGCATTCATCGTCAATCCAGTCGACACCACCGCGGCTGGAGATACTTTTTGTGGTGCCTTTGCGGCATGCTTTGTGGCCGGAGATTCGCTCACGGATGCGATGCAATACGCCTCTGCCGCAGCTGCTTTGTCGACCCTCACAATGGGTGCACAGACATCAATACCGAGTGATGACGCCATTGTTGGATATCTGGCAACAAAGCCATTAATGTACGGATGATGTCTTGGAAGTGAACCAACAGTCACATGGTGGCGTAGTATAAGTCGTGTCTCGTGAACGGTTTCCTCCAAATCTTGGCCCAGCTCTGTTACTGTCGCTCTTTACTGCCACCGTGACGGGTGTTTGGGATTACAACAACAAGGATGTTCAGCACACAACGATTTTGATGTTGGTCGCGTTTGGTGCGATGGTCTCCAGTCTAAGCTTTCCAAAATGGTGGGTTGTCTCATCACTGTTAGTTGCTATCGGAGTCCCCATTACACACATCACTCTTCAAAACCTAGGGCTGCCTGCTGGCCACGAATCCCCGATATTAGAGTCGTTTCTGGTCACATTGCCAAGTCTCGCCGGCGGCTTTATTGGGCGGGTGATGCGAAATGAGCTGAATCAGGTACGAAAGTAGCGCATCCGTTCAAGCGTTTGAAGCAACGATGACAGTTAGATTCTGTTCCCCACGTGCCCCTTGCTATTGTCTTCCTCATGTTCCAACGCATTCGGAGCTAGGAGAGTCTTGCGCCAAAAAAAAGCCGGGTCAGGGAAAGTGTTCCCCGGCCCGGCTATCTCGTTCGCTAGTGGTCAGCCACGTTCAGGTGCCGTGTCCACCTGCGTTATGGTCCAGTCACCGCGCAGGCGCTCCATCACAAGTGTCAGGTACGTTGTATTGATATCCCCTTGAGGATTTCGGTACATGTGTCTGATGCGAACATTGACGACACCTGCATTCTTGTTTTGGACATTAAGGATCTCAAAGTCGGTTGTCCGTGTTGTCCGCATAAAGTCACGCGTCATATCCAGGTAGTCTGATGGCCGAAGCGAATACTCATAGCGTCCTCGGGTGAAGATCGACACATCGATGTCTGGCAAGGTCGCCGTTGCCAACAACGCGATGTCTTCTGTTAGAAACGCATCCTGGATGTTATAGATCGCCTTCGAGAGGTTGTAGTCATCGCGCCACCAGCGACCGTTTGCACGCGGAGATAAGTAATAGTCCCCACCATTGTCGATGACTGTGACTGGGCGGTAAAGACCATCCACATAAACTGGGCTGTCCACATAGACCACACTGGGGCGCTGCACAATAACGTGTTGGCGATAGATGTACGTCGGGACACAGCCTGCGTAGACATACCAAGGGTTGTAGGCGATGTTTACGCTGACAATGGGTCCGGAATAGTAATGCGGGTAGAACGCGAAGCGGTCCTGGAACCATGGGGAGAAGAAGGGGTCAGCAATGATCATCGCTGGCCGCAAAACTAGACCATTCCCGCAACGTTGACCATCCCGGCCCCAGGTAAAGCGACGTGCATCCGATGATTCCTGCCAGCGGCGCTCGCGGAACTGCGGATCAACCCAGCGATCTGGGGTGCGTGATGTTCCTGGGCGCTCAGCGATGGTAAAGCGTGGCGTCCCCGCACGTTCATCCCTGTCAACCCGGCTGGTTGGCAGCGGAGACCGCCCCCGGTCAAGGTCGCGGCTGGTTTGTGAACCGAAGGACTGTGGAGGCGGGTTGCGGTCCGATCCCGACTGGCGGCCGGAATCCCGTGATCCTGCGGATGATTGTCCAGACCGTGGAGCGCGGCTATCCCGTTGTTCATTTGTGACAGGGCGGTCAGCTCGCTCGGCTCGATCAGTTCGACCACTATTAGATCCATTGTCGCGTTGTGCTGGAATAGCTGGTCCAGATGTCCGGTCGGGCGAACGGTCACCGCGAACGATGGGAGTTGGATCACCACTGCGTCCTGTATCCCGAACTGGACGGCTGTCGCCACCGGATGAACGGGAAGGGCTGGCTGGTTCCTGACCACGCTCTCTGGCTGGCGCGGATAGTGGTTCGGAAGTGCGACCAGGAGAGCGGTCGCCGCCACGTGTAGGGACATCCGATGGACGTGCATCGCCGCCGGATGAACGCTGAGGCTGTGATGGCTCTGAGCCGCGGTCCCGTGATTGTGGGGCAGCAGGGGGCTCCGATGTCCGAACTGGGGAGCGATCACCGCCGCGCGTTTGAGGCTCTGATTGACGGGCTGGAGGATTGTCACCTCCGCGGCCACGCGGGGTGGCTTGAGCCAATGCCATCACCGATCCACTCACCGTAAGCGTTAGCGCTAAAATCGCACACAGACTTCGTTGTCCAGCGGTCAAAACGTTCATCTCATTATCCTTACAGGCCAGAGCCTGCATCGAACTATTCTTGATTATTGGTACGGAACACATGGCCGAAACGTGACATGTTGATAAGCATTTGTCGGAAAATTATGAACCCTAAGTGGCGCGCTCCTAAATCAATCTGCAGAGGACGGGTTAAACAAGCAATATGAGGACGGTCTCTATGACTGAAGGAGCGTGGGCAACCGTCATTGGGGCGGCTAACTGTGCTACGACAACCTTGAAAGTTACCTCTTAAGCGGGCACCGCAAGGTTTTTTGTCCCGATCGCCGGCAGGCAGATTCGTCAGGTTGGATAAAAATTGCGGTTAGAGATTTGAATTGGCATCAAAGTGTGCTTCTAAAGAAGCCACCAGGTGTAAATCGAGTGATGAAACCCACGCATTACGGCGTCCAGCTGCTTTTAGGTACGGGATAAAGAGAAGTTCTTCGGCCGTACCATTCAACAAGCCTACGGACTGCCGATTTCTGTACGAGACCTATAAATGTAAAAAAGGCCGGTCGGGTGACCAGCCTCAGTTTGTTATCGGGGCGACAGGATTCGAACCTGCGACCTTCTGAACCCCATTCAGACACGCTACCAAGCTGCGCTACGCCCCGGACTAACGTCCAAGATGCTATCGTAGGATGCCATATGACCGCCAAGAAAATGTTGATTGCCCACCAAGGTTCCGGCACCATGGTGGACAATCGATCTGAGCCTGAATCAGCGATTAGGCAAGACGACGACGGCGGACAGCGATGCCTGCAAGTCCAAGACCGAGGACAGCCATTCCAGCCCATTCAGCTGGTTCTGGAACTGCCTGTGGATCTGGCTGTGGGTTGTAGACGCCATCATTGATAGTGAAGCCCCAGCCACCGAGTGCTCCAGTGTCTTCGCCAACCGAGTCGTAGACATCCAGCCGCCAATCTCCGGTAACGGCCATTCCATCAAAAATGTTGAAATTTGCGAGACCATCAAAGGTTTCGGCATGGTACGTGCCAGTAGGGATTACAGAAGCGTCTGGGTAGTTGCCAATCAACGAGCCAACTGAAATATCATCGATGTTGTAGTTGCCACCGAAGTCACCGGCGCCACCAAGGTCGGACAAGAAAACGACCGTTCTGCCGCTTCCAACGTGCGTCAGCTGAAACTTAAGGTCAGCTGCCCAGGTGTGGGTAAGATTCGTAAGGCTTACATAGTTGAAGTTTGAAATGGTCGCGGTGTCTGTCACGTTAATCGTAAACGATGTCATACCAGGGCCTGTTGTAAAGCCATCCGAGTCCATTACACCATCGTTGATGCTTCCACCAGTACCTGTGTACGAGGTGCCTTGCGCAAATCCTGTTGTTGTCAGCATTGCCGCAACCATTGCTGCCAAAATTAATTTTTTCATCGAACTGTCTCCCAAAAACTGATTTGTTGGATGATTGCTCATCGGTAGCTTCCGGCTGGTTCAAGTATGCAGCAGGTGGGATATATCTCTAACGTTACAATTGCTTGGTCTTTATCCGTATAATTACCAGTATTTGCGCATTTGTACGCTAAAAACAGGCTTTTGGTACACTTTGCAACTATACGCCGTCTAAGTCAGCCGTGGAATTTGTAGTAGCTGCGCGCCGATGGGCTTACTCGTGGCTGATCAGCTGCGGCAGCGAAATGACCGAGCGGTCACGTGGTGACCCATTTGTCTGTCAAGCGACATTGAAAACTGACCCCGTGTCGCATGTCACTTTGCAACTATACGCCGTCTAAGTCAGCCGTGGAATTTGTAGTAGCTGCGCGCCGATGGGCTTACTCGGAGCTGATCATCTGTGGTACCGAAATGACCGAGCGGTCAAGTATCATCCGCGCTTGCTGAGAAGCAGGCATCTCCATCCAGCCATCCGGTTTGTTCAACCGTACGCCCGGCAAAATGCCATCCCGATTCAGGTCCTGCAGCGCATCTTCCAGGCTGCTAACAAATGCACCTGGACGGTGACCATGCTGGTCCAAGTGCGAAAGCATCAGCACTTCCCGAAGCGGGACCACCGCACTTGTATTGCCTTCGTAACGGCACTTCCAGGCAATGTGCGCGAGACAGATACCAAGCAGGATGTGGTACTTCTGGCGCTGCGGGTGGTACTGAAGCAGCTTCCCAGCAACTTCCCAGGAACCCCGATCCAACATCGACATCCAGTGCTGAAAAGGCTCCCCGAGGTGGAAGCGAAATCTTACATAGCTCTCCGATGTTCCCGTAGAAACTTTCGTTTCCAGCTGCTCAACACTGATAAATCGAGAGAACTTCGTACCGCCACCGTTATCAGCATCATCCACGGGGACAAGAAGCCTACTGAGGATAAAGACATCCCGGCCCTTGGACAGCGTATCCGCCTGATGATAGCCACCCCGAGGTGTCTGCTGTCGCCCCTGATGGCGGAGAATGTCACTTGCAAAGACCTCAACATACGTGTCGTAGCTTGCATCCCCAGCCTGTTCTCGCCAAATACTTGCAAGCGTAAGAAATGTTTGGACGACCGCTGCCCCATGACTCGTAAGGTGAGTAATCGCCGTACGCGCATCAAAGCCAATAGGGTTGCTCAAATTGATGCGCAAGCCATCTGCGGGGTTACGGGTGACCAGCTGCTCATCGGATGGATGTTCAGTCCATTGCTTTGTATTGATTATAGAAATCAACGCTCTCGTTGCAGCATTGGATGTAGGAATACGAATTGATGTAGCGGGGGCAATGTTGCCACGTGGGCCACTCCGCTTTGATGTTTGCCGATGCCTGTTTGACAGACTTGCAACCGCCAAGTCCCACTTCGCCTGCGCTTCCATCCAATAACGAATCGTATCGGCGAGCAAATCCGGAAGGTTTTCACTGTGGCCATCAAAGCTCGATGTAACCGAAAGCTGACCATTTGAAACCGTTGCCCGTACATCGCGTTCACAGCGATCCAACGTGTCCAGAACATCGAGCAATTCGGCGTCATCCGGGGAAAGGGGATGTCCATGCTGACGCAGATACATCAGCTCAGCGATGATAGCAGCCACGCCCATATCGGGTGCTGCTTGATCAGGCATCCGTATCCGTGGCAAGAGAAACATCAAGGGCCTTAAACAGTGCCGTTACTTCATCCCCGACTTTAAGCCCGATTGCCTCAGCTGCGCTGGGAATAATCGCACTCACGATGGGGCCAGCCGCTGTCTCCATGTGAACAATAATCAACGTGGGGCCAGAAATGATTTGGGTTACCTTCCCACGAATCTGGTTGGGAAAACTAAGCTTCAATGGTTTGTCCTTCTCTATTACCGCGAGTGAAATATCCGATGCCCGGAACATCACACGTACATCAGAGCCTTCCGAAAGCGCCAGCGCTGCTGGAACGCCGGCATCCACCAGGGACACAAGCGCATCCGTTTCTGCAACCCGGATGTAAACGAGAGCGATGGTACCGTCTTCGATGATCCGAATGACTTTTCCGCGCATTTGGTTCGGAAGCGTAATCGGAACGGGTCTGAGGACACCGATATGCCCCTCCATATCAACCGCGGTGATTCCCGTCAGAGGAAGACCGACCTCATCACACCACGCTTGCACATCCGCGCGTGACTTCGCCTCCAGCAACCAGACAATCCGCCCCTCATTCAGTGAATGAAAGCTACGATATCCCCGGACATATTTAGATGCCTGACCAGCCTGCGCGATTTGCTTTACACGCTCTGGCGTAGCCTCATCGGAGGGAATGTCATGGATTGTCATGAAAATTGGCATTGTTTTGACGTCTGTATCGTACCCGCAATGCTGCATTGTCCTAAGAGGCGTTTTCCCTGCATTGAGCCATCCGTAATGCCCACTAGCAATATGTGGGAAGATGTCCCCATGGAGATTCATCATCCACTAAGTGGTTTGCGCATTACATTCGATGCTACGAGGCAGCTGAATTCCCGTGATCTGTTCCTTCACTTTCACGGCGCACATGACATCGTTCAGATGGCGGTCGAGAAACGATTTCCAGATGCCATTGCTGCAAGCGTAAACCTCAATGGACTGAGTGGAGCGTACCAAGGCTATGTTGGCCGAAGCCCGCATTGGATGTTCGTAAAGCTACTCGCTGAGCTTCAGCAAGCGACCAATACAAAGCACTTCGATTCAATCACTCTGTCATCGTTTTCAGCAGGCTATGGAGCTATCCGAGCCCTCCTCGAGGACCCGCACTGCGTGGCTATGATCGACCAGCTCGTTTTGGCGGATACGGTCTACGCTAGCTTTGGTCATCAACGGAATTCTCTGGGGGCCAGGCCATTTCCCAGCCATGAGCAGAACAAGCCATTTGTTGACTTTGCGAAGCTCGCGGTGATTGGGAGGAAAGGGATGGTCTTGACTCATTGTGAGCTGGTGCCTGAGACCTATTCATCCACGGAAGAGGTGGGGCAGCTGGTACGCGATGCCATTGGCGCGTCGTTGACATCGGTCGATGAGACATGGGGCAATGGTTTGCGCGTTAAGGGGCACATCCGGAAGGGACGCTTTGTATCGATTGCAACGCGCGGTAATCAGGGGAGCGATCACCTTGCGCATTTGCGGGGAATAGGGACTTGGTATCGCTTAATGCCAAGGTTCTGAAAGTGTGACTGTGCGAAAAAAGATTTTAGTCATTTTGTGCACATTGGATTCTTACACAGCTCAGACTCCGGCAGAAATCGAACGTGCTTTTAGTCGGTCGGTCAGTTCGTGGATGAACAGCCAGAGCACGTTCCATTCAATTGAATCGTGGCATTTGACAGGTCAAACCCCGTTTCTGATTCGAAGAATGTGATCAGCTCCGATGGAACTTCTGTAGCATCGACATCTGTTACGGTGCCACAGATTTGGCAGATAAGGTGGTGGTGATGGTGGTGTGTCAGGTCATACCGAACAGCATTACCAGTGCGCACAGCAGCCACATCCCCGCGCTCAACCATCGCTTCGAGGGTGCGGTAAACCGTGGCCAAACCAATCTGAAAATTACGCACACGGATAGCACCATAGATCTCAGATGCCGTGGGGTGCGTACCATGCAGGTCACCAAGTGCAAGCATGACAGCCTTGCGCTGGCTTGTGTTCCGCATCGCTTTTGGACGAGTCACAGGAGTATGGTTCGGAGTGCTCACATCCTTATATTACAGTAAATCCTGTTGATGGCGATAGCCGGCAGCTTGAGGCAGGTCAGGACTAACATTTAGGTGCGCCGGATTTAACTTACGTGCGAAGTCAATCACCTGTAGAATCTTATGCACGATGTCTAGTCCACGGATTTTGGTTGCTGATGATGAGCCTGCTTTGCTGCGTTTGCTTGAGTTTGTCCTTGGGCGTCGCGGCTATATTATTCAAGGTGTGACCAATGGCAATGCAGCCATTGAAGTATTGAAAACTGAATCCCCAGACCTTGTGATACTGGATGTGATGATGCCTGGCCTTGATGGCTATGAAGTGTTGACGTTTATTCGTGAAACGCCCCGCTTGGAAGGGCTTCCAGTGGTGATGTTGACGGCCAGAGCGCAGCTAGATGACATTCAACGTGGCCTGACTCTCGGCGCGGATGCCTATCTTGCAAAGCCTTTTGACCCCGAAGAGCTGTTGTCTGTCGTAGAATCGTTATTAAGTTAGCAACGCTACAGCGTTGATGCATTGCTATCAGTCGACTATTGGAGGGTAAGGCGATGTCGGTAAGTACTGAAGAAGCGTGGATAGTAGAACCTGAGCTCAAGGACCGGCCACCCAGACGCGTTGCAGCAGCAGATCGCATTGATTACAACAAGCCATCTACGCAGGTTCTGACAGCAGCATCTGGCGCAGTAATCGTCACTGGACTTGTTTTGTTTGTTGCCGGTCTCGTGATGAAGCAATCGATGCTGACCATTGCGGGAGTCGCAGTTTCCTTGGCAGGCATTGCTGGCATCGTTGTTTTTCCAATGAAGGGGAAAGCCTACGAGGCAAGAGTAAATCGCCTTATCGAAGTCGGAATTCCGGTTCCTGCGAGGCTGCTTGCCGTTGAAAATCGCGGCTCAGAAGGTGGGAAACAGCGGCTTGTAAAGTTCCAATATCAAGTTCCGGGCCAGGATGAACCTCGTCATGGGGACACATATGTGAACTATGATGCACTGCCAAAGACGATCCCGAGCACGGTGACGGCATTGGTTGACCCCGAAACCTATGCATTCGACCTGTACATGGCATTGCCCGTAAAGGCAATCGCAAAGCCTCTTGATCGTGCAGCTCAGGCAGCAGCCGAAGTTGCCGCCGCAAAGCCGGTGAGTACAGAAATGGGCGCAATGTCATCGGACCCTGTCGTCGTCGTCAAGCGCAAGGTTGAAACCGCCCCTGAGCAGAATGGTGAGAAGCGGGAATCCTACGAATAGGCGTTGATATACACCCCTACAAATGATAGGGTGTCGACGGTTGTAGTTCCTTGAGATGTCCCGTGAGGCATCCTCCGTCCTGTGAGGCGGGCAAGGGTGCCGATGAACATCGGCTGCATGAAATATTGGCAAACATGCCCATTCCGTGCCCTTGTCCTAGTTAGGACAAGGGCACGTTTTGTTTTGTGAGGTACGCGATGGCAGTGATGGACAGCGGAGATATCCGGCGTGCTGTATCCCGGATTGCACATGAAATCGTCGAACGCAATAAAGGCGCACATGATGTCGTCTTAGTTGGCGTGCTTCGTCGCGGCTTACCCCTAGCGGAACGCCTCGCGAGTCGAATCATGCAAATCGAGTGCGCACCTGTGCAGTTCGGTGGGCTTGACATTACCGATTACCGTGATGACAACGTAGCGCGTACAACGGTGGCATCCGTGTCGTCGATTGACTTCGATGTCACTGGAAAGATCGTTGTGCTCGTGGATGATGTTCTCTACACGGGGAGGACGGTCAATGCGGCAATGACGGCGATCTCAACCTACGGACGCCCGGCCGCTATCCAGCTTGCTGTACTCGTAGACCGTGGCCACCGCGAATTACCCATCCGGGCAGACTACGTTGGGAAGAATGTTCCCACATCCAGAGTCGAACGCATCGATGTCCACCTCGGAGAGTCGGATTCTGAAGATTGTGTCGTCATTTCAAAGCGGGAGGACAGCTGATGTCCACCAAGCCACTCGCTGGCTGTGATCTCCTAGGCCTCAAAGGCTTGGACCGAGAAACGCTGAACCACTATCTCACCACGGCTGCTGAGTTCGAGAAGATAATCAAACGGGACATCAAGAAAGTCCCCACCCTAAAGGGGAAATCGGTCATCACACTCTTCTACGAAAACTCCACCCGTACACGTACATCGTTTGAAGCCGCTGGAAAGTACATGTCCGCGGATGTCATCAATATCAGTGGGTCGACATCAAGTACCACAAAGGGTGAATCTCTCCGTGATACGTTCTTGACGCTTCAGTCACTCACTGCTGACTGCATCATCATGCGCACGCCTTTCTCTGGCGCACCAGAACAGGCTGCGGCATGGGTGGATGTGCCTGTGATTAACGCGGGGGATGGCATGCATGAGCATCCAACACAAGGCCTCCTCGATGCGTACACTATCCAGAAAGTCAAAGGCCCACTGGATGGCCTGAAGGTCGCAATTGTGGGTGATGTTGCACACTCCCGGGTTGCGCGATCCAATGTTTGGGGTTTGTCCACGCTTGGCGCGGATGTTCACCTGGTAGGGCCAAACACCTTAATGCCGCGAGACATCAGCCAGCTTCCGGTGACAGTCCACAACACGCTTGAGAGTGGCCTCGCCGGCGCGGATGTCGTTATGGTCCTTCGACTTCAGCTGGAACGGATGAGCAAAGCGCTCTTCCCAACAGCACGCGAATACCACATGACCTTTGGCATCAATGAAGCGACACTGCGTTTCGCGAAACCAGATGCCATCGTAATGCACCCAGGTCCTATGAATCGCGGTCTTGAAATCGGTGGAGACCTCCCCGATGGCCATCAAAGTGTCATCTGTCAACAGGTTACATCGGGGGTAGCTGTCCGCATGGCCGCGCTTTATCTCCTGCTTGGTGCGGATGGAATTGAAGGATAAGAGGAACGGACGAAACACATGAAAACCATTCTCTTGCGGGGCGGTCACGTCGTCGATCCTGCTAACAACATAGATGCCATCAACGATGTCCTCATCCAAAATGGAGTCATCAAAGCCGTCGGGCAAAACATTGATGCAACCGAAGATGTCGATGTCCGCGATTGTACGGGGCTCATCGTCGCCCCAGGATTGATTGATATTCACGTTCATCTGCGTGAGCCCGGTCAGGAATATAAGGAAGATCTCGCCACCGGCCTCGGCGCCGCTGCGGTTGGAGGTTTCACAGCGGTCGCTTGTATGCCGAATACGGCTCCAGTGATAGACTCCGCACCGATTGTTCGCGATCTTGTTACACGCGCAAAAGATGTTCACAAAGCAAGACTTTGGGTCATCGCTGCGCTGTCAAAAGGGATGAAGAACACCGAACTGACCGAAATGGCAGACCTCAAGGCGGCGGGTGCGGTTGCCGTCTCCGATGATGCCTACCAGGTGCAGGATCCCTTGTTTCTTCGCCGGGCAATGGAATATGCCGCGATGGTAAACCTTCCTGTCCTCCTTCACTGCGAGAACACAACGCTGTCTGAGGGCGGCGTGATGAATGAGGGGCTTGTCTCGACAGAGCTCGGCCTCAAGGGGTTGCCCCGCGAGGCATATGAGCTCGATGTGGCTCGTGCAGGCCTGCTGGCAATGCTTACTGGAGCCAAAACGCACATCCTCCATGTCTCAACACGGGGAGAAGCGGAGCTCGTGCGGCACTTCAAGCAAAAAGGTGCGCCGCTCACCGCTGAAACGGGACCGCACTATTGGTGCATCACAGATGAAGCCGTGCAGGGCTACAACACACACGCAAAAATGAATCCACCACTGCGTACATCTGATGACTGCGCGGCGATGGCTGCAGCCGTAGCGGATGGCACCATGGATGCGATTGCGACCGACCATGCACCGCATGCCGATTACGAGAAGACGCAGGAGTTTGCACTGGCCCCATTTGGAATCGTTGGGCTGGAAACAAGCCTTGCTCTCGGAATTACGCACCTAATCAAAACCGGGAAAGTGAGCTGGTCACGGTTCATCGATGCGATGTCCACGCAGCCCGCGAAGATTATTGGTGTCGCTGGTGGGACGTTGACGCCGGGTACCGCTGCAGATGTTACGGTTATTGCACCGGATGTCACTTGGGTTGTTGATGCCGCGAGCTTTGTCTCAAAGGGGCGGAATACTCCTTTTGATGGCGTTGAGCTAACGGGGCGGGCAGTGATGACGATCGTTGGTGGGGAGGTTGTTCATGGCTGAGGCAGTACTCGTTCTCTCTGATGGGAGTGTGTTCAAAGGGCAGCACTTTGGTGCGGCGGGCACGACCTTTGGCGAAGTCGTTTTTAAC
>Ga0255111_1000533_pt1 | contig 11948 bp, 3 predicted proteins | sample Law_Yuk_RepA_8h_FD_188472 | JGI IMG/M metagenome (GOLD analysis project Ga0255111, IMG submission 188472) | Freshwater microbial communities from St. Lawrence River, New York, United States - Law_Yuk_RepA_8h | ecosystem: Environmental > Aquatic > Freshwater > River | place: USA: New York... | reverse complement strand
AGGGCAGTTCCACGGGCAGTATTACGGTGAGTGGCAGCGGCGGAACGCCATCATACACTTACAACATTGGTGGTGGTACGTATGGATCAAGCAATACGTTCTCTAGCTTGAGTGCGGGCACGTACAGCATCGGCATCAAGGATGCCAATGGATGTACGAGCAGCGTAAGTGTAACAATCACTGAACCAAGTAGTACGTTGACAAGTTTGATTTCACAAGTAAATGTGAGTTGTAAAGGGTTAGGTGATGGTAGTATAACATTAACGCCAAGTGGCGGAACAGGGACCTATTATTTCAATTGGACTGGCCCAGGAACGTATACTTCAACTACACAAAACCCTTCAAGTTTAGTAGTTGGAAATTATAGCCTTAAAATTACCGATGCAAATGGTTGTACATATACAAATTCTGTTACAATCACCGAGCCAAGTACCTTAACCATTGGTAGTAGTAATATTGTTAATGTCGATTGTAAGGGTAATTCAACAGGCAGTTTTTCGGTAAGTGGTAGTGGTGGAACGACACCTTATCAATATAGTATTTCTGGGGGTAGTTTTGTTTCTAGCGGAAATTTTAGTGGTTTGGGCGCTGGTAATTATTCAGTGACTATAAAGGATAAAAATGGATGCACTGCATCCACGACTGTTACAATCACTGAACCACAGTCACTTTCGTTTACGACATCAATTACGCATGTTGACTGTAAGGGCGCATCAACTGGAGCAATTAGTATTTCTGCAACTGGGGGAACAACGAGTTATTCCTATAATCTAAACAGTGGCTCTTATGTTACAAATGCATCATTCAATGGTTTGACAGCTGGCACCTATACCATGGGTGTAAAGGATGCCAATGGTTGTACATCGAAATCAACCGTTGTGGTGGTCGAGCCGAGTTCGTCAGTTTCAGTTTCCGTATTTAGCAAAGTTGACGTTGATTGTAAAGGAAATTCAACGGGTAGTGTGACGGTTGTGGGTTCAGGCGGTACTGGCCCTTATACCTATAATATTTCTGCAGGATCTTACTCATCAAATACTACATTTTCAAATTTGATTGCGGGTACTTACACTTTAGGCATAAAAGATAAAAATGGTTGTACGTCTACAACCACAGTTACTATTGCTGAACCTAGTGCTATTCTGTCTGCCAGTTTGACTCAAATTAATGTATCATGTAAAGGACTATCTGATGGTAGTATTGCGTTAACTCCGAGCGGCGGAACGAGTCCATATCAATTCTATTGGACTGGCCCCAGTACATTTACATCTAACGTACAAAGTCCTTCAGGATTATTGTCAGGCAGTTATAATTATAAAATTACAGATAAAAATGGTTGTGTCATTACTGGATCAACTACAATTACGGAACCGGCAATTCTGTCGATTTCTTATTCTTCATTGGTGAATGTTGACTGTAAAGGGAATGCATCAGGCAGTTTTGTTGCGGTTGGCGCTGGCGGAACACCCTCTTACAATTATAATATCGGAGGGGGTGCATTTTCGAGTACAAATAATTTCACAGGACTAACGGCAGGAAACTATACGGTTGGTATCAAGGACGCTAATGGTTGTTTGACATCAATGGTAGTTTCGGTTACGGAGCCAAGTTTATCTCTTGGCCTCACGTCAACAGTTACCAATGTTGATTGTAAAGGAAATTCAACAGGTTTAATATCGTTGAGTTCTTCAGGCGGTACAAGCCCTTATACTTATAGTTTGAATGGCGGGACTTATGGCAGTAGTTCTTCATTCAGTGGATTGAAAGCTGGTACTTATACTATGAGCGTGAAAGATGCCAATGGGTGTACTAAGTCTTTGTCTGTTACGATTTCTGAACCAACAATTGCGGTATCACTGAGCGTGTCCTCTGTTGTGGATGTGGATTGTAAAGGAAACGCAACAGGCAGTATTTCGGTTGCCGGATCGGGTGGAACGTCGCCATATTATTACAACATTGGTGGAGGTTCATATGGCACAAATACATTGTTTAACAAATTGAGCGCAGGAACATATACTATGGGAGTGAAAGACGCCAATGGTTGTTCTACAACAATATTGGTTACGGTTGGAGAGCCTACTGCGGCATTGTTGCTAATTACAAATCAAACCAATGTTAGTTGTAATGGGTTGGGAGATGCTTTGATTAATACAAGTGCAACAGGTGGTACAAGTGCATATACATACAATATTGGCGGTGGGTCATATGGGTCCTCCACGAGTTTTACAAATTTGGCAGCTGGAACTTATACGATTGGTGTCAAGGATAGTAAGGGTTGTATAAATACCAATAGTGTCACGATAACAGAGCCGAATTTGTTGTCAGTATCTGTCATTTCATCGACTCATGTAAAATGTAAGGGAGATGCGACTGGTGAAATAAAGGTCAGCGGGAATGGAGGAACTACGGCATACACATACAATATCAACGGGGGTACTTACGGTAGTTCTACCACTTTCTCAGGCTTAGTATCGGGTAATTATACCATTGGAATTAAAGACAAAAATGGTTGTACTGCTTCAGTTACCACAACGATTACAGAACCTCCACAAGTAGTATTAACCACAACCTCTATTAAAAATATTGATTGTAAAGGGAGTTCAACAGGCGCAATCAGTATAACCGCCTCGGGTGGTACATCGCCATACACATACAACATCAATTCTGGTGGATATACATCTAGTTTGAGTTTTACTGGATTGCCAGCAGGATCTTACACCCTTGGCGTAAAGGATGATAACGGGTGTAAAACGACAATCACTGTAACTTTAACTGAGCCAACTGTATTGAGCGTTTCAAGTGTTTCAATTACAGATGTAGATTGCAATGGCAATAAAAATGGTGTAATCGTTGTTTCGGGTTCTGGGGGTGTATCGCCCTATACATACAACATCAACGGCGGGTCTTATCAATTCTCAAGTACTTTTTCTGGTTTGGCCGGTGGAAACTACACAATCGGGGTTAAGGATAACAATGGCTGTATAAATTCGACAACTTTGACAGTAAAGGAACCTGCAAGTGCACTTTCTTTATCGCATACACAGCAGAATGCCACTTGTAACGGACTGGGAGATGGCAGTGTAACTTTAAATGCTTCAGGGGGTACCTCACCATATGAATATAATGTTGGAAGTGGAACGTTTGGTTCATCCAATGTTTTTGGGACATTGGCTGCCGGTAATTACACCTTCGGTGTGAAAGATAAGAATGGTTGTCAAACGACGATTAATGTATCAATTACACAGCCCAACGTGTTGGAGTTGTTCGCGGATTCAATATACCATGTGGACTGCAAAGGAAATAGCACTGGTGCAGTGTTGTTGTCTGGAAAAGGAGGTACAACAGCCTACAGATACAATATATCTGGGGGCACCTATCAAATAGCAAACAAATACACAGCTCTCTCTGCTGGAACCTATTCTGTTGGTATTAAGGATAAAAATGGATGTGTTACAAGTAAAAATATCACGATCAATGAGCCTGGTCAATTAACAATGAGTATTGGTGTTTCCGATGTTTCTTGTGATGGTGGTAGTGACGGACGACTCACGGTAACTGCGTCTGGAGGTACGCCAAAATATCAATATAAACTCGGTAGCAGTGGTGCTTGGCAAAATAGTAACCAGATTGGGAATTTGTCGAAGGGTAGTTACACTGTATACCTCCGAGATTCAAATTTGTGTTCAACCTCATCGTCTGCGTCGGTTTCAGAATCCGTAGTGATGCAGCCTCTTTTGGATATCAGTTCAGCCGTTAACTTGTGTTTGGGCAGTACGCATTATTTCAGTGGATCGCGATCAGCCATTAATTCAGGGAGTTTCAGTGTGAAATGGGATTTTGGTGATGGCGATACGGCAAGTGGCGTAACAGTAGGTCATAAATATGTAACAACAGGTACTTATACAGTAACGATGACAATGTTAGGGTCTACGGGCTGTAAAAAAGTTGTTAAAGAGACAGTAAAGGTATACCCTGTTCCAGTTGTTCAATTCTGTCCAATTGATGTATTAAATAATTGTATTAATTCGCAATGTCTCCGTGGTAATATTTTTAAATTTAAATCTACTTCTTACATAGCAAATGGAAGTATAAATCAATATGATTGGGATTTTGGTGATGGCAATAAGCAATCTGGAACTGCTTTAAATTCTGTTGATTACACATACAAAAATGCGGGCTCATATACAGCCAAGTTGACATTAAAGTCTGATAATGGATGTATTAACCAAGGTGATTACACAATTGTAGTAAAGTCTCATCCTTTGGCAAAAGCCGCGGTTAATAGTGCTGATTCGTGCTACAAATTGAATTATTTTGATTTTACTTCGAATGGAACTACCGCAGTTTCCGGTTCTGTAATATCATCCTATAGCTGGAAATTTGGCACTGGTTCATTGCCTGGAAGTTCTACAGTAGATATGCCAAGTGGTATTAACTATTCGTCAGAGGGTATAAAGAACATCAGTTTGATTGTTGAAGATGCTAATAAATGTTCGGACACCACAAAACTAACAGTGGTTATTTATTCCAGTCCACAGCCGAAAATAGTACTACATTCCACTACACCAAAAAGTACGCAGTGTTTCAAGGGAAATTCTTTCAGGTTTGAGAATAAAACTACCATCAAAACGGGTACCCTCACTTATAAATGGGATTTTGGAGATGGAACTACAAGCACTGCAGAAAATCCGCCGCCAAAAACATACAGCAAAGAGGGTGATTACACGGTGAGGTTGGTAGCAACCAGCAATATTGGTTGTGTGGAATCTATTACTTATCAGGTTGTGGTATTGGCATCCCCCAAGGCTGATTTTTCAACAAATGCCATTTGTTCCACTTCTTATTCCATTATTTTTTATGATGCTTCTATTATCAACAGCGGTAAATTAAATTCTTACGAATGGGAGTTTGGTGACAAGGTGACATCTAAAGTTAAAAACCCATCACATACTTACACTAATTCTGGTAGTTACACGGTCACGTTCATGGTAGAGTCTGACCTAGGTTGTAGGGATACTGTTGTTAAAAATGTATCAGCATACGATAAAATTTCAGCAAAGTTTGATGTTCAAAGGAATAATTGTGGAATTAACTCACAAATTCAATTTACCAATAAATCATTAGCACCAACAAGTTCGAATTATAACTGGGATTTTGGAGATAACACACAAAGCAGTCAAACAAATCCCATTCATCAGTTTAATCGGGCTGACACTTTCTTGGTGACATTGAAAGTTCTGAGTCCAGATGGGTGTGAAGCAACGGCCAAGGAATCGGTGTTCGTTTACACGGATCCAGAGGCAGATTTTGACGTAAGTAGCTTGATTTGCAATAATTCAGCAGCGGTTCAATTTACAAATAAGAGCAGAATTTCTGCTGATACTTTGTTTAATTCTTGGGAATTTGGTGATGGTAATACAAGTGTTCAAAAATCACCATCGCATACATATTCAAATTTTGGAACCTACAGTGTGAAGCTTACGGTTAAAACAAGCAAGGGATGTTCAGACGTTATTTCAAAGACAATTAATGTAAGACCCAAGCCCCAAGCGAATTTTAATATTACATCTTTAGACCCCTGTCTTTCAACCAATTCCATCACGATGGAGAACGGATCAAGTATTTCTTCGGGTACGTACAATTATCGATGGATTTTGAGCGATGGAAAAAACATCAACAATGTTTCTCCGTTCAAACACTCGTTCAAAAAAGATACTGTTTATTCAATAAAACTGATTGTAGAATCTACTTTCGGATGTAAGGATAGTATGGAAAAGAGCACTGAGATTTTTGCTAATCCTCTAGCGGACATTTACATAAATGATAGTAGCCAGTGTTTACTGAATAACAACTTTGAATTCAGAGATAGTTCAATTGTGAAAACTTCCGGTGGGATTGCGAAACACTTTTGGGATTTCGGTGATGGGACTTTAGACACAGTTTCAGGTCCGAAGGTATTTAAATCTTATGCATCGTATGGTGATTATTACGTTGAGTTAAGGGTTATCAACCAAAAAGGCTGTGAAGACAAAGTGAAACAACTAGTAAAGTTGTATGATATGCCTGTAGCTGATTTTTCTGTGAACGCAGATAAACAGTGTTTTATCGGAAATGATTTCAACTTCTATAACAAGAGTAAAATTGTGACAGGCAACGGCACATTGGGTTATGATTGGGAATTTGGAGATGGAAATGTGAGTTCTAACATTAGCCCTAACAATCAATTCTCACAGCCCGGGACTTACAACATTACATTGTTGGTAACGTCGTCGTTTGGATGTCAAAATACAATCATTAAACCCATTGAAGTGTATCAAAATCCTGATGCTCCGAACATTACTGTGGATAGGACGATACCTTGTTATGGCATGCTGGGTAGTCTAAAATCTTTTGTAACAGGTGGAATACTACCTTATCAATATTCATGGAATGGTGGTAATTTCACATCCAACGGAAATATTGATAGTATACCAGCAGGTTGGTATTATTTAGAAGTCATCGATAAAAACGGCTGTAAAAACAAAGACTCCTTCGAGTTAAATCAGCCTGATGAGCTAAGTGCAAAAGTGATAAAAGTTAGCGATGCGCTTTGTTTTGGATTTTCAAACGCATCTGCAAAGTTGGATTCAATTAAAGGTGGAGTAGGTCCGTACTATGCAGAGTGGTTTTTGGGTAGTAAATTGGTGAAAGTTGGTGTAAACCTATCAGGTGTAAAGGCGAATCAAACAGACCTAGAATATTACAAAGTGCTATTGCGTGATTTTAATGGCTGTACTTTGCGAGATTCCGTTCATTTGTCGCAACCTAGCAAAATGGAAGGTCAGTTATACGTGCTGAATCCAATAAAATGTTATGACTCTTTGGGCTCTATTGCGGTTACAGTCAAAGGGGGCGTTAAAAACCCGAATCGTTGGAAGGGCTATGATTTTTATTGGAATGGCTCCCGCAATCCAGGCAAAGACATTTTAGCTGGAATTCAAGCTGGAGTCCAACGGGTAATCGTTTATGATTCAAATGGTTGTTCTTTGGCGTTGTCGATGGAGTTGAAAGAACCAACCAAGTTAATTGGTTCTATAGACAGTGTTGTCAATGTGCGTTGTTATGGTGATAGAAATGGAAGAATTTACGGCTCTGCAAAGGGAGGATTGAAAGACTACCGATATTATTGGACAGACACTTTCAATCGCGCGTTGGTTGAGGGTCAGAAGTTTGATGGCGTAGGTGCAGGTTTCTATAAATTGGTTGTTAAAGATCGAAATGGTTGTGTTGACTCGATCAAAAATTGGGTGGAAGTTCTGCAGCCCGACAGATTGGCTTTGAGTGTATTAGAGAATATGAATATAACCTGTCATGATGGGAAAAATGGCAAGTTTCGTGTTGCGGCAAGCGGTGGTAATGGCAATTATCGATATGAATGGCAGACAGATCCAATTCGGGTGGTTGATAGTTTAATTGACAATTTGCCAAGTGGGAAATATATAATTAAGGTATCGGACCAAAAAGGATGTCTGTATGAAACCTCATATACCCTTAACAATCCTCCGAGAAATCCAGTAACTGTGCCAAATGACTCCATAGAAGTTTGTCAGAACGATACAATGATGCTATCAGCATCAATTAATCAGTCGAGATATTACTATTGGAAATATGCAAATCAGGTAATTTCAGGCTCTAGGGACTCTTTGTTAACCATTTCGAATGTGCAAAAATACCAAGGGGGTGATTACACAGTCATCGGAGTAGATGAACAAGGTTGTGAGGATTCTGCCAAGGTTTTTGTGATGATAAACGACTTGCCAACAGTCGATGTTGTTTCGAATCCTATGGTTGCATGTTTGGGCTCAATATGCAATTTGGAAGCCACTGGAGCAAATAAATACTTTTGGTACAAAGAGAGATATTCTCCGGTCTATGGTAGAGATACATTGTCTGGTAATACCAATGTATATAAAATTCAACCGGTCTCAGGCAATGATGTAGGTCGATATTTTGTTCAGGGTGAAACTGTCCAAGGCTGTAAAAACGAAAGTTCAGTCATTGTAAAGGTAGGATTAGATAGCATTACCGTTCCGAATGATACTCAAGTATGTGCGGGTGGAAAAATCTTGTTGCGTGCGCGAGGAGCAGTTTCATACGAGTGGAAAGCACCCAATGGCAATGTGGTACTATCCCCAAGTTATTTGGTTAATCCTGCGGGTCAATTTGACAGTGGAATTTATCAATTGAAAGTTGTTGATCGATGGAATTGTGAGGGTAATTACAAAGTAGCCGTAATGGTAAATCCTCGTCCCAAGTTAACCATAGTAGATAAACTGTTTGGGGAACATTGTGAGGGCGACGATGTTGAAATCATTGCGAATACAGACGCAAGCCGCATGAGTTGGTTTGGACCCAACTTCAGAAAGTTGAATACAACCCAGAGTATTCAAGTAATTCCATCAGTAACAGTTAAAGACCAGGGCGAGTATAAATTGATAGGATACTCTGTTTTTGGTTGTATGGATTCAACAACAACATTAATCAAAGTAAATCCGTTGCCAATTGTAGATTTTGGTTATACGCACAATTGTCCGCCAAATCCAATTGCCGGAGAAGATGTAAATTTCTTTAGTACCTCACTCAGAGCTTCGAAATATGAGTTCTATTTAGATAATTTATTGGTATCCAAAGAGGCTGGGTTTAAGACAAAATTTGTGACTCCGGGTAGTTATGTAGTAAAGTTGAAAGCGATGAACGAATACGGTTGTTACAAAGAGTTGTCGCAAGCTATACTCGTAGAAGATCCTTGGAAATTATGGGTGCCTAATGCGTTTACGCCGAACAATGACCGTTTAAATTCTGAATTTAAACCAGTTACATTAAATGTGCCCAATTATAAAATGTACATATATGACCGTTGGGGAGGAAAAATATTTGAGGGTGAAAACAATGCATGGGATGGTAAAATCTTAGGCCAGCCAGCACCCATAGGTGTATACGCTGTTATCGTTGAACATTCTACAATTTGCAGCGATGACAAAACAATACTGGACAAGTCAGTCAAAACAGAGGTTACAATAATTCGCTGATGAAGAAAATTGCTTTGTTATTCTGTTTTTTGATAGGGTCATTTGTGAATATGAATGCACAATTTTTCGAAGACCCGATGTTCTTTCCGGGCTGGAATAATAGGAGCATGTATCGTAATGGAATGAAAGATTTGGTTTCAATGCGTATTGGACTGGGTGCTACACATTGGAATTACCGGGTCAAACCGCTGAAGTGGTCTGCAAATTTGGATTTGAATCTATATCAAAAGTTCACCGTTGGTATGGGGGTATTGGGTGAGAACGATTATTATTTCTCTGGAGGCACACACTTATTTTCATCTGACGGTTTACAAATAGAAGGGGGCGTTCAAAGATTTGAGTTTAGTAGTCAAAAGGGATTTTCAAACAATGTTTACTTGAATGGAAAGATTCAAATACGCTATCCCTTCTATGCTCTTGTTGAAACATCGTATGCTTGGAATACCAATTACCAATTAATGAAATCGCCCTTTATGGTTAGTGGCCGATTGGGACTATTGATCAATTTGACAGAGACGGGTTTTGGAGGCTTTGGGGGATTTGAATTTTGAAAAAATTTCATTTTTATTCAGCGTTTTGGTTGTTTTTTGGTTGTTCAAATTCCATTAGCGGCCAAGTTAGTAGAATTTATTTCTCAGAGCAGGATAAAATAGCAATTCTAAATACACACAATTCCGAAAGAAAACAGGTAGGAAATAGTGATTTGATTTGGGATAATTCACTGGAAGAATTTGCGGCTAACTGGGCGTCAACATTAGCGTATAGGGATAATGGTCTGTCGCATCGCCCAAATAATAGATATGGTGAAAATTGTTATTGGACAGGAGCGAAAGAAATTCAGCCAGAGGAGGCTATTTTAGCTTTCAACGAAGAAAAACACGATTATCAATACGGGCCGGTGACAGCGTCTAATTATAAGGTAACGGGACACTACACACAGGTCATCTGGTATAAAACTAGAAGGGTTGGCTGTGCCGCGGTGACTGCATCCTCTGGAATATTTGTTGTGTGTAATTATGATCCTCCTGGTAATTTTATTGGCGAGTATCCTTACGGAAATTCTATTGAGAGCAATAATTCAGCTCCTAATAACTCAATTCAAAATAACAATAATTATCCAACTGAAATTTTCATAGGGCCAAAGCCTACCAATAACCCTTCAAATAGAAGTGTTTTACCTGCGAGTGCAAATGTTATTAATAAAACGTCGCTGTCTCATAGTTCGGCAAACTTAACGATGCTTGTTGGAATGGATGTTTGGACTACGTTTGAAAATTCCTCGATTTTCCCTAGACTGAAGTCTTTCCGAGAACTCGATTTTACAGGTAGCTCGCCATGCGTTATGTTAAAATCAACATTGCCCAGAGGTAAAAAGCAGAGTAAAAGAGATGTGCGAGGTTTTATTTCGATGGGTGTCACAATCAATAATCAGTCTAGACAAAAAGATATTTTTTCTATGATTCAAAGCTATCCAGACAATTACAGGGTTTATACTACAATAAATTATGAGCTCGGATTACAGTTTTTTAAATATTGTGATTTGGGCGTCGGACAACTGTCTTTTGGAAATGTAACAACAACTAACAAACAAGATTATTTGGCTTTTAATCGTCTTTTTCTTCGATGTGCACTGCCGCTGGCGAACAATACAACGGTAGTGGGTCAAATCGGAATATCAGGGGAGGAAATGCAATTAAGTAATTGGAATATGGCCGTATTTAATTTGTCGTTTAGATCCAGATTTTTCTAAAAAAGTGCCGGTTTGTGGTTATTCTACGCATGAATGCGGTGATTAAAGGATCTATTCGACGCAAATTTGCGTAGAATAGCCAATTAACTACCCCTTCGTAAATCGCCAAGTGAGGCCAAATAAGAAGTTGCGGGGGGCCTGCGGGAAGACGAAAACCTCCTGGGTGATGTCGCGGGAACCATACATATATCCATACGTGTAGCCATTGCTTACGTATCGCGCCGAAAACAAGTTGTTGCATTGCGCCTTTAACGCCAACGACGTGCCGCCCCGGAATTTGTGCGTGTAATTCACCGTTAACTCGCTGAATTTGTAAGGGTTCAAACTGCGTGATACATCGCCCGTATTGTCCAAAAACTGTCGGCCCACCCACTTGCTCAACCACGAAACATTCCACTTCTTGATCTGACCTTGGAGTCCCAAAGCCGCCACCGTATTGGGCGAATACGCAATTGGGGCATTCTTGTATACCGTATCCACCGGAATACCACTGCCGTAATCCTGCCATGTCACCTTGGAGTTGGGGATGATGTTCTGACTTACCGATAAATTCCCAATCAAATGCAGGTAATGTCTCTCATAATGGCTGTGATTGGCCACCGGATAATCTTTTTGCCATAACACCGCGACGGAAACTCACGTCCACGTTTTTGCGCAGCGGTGTTCCTACATCGTTCACCGCACCCGTTAACACCAACTGGTCTTTGTAGTGCATGTAATAGGCATTGATGCGGATGTGGTTGTCTCTGCTTGTCCCATTGAAGGTTGGCAGTGCCGGGAAAGTGGATAGGTAAGACAATTCGCCATTGATCATTCGCTCGGGGCGCGGAACATCGCCGCTGAGGTTGTCGGTAAAATCTGATCGAGCCGGTTCGCGATTGGCCACGCCCACGTATCCAGTAATGTGATGGTATGTGGCATGCTGCAATTGGAATCCCGCTTTGGGGTTGAAAAACAAGAAATTGCCCTTGAAATCGATGGTTCTGAGGTCGTTGTCGGTGCCGCTGCCCACATGATTCACCTTGCGCAATTGCAAATCGGCAAACACATTCCCGCGGGTTCTGTCGTATATTCCATAGGCGAAGCGACGATTGAATTTCACAAAAGCATTCACATCCGATTTGTTTCCGATG
>Ga0255111_1000524_pt1 | contig 12080 bp, 10 predicted proteins | sample Law_Yuk_RepA_8h_FD_188472 | JGI IMG/M metagenome (GOLD analysis project Ga0255111, IMG submission 188472) | Freshwater microbial communities from St. Lawrence River, New York, United States - Law_Yuk_RepA_8h | ecosystem: Environmental > Aquatic > Freshwater > River | place: USA: New York... | reverse complement strand
TATTTCACGTCTATGAAATTTATGCCCATTGGCGATATCGTTATGCTCCGAATATCACGCACAATACAGAACATATTTTTGGTCTTAAAGTTCCATCTGTCATTCCAATTCAACTATCAGAGCATGAGCATGTTCAATACCTATGGGTAGATTGGAAAGAAGCCATGGATAAAGTTTTCTCTTGGACTAATGTTGAGGCCATTAAAAAATTAGCCGAAATTCATCAACTAAAACTGTAAAATAGATGGTCTATGCAACTTGCTCAAATAAAATTTAATACGTTTGAATCTATCAGCGATGAAGATTGCCAACAAAGAATTATTGCAGCCAAAAATAAACTTGGTAAAAATTTAGTTATTTTAGGTCATCACTATCAGCATGAGTCTGTTTATAGACATGCAGACTATACGGGTGACTCCCTTAAACTTTCTCGTGTTGTTGAGTCACTTGACGCTAAATATATTGTGTTTTTAGGTGTGCACTTCATGGCAGAAGTCGCTAATATTTTATCAAGACCTGACCAATTGACGATTCTTCCAGACTTGGCTGCAGGTTGCTCAATGGCAGACATGGCCAATTTAAGCAAAGTAGAAAGAAGCTACCGAGAGCTTTCAAAAGTACTTTCATTTGACGAGGTTGTCACTCCTGTCACTTATATTAATTCTGCAGCCGACCTTAAAGCTTTTTGTGGTGAACATGGGGGTATCGTTTGTACTTCAACGAATGCAACAAAAATTATTGAATGGTCATTTAAACAACGTGAAAAAGTTTTATTTTTTCCAGATCAAAATCTAGGTCGTTGGAGTGGTCACAAAATGGGTATTCCCTTAGATGAGATGCCTGTATGGGATCCAGATCTCCCACTTGGAGGTCTCACTGAGGCAGAGATTAAAAAAGCTAAGATCTTTTTATGGAAAGGTCATTGTGCAGTGCATCAAATGTTTCGCCTTCAAAATATTGAGCGCTTTAGACAAGAGCATCCGGATGGCAAAGTAATCTCTCACCCTGAATGCCCCTTTGAAGTTTGTGCTCATTCGGATTACGTGGGATCGACTGAATATATTTTAAAAACTGTCACAGAGTCTCCTAAGGGTACTAAATGGTTGGTAGGTACTGAACTTAATTTAGTCAATCGCCTTGCAAATCAAATGAAAGCTGAAGATAAACTTGTACAATTCATGTCGCATGTCATTTGTGAATGTTCAACTATGGCGCGAATTGACCCTCAACATCTTGCATGGTGTTTAGAAAATATTGTAAATAATGAGCCGGTTAATATTATTAAGGTGCCTGAAGATGAGGCGAAGTTAGCTAAACTTACCCTCGATCGTATGCTTCAGGTGTCATAAATGACCTCATGCACGATTTGTAATCTTATTGAGGGTGAAATCATCTGGAGCGACAACATCATTCGCGTTGTTCTTTTAGACCATCAAGATTACAAAGGTTACTGTCGTGTTGAATTGATTAGTCATACAAAAGAAATGACAGATTTGGATGAGGCGCTTCAATTTAAAGTCATGCGCTGCGTATTTAAAGTAGAAGAGGTTTTAAAAAAAATCTTTACCCCTGAAAAAATTAACTTAGCAAGCTTAGGCAATAAAACGCCCCACATTCACTGGCATGTTATTCCTCGATTTAAAGAGGACCCGCACTTTCCAAATTCACATTGGGGAGAAAAGCTAAGAGAAGGCATGCATCAAGCGATATCACCAAAAGAAAAAAAAGACTTGATTCAATTATTAAGGCAATCCTTAGGCCAATAAGCGCGTTACTATTTTTCCTTGCTGAATATGGCTTTCGATAATTTCGTCGATATCTTCCTCATCTATAAAGCGATACCAAGTAGCTTCCGGGTAAATTACAAGCAAAGGTCCTTCACCACATCTATCAAAACAGCCTGCTCGATTAATTCTCACTTTTGATTCACCATTTAGATCAAACGATTTAATTTTTGCTTTCATATACATGAACATGCTTTCAGCTCCTTTATCAGAGCAACAAGCTTCGCCATCCTCGCGCTGATTTAAACAAAAGAAAATATGATGTTTGTAATAATTCATTTATTGGGATGACAAGGTGTCATCTTTTGTAAAAGTCCATGTTCTCGTTATGCTCAAAATATCTACTTCCTTTCTAATATCTTCAGGAAATGTAGCATAGGGAGCGCCTAATTCCACAATTTTTTTAGCCGCTTCATCCAGTATTTTAAATCCTGAACTTTGATTAATTTCAATACTATCGATTCTTCCATCAGGCTTTAAGGAAACCGTCATTCTTAGTTGGCCTGAAAATTTCTTTTCACGAGCTTCTTCTGGATAATTCATATTACCTAAAGTTTCTACTTTTTGCCTCCATGCTTCGGCATAAAGAGCATATTTATATTCTTTGGTGCGAGCACCAATATATTTTCGTCTAGGTTGTTTTTCAAAATTAGAGATTTGATTTGAAAGTGCTGCATCTGATGCGCTAATTTCACTCGCACTTGCTAGAACATCTTCCTTGCTAATTGATTTATTGATAACTTTTGACTCTTTAGGCTGCTGAAGTGCTTTAGGCTCATTCAATACTTGCGTGTCTTTTTTTACAATTTTTTCTTGTGACAAACTTGAAGCTCTTCCTTCAACTGCTTGATTACCACGATTATTTAACTGAAATGTATTTTTATTTTCAGTGACAATTGGTAGTGGTGTTTTTTTATGAACATCTTTTTCTGTGTTACCACCCTTATCAGAATTACTTTGCGCTAGAACATCTGCATCTGTTTGATAGTTATCTTTAGAGTTTGTTAAAATGACTTCAATCTGAGAAAGCTTATTTTGAAATGGTTTAATAGGTTTAAAATGTATGAGTTGGATCGCAAGAAAATGGAGCATAAAGGATAAAAGAATTGAAAGCTTAAGAATATTATTCTTGTATATACTTTCATCCATAGGCATAAATTAAGCCAATCCCTTTAGTAAGGTTTGATGAATACCGTTGAAACTGCCATTACTCATCACAAGTATATGGTCACCTGATTTAGTCTCTTTTAAAATAGCTTCAACAAAAATTTTCATGTCATATCCTACAAATGATTTATTTTTTATAGGCGCTAAAGCTTCTTCGGCATTCCAAGTTAATTTCTCGCCATAACAAAATACTTGATCTGCGTCTTTTAAACTTTCGGGGAGCGCGCTTTTCATCGTGCCTAATTTCATTGTATTAGATCTTGGCTCTAAGACTGCAATAATTCTCGCTTTTCCAACTTTAGCTCGTAATCCTGCGAGGGTTGTTGATATCGCTGCTGGATGATGAGCAAAATCATCATAAATTGTAATTCCGTTTTTTTCACCGATACATTCCATTCTACGTTTTACATTTTTAAATGTTTGTAACGCTTCTATTGCATCTTCTAACGAAACACCTACGTGGTGAGAAGCCGCAATCGCGGCTAATGCATTCATACGATTATGATGGCCTAAAAGATCCCAAGATAAAGCACCTATCAATTTACCAAGATTTAAGACTTCAAAAGATTGATCTTGATTAACTTTACCAACTGATAAGCCTTGCTTACTCCCTATATAAGCTTTTTCAGACCAGCAGCCTTTTTCAATCACTCTTTTTAAACTGTCTTCTTCATCATTAATAATGACGCGTCCGATACCGGGTACCATACGCACCATATGATGAAATTGAGTTTCAATCGCATGAAGATCAGGAAAAATATCTGCATGATCATATTCAAGATTATTTAATATTGCAGTTTTGGGATGGTAATGCACAAACTTAGAGCGTTTATCAAAAAAAGCTGTGTCATATTCATCTGCTTCAATTACAAAGAAGGGTGAAGTTTCATTCGATGCATTTTTTTGCGGCAAGCGAGCTGAGCCATCAAAATTGAGTGGCACGCCACCAATAAGAAATCCTGGTGCATAACCATTAAACTCTAAAATCCAGGCAAGCATGGATGTTGTGGTTGTTTTACCATGTGTCCCTGCAACTGCAAGTACCCATTTGTCCTTTAGAATCGCTTCATAAAGCCATTGCGGCCCTGATATATAAGGCAAGCCTTGATTCATAATTTCTTCCATCAAAGGATTGCCACGGGATACCACATTACCAATTACATAGAGATCTGGCTTTAATTCAGTTTGTTTTTTATCAAAACCTTCGATGAGTTCAATACCAATGCTTTGTAATTGGGTGCTCATAGGTGGATAGACATTCGTATCGCAACCTGTCACTCGATACCCTGAAGCATTGGCTAAGGATGCCACGCCACCCATAAATGTTCCGCAAATACCTAAGATATGAATGTGCATTTTTTTTATGATAAATTAGGTGCCAACCATTTTTTTAAATATTCAATCGATACATCTCGACGCTTAGCCATATCTTTTAATTGGTCATCCCCAATTTTATCAACGCTAAAATATTGCGCTTCTGGATGTGCAAAATAAAAACCTGACACGGAAGCAGCAGGTGTCATCGCGAATGAATCGGTAAGATGCATATCGATTTCATCTAATCTTAGATGCGTAAAAATGTCTTTTTTAACCGTATGATCCGGACATGAAGGATAACCAGGTGCAGGACGAATACCCTTATAAGCTTCTTTAATAAGGCCTTCTTTATCTAAATTTTCTTCTGCTGCATAACCCCACAAATCTTTTCTTACTCGCTCATGCATATACTCAGCAAATGCTTCAGCTAAACGGTCAGCTAGGGATTTAAACATGATGCTACTGTAATCATCACTTTTACTTTGAAATTCTTTTTCATATTTTTCCATGCCTAATCCACTCGTCACTGCAAAGACACCAATGTAATCTTTTACACCTGAGGATTTAGGCGCAATAAAATCAGATAAGCACTGATTAGGTTTTTGTATATTATCCACTTTTGGTTTTTCAGATTGTTGCCTTAAGCCATAATATGTAAATAAAGTTTTAGTTCGTGACTCATCTTCATAGATTTCTATATCATCATCGATACTATTCGCTGGATAAAAAGCCACTACACCATTGGCAACTAGTGCACGGTTGTTGATAAGTTTTGTGAGCATAGCTTGTGCTTCACTAAAAACTTGTGTCGCACTTTTCCCCACAACAGGATCATTCAATATCGCTGGATAAAAGCCAACCAAATCCCAAGTCTGAAAGAATGGGCTCCAATCGATATAAGGTGCAATTAAATTGAGGTCGATATTTTTAAATACACGTTTACCAATAAATTTTGGTTCTTTAGGTGTATATGTTTTATCAAATTGAAGTTTTGATTTATTAAGTCTTGCTTCTTCAAGCGATAATAATTTCACACCTTTTTTATTGGCATGTTGTTCGCGTGCGCGTGCGTAATCTTTTTCAATATCAAGAATATATTGATCTTTTTGTTCAGGCGTTAAAAGAGATTGCATGATTGCTACAGATCTTGATGCATCAGGCACGTAAATGACTGGGCCATCATAATGAGGCGCAATCTTCACCGCGGTGTGAGCTCGTGAGGTTGTAGCACCCCCGATAAGAAGTGGCGTTTTTAACCCTCTAAAGTGAGGGTCTCGCTGCATTTCTTTTGCGACATGTGTCATTTCTTCCAATGATGGCGTAATAAGTCCAGACAAACCAATAATGTCAACATTTTCTTTTTTAGCCATCTCTAAAATTTCCGTACATGGCACCATCACACCCATATTGATGACTTCGAAGTTATTGCATTGCAAAACTACTGATACAATATTTTTACCGATGTCATGCACATCACCTTTCACTGTGGCAATGAGCATCTTGCCTTTAGGTTTTGAAACGACACCAGTTCTTTTTTCTTCTAATTTTTTTTCTTCTTCAATAAAAGGCACTAAATGAGCGACAGCTTGCTTCATCACTCGCGCGGATTTAACCACTTGCGGTAAAAACATTTTACCTTGGGCAAACAAATCACCAACCACATTCATACCATCCATCAATGGACCTTCAATGACATGAATAGGTCGCCCTTCTTTTTGCATCGTTTCTAATCGCGCTTCTTCAGTATCCTCTAAAATAAAATCTGTAATGCCGTGGACCAGCGCATATTCAAGTCTTTTATGGTTGCTCATTGGTTCAGTATCTGTCCCTCGCCAGTTGAGTGTTTGAACTTCTTTTTTACCCCCTTTTAAGGTACCGGCAATTTCGATCATTCTATCTGTAGCATCGGGTCTTCGATTAAGCACAACGTCCTCAACACGCTCTTTAAGTTCAGGATCTAAATCGTCATAGACACCCATCATGCCTGCATTGACAATCCCCATGGATAATCCAGCTTTGATTGCATGATATAAGAAGACTGTGTGAATCGCCTCACGAGCTGCATCATTTCCTCTAAAGCTAAAACTGACGTTAGATACACCGCCTGAAATTTTTGCATGTGGAAGATTTTCTTTAATCCATCTCGTAGCGTTAATAAAATCAACCGCATAATTATTATGTTCCTCAATGCCTGTTGCAACAGCGAAGATATTGGGATCAAAAATTATATCCTCAGGAAGAAAATGTATCTTTGATGTTAATAAGTCATAACCACGTTTACAAATTTCTATTTTTCTTTGGTATGTATCAGCCTGACCCTTTTCATCAAATGCCATAACGATCACTGCCGCACCGTAGCGTTGACATAATTGTGCTTGACGAATAAATTCAGTCTCACCTTCTTTTAGTGAAATTGAATTAACAATTGCTTTACCTTGTACACAACGCAATCCTGCTTCAATAACTTCCCACTTGGATGAATCAATCATGATGGGAATCCTAGCTATGTCCGGTTCAGAGGCGACCAAATTTAAAAAATACTTCATGGCTTTTAGTGCATCAAGCATGCCCTCATCCATATTGATATCAATGATTTGTGCGCCATTTTCAACTTGGTGTCGCGCTACTGATAGCGCCTCATCATATTTTTCATTAATAATTAAATTTGCAAATACTTTTGAGCCTGTCACATTCGTTCGTTCACCCACATTCACAAATAAGGAATCATCTCTAATTAAGAATGATTCGAGCCCTGAAAGTCTGGTCACAGTTTCCACGTTTGGAATTTCGCGAGGTTTGATATTTTGTATTTCATCCACAATTGCCTTGATATGCTGAGGCGTTGTGCCGCAACATCCTCCTGCAATATTGACAAAACCACTCATCGCAAAATCTTTAAGTAAGGATGAAGTATCTTTGGGGGTTTCATCAAAGCCTGTATCTGACATCGGATTAGGTAAGCCTGCATTGGGATAAATACAAGTATATGTGTCTGCAATTTTAGACAATTCTTCAGCGTATGGCCGCATGAGTGCCGCCCCTAACGCGCAGTTTAAACCGATCGTCAAAGGCTTTGCATGTCGCACTGAATTCCAAAAAGCTTCCACTGTTTGTCCTGATAAAATACGACCTGACGCATCTGTTACTGTGCCGGATAACATAATCGGTAAACGTAATTTGTTTTCTTCAAAATATGTTTCGATTGCAAAAAGAGCAGCTTTGCAATTCAAGGTATCAAAAATCGTTTCAACTAAAAGAATGTCAACGCCACCTTCAACCAAAGCTTTCACTTGATTGAAATAACTATTTTTTAATTCTTCAAATGTAATATTACGCACTCCAGGATCATTTACATCGGGTGAGATCGATGCAGTTTTAGGGGTAGGGCCAACAGCACCTGCCACAAATCTTGGTTTATCTTTAGTTGAAAATTTTTCCACCGCCTGGCGCGCTAATTTGGCTGACGCCACATTCATTTCATAGGCTAAATCTGACATTGAATAATCGTCTTGCGCTATTTCTGTTGCACCAAAAGTATTAGTTTCAATGATGTCAGAGCCTGCTTCTAAATAAGCTTCGTGAATACTTTGAATGATTTGAGGTTGAGTGAGGCTTAATAACTCGTTGTTGCCTTTAAGGAATAGTTCTCGCTGTCCTTTTGGCGCTGAAAATTTTGCAAAACGACCATCACTACCACCGCGATAATCCTCTTCCGTGAGTTTATGTTGTTGAATCATGGTCCCCATGGCACCATCCATAAATAGAATTCGCTCAGCCAAAAGCTTTCTTAATATTTTTTCTTGATCGGTCATGAAGTCCTGTGACATTAAGTTTTTAAAGATGTGTTACGCATATTTGATATGCATAGAGTGTAACAAGAACCCAAAAGGTCATTATTTTTTACGCGCCTCAATCTCGGATAGTTTCTTTTCTAACTCTTCTAATTTTTGACGGGTACGTTTTAAGACTTCCGTTTGAACATCAAACTCTTCGCGAGTGACAAGCTCCATTTTAGTGAACATGCCCTTTAATAGTGCATCGATATTCTTTTCAATATCTGGCAAAGGCGAATCTTTCACTATCTCTCTGATTTTATTAGATATTTCGTTTAATTTTTCATTATTTAGCATGATAAATTTCCTTATGATTCAAGAGTTTATCAGATTTAAACTCATATTAAGTGCATACAATCCTAATGATATCTATCGTGGTATTTACTAAACCATTGATTTTAATATAATAAGTGAGTTGGCACAGTAATTGCTTATATCATTGTGTGAATATAACAATAATTTAGTCACATTATTTTTCAGGAAATTTTACTTTAAGGAGTTTTAAAAATGCGTACATCGCTTATTACAACAGCAGTGTTAGGAGCTCTTGTAGCACCTTCATTCGTTTTTGCAGCTGACGCTGCACCTGCATCTGATTTTACAGCTTCATACAATGTTGGACTTTTTAGTCAATACATTTTTCGTGGCTTAACACAAACAAACAATAAACCAGCGCTTCAAGGTGGTTTTGATGTGAATCATAAGAGTGGTCTCTACATTGGTGGCTGGTCATCCAACGTTAGTTGGCTTAGAGATAACGGCTCTTCTTCACTCTATAACACTGGTGGAAGTCTTGAAATCGATCTATACGGTGGATTCAAAACTGAACTGGGTAAAACTGGGCTAGGGATCGATTTAGGAGCATTGCAATATTATTATCCAGGCGCGCACAATACTAGTCTTCCGAAAGCAAATACTACCGAATTATATGGCGCATTATCTTACGGTTGGTTACAAGCTAAATTATCTGGCGTCGTAAGTAATGATGCTTGGGGCTTCGGTAGCAAAACTAATTATAACGGCAAGGACGAAAGAGGCACTTATTACGCTGAACTTAATGCAAATATCCCGCTTGCCGATACAGGACTTACAGCACTTCTCCACGTGGGTCGCCAAGAATTTAAGGAAGCCCAAATAGGCGCTAGTCTTCCTGATGCAAGTTATACGGACTGGAAAGTTGGACTCACAAAAGGATTTGATGGGGGCGTGAACGTAGGCGCATTCTATACAGATACAAATATAAGTGGCGCAAATGCATTGAATAACTGGACATATGCTGGCAAAAATATTGGTGACAGCACAGGCACCGTCTTTGTCCAAAAAACGTTCTAAAAGTAATTGTTGAGATAAGGGCCTAAGGCCAAGGCCCTTGTCTTAATTTTTTATACACCGCTAAGGGGAATTAACATGAAATTTGTAACAGCAATCATCAAGCCATTTAAGCTAGATGAAGTTCGTGAAGCTCTCTCCTCCATTGGAGTTCAGGGAATCACAGTGACCGAAGTTAAAGGTTTTGGTCGTCAAAAAGGCCATACGGAACTTTATCGCGGCGCCGAATACGTCATTGACTTTTTACCTAAAGTAAAAATCGAAGCAGCCATCCCAAATAAATTACTCAAACGCGCAGTTGAAGCGATTCAAAAATCAGCACTCACCGGAAAAATTGGTGACGGCAAAATTTTTGTGATGGAACTTGAGGAAGTTTATCGCATACGAACTGGCGAAGCTGGAGAGGATGCTCTTTAATCAGAGGACTAAAATTATGAAAAAATTATTATCAACTTTCGCACTAATTAGCTTTTTATGCCTAAACTTTTTAGGTATGACGAGTATGAGTTTTGCTGATGAAGTAACTTCAGCAAAAGCTAGCGATGCTGTCACTTTAGTTGCAGATGCAGCGCCAGCTGAAAAACTTGCTGAAGCAAATGACGAGCCTCCTGCACCCACACCTAACAAGGGTGACACTGCATGGATGATCGTTGCTACGGCTCTCGTGACTTTAATGGTGATTCCGGGCTTAGCACTCTTTTATGGTGGCTTAGTTCGCTCTAAAAATATGCTCTCTGTATTGATGCAAACTTTCGTTGTATTTTCACTCATGGCTGTTTTATGGGCTATCTACGGTTACAGCGTTGCATTTACAGGTGGGAGTCCATTCTTTGGTGGCTTTAGTAAATTATTCTTAAGCGGCATTACACCAGATTCAGTGGGCGCTACTTTTAGCAAAGGCGTTGTGATTCCTGAGTTTATCTTTGTAGCTTTCCAATTAACTTTTGCGGCTATTACGCCAGCTTTAATTATTGGTGCATTTGCTGAGCGTATGAAATTTTCAGCGATACTTTTATTCTTAATCATCTGGTTTACATTTGCTTACTTACCGATGGCTCACATGGTTTGGTATTGGGACGGTCCAGATGCAATCACTGATGCTAAATCATTAGAAACTGTGATTGGAAATGCAGGCTGGTTATGGGCTAAAGGTGCGCTAGATTTCGCAGGTGGCACAGTCGTTCATATTAATGCGGGTATCGCAGCGCTTGTAGCTGCCATCATGGTGGGTAAAAGAATTGGGTATGGCAAAGAAGCCATGCCTCCTCACAGTCTTACACTCACGATGGTTGGTGCATCTTTACTATGGGTGGGTTGGTTCGGTTTCAATGCAGGTTCAAATCTTGAAGCGACAGGATTAGCAGCGTTAGCTTTCGTAAATACAATGCTTGCTACTGCAGCCGCAACACTTTCTTGGATCGCATTTGAATGGATCTTAAAATCAAAACCATCTATGTTGGGTGCAGCATCAGGCGCAGTCGCTGGTCTTGTAGCGATTACTCCAGCATGCGGATTTGTAGGTCCAATAGGTGCGCTTATTATCGGTGCAGGTGTATCTCCGATCTGCTTATTCTTTGTATCTAAAGTTAAAAAGGCTTTTGGTTACGACGACACACTTGATGTTTTTGGTATACACGGTGTGGGCGGTATCTTTGGAGCAATTATGACCGGCGTATTCGTAAGCCCAGCCCTAGGTGGTACCGGTGTTTATGATTATGTTGCAAATAAAGTAGGTGAGTTTGATATGCATACACAAGTCATCTCACAATTATGGGGGGTAGGTACAGCGATTGTGTTATCTGCAACTGTATCTTATGTTGCATTGAAACTGATCGATATGACGATTGGTTTACGTGTAAAACCCGATGCTGAGCGTGAAGGCTTAGACATCTCTGAACACGGCGAACAGGCTTACTATAAATAAAATATCCTGGAAGTAGTGACTTCTCAAGGGCGCTTTTTTTAGCGCCCTTTTTTTATCCATAAAATTTAATCGCTTAAAGTTATAATAGAGCCCATGTTTAAAAAGTTTTCTTTTTTCAATCACGCATTTCTTAGGAATGCTTTTTTACTTATTTTAAGTCCCAAGCTTTTTTTCAATCACGGGCACATTCCTCCTAAGAACCATAAAATTCCAAATCGCTTTTTTGGATTAAGTCTCACCATTGAAGATTTAATCGAAGACCCCATAGGTGTTGTTGAAATGTGTCGTCAGCATAAAATTCGAGACGTGACACTTCTTATTCCATCCAATCGTATCAGTGAATTTAGTGCAACATTTATGGATGACCTCATTGGGCATGACATTAAATTTAATCTCAAGCTAGTCCTGATTGATGAGGAAGATATCTATCTTCAATGGCGAGAGATTTTAGATCTTACCTTGCTAGGTTATCAAACTCATATTGCATCCATAGAAATTGAAATGACGAGCTTTACTCAAAAAGCATTGCATATGTTCTTAAATATTTGGACCATGACGTTTAATATTGCGAGACTTAAAAAGATTAAAGTCGCAGGCCCATCTATTCCATCATTTAGCCCCTTCTTTAATGACATGGTATTTAAGCTCTTAAAAGACAAATATCAACTACCGGATATTCACACGATTAATTTAACCAACGAAATGGATAAAGAGCCTGAGCTTATT
>Ga0255111_1000521_pt1 | contig 12112 bp, 10 predicted proteins | sample Law_Yuk_RepA_8h_FD_188472 | JGI IMG/M metagenome (GOLD analysis project Ga0255111, IMG submission 188472) | Freshwater microbial communities from St. Lawrence River, New York, United States - Law_Yuk_RepA_8h | ecosystem: Environmental > Aquatic > Freshwater > River | place: USA: New York... | reverse complement strand
TTACTCATACTAAATGACGAATATAAGTTTTTAACACCATCAAAGTCGCCGTTATTGGGCGCGGGATTTGGTGAGCATCCGTGTATGGTTGTTGGTGAGTTAAAAACATTAAATCCATATAACATTCAACGAAAATTAAATACGCAGCTCCATGGGATTTCGAAATATGGTGTACGCTTAAGCATTTCCGATGAATTGATTAGAAAAAAACAGTTGCTCAATATTTCTGCAAGTATTTTTCATAGATACGATGAAGGTTTTAACCCATATCAAGAATTGTTAGACTTCAATAATATCTTTAAACTAAAAAAAATATTCAATTTCGGGGTTTTAAAAAGTTTGATAAAGACCACTTTCGCATTTTTTTTTCATCGTTTCGTATACAAGCATGATTCAAAAATAGATGTTATCGTCATGTGCGAACAAGAGTGGTTGTCATCTTCTCGGATTGAATTGTCAGACAATCTAGATGAGTTGAGAATGCCTGTAGTTAATTTGACTTGGAAGTTAAGCAATCTCACATCTCAAACAATTGTTGAGTTTTCTAAAATATTGCAAAACGAATTCAGGAGTTTGGGTCTAGGGGAGATTGAATTATATTCTGCTATAGTCAATGAGGATTTTATTTTAATTGAAAATAAATTGAGTGACGTAAATCATCAAATGGGCGGAGCTGTTTTTGGCACAGATCCAGATAATAGTATTTTGAATCCAAATCTTAGAGTTCATGAGGTAGATAATTTGTATGTTGCATCATGTGCCTGCTTCCCTAGTTTTTCTCATTCGAATCCAACACTAACACTCCTAGCCTTAGCCGATAGAATGGAAATAGATTTCAATAAACGCAGTGCAACTTAAACTAAACACTTTCTAGTCTCGTGCAAAACTCGCCCGCGCGTGCGCGGGCGACACACCAAAATGGGTGTTATTTTCGTTCCCTATCATTATGGCCAAACGAAAATCATCCAAAGACACACGTCCCGATTTCCTGCGCGATCAAGGCGATCGCATTGAAAAAATATCGGCCAAAGACGTGTGGTCGGCCATCACCCTCAAACACGAGCCCACCCGCAAAGTGGTTGGGTTTCTGTTGGTGGTTTTCGCGGCGGTTCTCGCCATCAGTTTTACCTCCTTCTTCTTTTCTTGGAAACTCGACCAGAGCTTGATGTCGCGCAGCGACGATGGCCTGTCCTATTTCAATGGCGCGGCAAAAAATGCCATGGGTTACTACGGTGCCCAACTCGCGTTTAAGTTTGTCCACAATGGCTTCGGTCTCGCGGCCTATGCCCTGCTGCCCTATGTGGCGCTCACGGGGCTTTACCTCCTTTTCGATTACCGTCCGTTTTCCCTGCTACGCATCGCGGTGCATACCATCCTGTTTACGGTTTGGTTTTCCCTTTTCTTGGGTTTCTCTTTGCGATGGTGGCCGTTGCTGGGTGGATCCTTCGGGTTTTTTGGCAATCAACAGGTTGAAGTCGCCATCGGTGCGGTGGGGTCGTTTTTCTTCCTCGCGGTCTATGCCGTGGCCTATTCGATGTTCTTCCTCAACGCCAATCCCTTCGCCCGCATCAAAATGAAATACGGTCCGGACGGCGAGTTGGTGGATCCGGAATCCGACCTCGATGGCGCTTGGACATCCGACGGAAACGCATCGCTTCGTGAAGAAAAAACAGAAAAATCAGAGACGAACAACATCGAACAGCCCTCCGGATTTGAGCCGAGCATCCATGAGGATTTTGTGGTGGATGCGTTGGATGAGGATGTGATTGAGGTGGAATTGGAAGACGATACCCCGCCTTTGTCGCAAGCGGAAAGGGAAGCGCTGACCCAGATATCGCTCAAAACGGCGGATACGGTTGCGCCAGCCAAAGTGGTGAATCCTGCACCGCCTATCATTGAAAAGTTTGATGATTTTGTGGTGAGTCGCGGCGAAGAGGAATTGAATATCGCCATGGCCCCCGTGAATCAAGAGCCCAAACCCTTTGGGATGGATGATGACATCGAACAGACAGAGCTGGACGCTGTCGGTGAGGAACACGATGCAGGTCCGGGTGCGGGCATCAATACGCTGTTGGGCGATGAGGACTTTCAAGTGGAGGTGATGGTGGACGAAACGGATGAGGAAGTGGATGAGAATACGGGCGACAATTCCATGGATCGGATGGGGATCGACACTGTATACGACCCCACGCTGGAGCTGAGCAAATACCAGTTCCCGACCTTGGATCTGTTGGACGAGCACGACACGCGCAAGCAGGAAATCGACATGGAGGAGATTCAGCGGAGCAAGGACATGATTATCCAAACGCTGGAAAATTATAAAATTGGCATTTCGAGTATCAAGGCCAGTGTGGGTCCGACCGTGACTTTGTACGAAATCGTGCCTGCGCCGGGGGTGAAAATCTCGAAGATCAAGAACCTCGAAGACGATATCGCCCTGAGTTTGGCGGCCTTGGGGATACGGATCATCGCGCCGATACCTGGAAAAGGAACCATTGGTATAGAGGTGCCGAACAAGAATCCGGAGATGGTGCCGATGCGCAGTGTGTTGGCGAGTAAGAAGTTCCAGGACTGCGATTTTCAGCTGCCTGTGATTTTGGGGAAGACCATTTCGAACGAAATCTTTGTGGCCGATTTGGCGAAAATGCCCCACTTGCTGATGGCGGGTGCTACAGGGCAGGGTAAGTCGGTGGGTTTGAACAGCATTCTGGTGTCGCTGCTATACAAGAAACATCCGGCCTATGTGAAGTTTGTGTTGGTGGATCCGAAGAAGGTGGAATTGACGTTGTTTAACAAGATTGAGCGACATTTCTTGGCGAAGTTGCCGGGCGATGGCGAGGCGATTATTACGGATAATCACAAGGTTATTAATACGTTGAACAGTTTGTGTGTAGAGATGGACAACCGCTATAAGTTGCTGCAGGACGCGTTGGTGAGGAACATCATTGAGTACAACAACAAGTTTTTGGCGCGGAAGCTGAATCCGAACGATGGACATCGGTTCTTGCCTTATATTGTGGTGGTGATCGACGAGGTGGCGGATTTGATGATGACGGCGGGCAAGGAGATTGAGACGCCGATTGCTCGTTTGGCGCAGTTGGCCCGGGCGATTGGGATTCACTTGATTTTGGCGACACAGCGACCGAGTGTGAACGTAATTACGGGGATGATTAAGGCGAATTTTCCGGCGCGGATTGCGTTTAGGGTGAGTTCAAAGATTGATTCTCGCACGATTTTGGATGGCAACGGGGCGGATCAGTTGATTGGTAGGGGCGATATGTTGTACAGCGGGGGCAATGAGGTGATCCGATTACAATGTCCTTTCGTGGACACGCCTGAGGTGGAGCGGATTGTGGATTTCATTGGCGAGCAGCGGGCTTTCCCAACGGCGTATGTATTGCCCGAGGTGAAGGAAGAAGGGGGCGTATTGAGCGGCGATGGTTTGGATTCAGGCGATTGGGATCCGATGTTTGAGGATGCGGCGCGGGTGGTGGTGTTGAACCAGGTGGGCAGCACGAGCATGATACAGCGAAAATTGAAGATTGGATACAACCGGGCAGGTCGTTTGATGGACCAGTTGGAGGACGCTGGCATTGTGGGTGGAAACAACGGTAGCAAGGCCCGTCAAGTTTTGATTACGGATGAGTACAGTTTGGAGCAATTTTTGAGTAATTTGCGGTAGAATTTTAAGTAGATGAATTATACATTGAATTTGGGTGCTTCGGCAGGATTTGGGCGCTTTGTTTTGCGCGGGTTGGCATTGTTTTGTTTGGGTGTTGTGTCTGTTGTTGGCTTAAAGGCTCAGCAGCAGAACGATCCAAAGGCGGAGGCGATATTGAAGAAGGTGGCGGCGGTATATCAGTCGTACAGTACGATCAAGGCTTCGTTTACGCTGACAACCACGCCGGTGAGCGGTAGGGCTTCTGTGGAGAAGGGGAGTGTTTGGCTGAAGGGGAAGAAGTTTCGCTTGGATTATGCCTCGCAGGAGATTTATTGCAATTCATTGTTCACTTGGACGTATAGCAAGGATGATGCGGAGGTGACGAAGGAGAATTTCAAGTTGCGGGATAACAGTATCACGCCGAATGAGATTTTCACCATTTACAATAAAGGGTTTAAGAGTAAATACGAAGGTCCGATTGTTCGCAACGGCAAAAACTACGATGTGATTCAGTTGGTGCCGAAGAATGCGGCCAATTACAGTTATGTGAAGTTGGAGATTGATAAGTTGACGAACAAGATCCAGCGTGTGATTCAGCATTACAAGAACGGCACTGAGGTCGCGATTGAGGTGACATCCATGACGCCGAACACTGTTTTGGCTGAAACGTTTTTTGAGTGGAGCGCTGCTGCGCATCCAGATGTGACCATGGTTGATTTGACGAAGAAGCGTAAGCCTTAGTGGGATTACTGGCGCAATTAGAATTAGTTCTATTGTAGAAAATTGTATCAAAGAAAAGGCCCGCAATTGCGGGCCTTAATATTTAAGTTGATGTAGCTTTTTGTTAATTACGCAGGCATTCTGCCCAACACTTCAGCCATTTTCTGGCCAATTTCTGCAGGAGATGCTACTACGTGGATGCCACACTCGGCCATGATGGCCATTTTTGCGGCGGCTGTATCGTCTTTTCCACCTACGATGGCTCCGGCGTGACCCATTCTACGACCTGCAGGTGCAGTTTGTCCGGCGATGAATCCAACAACAGGTTTTGTACCATGTTCTTTGATCCAACGAGCGGCTTCGGCTTCCATGCCACCACCGATTTCACCAATCATTACAATGCCTTCAGTTTCTGGGTCGTTCATGAACAATTCCACGGCTTCTTTGGTTGTGGTTCCAATGATTGGATCTCCACCGATACCTATGGCTGTGCTTTGTCCCAATCCCAATTTGGTTAACTGGTCCACCGCTTCGTAGGTTAGCGTTCCGGATTTAGAAACTACACCAATCGAACCTTTCTTGAAAATGAAACCTGGCATGATACCAATTTTGGCTTCGCCCGGAGTGATGATGCCTGGGCAGTTTGGACCGATCAAGGTACAACTGAATCCTTTGATGTATTCGCGCACCTTCACCATGTCTTTGGTGGGGATGCCTTCGGTGATACAAACGATGACTTTGATTCCGGCTTCGGCAGATTCCATGATGGCATCGGCGGCGAAAGCAGGGGGAACAAAGATGATACTGGTGTTGGCTTGGGCTTCGCGAACGGCATCTTGAACGCTGTTGAAAACCGGACGGTCTAGGTGGGTGCTACCACCTTTTCCTGGAGTTACACCACCAACCACGTTGGTTCCGTATTCAATCATTTGTTGTGCGTGAAATGTGCCTTCGTTTCCAGTGAAACCTTGAACGATAACGCGAGAATCTTTGTTAACCAGTATACTCATAGTTTTATTGCTGCGCGAAAATAACACAGAAGGGCTGAATCCCAATGCGGTTGAGGTAGATTATTTCTGAACGGCCTCGGTAATCTCAGGTCCCATGGGTTTTACGCCAGATGGGTAGTAACCCACGAGTTGACCTTGCTCGTTGATTAGGAATTTGTTGAAATTCCAACCCACGGTGGCATCGAGGGCGCCGTTTTCTGATTTGTTGCATAACCAACGATAGAGGGGGTGTTGTTTGCTGCCTTTGACATCGAGCTTTTCGCTGATGGGGAAAGTGACGCCGTAATTTTTTTGACAAAATGATGCGATTTCTGCTGCTGCGCCGGGTTCTTGGTCCATGAATTGGTTGCAAGGACAGCCGATGATGATGAGCTTATCGGCGAATTTCTCTGAAAGTTGCTGCAATTCCGCGTATTGAGGTGTGTACCCACATTTGGATGCTGTGTTTACGATGAGAATTTTCTTGCCTTTGTATTGGGCAAGGTCTAAATTGACAGCGCCATCCAAGGTTTTTAATTGAATATCGTAGATGCTTTTTGGAGCAGTTCCAGCCTGACTTGGGTCGATGGTTTTGGTTTTGCCAAATACGCAGGCAGTGATCAATGAGCCAATGGCGGCTGCGATGGAAGCGATTCTAATGATTCTCACACTGGTTAAACAAAGTTAGTGGAAGTTGGTTTGGATTGGGATTGGCGAAATTTCGTTATTTTCGTGGAATGCGATTGAAATTTTCAAACGGATGGACTGTGGTAATGGGCGCCTTGTTTTTAACAGTTGGCGCGATGGTGTCTTGCGATGAAGAATTACCCCCGGTGATTATGACGGAAGAGGAAAAGCCTTTGTTGGATACATTTTACATAGGCTCTATACCAGCAGCTTCAGTGAAAAAGGTGTTGTTGTTTGATGTGACTGGTGTGCGTTGTAACAACTGTCCAAAGGCGGCTGTTCTCGCAAAGAATTTGGCGACAAGCAATTCAGGTCGAGTTGAAGTGGTGGCTTTGTATCCCAAAACACCCATGAGTTTGACCTTCCCTTGGGCCGGGTATGATACCATGAGCACCATAGAGGCAGAACAAATTGCGACTGCCATGGGTGGGATCACCTCATTGCCATTGGGTGCCGTGGATCAAGTGGCGTTTAATGGAAGTAAGTTGCTCAATACCAGTGATTGGGGTGCGGCTGTAACTGCGCAGTTGGCCAAAACATCGCCGTTCAATTTGTCTGTTAAAAGTACTTGGAAATCTGCCGATGGAAAGTCGCGCGTGGAAATTAAAGCTGTTGCGAATACTTCGATAACATCGAATTACAAATGGGTGGTGGCAATTACGGAGAATGGCGTAAAGAGCAAGCAATCAGACCAAGATGCACCGGGTGGTATGGTGGATGATTACGAACATGAGCACGCTTTGCGTGGTGTGGTGGGCTCAACGTTGGGTAGTGACATCAATTCGGCTGCGGTTTCGGCAGGGTATGTTCGCGAAAAACATTTTTACTTAGTTCCAAAAGCCAAATGGGTGGCAGCCAACTGCGATGTGGTGGTTTGGATTTACGATGCCGATACCAAAGAAGTGGTGCAGGTGGAGAAGGTTTCGTTGAAATAAAGTCTTAATGAATCGCTTGCGGCTTATTGATAGTTGGCGGGTAGATTTTTATAATAATACATCTAATGACCGCATCCGCTTGGATTTCCGCCAAACAACGATTCAAGCAATATTTGCAGTTGGAGCGTTCATTATCGGTGAATAGCGTAGAGGCCTATTTGGCAGATTTGGAAAAGTTTGAATTGTGGAGTGAATCGCAAGGGTGGAAGGGTCCGCTCGACATGAATCAACAGCGCATACAGAAATTCCCAGAATGGATTGCGGATTTGGGGTTTCAAGCCACATCGCAGGCGAGAATTATCAGCGGCGTGCGTTCGTTTTACAAATTTTTGGTCATGGAAGACAGCTTGGCGGAAAGTCCGGCAGATTTCCTGGAGCCACCCAAAACTGGACGCAAGTTGCCGGTGGTATTGAGCGAAGAGGAAATCGACGCCATGATTGCGGCCATTGATCGCAGCACTGCGGAGGGAGAACGGAATGTGGCTTTGTTGGAAACCTTGTACAGTTGTGGGCTGCGGGTGAGTGAGTTGGTGGGATTGCGTTTAACTCAGATCCATCCGGCGGAAGGCTTTTTGCAGGTGGTGGGAAAAGGGAACAAAGAGCGTTTGGTGCCTGTGGGCGCGAGGGCACTCAAGCACATCCGTTTGTATGTGGATGAAGTGCGGGTGCATGTAAACATTCAGTCCAGTCAACGCGATGTGGTTTTTTTGAGCAAGCGGGGCGGCGCGCTGAGCCGTCAGTCGGTGTTTTTGTTGATCAAAGCGTTGGCCTTGAAAGCCGGGGTAAGAAAGAATATTTCACCCCATACTTTCCGACACAGTTTCGCTACGCATTTGGTAGAGGCTGGGGCGGATTTACGCGCGGTACAGGAAATGTTGGGACACGAGAGCATTACAACTACAGAAATTTATACCCACTTGGATCGAAATTACTTGGCGGATACTTTGTTAAAGTATCATCCGCGGAGCAGTTGAATGGTATTGTTTACAATTTATAGTTTACAGTAAACTATAAACTATCCACCTTTTCCGGCGCGGGCTGAGAAACGCAATCGCCCAAGGTGAACTGACAAAATTTGATGGTTCTGCCTATGGCGAGCCACATTTTTTCGTAATAGGTTTGGATTTGCAAAACCGCCGGTACGGGAATGAGTTCGTAAACATTGGGGATGTTTTGATGGAGCGTAAGTGCATCGCGCTGCACTTGCTCCAGGGTGCTTTCGTAAAACAGATCGGAGTCGGTTTTTACATTCACCAAGGCGGTGGCCGGCGCAATCTGTCGGTATAGGTTGAGGAACTTGTAACTGCTCAATCGCTTGCGCTCCTTTTGGGGTTGGGGGTCGGCGAAGGTGATCCAAATTTCGGAGACCTCGTTGGGTGCGAAATATTCGGGGATGTTATCGATATGGGTTCTCAGGAATCGAACATTGCTAAGGTTTTCGGTGATCGCGGCCTTGGCGCCCGTCCACATGCGGTTGCTTTTGATGTCCACGCCCACGTAATTGATATCGGGATTGAGGCGGGCCAAACCCACGGTATAATCGCCTTTTCCGCAGGCCAGCTCTATCACGATGGGGTTGTTGTTGCCGAAAAGGGCATGCCAGTTTCCTTTCGTTTTCTCGGCATCTTGAAGATCGAACGTGTTCGGAAATTGGTCGTACTCGGCAAATTTGATGAGTTTGGGTTTGCTCATGGCGTACAAAGGTACTGTGATTTGGCGATTTGCCCTAAAAACATCAACTTTGTTCTGTGCAGGCAGTATTTGACAAATTGGGCAAGCGATGGACGGCAAACTTGGATGTTTGTTGGGATTTGTCGGTGTCAACGGGCCCCCAGGGCGACAATCCATCGGCGTTTTACATTGACGCGGCGAAATTCGAACCCATTCGGGTGGGCGGTTTTGTGGGATCGGTGGCGGAGGGCGGCTCGGCGAACTGCGAGATTTTGACATTGTGCGCCCACGGAAACGGCACGCATACGGAGTGCGTGGGACATATCACTTTGGAAAAGGTGGCTTTGGGCGATGTGCTGAAGCAATTTTGGTTCGATGCCCAGGTTGTTTCGGTGGATATTTCTGGGGTTGGGTGTGTGCGCTTGGCGGATGTAAAGGCATGGGCTTTGCTGGGCACTGCGGCTTTGGTGGTTCGGTCTTTGCCTAATCCTTTGTCTAAGCGTCAGGCGGTTTGGAGCGGAAACGATGCGCCCTATTTTGAGCCTGAGGCTTTGTCGTTTCTGCGCGATCAGGGGATACAGCATTTGCTCACGGATTTCCCGAGTGTGGATCCGGAGGAGGATGAAGGGCGATTGAGTGCTCACCACGAGTGGTGGGGTGTTCCGCAGCGGGTTACGGGCGGAAATGTGTTGGGTGTATCGGCGGCGCATCCGCGTTATTCGGCTACGATTACGGAGTTGATTTATTTGCCTGACGGCGTTGAGGACGGTTTGTATTTATTGAATTTGCAGGTTCCCAATTTACGGACGGACGCGGTGCCATCGCGCCCGGTGTTGTATGCTTGTTCGTCGGCGGAATGATGAACGAGAAGTGGTTATACTTTTTTAATATTCTGGCTTCACGCTGGGTGAATGCGTTGGGGCCGGGTGGGTTGCGGTATTCAATGCGGCATTCTACCCAAATAAATTCAGCCTCGGGTGCAAATAATTCGGGGGTTGGTCATTCCGCAGTTCCAATTAATTCCCACTCATCCCAAGAATCCAATTCTTCAACCTTGAAGACTTCCTCCCCGGGCCAGACAAATGGCCAGGGAGGGAATTCCTCCAAACTTGCAATCAAATCCATTTTGGTGGTAAAATGGGATGAGATTGGTGATATGGCGGCTGCCGTTCATGTCTTTGGGACATTGAAATCGGCCCATCCTGAGGCCGAATTGCATGTGTTGTGCAAATCCTTTGTATCCACCTTGATTGCGGGGGACCCCGCCATCGATAAAGTAATCACGAATATTGAGGATTGGCAGCAGCGCTATGATGTGGTGGTTGAATTGCGAGGCACTTGGCAAACGTTGCGCAAGAGTTTATCGCTCCGCACCATGCCGAAGTATCGTGTCGATAGAGGTTGGATCCGTTTTTTACAGCGCGGCGCCCAACCCCATGAAGTTGTAACGAATGTGCGGATCATTCGTCCTTTAGTGGGGGATGATTTTGGGATTTCGAAAAGGGTGTTGTTTCCTTCGGTATCTGAAATAGCGGAAGCTAAGGGTTGGACTGATTGGGCCATTGGAACAGATCAGATTTTTGGAGGGTCAAGTTCGGACCCAACTGATTTTAATTCTAAAAATTCCCCAAATGAGGTTTTGGCAGAGGGGCGTTCGGATTTTTCGGTTAATGAGGTTCCAGCAGATGTGAATTCGACTTCCCCCTTAACAGATCCTGTGAGCAATAAAAATGTTAGTGGATATGCAATTCTCCACACGGGCGCCCGACGTGAATTGCGTCGCTGGCCATTGGAGCGTTTTGTGGCATTGTCGAAGTGGTTGCTCTCGGAGAAAAACCTCATTCCAATTTGGGTCGGCACGGCCGACGAGGAATCGCAGCTAGATGAAGCGTTTGCCATGGGCGCGGCAGGTAAGAAGTGGGTGGCACCGGAAGGGTCATCGTTGTTGTCGTTTTACGCCTTCATCGCATCGTCGAAGGTATACGTGGGCAACGAAAGCGGTCCATTACAACTAGCGGACATCGCCGAAGTGCCCTTGGTTGCCATTTACGGTCCGGGCGTTCCAGATGTTTTCTATCCGCAGAGCAGTCGCAGCCGGGTTTTGCACGAAGTCTTGGATTGCAACCCTTGCGACCAAATTCATTGCGTCCGCCCATCGGATCGCTGCATCGATCGGATCTCTTTGGCTTCTGTTCAGTTGGCGGTTTCTGAGGTGTTGGCTTAATGACCGAATTTGCACTGTGAGAGTGCAATTTTTAGTGATTTTTGCACTGTGACAGTGCATTTTTTAGCAAATTTTGCACTGTGACGGTGCAATTCCTGCGAATTTCGCGTTGGGGGGTGCCAAAAATGGCCCGACCAGCGGGCAATTTTTTTCGATAACATGTATATAAATGAGTGTTTATTCGGCAAAAAACCGAATTGACGTAGATTTTTTGGCAACTAGGAGGTGTTTGAACACCGCATTAAAACATTGGAGATTTGGTGGACCTTGATCGTTTAAGGCAAACTCCGATTCAGGATTTCATTGAATTGGAGCATATAGAATTCCTGGCTGACTTCGTAGGCGCCGAATTGAAGCAGGTGGGGGTTGAGGTATTGGGTATCGAGCAGTTCAAACTTTTGTTCGCGAAGGAAATCGACAAGGAAAACAAGTGCGATTTTGCTGGCATCGGTCACGGTATGAAACATGCTTTCGCCGCAAAAAACTTTGCCGAGGGCCACGCCATAGAGTCCGCCCACGAGCTGATCATTTTGCCACACTTCGAAGCTATGGGCCAGGCCAATTCGGTTGAGTTCGCAATACGCTTCGATGATTTCTTCGGAGATCCAGGTATCGCCGGGTCTGAGCGCCGCACACTGTCGGATCACGGCTTGAAAGTCGCGGTTGATGCTGGTCTCGAACACGCCTTTTCGATAGAGTCTCGCTAGGTTTTTGGGCACTTTGAATCGATCATCGAGGGGGATGAGTCCGCGCTGCGATGGCGTATGCCAATAAATTTGATTGTCTTCGTCGGGGTCGGCCATCGGAAATGACCCTGAGAGGTAGGCTTGGACAAGTATTTCCGGCGATAACATTGCGGGAATGAATCTCAATTAAACCAATCTAACCAGGTCTTTTTGCCACTGGCGAAATAACCGGAAACGATTGAATGTTTCAAAGTGCCGGGCAATTCAGACAACGGTTTGGCGCCGCTGGTGGCAGGGAACTGCGATTTGATGCGATCAAATTCGCGGTGGGCTTTCACAATTTGCGGAATGTGAGACCATTTGCCTTGCAACAAAAAGAATGCGCCGGCCAAGCCATCGAGCAGTTTGCGGGCAAAAATTCGCGCCGACTTCTCGCTGGGATGAAGATTCTTATGCAACATCAGCAAATTGTTGCGGAAATTGAGAAAGGTTTTGCGCGGACTTTGGTTGGAAAGTGTGGCACCGCCAATGTGAAAAAC
>Ga0255111_1000517_pt1 | contig 12120 bp, 12 predicted proteins | sample Law_Yuk_RepA_8h_FD_188472 | JGI IMG/M metagenome (GOLD analysis project Ga0255111, IMG submission 188472) | Freshwater microbial communities from St. Lawrence River, New York, United States - Law_Yuk_RepA_8h | ecosystem: Environmental > Aquatic > Freshwater > River | place: USA: New York... | reverse complement strand
ACTGCGCGAATTGGCTAAGTTAAGGCCTGTGTCACCAGGCGCCGAAGCGGTTGCCATTGCACAAGACCGTGCTGCAGAAAAAGCGCACTTCGTGAAATGCGGTGTGCCTTGTGCACCTTATGCAGTGATTGAATCTGCAGGGCAGTTAGAAGACGCCTTGTCAAAAGCTTTGCTGCCTGGCATTTTGAAAACTGCACGCATGGGCTATGACGGCAAAGGTCAAGTGCGTGTGAAAGATGTGGCGGCTTTGCGCGCTGGATGGGAAGACTTAAAACAAGTGCCCTGTGTTTTGGAAAAAATGTTGCCATTGAGCTTGGAGTGCTCGGTCATTGTGGCGCGTGGGCGTGATGGGCAAATGGTGAATTTTCCGGTGCAGCGTAATTTGCACCGCGAAGGTATTTTGGCCGTCACTGAAGTGTATGAGGGCCATTTGCCCGAAGCGATACAACAACAAGCCGTGGCGGCTGCACGCGCCATTTCAGCAGGCGTCAACTATGTGGGTGTGTTGTGCGTTGAGTTTTTTGTGTTGCAAGACGGCAGCATGGTGGTCAATGAAATGGCGCCGCGTCCCCACAACAGTGGTCACTACACGCTTGATGCGTGCGACCAATCGCAATTCGATTTGCAAGTTCGGACTTTGGCGGGTTTGCCATTAACGCAACCCAGGCAACACAGCCCTGCCATCATGCTCAATTTGTTGGGCGATGCCTGGTTTGATAGCAAGGGCACAATGCGCTTACCAGATTGGTCTGCTGTGTTGGCACTGCCTGGCACTCACTTGCATTTGTATGGCAAAACTGAAGCGCGCAAAGCCCGCAAGATGGGGCACCTCAATGTCACGGGTGCTTCTGTTGCAGAAGTTCGCGAAGTTGCCTTGAAGGCGGCAAGCATTTTAGGCATTGAAGCTTTTTGAGTTGCGCGCCTGCAGCTTCGCAATCCTTCCGTACTTCAACAGCATCCTTTTATTCATCCATGATCATTTCTGGCAACAATCCTGCGCATGTGCAACAAGCAGTCGATGCTTTGTGCACTGGCGAACTCTTGGGTTTGCCAACCGAAACAGTATATGGTTTAGCGGCTGATGCCTGCAACGAAACTGCCGTTGCCAAAATTTTCCAAGCCAAAGGCAGGCCCTCCAATCATCCTTTGATTGTTCACGTGTCGTCGGTGAACGAGGTGAAAAAATTTGCCCGTGTAGTACCAGACTTTGCGCAAAAATTGATGTCGCAATTTTGGCCAGGCCCGCTCACACTCATCTTGCCTCGGCAGACAGAGATGGCTGCAGCGGCAGCGGGCGGGCAAAATTCTGTGGGCTTGCGTTGTCCTTCACATCCAGTGGCCCAAGAAGTGCTGAAGGCTTGCGCTGCTAAAGGTGTCTGGGGTTTGGCGGCGCCCAGTGCCAATTTGTTTGGCCGCGTCAGCCCCACCAGTGCTGCGCATGTGCAATCAGAATTCGGTGATGTTTTGCTCATTTTGGATGGCGGCGAATGCGAGGTTGGCATTGAGTCCAGCATTGTCGATTGCACCCGAGGTGTGCCTGTGTTGTTGCGTCCCGGCCAAATCAGTCGCACACAAATTGAACAAGCATGCGGCTTGAAATTGGTGAGTCCAGAAACATTGAACTCAGAGGCGCCGCGTGCCTCAGGTACTTTGAAATCGCACTATGCGCCCACCGCCAAAGTGAGATTGATGAGCACAGCCGATTGGCAAAAAGCCTTGGCAGCTTTGGGGCCTCATACACAAAACTTGGCTCTTTGGTCAGTTCAAAAACCTTCTTATGAACTGATGGGTGCTGGCTTGTATTGGCGTGCCATGCCTGAAGATGCAACGGAAGCGGCGCACGACTTGTTCAGTGTGTTGCGTGATTTTGATGCCAGAGGCGTCCGTACCATTTGGATTGAAACGCCGCCCAACACCCCCGACTGGGAAGGTGTGCGCGACAGGTTAAAGCGCGCAGCTGCTTGATTCGTTGGTCACTCGCAATCAAATGCATTGACAGCATTTGTAGGTTGACATACTATAAATGGTATGTCACGATGATCTCATGTGGGAAATCCAAGAACATCGTCGGGTCGAAAAGCAACTCTCAAAACTCGTACCCATAGAGATATTGAAGCGCTATGAAACTTGGAAAAACATTGCAACACTTTCAGGCCCTGCAGGTTTGAGGCGCATCAAAGGGTTCCGTGATGAGGCTCTCACAGGCAAGTGGTTTGGCTATCGTTCATCTCGTTTAAGTTTGAAGTGGCGAGTCATTTACCAAGTGATTGCCAAAGTTTTATGGATTCAGGTTGTTGAGGTAACGCCACATGACTACGAAAAGAACTGATATGTCAGTATTTAAACCAGCTAAAAAAAGAGTTGAAGTTTCTGTTGGCGAAACGCTTCGAATCTTGCGAGAACTTCAAGAACTCAGCCAGGGGCAATTGGCTGAAATGACTGGCATACCTCAGCCCACCATCTCGGCCATTGAAAATGACCGCATTAATTTAGGCGTAGACCGTGCCAAAATTTTTGCGACAGCTCTTCAATGTCACCCAGCAGTTCTTGTGTTTCCAGGATGGGAAAGTCCATCCCAGAAACAGACGTCTAATCAACGGCAAACAAAAAATACATTTAAAGAACAAATTGCGCGTGCTTAATAACGCATGCCCACACCCAAGCTGATGCCAATGGGGTTGAGGGTGATGTCCAGTGTTTGACCGGTGGACAAAGTGTTGCGAGTTTTAAGAGGTGTTTTGGTAATGGAACCATCCACAAACCAACGCTCATCAATTTTGTACGACGCGCCTACTTGCAGGGTTGCGGCAAATTTAGATTGAATGGACATTGTGGTTGGAACAAGGGGTGTCCCGCCTGTTAGCCCTGTAAGTACAGGAGTGGTGTGCTCGCCATCGAATTTGGCATAGGTTACGCCCAGGCCTAAGTAAGGCCTAAACAGACCACTGGCTTCACCAAAGCGGTATTGCACCATCACGGTGGCAGGGATGGCCTTGGTGTCGCCAATTTTGCCAACGCCTGCAATGCTGCCTGTGCCATACAGGTTGTGCTTAAAAGGCAAAGCAAGTGGCAAATCAATGGCCACACTGTTGCTCAGCATGTACGTGATGCCGCCTGAAAGTTGGGTGCTGTTGCTCACGCCGGATTGAATACCCGTGAGCGAAGGCGCTGACAAATTGCCGCTGGTGACTTGCGGTGCAAATTGCGTAATGCCACCGCGAACCAGCCAGCTTCCCTGTGATTGCGCATGCGCAGCAGAGCCTAAGCTAAGAGCAGTGAGTGCTGTGACCGCTGACAGCGCGAAGCAGAATTTAGATTTCATGATGTTTGTCCTTCGCTTAGATTTACAGCCAACCTGCTGTGGCCAAAGACTTCACAACCAACTGGCTCATCAGCTGATAGCCCAAAGGTGTGGGGTGGAAGCCGTCTGAGAAAGCATAGGTTTGCCACCAGTTGCTGCCACCCGTTGCGCCCGCTGGCGGTGTCATGGCAGACAATGCAGCCGCTGTACAAGTTTGGAAGTTGTACAAAGGCAAGCCGTCTGAGCCCATGCCTGTGATGGGGCAAGCAGGTGTGGTGACGTTGGTTAAACCATATTGAGCAGGGTTTGCAATTTGGTCGTTGAAAGCGGTGTAGAAGTCGACCAACACAATGCGTTTGTCATTGGCCACCAAACTGGCCAGCCTAGAATTGAAGGCCTCTACCCACGACTTGAACAAGGCCTCTGATTGGGCACGAGCACCTGCACCGGTAGCGCCACCGCCATAAGCTGCAGCAATGCCGCCCAACACCATTTGAAAGCGAGGCGTGTTGGTAATACCTGGCGCATTGAGCACAACAATGCGCTCTGCACCTTTGTCTAAGGCACTGGTTTTGATGCTGGCGTAAAACTTGTCTGCCAAGGCCACCATATAGGCACCGCCTACTTGTGCCAAACCTGCTTGACCACCCGCCAACATGGGGCCCAAAGTGGCTGCCGGAATGAGTGTGCCTGCCATGGCCGCATAACTGGCGCCACCATCTTTGGCAGCGTTCAGGTAGGCGCCGACCAAATCGGCTGCGTCGTTGCCACCGCCATCAATTAAAAGCAAATCTGTACTTTTGTAGTTGCCAGCAGAAGACGCAACTTGCAATTGATAAGTGATGGAGAAGGGCGAAGCACCTGCACCTGTTTGAGGGTTGAAGTTGTTGATGCGACCGCCGCCCACGGCATAGCTTGTACAACCAGGCACCAAGGAGAAGGGTGCTGCTGCAGCGCCGGTGTATTTGAAAAAGTTGCATAGCTGGGGGACGCCCAACAGTGCAGCAATGCGCTCCGTCCAATCGGTGTTGGGCTCACTCGAGCTGTCTTGCACTGAAAAAATACGACCATTGGTCGGAATGCCTTTGAACACCCCAACGTCGGACAGGCTGTCGCCCATGACTTTGATGGAAGTGATGCCGGCGCGCTGGCTTGTTGGGTCTGCACCGCCGCCACCGCAAGCCGCCAAAATAGCGACGGCAGTTGCTGCAGCGGCAAGCCGGAAATGTCTCCAATTTGTGATGGCCATCTTTCACCCCTTTTTCTTTTTTATGAACATGCCATTGATAAAAGAACAACCGTTCTTTTATGCATCAGCTTAGGGATTGCGGGGGCATTGAGTGAGCGGGTAATTACTAGTCAGATAAAGACTTTTCTCCCATCACATCTTTTTGTCTTGAACAGTCCACTCAAGCAACTTGTCCAAAGCCGGCCGAGTGGCGTTGGCATTGGGGTGATTCACAATCACCACAAACACATAGGACTGCCCACTCAAGCCCTCGACGTAGCCGGCCAACGAGGCGACATCTCGAAGGCTACCCGACTTGAGCTTGGCACGCCCAATCACCACAGAGTTGGGCTTTCGATCTCGCAGGCGCACCACGGTGCCGTCTACCCCGGCAATGGCCAAAGAATTTTGCAAAGCATTGGCATAGTTGCTTTGTGCAGCCAGTTGAAGCAAGGCAGTCAGAGCCTGCGCACTGCTTCGTTCATCGCGTGAGAGCCCAGAACCGTTGTCTATCACGGGTGCCTTGTGACCCGGCATGTTTTTCGCCCACCATTGCATGACAACTTGTTTGGAGGCCGCAAAATTGCCTGCGCCTTGCTGGCTCGACAAAGTCAGAAACAATTGTTGCGCCATCACGTTGTTGGAAAGCTTGTTGATGTCTGCCACGATTTCGCTTAAGGGCAGCGAAGGCGCTTCATGCCATAGCGTCACTTGCGTCGGCGTTAGGCCATGGCGCACTTGCCCCTTGAGTTGGCCCCCCGCTTGGCGCCACATGGCTTGCACCATGCGCGGCGCAAAAGATTGCGGTTCAATATAAGCCACGGGCCACTTTTGCTCACCACACGCTTTGGGGTAAGTGCCATTGAAGCGCACGCTGTCGGCTTTGGAAAAGTCGGCGCGCAGTTGGGTTCGCCAATCTTGGCAAGGGCCGGCTGACAAGGGCACGCTGCTAGGCCATTGAACATTGGCCAGCGGTGGCTCGCTTTCAACCTTGGCTTCAGCGCGAGCGGCATCGGGCGTGAACTTGAACAACATGGCATTGAAGTTCAGCAAAAGACCCTGCGGTGCAACGTTGTAGGGCCGCAGCGGCTCATCGTCAAAGCTGGCAGGATTTTGATGGGGCAGGTCAAACACACTGCCATCTAAAACGATGTCGCCTTTCACTTCGCGAAGGCCTTTGGCCATCACATCTTGTAGCAAAGTTTGCAGGCGCTCCACGACCAACTTGGGATCGCCGCTGCCTTTCAAATAAAGATTACCTTGCAAAACGCCGTCTTTGATGGGGCCATCCACCCACACTTTGTTGCGCCAAGTGAAGTCGGGCCCCAAAAGTGACAAGCCTGCTGAGGTGATGATGAGCTTCATGACAGAAGCAGGATTCATCTCTGCATTGGCATGAAGACTTAGACGGGGCTTGGAGGGGGCCGAACTTGGCGACGCATTGTTCAAGGGTGTGACCATGATGCTCACGGCACTCATGGGGACATTGGCTTGTTTGAAGGCCTTAACGACGGGTTCTGGAACCCGTGGGCTTTCAGCTTGTTTGACATGGGGCTTGGCTGCTAAAGCCAAACTTTGAAATGCCAAGACCATGGCCAAAGCCATCTGAAAAGAAAACTGGAAACGAGATCTGCGCATCCCTGAAGTCTAGCCTCCCTTTTCCCTTTGCTCCACTGCTAGGACGTATCATTGGGCCATGGCATTTTCTCAGCTCAGCATCGGCCGTTTGGCGGCCGTGATCACTGTTCTCATTTGGACTTCTTTCATCATTGTGGCGCGGGCCTCCGCATCGCACGTGCTTTTGCCCTTGGACATTGCATGCGCTCGCATCATTGGCGCTAGCTGTGTGCTGCTGCCGTGGGCTTGGTGGCTCATGCGCGAAGCCAGGCAACGCGGCGAACAAGTGGGCTCTTTGTTTGGTTTGTCGCCCTTGCCCTTGCACATCACAGTCAAGGCCGGCATGCTGGGTGGCTTCTTGTATGCCATGTTGGCCTACTTTGGCTTTTTTTATGCGCCCGCAGGACACGCCTCTGTGCTCATGCCTGGCAGTTTGCCGCTTTGGACCAGTTTGTTGATGTGGCTGTTTTTACGCGAACACATCGGCCTGAATCGCGCCATTGGTTTGAGCATGATTGTGTGCGGCGATCTTTTGGTGGGCGGTATGAGTTTGCTCAAAGCTTTTGAAGGCGGCGATGTTTGGATTGGCGATCTTTTGTTCATAGCGGCGGCTTTTTGTTGGTCAGCCTACAGCGTCATCGTACGGCGCTATGGTCTGGATGCCGTACGCGCCACCATGGCCATCACAGCTTTTGCGCTTGTGAGCTTTGTGCCTGCGTATGCACTGCTGGTGAATCTCAATGTGCTGCCAAGCCAGATGGCACAAGCCGACTGGTCTGAAATTGTGTTTCAAGCGGGCTTTCAGGGCGTCGGCTCGGTGGTCATTTCAGGCATTACCTTCACGCAAATGATTCGCACTTTTGGCCCTATCAAGTCCACCATGATCACGGCCTTGGTGCCGGGCTTGTCTGCGCTAGGTGCTGTGGTATTTTTGGGAGAGCCCTTGTCTTGGAATTTGTGGGCAGGTTTGGCTCTGGTCACTGGCGGCATTTTGTTTGGTGTGCGGCAAGCCGTGGTCAAATCCTAATTTCTCAAACTTGAATGCGATGACCCAAGTCTTGAAATTTTTGGCCTTTGACACCAGCACCGACATGATGTCGGTGGCCTTGTCGCAGGGTGACCAAACTTGGCATCACCACGGTGTAGGCGGTGCCAATGCGTCGGCACAATTGATCCCCACTGTGCATGCGTTGCTTGCGCAAGCGCAATTGCAACTTTCTGATTTGACTGCCTTGGTGGTGGGCCAAGGCCCAGGCTCTTTCACAGGACTCAGAACGGCCTGTGCGGTGGCGCAAGGACTTGCGTTGGGTGCCAATTTGAAGGTCATTCCTGTCGACAGTTTGAAGGCTGTGGCAGAAGATGCACGGCACTCGCTTGCTCATGCGCAAGACGGGTACATTGCCTCAGTGATGGACGCTCGCATGGGCGAAGTTTATGTGGGTGTGTATGCGTGGCATGCTGCCACGTCAGAATGGACCTCTGTGCAGCCCTTGCAAGTAGGCCAACCCGAAGCAATGGCGGCGCAGTTAAGCCGCATGAACCTGCCCAAACTGGTGTTGGCAGGCAACGGCATGCAAGTCTACAAAGACCGATTTCTTTTGCAAGAATTTGAAGTGGGCGGTGTTCCCGTGACTTGTGTTGCCGCAGTGCCCAACGCATTGGCTTTGCTGCGCCTGGCGCCTGGCTTGTGGGCCAAGCAAGAAGCTGTTGCACCCGAGTGGGTTCAACCACTCTACATTCGCGACAAGGTGGCGCAGACCACAGCAGAACGCGACGCCATTAAACTGGCCAAAGCAGATGCCCTTGCCACTTCATCGGCATCCACCACAAGCTCACCCCCAACATGAACCTGTGGCCGCCAGAACTCAAGCAAATGCTGACACCGGAGATCCAGGTGCAGTTGCTCACCATGACCGAGGCCGATTTAGAAGCGGTGGTGGCGGTTGAACAATCGGCGTACAGCCACGCTTGGACATTGGGCAATTTCAAAGATGCCTTGAAGGCCGGTTATGTGGCTCACCGTTTGGTGGCGGGTGAGCATTTGGTGGGCTACTTTGTCGCCATGCAGGTCATTGACGAAGTTCATTTGCTCAACATCACCGTAGCGCCGCCCTTTCAGCGACAAGGTTGGGCACGTTGTTTGATGCAATCCTTGAGCCTTTGGTCTCAAGCCAATGGCGCAAGCTACCTGTGGCTTGAAGTGCGTGAAAGCAATGCACCTGCCTTGAATTTGTACCAAAGTTTTGGCTTTCAACAAGTGGGTTTGAGAAAAGATTACTATCCTGCTGGTAGAACCACCCGAGAGTCTGCGGTGGTCATGAGCATGCCCCTTAAAGCCTAAGCAATGACTGAAGATACAACGGCCCCTTTGGATAAAAACGCCACGCGTTTTGAACTGGACGATCGCCAACGTGCCATGTTGGCGGAAATGGGTGTGCGTGTTTGGATGCCGCAAACGGTACGTGCCTTGCCTGTCAAGGCTGCCAAGCTTGCACAAGTAGCAGTACCTCATCAAGCAACTGCAGACGCAACTGCATCTGTCGCTGTATCTGTAGCGGCCACTTTTGCCAGTACACCGCAAATGCTGTCGGTTCCCATTGTCGATATTTCGCAATTGCCAGAAGGCATAGCCAGCATGGACTGGGCGCAACTGCAATCAGCCGTTGCCGCTTGCACAGGCTGTGGCCTGAGCCAATCTCGCCAGCAAGCTATTTTGGGAGAAGGCTTGGCTTCTGCCGATTGGATGATTGTGGGCGATGCGCCAGGCGAGGAAGAAGACCAAGCTGCGAGAAGTTTTGCAGGGGCTGCAGGCCAATTGCTCGACAACATGTTGAAGGCCCTCAGCCTCACGCGGGAGCAAGTTTATTTGACGCACGCTTTGAAATGCCGCACCCCCGTTGGCCGCAATGCCAGCCAAGTGGAGGTGTCGCATTGCGCAACTTATTTGGCACGGCAAGTTGAGCAGGTTCAACCCAAAGTCATATTGGCCATGGGCAGAACGGCTGCGCTGGCTTTGTTGCAAAGTGCAGAGCCATTGGGCAAGTTGCGCTCTCAAGTGCAAAGTTTCAGGGGTGTGCCTGTGGTGGTGACTTATCCGCCCGCCTACTTGCTGCGCAATCAAGCCGACAAAGCCAAGGCCTGGGCCGATTTGTGTTCGGCTGCCAGTTTGGTGCAGTCAGCAAGCACGTAAGCTCACTCGGCTTAGCTGCATGCTTTGAGGCGCCTTCTGAGGCTTATGCGCCTTCAGCTTTTGCAGGCGCCGCAGGCTGCGATGGCCACAGCACACTGGCAATCGAAACGACCATCAGGCCCATCGCCGCCCAGTCTTGCCAATGGAGTATTTCATTCAAGGCCCAAGCACCGCTGAACACGCCCAGAATGGGAATCATCATGACGCTCAAGGTAGACGCTACGGGCGGCAAACCTCGTGCCAAATAAAACCAGGCGGAGTGTGCGAATCCGAACACCAAGAATGCGTTGTAGGCAATGGCCGCCCAATGTGTCGGGGTGGGTTCTTGCCACCTGTCTGATTCAAAAACAAAGGCCAGTATTGCAATGATCACGGTGGTCATGGCGGTCATCCAAAACGACAAGGTGAGTGTTGGCAAAGGGATGGTGGTTCTGCGCAGCATTTGAGTGCCCAAAGCCCAGGTGCTTGCAGCCACCAAGGCCAACAACACACCCACCGGTCTGCCAGAGAGGTTGGCCAACTCGTGCCAAAGCAAAAGGACAACCCCAAATGCAGCGGCAAACACCCCGCCCCAGGCGCGCTTTGAAAGTTGGTTTTGAAAAATAAATGCCCCAATCAGGGCTGAAAAGATGGGCATGGTGTAACCCAAAATGGCTGACCTGCCACTGGACAAATATTGCACGGCCAAAATGATCAAGGCGTGCCAAATAAACATGTTGAAGATGGCCAGTACCAATAACTCACGCCAGTACTGCCTTGGAATTCGAAAAGGAACCTTCATGGCCAATAAGCCCAATCCCAACACGGGCGTGCCAATGAGCAAGCAGAGCATCCTAAAAGTCAGGGGTGGAAAACCCGTGACGCCCAATTTCATGACAGGCCAGTTCAGGCCCCAAATGACAGTTAAAAGCGCCAAGACCACCCATTGGCGTGTTGTGAGTGAATGCATGGCTCTGATCTTAGTGGCAAATGGCTGAATTGCTTGTGAGTTTAGTTCTTGCTGATTGAGCCTTTAAAATCTGTCCATGACCTTCTTAGAACAACTTCAAGGCGCCGAGCGCCAAAACGGCTCACTGTTGTGCGTCGGCCTTGACCCTGAACCCAGCAAATTTCCTGCAAGCATGAAGGGCGATGCCAGCAAGATCTATGATTTTTGTGCGCAGATTGTCGATGCCACAGCCGATTTGGCCATTTCATTCAAGCCCCAAATTGCTTACTTCGCCGCGCATCGCGCAGAAGATCAATTGGAAAAACTCATGGCACACATGCGCCGCAACGCGCCGCATGTGCCAGTTATTTTGGATGCCAAGCGAGGCGACATTGGCGCTACCGCCGAGCAATATGCCATCGAAGCCTTTGAGCGCTATGGTGCCGACGCGGTCACGCTCTCGCCCTTCATGGGCTTTGACTCTGTGCAGCCGTATTTGAAACACCATGGCAAGGGCGCGTTTTTGTTGTGCCGCACATCTAACCCTGGGGGCGATGATCTGCAGAACCAGCGCTTGGCTTCTGTGGACGGCCAGCCCTTGCTGTACGAACACATTGCCAAGCTAGCGCAAGGCCCTTGGAATGTAAATGGCCAGTTAGGTTTGGTGGTAGGCGCCACCTACCCTGCTGAGATTGAACGTGTGCGCAGTTTGGCGCCTACTTTGCCTTTGCTCATTCCCGGTGTGGGTGCGCAAGGCGGCGACGCCGTGGCCACCATCAAGGCCGGTTACCGCCAGCGCAACGGTGCCACCACCGGTGCGGTCATTGTGAGTTCATCGCGGGCTATTTTGTACGCGTCTTCGGGCCCTGATTTTGCACAAGCTGCGCGCAATGAAGCCATGCGAACGCGTGATGTTTTGAGAGCTGCCGCGCAAAGCTGAAGCGCCTCAATGGCCTGATGCAAATGCATGCAGGACATTTTATTTTTCAAGCAAGCGCTTCAAGTAACGGCCAGTAAAGCTGGCTGGATTTTGCGCCAGTGTTTCGGGCGTACCCACTCCCACCACCGTACCGCCACCCGAGCCACCTTCAGGGCCCATGTCGATCAACCAATCGGCGGTTTTGATCACATCGAGGTTGTGCTCAATGACCACAATGGTGTTGCCCGCATCGCGCAGTTGGTGCAAAACCTTGAGCAACAAAGCAATGTCGGCAAAGTGCAAGCCCGTGGTAGGTTCGTCCAAAATGTAAAGCGTGCGACCTGTGTCGCGCTTGGACAATTCCAGTGCCAGCTTCACCCGCTGTGCTTCACCACCCGACAAGGTGGTGGCAGCTTGACCTAAGTGGATATAACTCAAACCGACATCGAGCAAAGTCTGTAGTTTTCGTGCAATGGTAGGCACTGCATTGAAAAACTCAAACGCCGCCTCAACGGTCATGTCCAGCATTTGGGCAATGTTTTTGCCCTTGTACAAAATTTCCAAAGTTTCGCGGTTGTAACGTTGGCCGTGGCAGACATCGCACGGCACATACACGTCGGGCAAGAAGTGCATTTCCACTTTCACCATGCCGTCGCCTTGACAGGCTTCGCAGCGTCCGCCGCCGTTAGAAGCGCTGACGTTAAAGCTGAAGCGACCGGGGCCGTACCCGCGTTCGCGCGCTGCGGGCACCTCGGTCATGAGATCGCGAATGTGCGTGAACATGCCGGTGTAAGTGGCGGGGTTGCTGCGTGGTGTGCGGCCAATGGGCGACTGGTCGACGTTGATGACCTTGTCGAAATGGTAGAGCCCTAAAATGTCTTCGTGGGCAGCAGGCTCATCGTGTGCGCGGTGAATGCTGCGCGCGGCTGCGGTGTAC
>Ga0255111_1000509_pt1 | contig 12183 bp, 8 predicted proteins | sample Law_Yuk_RepA_8h_FD_188472 | JGI IMG/M metagenome (GOLD analysis project Ga0255111, IMG submission 188472) | Freshwater microbial communities from St. Lawrence River, New York, United States - Law_Yuk_RepA_8h | ecosystem: Environmental > Aquatic > Freshwater > River | place: USA: New York... | reverse complement strand
TCCGTGTACTCGTGAGGTCCAATTTTAGCTCTGTTCCAGCCTTTGGCCAGAGGGTGAATTCGTTGTAATCGTTGTTACAGAGATTCACCCGTGAAATACGGCTTGGTGACTATTTTGTCCTGGATGCCTTCGCAAACTCCGTTCGGCCACCAACGACAGGGATGGAAATTCGTGTACCAGCGAGGTCCAATTTTAGCTCTGTTCCAGCCTTGGGCCAGAGGGTGAATTCGTTGTAAGCGTTGTTACAGAGATTCACCCACGAAATAAGGCTTAGTGACTATTTTGTCCCGGATGCCTTCGCAAACGCCGTTCGGCCACCAACGATAGGGATCGAAATCCGTGTACCCGTCAGGTCTAATTTCAGCTCTGTTCCAGCCTTTGGCCAGAGGGTGAATTCCTTGTCACTGGACAGAATCATCAGGGCAATCCGCTTGCCTGCCGGGATAACCTGGTCATCCGGCTGCAAGTCAAATGTGACATTCACAAACTGCCCCTTCTTCAACGGCACACCACGTTCCATCGCGTGATAATCACCACTGCTCACCAGAGACTTCGCATTTTGTGGGTCTGCCCAACCACGGGTGATCAAATTCGATGTTCCAATCTGGCCATCCGCGAAGGGGAGCTGCACAAGGTAGACCGACAGGTTGGCAGCGGCTGCACTCGAAGAGAGGCGTACCGTTACCCGCGCTGTACCCGAAATGTGGACTGCTTCCAGCAGCTCCGGCGTGGCGTAGAGGAGGCGATTCGCCGATGTAGGAGCTTTCGCCAAGGTTGGGGCATCGATGGCGACATCGTCAATCAGCTTCTCTACGGCCTGGCCGGTTACCGGGGTAAAGGAAAGGCCGCCAAGCGCGGAGCCGCCCTTGGTTGGATGAAGCACGACCTGAGCTGCATCTGGATTTGGATAATCTGCATACGCTGTCGGCGCCATCCCGTTACCACGCGAAGCACCCGCAGGCCGCTCACGAACCACATATGATTTCGGACCTGTTTCGATGCCGTTTTCAACGCCATAAAGGAACCGGCTAAACCACTTATTCATCAGCTCAAGCGGCGGATCGCCTCCGTGGCCACCTTGATGGAAGTACTGAACCAGTGGCACCTTCCCCTTAATGGCATTGCTGATACGCACACTATGCTCTGGAACGACATTCCAATCATTGAATGCATGTGCCATCATGACGGCGCACTTGATACCACCCGTAAACTTCAGCAGATCACGCTCCGCCCAGAAGGCGTTGTAATCACCCGATAGGCGATCCTGATTCTTCGCAAAGAGACCATCGCGATAGAGCTTGTCGTTCTGAGGACGGTTTGCGGGATTTCCACTGTGGATGAAATCATAAAGCGAGTCGATGTCCTCGCCCAGCCACCCTCCAGGGTGCCGAACCAGCCCATTTGAGCGGTAATAATGGTAGTAGCTTGTGTTCGGAGCTACGGGGATAATCGCTTCGAGGCCCTTCACGCCAGTCGTTGCAGCCGCCACTGGAATCGTGCCGTTATACGATGTCCCCGTCATCCCAACCTTGCCTGTACACCAGGTGGCCTTGATTTCAGTGGTGCCATCGATGGTTGTAAACCCTTTTGCCCGGCCATTCAACCAATCAATCACTGCCTTCGGCGCGAGACGCTCAGGCGCCCCACCAACCGTCGGGCTACCCTCCGACAAACCAGTCCCTGGTGCTTCCGAGTGCACAACCGCAAAGCCACGTGGAACCCATGTGCCTACCAATGATGCCGAAATCATCGTTCGATTGGGTTCAAACTTCACCTGTGGATGACCACCTCGCGCTGGTGGAACCGCACCGAGCTCGTGGCGGACATCCCACAAAATGGAATTACCACTGGCTGTTCCCGCAAAGTAGGGGCTCGACTCGTAAATGACAGGAACCTTGAGTCCATCTGTCGCTGTTTGCTTCTGGCGCGTGACATCCACATGGACCCGGTCTAGCTTGCCATTCATGTCTGAGTCGAACTCTGTTTCAACCCAGAGGTGCTCGCGTACCCAGTCCGCCGATGTGTTGAATGCCGGCACAACCTGTGCCTGTCCATCCACAAAGATCGGACCGGTACCTGCGTTTTGTGCCTGACTGTGCCCCGCCATCAGGGAAAGTGAGAGGACCAACGAGAGCGCTGCGGTAACCCGGAGCATTTTCAGGGCAGTGGTTTTCATAACCGCGATTGTACTGGATGCGCGTGCTCTACGGTCTTAGTCGACTTTTTCTCCAAGCGCAAGCAGTGCGCTACGCGCCGGTCCGTTAGGTTTTCGCTTAACTGCTTCACGATAAGCCTTGATTGCAGCGGGCTTATCTCCTAACTCCTGCTGTAAACGTCCGAGCTGAAACCAAACGTCGTCATCCTGTGGCGCCGTCACTGCAGCCGCAGTCAGCACGGTAACTGCCAGCCGCTTTTGTTCTGGCGTTGCCCCGGGGCGCGTCAGGTTTCTCGCATACGTCTTTTGGATGCCAGTATCCAGCTTAAACTTCTCCGCTGCAGCGGTAATCAATGCTGTCCACTCGGCACTTAGGCTTTGCTCAAACAATGCGCGCTCGGTTGAGAGGACCAGCGCGGGCGGAGGAGCAGTGGATGGGCCAAGAAACAGTGTCCGGATGAAATCGACCAGCTTAGTAGGCTCGCCTGCAGCCTTTCGGGTCCGCGCAAGGCCATCAAAGGCGACCTTGATGCCTGGGTCTGCCGTAATAATGTCCTCATAAATCGTCGATGCTTCTCCAAACCGCTTTGTCCGCTCATAAAGCCCCGCGATCGCAAGCGTCAACAGGCCCTTTTCCTTAGCTTTCGTAAGCTGCGTTTTGAGCAGGCGCTCGGCATCCGGAGCTTGGCCATTGCGTTCGAGCGCATACGCCAGGCGCTGCGCTAGGCTATCCGATGGCTCCGTGCTCCAAATCGACTGAAGGTCCTTAACGGCATCCGGCCAGCGGTCCCGCTGCTCATAAAGACCCGCCGCCGCAAAGCGATACGTACTGCGCATCGAATCACCCGCGCGCAGCGTCAGTTTCGCGATTTCAGTGAGAGCCTCATCATCGTTTTTGAGGCGAATCAGCTGCTGAATGAGCGACCAGCGTGCATCGTTGGATGTCGGATCAGCTGCCAGCCATTTTCGTCGCTGAGCCAGCCCGGCATCCGGGGCAGGATCACGGTCAAGAAGAGACAAGAGCGCCTGATTTGCCGCCACAAGCTTAGGGTCCAGCCCGATGGCTGCGACATATTGCGCCTTGGCATCGTTTTGCTTTCCCTGCTTCTCAAGCACAAGGCCGAGCGTCACATGCATATCCGCATCTGCAGGAACACGCTTCATGGCACTTCCAAGAACATTCACGGCCTTGTCAAACTGGCCATCCTGTTCAAGGGCGATACCGAGTTCCTTGGCAGCCCGAACATCTTTAGGGAAAGCCGTTTCCATCGATCCCAGCTGGTCAAGATACGCCTGGCGCTTGCCAAGCGTCTGGTACATCGCCGCTAAACGGTGCGCTGCGTCCCAGTCACTAGGAATGGACTTGACGAGGCTAACCTGTTGGACGACCGCTGCATCGCGTTGGTCACTGCGCCACAATGCATCGATAAATCCCATCCGCGCCCGGACATCATCCGGCCGAAGGGACAGCGCTGCTTTAAATGTCTGTGCCGCTTTTGTGAATTCGGGCGCAGCTGGATAAAGATAGCTGTACGCAAGGGTTGTCAGATACTCAGGCTGCTTTGGCTCAAGGGCGACTGCTTTTTCTAGCTCGATGCGTGCCTGACGAATGCGTTCGATCTCGCTCAAGGTTGGGTCTTGGAGCAGACATCGCCCAAGTCCATGTCGTGCGGCCGCGATATTCGGTGCCTTTTTCAAAACCTGTTGATACAAAGCCTTGGCATCCAGAGGAGCCCCAGCCATTTCCGCCGACAAACCGGCATTCACACCCGCTCGCGTCATCGCTGGGCTGAGCTTATAGGCCGCCAGATACGCATTTCGCGCCTCAGTCAGGAGGTCTTTGTCCTTTTTGTCAAAGCCAAGCTGACCGGAGATATCGCCACGCATCACCTGCAGCGATGCGACCTTAGGCGATTTTCCAACCTGCGTACGGACAACGGTGAGCGCTTGCTGGAGCTGGCCGGTGGATGAAAGTGCAATTGCATAGCGGATGGCGGACTCTGTATCTGTCCCGCGGCCCGTTTCATATAGCAATTTTAGAGGTGGGATGGCATCCATTGGTTTTCGCTGCGCAAGGAGCGCGGCACCAAGTGCAAGTAAAGCGGGCCGGTGGTTTGGAGCAATGCGGAGAGCTGCTCGGGCATCCTGGATGGCATCGGCGAATCGATTCGCCTTCAGCGCAATCAAAGCCGCCTGCCCAGAGAACTCCGGTTGGTCCGGTTCAAGCGATGATGCTTTCCTTAGTGCATTGATGGCATCCGGGATACGCCCAAGCTGGACATAAACCAATCCTAAATTGGCCTGTGCGGCAACATTTTTAGGTTCCTTTGCCAGCACGCTCAAATAGAGACGCTCTGCACGCTTGAAGTCACGCTGCTTGGTTGCATCAATTGCAAGGCGAATGGTGGTCAGCGATGTTGCACTGGCCTGTGCCTTTGGACGCAGTGATGCTGGCGGTTGAACCACAGCACCAAAATTTACAGCAGTCGCTGCAATCAGCACGGAAAGAACGGATGGCATACCTGCATTACACCGCAAGCACATCCATCCTGTAAATGTCACCACCAATGCGCGTATCAAACGGAGCGAGTAAACTTTCAGCATGCAAAATGCCGAATTAGGCCTCCCTTGGATGTCAGATGCTGCGATTCCGGGGTTGGTTGTCAAAGTTGTCGAGCCGGATGCAGGAGCAAATCCCACGCATCGCACCTATGTCTATCTTCATGGAGCGGGTGCCAATGAGGATGACCTGCTCGGTTTGGCACACTACATCGATCCATCGGCGAGGCATATTGCGCTGCGCGCGCCAATCAGCTACGGGGATGGCTGGTGCTGGTACCCACTGAGCTGGGATGGCGCTCGAATTCAGGTTGACCAGACCGTTGCACCGCATTCACGTGACAGGATTGCCCGTCAGCTGGTGGATGTCCTTACGGTTCTTGGCGTGGATCGTGACCGAGTTACCATCATCGGATTCAGCCAAGGTGCGGCGATGGCCCTTGTGACTGCGATGACGCATCCGGGACTTGCCAGTGAAATCGTCCTGCTGAGTGGTCTTCGCGTTTCGTTGATGCTCGATGAAATCCCGGCAGATGTAGCGCTTCCACGAACGCTCATACACCACGGCATCGAGGACAGTGTTGTACCAATCAGCGAAGGACGTGCGCTCCGTGACTGGTGTTTGAAGCAAAGTCCTGAAAATGTAACGTACGGCGAATATGAAATTGGGCACACGATTACGCAGGAGACGCTCACCGATGTCATCGCGTGGCTGGCAGCACGTCCCGAGTGAATCCACGGGTACTACATGTCGTCAGGCCAAGTGCCGGCGGCATTGTAAGTAGTCTTTGTGCATTATTGATAAATAATGATTCTCACGCTGAGGTTGTTGCAAGTGCTGAAACCTGTGCTCGCGTCGCATCGCGTTGGTCTGGCACATGTCATGTGCTCCCCAATAACGCATTTGCTATCCGGCAAAGTCTGCTGACGGCAGTGCGCATCGTGCGCTTGGTGAGGGAATCTAAAACCGATGTCATCCACGGGCATGGGATTACAGTCTTGCCGGCGCTTGCGCTTGCCGGGATGCTGACCGGGCTCCCAGTCGTCGTGACATTGCATAACATCTTCAAGGCATCCAGGTTACAGTCACTGGTTTTGAAGCAGCTTTGTCGGCGTACGCACCTGATTGCCGTCTCGGATGCGATCCTTGCATCGGCTACTGTGCTTGGCGGGTTGTCGGCGCAGCGGATTTACAATGGCGTGATGCTACGGGATGAGGTTGTGTCGCAGGGGGATGCGCGCAAGGCTCTTGGATTGGACCCAAGTGCTTCAATCGTTTTGAGCGTCGCCCGCCTCTCACCCGAGAAAGGGCTTACCCTCCTCGCCGCCGCTGCAAATGACATTTCCGCAAGTGTTTTCATCGTCGGCGATGGTCCTGAGCGGCAAACCCTCTCTACATACGATGCGCTTCAGCTCATCGGGCATGTCAATGACCCGTGGCTTTGGTACTGCGCAGCGGATGTCGTCGCGGTGCCATCCCTGACCGAGGGCCTAGGACTTTCAGCCATCGAAGCGTTATCAATAGGATGTCCTGTCGTTGCAACCGATGTTGGTGGGCTCCCGGAAGTAATTACGGGTGACTATCTCGGGACGTGTGTCTCCGCAGGCGATGTACCAGCACTGGTATCTGCAATCAATCACCAGCTCACCATTGGTCGGGGAAGCGCCACAGCTGAAGAAAAGCGCCGTGCCTACGTCGCCGACAAGTTTTCCATAGATGGCATGCTGATCCAGACAAATGCCTTATACGGCAGAATTCTGAGTCGCTAAATGAAGGCCAAGTGGATAGTTTCTCTCCTTGCCCTGATGCTCTGCATCGCCGCCGGATTTCGTATCCGGCAGTACAACCTGCCAAGCGTAGGTACAGAGATACCGGTTCCAACCCATGTCGTTCTCACACTGGTTACTGATATCACCCGCGACCGTCCGGTACGTCTTGAGCAAGATGGCGTCTTCCTGATGTCGGCAAATGCGTGGAGACGTGGGCTTACGAACATCAAATCCAAGCTGGCATCTACTCTGCAATCAGGTGGACGCGTGCGCTGCGATGACAAAGTCGCGTGTGAATGGCTGGGGCAAAGTGGGGAAGTCGCTGGACCAGAGGATGCGGATGTCATTGTGGCATCAGCACAAAGTTGGCCGGATGAAGCCGCCTCGGATTCATCTGAATCATCACTGTCTAATGGGATGAACATCGTCATACCAATGACCTCCTCAAGGAAGCATGGTTTGGTGGCAGGTCAAATCACTCTCGGTGAGCTGCCTGTAAATCTCACATCGCCCAACACACGGCGAGACCACCTGCTGGCATCGAATGACCTGGATGCTCTTGTGCTTGCTCCTCTGACTAAAAAGTCAGCCCAACTTCGCCAAGTGACTGGGCAGCTGGCTCGAAGCGCTGACCAGGTTGCAACCGACATCGAGTATTCCGATGCACTCTTCGTTGTACAAACTCTATTGAAGTATGGCGCTCTGGCGGGCCTTATTCTGCTGATGCTAGGGCGGTTTACGCTGACCCGCGTTTTGGTCACGTGCGTCATCTTCGTGATGATCACGGCTGCGTCATCCGTGTTTCTTCTGGCTGCCGTGCCTGACTTGCGAGGCCTATTGCTGTCCGGTGTTATCGGTGTGGTGTTTAGCTTCGTGGTGTGGCGCTGCCCTGCAAACAGTGAGCTCGACATCCTATTTGGGTGCCTCCTCGGGGATGTAATCACGGGAGGCTACCTCGGCTCATTCGCTGGCTTGGGTGCTAATCCGATCATCGGTGCGCGGTATTACGGCGTTGGCAATGAGCTTTCAGCGTTGTTGTTCGGGACTGCTTTAGGAGTTCAACTCAGTAAGCCGTACTATCGAGTCCTTATTCTTGGAGTGGTAGCTGTGCTGGTAGGGCATCCGGGACTTGGTGCAAATGGCGGCGACATGATCGCCGTTCTCATCGCCATTGTTGTTCATTTGGCCTTACGAGGTGGCAAGTCCGCGATTCTGATTTCCGGTGTGACTATCTCAGCTGTGACGGCAGTCGTTGTCTGGGATGCCTTCATGGCACCGGCATCAATGCAATCACACATCGGGCGCCTCGTCGCCAGCGCTGGAACAGGTGTTGTTGACTTAGTCGTGAGCAAGGCTGCAGCCCACATCCGCCTGATGACGACATCACTATGGGGATTCGGCTCGCTCATCAGTATCATTTGGTGGGTGCTGCGGCTGAAGCGAAACGGATTGAGACCCGATCTCGGTACCATCGTCGGTCTCTGTCTCTTTTTACTCAACGACAGCGGACCAGTATCGCTGACATTCTTCACATTGGTGTCCGCGCTACACGATGGGGCCGTTCGGCCAATCGATGAGCTGACCTCTTCCGCCAGACGCTTGGTGACGAGGAATGCTGATTATCGGAATCGGTAGGTAACAGACCCGGATACATAAGAAAAACCCCTCACCGGCTACAGCGAGGGGTTTATGTTTAGAACAAGTCTGGGACTAGAAGCGGATGCCGTACGAGATGTTCAAGCCAGATGGGTTGATGGTTTCGTAGTGACCTGCAAAGTGGTAACGCGCTTCTACAAAGGAACGGCTGGTCAGGTTCAAACCGACGGTGACGTGCATTCCTGGCATCACTTTCGTGTTGCCCGATGTGTTTTCATTGTCGATACGGATTGCATAGAGGCCAACACCGTAGCCACTGAACCAGTCGTAACCGGAGGTGCGCTTGTTGTCACGAGTGATCTGGCTAAGAGTGATTGGAATCATCCGCATATCACCGCGCTCAATCAATCCTATGCTTAGCGTGCTGATTTCATTGCGCTCTGGAACGCTCTGAAGAGTCGTTTCATATTCAAAATTAAAGATGTTCTTGCCAGCGCCATTGCGGACAACAGGCTTATCAGGATTGTAGGAACCAATCTTGAACGATGAGGATCCGACTTTTTGAGCCAAATCAGAGACCTGCGCGTTTGCAGTGGTCGTCAAAGCGACGGCTCCAACGAGTCCTGCAGCAATCAACAAATGCTTCATAGAGTCCATTCTCCTATAGAACCATGACCCGCGTTGGTCGCGGGAAGTGTGTTAAAACTTCCGACCAATCATGAGCGCCACGCCATTTGGCGAGTACCCATTTACGGACCGGCTCGTGTAGTGGTACTGCGTCTCGGCAAAGATGCCACCCGGCAGCTTCAGTCCAACCATCGCGTACCCGCCCCACAGTGTTTTCATATTTGACCCAGGTGTGTCAAACAGATAGGCACCTATACCCGTGCCAGTATACAACCCGCCAAGTCCAGGCACCGCAGATGTTGAATCGGACACCTTTGAAAACATCAAAGGGACTGTCCTTACCATGTCTGCTCCAGAACCACCCTGAAAGTAGCCGACGGTGATTGTAGAACCATCTGCTGACTTACTACTCAAGAAGTCCACCATGACTCCAGGCTGTTGGTTCGCTACAGCCTTTGATGCTGCAGATGATGGCTGTAGTGCTCCAAGGCGAATCCGTAAACCACTTTGGCCTTGTTGCGCAAGGACAGACGTTGATGTCAGCGCAAATAATGCGGCCACGTAAAGGGTTCTCATTGTTGCGATTATAAATGCGATGCATATCAAGTGTCAATGCATCCAAATTGCCTGCGTCTGCGGTTGCATGCTAGAATTACAACCATATGAACGTGACGCGACGCCGGTACACCACAGTTGACACATCAACGACATACATTGTTGCCGTTGCCCAGGATCCTACAGCCTTGGCTAGAAAACACTGGTTCGAGGCAAACATAACCGTAACCGATGAAACGTCTGGAGCTTCAATGAAGCTTCCACCCTTTATTGAAACGTATCGCATCGGCGAACCAGAGCGACCATTTAGGGATGTCGTCAAGACAGACTTCGATGGAGATCAGGAAGCGGCACTATCCCATCAGTTTGACACTATATTCCGACGTGTCTACCAGTTCATCGAACGCGGGCACTAACTCCAACGCTCGGCGATGAGAACGCACGTATTTCAGCGTCGAAGTATGCCGTTGAAATCACCAGATATACGCGTCATCTTACAAATCTTTTGCGGAAAGATTCATCCATTGTTAAGAGGCTAAGTTGAGTCGTCTGGCCAGAATCGGTCCGCTTCTCTGGGAATTTCAGCCAAGTACGAGAGTTGTTTAGTCAGATAAGCCTCCCGGGTGGCAGCGCTGTGAACAAAGACATCCAACTCTTATCTCACATTGACCTTAACCCCACCGCATTATTGCTTGACACCCTCAAACGCTGACCCGTATAATCGCCCGTACGCTGGACTATTGTCCGTGTTCATTGGCATTCGTATAGCCGACACACAAAGTCAGTGAAGCAGGTTGTACGGAACAGGATGTGAAATGCATTCTGCCTTCAGTAGGGAGCCCTACAGGATTCGGTAACTTTTGGTCAGAATCTAAGCTGGTTGGTTATCGTTGTTGTTGGATTACTGAATGGAATGCAGATCGAGGAGGTTGACCCCACGTTGAAGTTCGAACGAACACCGCGGCAAGGTGCCGCGATATCGGTCTTCGTGGCCGCAGTGGTCGCACTGTCGACACATGCGAGTGCGCAGCGTACTCAAAAGTCGACGGGTGCGTTTGCTGTGCCACAGACAAAGTTTCCGGGGTTGGGCGATGCTCGCTTCCTCCCATCGGACGTTACTAAACGTCGATTGGAAGTGCCATCAGACCAAGCTGGCAAGACACGCCGCCAAATCGGTGGTCCAAATGGTGCCAATGTTGCCGAGCAGGTCGTAGATGCATATCCAACGCCAGCCATCGATCAACGCACGCCATTTGTGACAGAAGATGAGCAATTCATCTACTTTGCTGGCGCCAGTGCAACATCCGGTGTCCATCAGCTGTTCCGCCTTACTGCTGGTTCAGTCAACAATCCATCTCAGCCAGGTACGACCGTTCCGGTCGCGCTGACTGCTGAAGCTGGTGTTGATCACCAGTTCCCGGTCGTTAACCCAGCAGGTAACCGGATTGTCTTTTCGAAGTCATCCGATGGACTGTCAGTTGACGATCCAAATAAAGTCTGGAACCTCTACGCTTCCAATATTCCAGCATCCGGGACATTGTCAACGGCACCTCCAGGAGCGACAAACCTTATATCGCTCTCCGCTGGTAGGACTTTCCGTGGTCGAACATTCACATCCGTTGGACGTGCATGCTGGATTGGTTCAAATGATGTTGTGTTCTCAGGCAAGCTGTCTGGTGATGCAAACTTCCACTTGTTCTCCATCAACACCACAACCCTGACAATCTTCCAGATTACCAATGGTAACGCGGATGAGCGGAACCCATCGGCAAGCCCAGATGGACGTTGGATTGCATTCGATTCTAATGCTGCCCCATCTGTTGCTGGTACCGGTTACACCGGTGGTACGAACCCAACGACTGAAACCGTCGATGGTAATCCTGCATCGGCAGCTAACACAAATGGTTCCGGTAAGCGGAACATCTTCATCAGTGGTATCTACGGAGCCAATCCTCGCCAGTTCACGAGCCGCTATGCCGGAGCCGCTGACACGAACAATGTTCAGCCATCTTGGTCCAGCCTTCGTGCGAACCCGTTTACAAATGCCGCGGGCACAAACTTGTACTTGGTATGGGCATCAAGTCGGCAACCGGATGTTGTTGGAAATCCAACAGCATACACCGATGGCGACACGCACGATGTCTACATGGCCCTCATATCAGCGAACAGTGGAAACACAATCCTGACTGAGCTAGCTCCAACAGTAGCACAGAGCGCAAAGCAGGTCACGACCGTTGACCCGACGTACGCATACGATGACACATATCCTGTATGGTCACCAGTCATCACGATGAACCGCGTTGCGTTCCAGTCTGACCGTACTGGTAACCTGAATGTAAATAACTTTGGTGAAGGATTCTCGGCGACGCCTGGTAAGAGGGACCTCTTCCTTGCGAGTGCACTCGATGTCTCCGCACCAACGCTCCTTCGCTATGACACCAACTCATCGACCGGTGAGATTGTGCATATCAACCAAGGGACGACCTACAATCCAAACGTTTCGATTCGAAATCGTGAACAAGGCCTCTTGCCTGGTCAAGATGTTTTCTTTACTGTTCGTGCAGATGATCGTGAAGCTGGACTTCGCTCGATCTATCTTCAGTTCAAGAACCCAAACTCCTACTTCCAAGCAGCAGTTCAGGGTGGAACATCACGTGAGCACAAAGAATACCGGACTGGGGCTGCAGCTAAGTACCTGTTCCAAGAAAACAGCTCACCTCTGATTTGGCAAAACGCTTCGACTGGCTCCACCGTTGGAACCGAATATGAAGCTGAAATCGTAACATTGGATGGTGCATCTTACGTTCGTCACCGTCTAAACGGTGGGCCAGCGTATGAAGCAGGCAATGATGACCAACTTGCGTTCTCCGGAACCAACTTCCCGCCACTAAACGGGCAGGGTGGACGGCCGAATGTATGGT
>Ga0255111_1000499_pt1 | contig 12330 bp, 7 predicted proteins | sample Law_Yuk_RepA_8h_FD_188472 | JGI IMG/M metagenome (GOLD analysis project Ga0255111, IMG submission 188472) | Freshwater microbial communities from St. Lawrence River, New York, United States - Law_Yuk_RepA_8h | ecosystem: Environmental > Aquatic > Freshwater > River | place: USA: New York... | reverse complement strand
CCAGACCATTACCGCCGAAGGAACCTCGACCTCGGCCGAAGCCACCCTTCCCTTGTCCGGCGGTCAGCCCGGCCAGGCCGGCCTCGGGCGTCATCGACTTCATCGGCGGCAGCGCCAACGTCGCGGTCGCGGACTTCGAGACGAGCCGCTTCGCGGGTACCACGACCTTGGGCTTCCGCTGCACCGGATGGACGGAGGCCGGCGCTCCGGATCTCCCACCGGCGACGGCATGCGAGACGAACTCCTTCGCCGGCGGCGGGCGGGTCGGCGTGCGCAGGACGACCCAGCAGGCCAGCACCACGAGTAGACCATGAAAGATCAGCGATGAAGCCAGGCTCCGCCAAGCGCGCGGGCGCGGGCGAGAGGCCACGAGAGGGTCGTCCAAAGACATGGCCCGCAGGTTAGCGGGCCATCATCGGACTCAAGGTCGAGTCCCGTCATCCATCCCCGAGTCTTCGCCCCTGCGAAGCCCTCAGGAGCGGACCTCAGTTACCCGGACGCTGCGGGCCGTCCGGGCGGAGCCAGTCAACCAGCGTAAATTTTCCTCCCGAGACTTCGGCGCACTTCTGCAGCACGCGCGTCGCCGGATGACGGGTGGAGAACAGGTAGAGGGCGGGACCTTTGCCGGAGCGTGCGAGCTCGAAGGAACCGATCCAGGAATCCTCCCAGACCTTCTCGGCAACGGTGCGCGTGTCGAGGATGTGCGCCTCAGGTAGGGTACGCTGGGCGGCGGTATCGAGGTACACGGCGCCGGCACCGGAGCGTGTCTGGAGCACTTGGTCGTTGAAATCAGAGAAGATCACCAACGCGTCATAACGTTTCTCACGGCGGAGAATATCTGCCCAGGCGCCGACGGAACCGGTCTCGAAATTACCGGCATAACGGGTGAGCAGTTCGCGACCGACCGGCGTCATCCGGCTCGCATCGACGGAGACGCGCGGACCTGTCGCCGGAGGACGATGCGCAAGGACCGAGGTCGCGCCGCCACGGACGACGGTGCCGTCGACCCAGACCTTGATGTGAGGGATACTGAAGACGTCGGCGTCGGGAAACTGCTTGCGGACCTCGGCCTCGACCGCGGAAAGGTAGGGCGCCATCGAGTTCGAGCAATCCAGGTAGACCGCGATTCGCGGAGCAGAAGTCGTGGTCGCCGCAGGAAGCTCGCCGACCTTGGCCGCGTGGGCGAAGGCGGACAGCAGGGCCAGGACGACGGTCGTGATCAGACGAGAGGGGCTCATTGGGGTCAAACAATCCTAGACGAAATCCCGATGAAGACAGCAACAAAACCTTCCTTAAGGCGAAGTCCTCAGTCGGGCCCAACGTCCGGAACCCCGCCAAACAAACGCCCCTCGTCGACCCGGAGGACGCGAGGGGCGGAGACCGACGAAAGCTTCCTTAGCGGGTCGGAGCGCCGCCGCGGTTGCTGCCCGCGCCGGAACCGGCGGGACGGAAACGCAGGACGCTGTTGGCGCCTGCCGCCGTGGCCGGAGCGGACATCTCGACAGTGAAGAAGCCAGGCGATTTCTTATCCGGAGTCACCGCGACGACCTTGGTGCCAGCCGGGAAGCGGTTGTCCTGAATGAGCATGCCCGAGCGCAGGTCGATGGAACCGGAGACGTCTTCGATCGTCTTCGAATCCTTGGCGAGGGTACCGACGGCCTGGATGAGCGGGATGAAGGCGTAGACCGCGTTGAGCGAGTCCTCGGTGAGCGGGGCGGAGATCGTCAGCTGCTTATCGATGACGCGCTTCATGCGCTTCTTCTCCGGATCCTCGGGGTCGACGATGTTCTTGAAAGTCGGCATCGCCGTGAGGGTGGCGCCGTCGGGAATACCGCGGCCGCTGACGGGCATGCCGACGTAAAGGTCGTCGTAGTTGTGCAGGTCGTTGAGGGTGTTCGTGCCCTTCTTGCCGTTGCCGAACTTCACCATGATGGCGCCGCCTTCGGAGGCCGACACGCAACGCTGGAAGATCGTGCCCGGCTTGTTGCCGTAAGCGCGCGAAGTGCTGATCAGGTAGAGACGGGGTCCCTTGTTCTCGCGGGCGCCGGCGAAGGCCTTCTCCCATTCGTCCTCCCACTTACGTTCTTCGGGGAAACGCTTGTCGCCGCCGTTGTTGCAGGTGATGCGGCCGCTGGCGAGGGCCGTGAGCGGCTTGCTGAGCGTGAAGCTCACGTTCTCCTTGATTTCGGTCACCGTCGTGCCGGGCGGGATGCCGGAGCCGAGGGCGACCATGCCGACGATGAGGCCGGAGGTATCCTTGCACTGCACGACGGGCTGGCCGGAGCCGCCGCCGCTGGCGATGAGGGTGACGGAACGGGCGAAGCCTCCGCCCTGATTGGTGCGGTCGGAGAAGACGACGGGCGGGTCGGCGCGCATGCCCTTGTCCGGCTTGTAGGCGGCGACGTTGCCGATCGCCTTGGTGCGGATCTGGCGGACGCCGTCCTGGAAGTCAGAGAAGATGATCAGCGCGTCGTAGGTTCGGTCGTCCTTGAGGACATCGACCCAGCCGCCGACGGAGCCGACCTTGAAGTTCTGGGCGTACTTCTTGTAGATGGCGCGGCCTTGGGTCGTGAGCTTGTTCACGTTGGTCTCCGTCGGCACGAGCTCGCCCTTGGCGTTCTTCTTGGAACCGCCGCCGGTGGCGCGGTTGAGGTAAGGCGTCCCCTTGAACTTGTCGCCGCCGACGATCTCATTGTCATGCACGTCGATGAACACGCCATTGCTCAGATAGACGTCGGCGTCCGGGAACTTGTCGCGGATCTCGGCCTCGACGCGCTCAAGGTAAGGAAGCATGGAGGCTGAGGCGTCGAAATAGACCGCCAGGCGCTGGGAGAAGATGTTCGCGCCCATGACCGGCTTCGCGACGAAGTTCTTGCCGCCGCCGGAGCCCATGCCGCGGCCGGTGCCGATGCCGCCGCCGGAGCCGCCGCCGAAGCCCTTGGAGGAACCGCCGGCCATCGCGCCGGAGATCATCGAAGAAGCCGACGCCGAGTTCGGCATGTCGGGGAGGGCGATGGAAGCGGAAGCGCTCTTGGAAGTGATGCGGGTGGTCGTCTTGGCCAGCGACTTGACGTTCTTCGGCTTGATCTTGTGCTGGGTGTTCTTGACGCGCTCGCCGCCGGAACCGCCGCCCGCGCCGGTGGCGAACTGGTTGGGGTCCTTCTTGGCGTTATCCGTGACGGTCGAGACCACGAAGGCGGCCGCGATGAAGATGAGCAAGGCGTGGAAGGCGATCGACACCGAGAGACCGCTGGCGCCGATGCGCTGCCAGAAAGACTTCTTGGCGCGCTTGGTGCCCAGGATCTCGTCGGTCTCGATCTCTTTGACGGGGACCGGGGGGACATCGCCGGGGGGCGGCGTAGGGGTTTCTTCGCTCATCGTTAAAGGGGGTAGATAATCATCTCCCCTGCCCCGCCTGCTTCAACCCTTTTTGGGCGGCCAGCGGGCTGATAACTCGCCCAAGAAATGGCTTGCGGACAGGCCTGCGTGCCATTCTGCTTCGCCTTCCACTGATTGCAGGGTGGAGCAGCCCGGTTAGCTCGTCAGGCTCATAACCTGAAGGTCGTAGGTTCAAATCCTACCCCTGCACCCAATTTCAAAGCCCTAAGGGGCAGTCACTTACGGAAGTGACCAAAATGATGCGGATTTCACTTGAACCGATCGGAATTAAATGCACGGTATCAGGTATTAAATTTGTCCTACGGGACAATGGGGTAAGTAAGATAAAGCAGTAAAAAACAGGCGGCTTGCATAGGGGTATGCAAGCCGCCTCCTTTTTAGGGGGTCACTCCCCTGCCCTGGACACGAAAAAGCCCGGCTCCTTGCGGACCGGGCTTCGTCGTACGTGGGCGGATCGCTCAGCCGCCGCCGGTCATCTTCGTGATGAGCGCGATGAGCGGGAGGAACATCGCGAGCACGATCGTGCCGACCACGACGGCAAGGAAGACGATGAGGATCGGTTCGATGATGGAAGTCAGCGCGGTCACGGCGTTGTCGACTTCTTCGTCGTAGATGTCGGCGACGCGGTTGAGCATCTCGGGCAGCTGGCCGGTCTCTTCGCCGACCTGGATCATCGAAGTGACCATCTGCGGGAAGACACCGGACTGCTCGAGCGGCACCGACAGCGGTTCGCCGTCGCGGACGCGGTCATGGACGCGCTCGAGCGACTTGGCGATGACGACGTTGTCGAGCGTGTCGCGCGTGATCGTGATGGACTGCAGGATCGGGACGCCGGAAGCCATCAGCGTGCCGAAGGTGCGGGCGAAGCGGGAGACGGAGACGATCTGCACGAACGTGCCGACCTTCGGCAGACGGAAGATCATCTTGTCGAAGAGTTCCTTGCCCTTTTCGGAGGCGAGCCAGCTCTTGAGACCGAAGTAGAGGCCGAAGACGGCGATCGGGGTGGCCCACCAGAACTCGGTGAGGAACCGCGAGATGCCCACGACGAACTGCGTCAGCGGGGGCATGGTCGTCTTCTGGCTGCTCAGCAGGTTCTGGAACGACGGCACGACCTTCACCATCAGGATGTAGACGATGATCACGGCGACGGACATCACGACGCCCGGGTAGACCATCGCGGACTTGACCTTCTTCTGGATGCGTTCGGCCTTTTCGCGGAACTTCGCGAGACGATCGAGGACCTTGTCCAGCACGCCGCCCGCCTCGCCGGCGCGCACCATGTTGACGAAGAGCTTGTCGAAGACCTTCGGGTGAGCCTGGAGGGCTTCCGAGAGATTGTTACCTTGGGAGACGCTCTCGGCGATGCTGGCGAGGACGGCCTTGAAGGCGGGGTTGCGTTCCTGCTTGGTGATCAGCTCGAGCGCGCGGAGGAGCGGCAGGCCGGCGATGATGAGGGTCGCCAGCTGACGGGTCATCACGGTCACGTCGTTCTGCGTCACCTTCGCACCGAAGGAGAAGCCGGCCTTGGCCGGGGCGGCGGCCGCCGCGGGCTTGGCGCCGGCCGAGTCGGCCACGAGCGTGGTGACCATGAGGCCTTTCGCCATGAGCTTCTGGCGGGCCTGCGCGTCGTCGGCGGCGTCGATCCGTCCGGTGGCCTGGGCCCCGTTGCGGTCGATGGCGGTGTACTTGTAGTCGGGCATGGGAGGTTCGGTTGGGTGTTGAAGTTCAGGTATACTTAAGGACTTCCTCGATCGAGGTGTGACCGTCGAAGATGCAACGGAGGCCGTCCTCGCGGAGCGGGCGCATGCCGGACTCGACGGCCTTCTGCTTGAGCACGAGCGTCGGGGCCTTCTGGGTGATCAGGGCACGGAGCTGGTCGTTGATCGTCATCAGCTCGAAGAGGCCCTGGCGACCCTTGTAGCCGGAGCGGTTGCAGTCCGGGCAGCCTTTGCCGTAGTAGAACTTCTTGTTCGCGATCTCGAGGGCGTCGACGTCGAGCATGTTGACGACGTCCTTGTCCGGCTCGTAGGGCGTGCGGCAGGTCTTGCAGATACGGCGCAGGAGTCGCTGGGCGAGCACGCCTTCGAGCGAGGCGGAGATGAGGAACGGCTCCAGGCCCATGTCGATGAGTCGGGTGACGGCGCCCGGGGCGTCGTTGGTGTGGAGCGTGGAAAGCACGACGTGGCCGGTCAGCGAGGCCTGGACGGCGATCTGGGCGGTCTCGATATCGCGGATTTCGCCGACCATGATGGTGTCCGGATCCTGTCGGAGGAAGGAACGCAGCGCCGCGGCGAACGTCAGGCCGACCTGGTGGTTGATCGGGACCTGCATGATGCCTTCGACCTCGTATTCGACGGGGTCTTCGGCGGTGAGGATCTTGACGTCCTCGGTGTTCACTTCTTTCAGGGCCGAGTAAAGCGTGGTCGTCTTGCCGGAGCCGGTCGGACCGGTGACGATGAAGATGCCGTTCGGTCGGCCGACCATGCCGCGGATGCCTTCCTTGATGTCGTCCTGCATCGAGAGCGCCTCGAGGCTCAGGTTGACGACGGACTTGTCGAGGATTCGGAGCACGACGGACTCGCCGAACTGCGTCGGGAGCGTGGACACGCGGAGGTCGATCTGGCGGCCGCTGATGGTCGTCTTGATGCGACCGTCCTGCGGGACGCGGCGCTCGGCGATGTTCAGGGACGAGAGCACCTTGACGCGGGCGATGACGGCCGAGGCGAGGTTCTTCGGCGGCGGGGCCATCTCGTAGAGCGAGCCGTCGATGCGCAGACGGATGCGGAACTCGTGCTCGAAGGGCTCGAAGTGGATATCCGAAGCCTTGGCCTTGACGCCTTCCTGCAGGACGAGGTCGACGAAGCGGATGATCGGAGCCTGGCTGGCCTGCTTGGTGACGTCCTCGTCGGTGACGGCGGCGGCGTCGACTTCGCCGAACTCGCCGAGGAGATCTTCCATCGAGGAGGACGTGGCTTCGCCGTAGACGCGCACCACGCCGGCCTCGACCTGGGCGGGGTCGGCGACGCCGAGCTCGATCTCGCGCTGCAGGATGAAGCTCAGCTCGTTGATGACGGACGAATTGAACGGATCCTTGGCGAGCAAGGTCAGCTTACCGGCTTCGTCGGCGACGGGGAGGACGACATACTTATGGGCCTGGGCGGGCTTGAGCAGCTTGACGAGCGCCTCGCCCGGGTCGACGGGGACGACGGCGTAATACGGGGAACCGAGGTGGTCGGCGATGGCCTGCAGGATGGCGCCGCGTTCGGCGAAGCCGGCGTCCACGAGGCTGTCGGCGAAGGACTTGCCGGTGGTGGCGGTCGATTCCCAGACCTCTTCGGCCTGGGCAGGCGTCACGAGGCCGGCCTCGAGGGCGATATCACGGATCACGTCACTATGGTCGTCGAACATGGGAAAAAGGGGGTTAGCGGGAGGAGGAACCGCCGCGCATGCGCTCGCGCATGGCTTCGGGATTGAGGCAGTAGTTGAAGACTTCTTCTTCGGTCACGAGGCCTTGGGAGAAGAGGGAGAGCAGGTCGCTGTCGAGGGTGCGCATGCCGCGCGCGCCGCCGGTCTCGATGTCGGTCAGCAGCTGGTAGGTCTTGCCCTCGCGGATCTTGGCGGCGACGCCGTCGGTGCGGAGCATGATCTCGAAGGCCGCCACGCGGCGGTCATCGGTGGTATGCAGCAGGCACTGGGAGATCACCGCGGTGAGGGAGGTCGAGAGCTGGGCGCGGATCTGGTCACGCGCCGAAGCCGGGAAGGCGTCGATGATGCGGTCGATGGTCCGCGTGGCCCCGGAGGTGTGCAGCGTACCGAGCACGAGGTGGCCCGTCTCGGCGGCGGTGACGGCGGCCTCGATGGTCTCGAGGTCGCGCATTTCCCCGATGAGGATGACGTCGGGGTCCTGGCGCAGCGCGGAGCGGACGCCTTCGGCGAAGGAAGGCAGATCCTCGCCGACCTCGCGCTGGGTGATGAGGCACTGCTTGTGCGCGTGCGTGTACTCGATCGGATCCTCGATGGTGATGATGTGGCCCTGCTGGTTCTCGTTGATCCAGTTGATCAAGGAGGCGAGCGTCGTGGACTTGCCCGAACCGGTCGGGCCGGTGACGAGGATCAGACCGCGGGCCCGCTTGAGCAGGTCCTTGACGACGAGCGGCAGGCGCAGCTGCTCGAGCGTGTACATCGCCGAAGGCAGCAGACGCAGGACCATGCCGTAACCGCCGTGGCTGCGGAAGGCGTTGGCGCGAAGGCGGGTGCGGTCGCGGAAGGCGAAGGCGAAATCGCAGCCGCCGTCGGCGTCGAGCTCCGCGCGGCGGGCCGGCGGCACGGCGGCGAGGACGAGGGCTTCGGTCTCGGCCGCGGTGAGGGCGGGTCCTTCGACCGCGACGAGCTCGCCGTTGACGCGCAGGCTGGGGGAACGGCCGACGCGGATGTGCAGGTCCGAGGCCCCGTTCTCGAGCATGGCCTCCAACAGCTGGTTCATCGCGTAGGCCATCGGATCAGATCACGTCGTCGGCGACGGTGGCGCCGAGGACTTCTTCGATGGTGGTCATGCCGGAGGCGACCTTGCGCTGGCCGTCCTCGCGCATGGTGCGCATGCCGGCCTCGCGGGCCTTGCGGCGGAGTTCGACGAGGTTGGAGCCGCCGTAGATCATCTCCTGGATCTCCTCGGTGATGACGAAGAGTTCGAAGACGCCGCGACGCCCCTTGTAGCCGCGCTCGCCGCACTTGGGGCAGCCGGGGCCCTTCATGGGCGTGGCGTTGGCGAGATCCTGCTCGGACATGCCGATCGAGTAGAGCTCCTTCGCGGTCGGCTTGTAAGGCGCGGCGCAGGCCTGGCAGTTGCGACGCACGAGGCGCTGGGCGAGGGCGCCGCGGAGGGCCGCCGACACGAGGAACGGCTTGACGCCGATATCCACGAGACGGGTGACGGCGGAGACGGAGTCGTTGGTGTGGAGCGTGGAGAACACCATGTGACCGGTGAGGGCCGCGTTGATCGCGATCTCAGCGGTCTCCAGATCTCGGATTTCACCGATCATCACGATGTTCGGCGCCTGACGGAGCATGGCGCGAAGGGCGGCGGCGAAGGTCATGCCGACGTCGCGCTTCACCTGCACCTGGTTGATGCCGGCCATCTGGTATTCGACGGGATCTTCGACGGTGATGATCTTACGGTCGGGCTTGTTGATGTAGTTCAGCGCCGAATAGAGGGTGGTCGACTTGCCGGAACCGGTCGGACCGGTCACGAGGAAGACGCCGTCGGAACCGGAGATGAGGCCCTGGAACTTGGCCTGGTCGTCGGCGAAGAAGCCCAGCTCAGGCAGGCCCAGCTTGAGGCCTTCCTTGTCGAGGATTCGCATGACGATCGATTCGCCGTAGACGGTGGGCAGGACCGAGACGCGCAAGTCGATGTCGCGGCCGCCGGTGCGGGCCTGGATGCGTCCGTCCTGCGGGATGCGCTTCTCGGCGAGGGAGACCTCGGCCATGAGCTTGAGGCGGGAGATGATCGAAGGCTGCAGGCGCTTGGGCGGACCCTTCATCTCCTGCAACACGCCGTCGATGCGGAAGCGCACGCGGAAACGCTTCTCCAGCGGCTCGAGGTGGATGTCCGAAGCCTTGCGGCGGATCGCGTCGACGATGAGCGAGTTGACGTAACGGATGATGGGGGCGTCGTCTTCCTTGACGTCGCCGCCCTGCGGAAGTTCGACGGCCAGGCCGTCGTCGCCCTTGCCGAGGATGTCGTTATACGAGGCGCCGCCGCCGATGGGACCACCGCCGTAGCAACGCGAGATGGCCTCTTTGAGGGCGTCCGGGGGCGCGAGACGAGGATTGAGCGCGAGCTTGAGGATGCGGGAGACCGAATCGAGCGTCTCGGTGTCGAGCGGATCGGAGATGGCGACGAGCAGCTCGGCGCCGTCCATCTGCAGCGGCAGGATGTTACGGGCTTCGGCCTGCTCGCGGCTGATGAGCTTGAGGACGTCGTCGGACGGGGAGACCTGGGCGACGTCGACGACCTCCATGTCGAACTCCTTGCTCAATTCCGCGGTGATCTGCGGCCAGGCGACCTTACCGGTCTCGACGAGCTTGGCGATGGCCAGGGTATCCGGGTTCTGTCCATCGGGTACCGGGGCGGTCGCCGCGCGGGCCTCGGTCACGTCGGCCGGAGACACCAGCCCCTTGTCCTGAATGAATTGGATGACGTAGTCGTCGGCGGTCGTCACAGTGGGGAATTCCGGAGCGGAAGAATGGGGATAGGGGGATTGCTCCTCAGAGAGGAGAACAACGGGGAAAACGACCCTAAATCGGGGGAACATCCCCGCAACCGCAAATTAACCAAAGATGGGCCGATTTACGCGGACCTCAGCTGCCCGACCCAACGCCTCACCTGCTCGTGCAAGAAGACAGGCTCCCCGTCGTTCCAAATCACGGCATCGGCACGCTTAACCTTTTCCACGAGAGAAAGTTGTGACGCGATACGTGCGGAAATCTCGTCATCGGAGAGCCCGCGGGCGCGTAAGCGGGCCCGGCGCACGTCATCCGAGCAGGCGACCACCACGACCGCGGCGAAACCCGCCGCGAGGTCCTTCTCAAAAAGCAGCGGGATTTCGACGACGTAATCATGCTTCGGATCGGCCGTGGCCTCGCGCCGCAACCGGGCGACCTCCGGATGGGTCACCGACTCGAGAAAGGCCCGTTCCGCAGGGTCGGCGAAGACCTTCGCGCCGATCCATTTACGGTCCGGAACCCCTTGCGCATCCAAGCAGGCGGCACCCCAGCGCTCCCGGAGGCGGCTGACGCAGACGTGGGATTCCAAGACCTGCCGGGCCAGCCGGTCCGCATCGACGACCTGGAAGCCCAGCTCGGCAAAACAGGCGGCCGCGGTCGACTTGCCGCAACCGATGCCTCCGGTGAGTCCGATGACCATGCCCTACCCTACCCCGCCGACCCCCTGAGGGCAAACCTCAAGCGGGGCTGGGGGAGGATTGCAGGCCAGGACCGGCGTCGGCGGCCGGAGACGGGGCCGCGGGTGTGACCTCCGGCTGAGCCGGGGTCGTCGCCGGAGCGGCCACGGCGGTCTGGATCGCGCCGGTCTTGAGGATTTCCATCACATGGACGCCGTCGAGGGTCTCGTGCAGCAGCAAGGCCTCGGCGATCTTGCGATGGGCTTCGGCGTTGTCGGCGATCAGCTTCTCGGCCCGGGCGTACTGCTCCTGGACGATGGCCGAGATGGCCTCGTCGATCCGGCGGGCGGTCGCGTCGCTGTGGTTCTGCGTCCGCGAGATCTCGCGGCCGAGGAAGACGGTGTCGGAATTCTCGCCGAAGGCGATCGGGCCGAGGTCGCTCATGCCCCAGTCGCAGACCATCTGGCGCGCGAAGCGGGTGGCCTGCTTGATGTCGCTGGAGGCGCCGTTGGAGATCTCGCCGGAGATGACCTTCTCGCCGACGCGGCCGGCCATGGCCATGCAGATGTAGTCGAGCAGGCGCTGGCGCGTGTAACCAAGGATCTCCTTGGTGGGCATCAGCATCGCCATGCCGAGGGCGCGGCCGCGCGGCAGGATGGTGACCTTATGGAGCGGCAACGCGCCGTCGTCGATGAGGGCCTGCACGACCGCGTGGCCGGCCTCGTGATAGGCGGTGTTACGCAGGTCGACGGCGTCCATGACGCGGCGACGTTCGCGGCCGTAGGAGATCTTGTCGCGCGCTTCTTCGATGTCGACCATCTCGACCTTCTCGCGATTGCGGCGGCCGGCGTGGAGGGCGCCTTCGTTGAGCAGGTTCGCGAGGTCCGCCCCGGACATGCCGGTGGTGATGCGCGCGACGCGCTGAAGGTCGACGGACGGAGCGAGCTGGAAACGCTTGGCGTGCACGGCGAGCACGGCCTCGCGGCCCCGCAGGTCGGGCAGGTCGACGAACACCTGACGGTCGAAACGACCCGGGCGCAGCAACGCGGCGTCGAGGACGTCCGAACGGTTGGTGGCGCCGATGACGATGACGCCGGCCTGGCCGTCGAAGCCGTCCATCTCGACGAGCAGGGAGTTCAAGGTCTGCTCGCGCTCGTCGTTGCCGCCGCCGACGCCGGCGCCGCGCTGGCGGCCGACCGCGTCGATCTCGTCGATGAAGATGATGCAGGGGGCGAGCTTGCGGGCCTGCTCGAAGGTGTCGCGGACGCGGGCCGCGCCGACGCCGACGAACATCTCGACGAAGTCGGAGCCGCTGATGCTGAGGAAAGGCACGCCCGCCTCACCGGCGACGGCGCGCGCGAGCAGGGTCTTGCCGGTGCCGGGAGGACCGACCATGAGGACGCCCTTCGGGATGCTGGCGCCGATCTTGGTGAAACGCTTGGGATCTTTGAGGAAGTCGACGATCTCCTTCACCTCTTCCTTGGCCTCGTCGCAGCCGGCGACGTCCTTGAAGGTGGTCGTCTCCTTGTCGTTGGCGTTGAGGCGGGCGCGGGACTTGGCGAACTGCATCGCGCCGCGGTTGGCGTTCTTGAGGAAGCGATACATCATGAACAGCACCACGCCGGAGACCAGCAGCGTGGGCAGCACGTTGTAGAGGAACATCGTCCAGCCGGTCTGGGCGGGGATCTCCTTGAAGGCGTCGCGGGCGACGGAGGCGCGGAGCAGCTCGAACTCCTTCTCGGTGAGACGTCCGTCCGCGGTGAAGCGGGACTTATCGCCGGCCTCGGCGCCGGCCACGGCCAGCTCGCCGGAGATCCGGACCCAGCTTTCGGAACCCGAAGTGGGGTTCGGCTGGAGGGTGAGGTTCTTGATCTTCTTCTCCTGCGCATAGGAGAGGACCTGTGAGACGTTGAGGACCTGGACGGCGTTGCCGGAGGCGGCGCCCGGAAGATTGAACAGGGCGATGATGGCCACCATGAGGAGCAGCCAGACGAAGACCGGTTTCGTGTTCAGGCGGGGGCCGTTTTTA
>Ga0255111_1000494_pt1 | contig 12445 bp, 9 predicted proteins | sample Law_Yuk_RepA_8h_FD_188472 | JGI IMG/M metagenome (GOLD analysis project Ga0255111, IMG submission 188472) | Freshwater microbial communities from St. Lawrence River, New York, United States - Law_Yuk_RepA_8h | ecosystem: Environmental > Aquatic > Freshwater > River | place: USA: New York... | reverse complement strand
AATCGGTGCCGAGCCGCTTACGGTGTATTGTGATTCGTTTCGAGTTCCTTGGTCTTGGTACTCAGGAGACGAGTCAGCATTAGCGACCTTCGAGTTTGAAAACGGAATCCGCTTCTCGTACCGTGGTTCATGGGCTGCGGAAGGGCATCAGACCGAATGGGAGGCCGGCTGGCGGGCAATTTGTCCTGGAGGTACGGTTATTTGGGATGGCATGGGCAATGTTATTGTCGACAAAGTGGTTGGCGTTAGTGGGTTTGTTCGAGAGACAGTAAAGTCGGCTTGGACCATAGACGAACTTCAATTAGTCGGTATCGCCGGCAGTCTGAATGACTTTCTTGATGCACTTGAACAGGGGACCGAGCCGATGGGGCTTTGTACCGACAACATCTGGTCGCTCGCGATGGTACTCTATGCGGTTGAATCATCCCGTTTGGGGCAGAAGGTTGAAATAGCGATATGAGTGCATTCCGTAATGCGATTGTGTTTGGAGCAAGCACTGGTATTGGGGCTGAGCTTGTGCGTAATCTCGCCAAGTCAGGCGTCAAAGTAGCCGCAATTGCTCGTCGTAAGACCTTGCTTGATCAGCTTGCTGCAGAGTTCCCAGATTCTGTGTTACCCGTTGTTCTGGATGTTACTGCGTCCTCTGATGCATCCCAAGTGCTGGCCGATATCTGCGAGCGATTAGGTGGCTGTGACCTTTACATCTACTGTGCGGGCATTATGCCGCGTGTAGGTAAGGATGAGTATCCGACGAGCTCAGATTTGGAATCCATCGATGTCAACTTTACATCCGCGGTCCGATGGTTGAATGCCGTTGCCCTACGATGTCAATCACTAAAGTCCGGAACGATTGTCGGAATTTCATCTGTGGCGGGTGACCGTGGACGACGTGGTGGACCGGTCTATGCTGCAACAAAAGCAGGCTTTGCGGTGTACCTAGAAGCACTGCGTAACCGTTTGGCTGTGCAGGGTGTTCGCGTTGTTACCATCAAACCTGGTCCTGTAAGTACGCCGATGACCGAGGGCTTGTCAAAGCTGCCGCTCATCATCACAGCCGACAAGGCTGCTTCGTTAATCCTTGATCATGCTCGGAAGGGAACTGCTGTTGCCTACGTACCTGGCATTTGGAAAGTCCTGATGGCCATTATTCGGTCTGTACCGCAAGCAATCTTCCAACGGTTGGATATCTAGATGGATGTTCATCGCTACGATCCATCCCGGCTAGAAACGATTGAAGCGTGGGGACGTAACAAAGCCGCTGCAGGTTATGTGTTTCGTCCATCTACCGTCGATGGTGTTCGGGAAGTCATCTCATTTGCTCAGCACAATAACTACAGAGTAGTACTCCGTGGAGCTGGCCGGTCCTACGGGGATGCGAGTTTAGGATCTGAGCAACTCATACTTGATGTGACACGTCTGAATCGGGTTCTTAACTGGAATCTTGATACAGGCGTTGTCGAATGTGAAGCTGGCGTTACGATTGAACAGCTTTGGAAATACTGTATCGGCGATGGCTGGTGGCCACCTGTGGTATCGGGGACGATGGCTCCCACGCTGGCTGGTGCCCTTGGAATGAACATCCATGGAAAGAACAATTTCAAAGTCGGAACCATCGGTGAGCATGTTACCGAGCTTGATGTCATCATTGCTGATGGCCAGTGTTTGACGTGTTCACCAACGATACAGTCCGACATTTTTCACGCTGTCATCGGTGGATTTGGTTCGCTTGGAGTTATCACGCGGGTTGTCCTTCAAATGAAACGTGTGTATTCGGGCAAACTTCTCGTTGACCCCATATACGCCAAAAACATCGACCATATGTTCACGATCTTTGAGCAACGCATCCCGGATGCCGATTATCTTGTCGGCTGGATTGATGCTTTTGCATCGGGAGATAGTCTCGGCCGCGGGCAAGTGCATCAGGCCAACTATGTCACAAGCACAAACCCCACGCAGTCGCTTCGCGTTCAGGCGCAGGATCTGCCCGATAACATCTTCGGTATCATCCCGAAATCCATCCTTTGGCGCTTCATGAAACCTTTTGTCAATGACACTGGCATGAAACTCATCAACTGGGCGAAAGCGACGGCATCTAGGCTAAAGGATGGAGTTGTTCATGAGGAATCCCATGCCGGATTCGCCTTTCTCCTCGATTACGTGCCTAACTGGAAGTTGGCATATGGTGATGAAGGCCTCATTCAGTATCAAGCCTTTGTTCCTGCAGGTAGTGCCAAGCAGTGCTTTAAGACAATTCTTGAGCGCTGCCAAAATGCCGGACTTGTTCCGTATCTTGCCGTGTTCAAGCAACATCGAATGGATCCATTTCTGATGACCCATGCGGTGGATGGCTTTTCACTAGCACTCGATTTTCGGTTGACTACAGCGAATCGTAAGCGTGTTTGGGCACTTGCGGCAGAGCTGGATGCACTGCTCTTATCAAGTGGCGGCAGATTTTACTTCGCTAAAGACGCTACGCTGAGTGCAGACCGAATCAGTGATTACTTGGGTGAAGCCCGCGTCCAACAGTTCCTTGCACTCAAGCGTGCCATAGACCCTGCGGGAATCTTCCGGACGGATTTGTTTGAGCGTATCTTTGGAGATGCTTGGAGCGGATCAGGCGGGGCGTAATCCAGCATCAGTGAGTGCATCCCGACATATCTGGCGTAGGCGCGGCGTAAGTGTCGCTGGTCGCTGTCCAGGGTTTGTTTTGAGGATGATACGAAGTGCGACCCGGGTTGCATCTGCGGAATGTATTCCGTCAACCCGCGCCATTTCAGGCAGACCCGTCGTCACAGACCACTCAAGCAATGCAGGTTCAAGTGCTGAGATTGCCTGATGGATGTCGGTATCCGGTGCAACGCCTATATCAATCGTCGCCGACAGGGGACCACGTGAATGGTTACAAACCTGAATGACATCCCCGTTACTCAGTGTGTGAAGGCGCCCGTCGTCATCGCGGATACGGGTAATGCGTAAGGCGAGGTCTTCGACGGTACCCGTGACTGTGCCGACCGATACGTAGTCACCAACCGCATACTGGTCCTCGACAAGGAGGAAGAAACCTGTGATGACATCTTTGATCAGCTTCTGTGCACCGAATCCGAATGCCAGTCCGGCAACGCTCGCGGTCCCGAGAATGCCGGCAATGTTGATACCTACCAGAGAAAGCAGTGCAACCAGCGCCACGAAGAACAAGATCATGTCCGATGCACTTGCCATCGTGCCCATCAGGGTTTGGATACGTGCCTGGTTTCTCGATTCCGTGGATGTGTGGCGCGCTAGTAACGTTGAGATCGTTTTCTCTATAAGCCTTCGCAGCATGACACGAGCAGCGAAATAAATCAGCAAGACAAAAACGGCTTCAACACACCGTTCAATCACTCTGATATTCGGATGCGTTGAAAGCCCGAGAGCTACCATAAGGTCATCAACCAAGGAGTTTGTAGGCAAGGCTGCGGGTTGTTGCTTAGGAGGCATCGGCAGAATTCCTGTTGGATTCAGGTTCACCAGGGTGAGTCGTTGAAACGCGAACTCGACGTACGCGTCGCCCAGTGACTTCGATTACTGTGAACGTATACCCGCCAAAGGGAACCGTGGTTCCTGGTTTGATGGTTGCCTGCGAAGCATTGGCAAGAATCCAACCGCCAACCGTTTCGATGTCTTCATCGTTCTCGGGCATTGTGATTTCAAAGTGCCTTGTTAGCTTCACCAATGTCATTCTGGCATCTACGATTGCAGCTTGGTTGTCACGTACGAGCTCAGGGAGGTCGGTTTCAAACTCATCCTGAATGTCGCCGACAATCTCCTCAACTATGTCCTCGATGGTGACAATTCCGGCGGTTCCGCCATATTCATCTACGACGACAGACATATGCGTTCGCATTCGCTGCATTGTCCGCAAGAGGGCCTCTGTCGACTTTGTTTCAGGAACTCTAAGTACACTGCGGAGCGCTGGGGTGATGTCTTCGCCTGTCAGCTTGACAAGTTCTTTGACATGGATGATGCCAATAACTTCATCAGGATTTCCGTTTCGAATAACCGGGAAGCGTGTGTGTCCAGATGCTGAAACAAGCCTGACGATTTCCGGGAGTGGAAGGGAAGAATCGACAAAGGTTACATCAGGGCGGGGAATCATCACATCCTTGGCTTGAGAATGTGAAAAGTCAAGAACGCGGGTTGCAAGATTCCATTCAGATTCCTGAATGGTGCCGCTATTGCGGCTGGCCGTGAGCATCAGGCGAAGCTCATCGGCGGAGAGCGAGTCACCGTGGCCATGGTCATCCGATGGCTTGATGCCAAATGGCCTGAGAACCCATCCTGCGATCACATTCATCAGGAGGATGAGCGGGCGGAATATCTTTGTAAAGATGGTGAGAGGAAGGATGAGTGCGAGCGTTACCTTTTCGGCTTGCTTGATGGCGAGCGTTTTCGGCGCCATCTCGCCAATAATCACCTCGAGCATCATCACCAATGTCAACGAGACACCACTTGTGAGCGTGTGCCGGATGCTTGCGGGGACGCGGCCGAACATCGGGTGCAGGAGACTTTCTACTGCAGTCTCTCCGATGTTACCGAGGACGAGGGTACAGACTGTGATGCCGAGCTGTGTTGCCGAGAGGTAGTCATTGATGTGCGCAAGGGCTCGAACGGCACGCGCGGCATTTTGATTTCCTGCCTGAGCAAGCTCGCTAAGCCTTGTTGATCTGACCTTGACGAGGGCGAACTCGGCTGCGACAAAGAATCCCGTTAGGAGAACGAGAAGCAATGTCAACGCAAGTTCTACGAATTTGTAAGAATGTGGTTCCATAAGTGCCGGTTTCATCCAGCAAAGCCATTCTATCAAAGTGAATCAGAGACGCATCTAAAGGTAGAATATTTGGAATATGCGCTCGAATATAACTGCGATTTCATTATCTTTGTTGGCAACTGCATCGGTGGCGTATGTCGCTGTGAGTGCACCACCTGTAAAGAAAATCGAAACATCCGTTTCATCGGCAACCTATAAACGTGTCAGGGTGTTTGTCGACAAATACTGCATCGGATGTCACGGAGCGAGTGGGGCTGCAGCTGGCATCGACCTTACAAAGCCGACATCCCTTGCTGCGATGCTCAATGACCGGGCAACATGGGACAAAGTTATCGGGACCATCGAGTCGCAGGCGATGCCTCCGAAGGGCGTTCCACACCCGGATATCGCATCGCGGACAGCGGTCGTTAATGCTCTTCAATCTGCGTTCTCTCAGGCTGACTGCAAGATAAATGATCCGGGCCGTGTAACCATGCGCCGTCTGAACAAAGTCGAATACAACAACACGGTTCGGGATCTTCTACGGGTGACATCCTCACCAGCGGACAAGTTCCCAAGTGATGATGTTGGTTATGGCTTTGACAATATCGGGGATGTGTTATCGATCTCGCCACTCCTCATGGAAAAGTATGTCGCAGCAGCGCGACAGCTGTCCCGCGAAGCGATTTTGGCTCCCGAGGATCGCGTAATCCCTTCTAAGCGCGTGCTGGGTAAGGACCTCAAGGCCATCGCTGGAGGTGGGATAAGTCCTTATGTTGGCGATGCTCTGATGTTTGGTACGGTAGCCGATGCGGGCGTCACTGTCGATGCTCCGGTTGCTGGTACGTATACGCTGAAAATCGAAGCAAGTGGACAGCAGCTGGGTGCCGAAGCCTGTCAGATGCGTATCCTTGTTAATGGCAAGGTGGTTGGTCAGGTTGAAGTCGCGAATCGTCCCAATCGGCCAAAGGTTTACACGCAGACCATTCAGATTGATGCACCAGGCAAGGTTACAGTTGGTGTTGGCTTCATGAACGATGCCTTTGAAGGACCTGGTAAGGACCGAAATCTTATCGTTCATGCGGTTGAGCTTGAGTTCCCTGAAAATGCTGCAGCGGCCATCCCGCTGCCGGTAAGTCATCGCTTTCTTTTACGGAAGCAGCCGGACAGTGCAACGGATGCTGCTTGGGACGCAGCGATGGCGTACAACGTCCGTGTTCTGATGCGCCGTGCTTATCGACGTCCGGTTACGGCAGCCGAAGTCGCCCGGGTCGTAACGTTGTCAAAAACCGTCCGCTCTCGCAAGCTTTCGTTTGAACGTGGACTACAGCTTGCACTTCAGGCGGTTCTTGTTTCTCCAAATTTTTTGTACAAGGTTGAAGTTGACCCCGATCCTAACAACCCAAAAGCAACGAGGACATTAAGCCCTTACGAGCTTGCTACACGATTGTCGTTCTTTATCTGGTCATCAATGCCCGATGATACGCTTTTGGCTGCCGCTGAGAGCGGCAATCTGGCAACGGATGCGCAGATCAATGCGCAAGTAACCCGTATGGTCAAAGACGCCAAGTCGTTGTCACTTGCGCAGAACTTTGCAGGACAGTGGCTGAATCTCCGTAAAGCTGCGGTTGTGCAACCCGATGTTGCCCGTTTCCCAAACTTTAATGAGGGTCTGCGTAAGGCGATGCAACAGGAGACAGAGCTCTATTTCGACCGTATCGTACGGGATGACCGTCCCGTGATGGAACTGGTCAAATCTGATTACACATTTCTGAATGAGCCTTTGGCCAAGCATTATGGAATCCCTGATGTAACAGGGGATGCGATGCGTATGGTCAAGCTTTCTGCCGGACCGCGTGGTGGTGTGTTGGGACACGCGAGTGTGCTGATGCTGACATCCAACCCAGGGCGCACAAGCCCGGTCAAGCGTGGCAAGTGGGTTCTTGAGAACATACTCGGAACACCGCCACCGCTTCCTCCACCAAATGTTCCACCGCTTCCCGAAGAACAAGCCGGCGGCGTTGCTCGTCCAACGAGTGTACGCGCGCGCCTCGAAGAACATCGTAAGAATCCAGCTTGTGCAAACTGCCATGAGCGTCTGGATGGTATGGGATTTGCGCTGGAGAACTTCGATGCGATTGGTGGGTGGCGGGATTCTGATGGAGGGGTTGCACTCGATGTAACCGGCGAGCTTCCAGATGGTTCGAAGTTCAAAGGTGTGAGCGGATTACAGTCCCTGTTGATCTCCCGTAAGCAAGCGGTGGTTCGGGGGATGATTGAGCGTTTGTTGACCTATGGTATTGGACGTGGCATTGAACGCTACGACCAATGCGATATGGACAAAATGACTGCCAGGGCACTTGGCAAAGGTGGGCGCTTCAGCCATCTCGTAAATGAGGTGATTCGAAGCAAAGCGTTTAGGACAAGGCGTGGAGATGCATCCGCTGGTGTTGCATCCATTGCACCCGGTATGATGCCAAATGAGAGGGATTATCATGTCACAGTCGATTAATCGCCGGATGGTTTTGCGCGGGTTTGGGACAGCGCTGTCGCTTCCGTTGCTCGAGGCGATGATTCCGTTAACGGCATTGGCGCAGAGTGGTAACAAAACTAAGCATCCGGTTCGAATGGCTTTCGTCTTCGTCCCGAATGGTATCAATATGGACCACTGGACCCCGAAGTCTGAGGGGATTCTTTCTGATGCACTCCCATCTGTCCTCTCGCCTCTTGCTGATTTACGTGCAAATGTGAATCTCTTGACCGGGCTTACCCAGCGAAATGCGTTTCCTCTCGGCGATGGCGCTGGTGATCACGCGCGTTCGGCTGCGGCATGGTTGACAGGTTGCCATCCGCGGAAGACAAGCGGTGCCAACATTCAGGTCGGTATTTCGTTCGACCAAATAATGGCGAATCGCGTTGGAGATAAAACACGTTTCGCGAGTATTGAGATTGGGTGTGAGCGAGGTGGGCTCGCTGGCGACTGCGACTCCGGTTACAGCTGTGCCTACTCAAACTCGATTTCATGGCGGTCACCAAACACGCCTGTTGCCAAGGAAGTTGATCCTCGACTGGTTTTCGAGCGCCTCTTCCAAAATGGTGATCCGAATGAGACCCCGGTGGCACGTGAAGCACGCATCGCCGAAAATAAGTCGATCCTCGACTTTGTCCTTGCAGATGCTAAGTCACTGCACAACAAACTCGGCGTAACAGACCGAATGAAGCTTGATGAATACATGACCGGTGTCCGTGAGATTGAGCGGCGCTTGACAGTGGCAGAACAAAATAGCCAGCAGGCAGGTCTCGTCAACAAAATCTCTGGAATGCCAAGTGGTATTCCAAGCGACTATGCGGAACACGTTCGCCTCCTCGGGGACATGATGGTTCTGGCGTTCCAGACTGATATCACCCGTGTCGGCACGTTTATGTTCGCCAACGAGGGCAGTAACCGGTCATACAAGATGATTGGTGTCAACGATGGCCACCATGAGCTCTCACACCATCAGCGGAATGCGGATAAGCTCGAGGGCATTCGCAAGATTAATCAGTTCCATGTGGATAATCTTGCTTACATGTTGCGTAAGATGCGGGATGTTCGTGAAGGTGATCGGACATTGTTGGATAACACGATGGTTGTGTACGGCGGTGGAATCGGCGATGGCGATCGCCATAATCATGATGACCTGCCTATTCTGGTTGCTGGTGGTGCCGCAACTGGTATCAAGTCCGGTCGGCATATTCGCTACAAGAACAACACTCCGATGACGAATCTCTTCATGACGATGGCTGATAAGGCTGGCGTGCCAGTTGAGAGCATTGGTGACAGCTCCGGGCGACTAGAACAGCTGTTCTAACCTTGATTTGTTAGTCTGGTGATGTCTTGAAACCGTAGCGTGGAAATGCTACGGTTTTTCTCTTTGCTGATGTTGGAGTACGACCAACTTTTTTGCTCTGCGACTGGAGATTATCGCTCTCTTGTTATGCTCACTGATAAGGCCGGCGTACAAATAGAGAGCATTGGTAACAGCTCTGGGCGCTTGGAACAGCTGTTCTAAACTCGCTGAGGGACTTAGTAAATTTGGTTTCAGAACGCAGTGGATGTTCAGCCGCGGTCCTTTCATTGCATCCAATGCGTGTTGTCAATAAGTGCCATACCTGAAATCATAGCAACCTTAAAATGAAACAAACCGCAGCGCTTTTGGCACTGCGGTCGTTGTTTTGTAAGCTTCCTGACCAGTGACTAGCTGGTGGTTGCTGTAAGCAGTCCACGGCGGGTTGCTTCACGGAATGCCTGTAACCGATTAGTTACGGACAGCTTTGTGTAGATGTTAGCGAGGTGGAAATCCACCGTGCGCTTGCTGACAAACAGCTCATCTGCAACTTCCTTGCTTGACTTGCCTTCGATAACCCTCTGCAGTACCTCAACCTCGCGCTTGGTCAACTTGACCTGCTGACAATCGGCGTGCTCCAGATGATCCATATAAATCGTACTCATGTGCTTCGAACCTCCCGGATACTGACATTGCAAAGTCAATGCCAAACCCATTCCCGCTAATAAATAATCTATTGGGAGCCTCGTTGCTCCACGAGGCACACATGTATCTTCGTACAATTACCGGGAAGACTTTACCCCTCATTTTTACTAGGTTTACTAGAGCATCCATTGGGGCACAAAACATAGAGTTTCGACATGCGGGTTATACTGAAACCCGTGACAACTCAGGCTTACGAGTGAGCCTCTGAAGTTGTTTGGCACCAACCTAAATCTTAGATTTTTGGGAGAAACGTACATGGCTGCGGGGCACGCACAGATCAAGTTCGGAACCGATGGATGGCGTGGAATCATCGCTGATGACTTCACCGTCGCTAATGTCCAGCTTGCAACGCAGGCAGTATGTAACTGGATAAAGCGAAATGGTAACGCACCGGCTGGAATGGTAATCGGCTACGATTGCCGGGCACAATCGGATGTGTTTGCCAAGGCGGTTGCACAAGTTGCCATCGGAAACGGCATCGGTGTTCAGCTCTCCAACCGGCCATGCTCATCGCCGACCGTCTCGTTTGCCGTCGAGCGCAGCAAGGCCGCCGTCGGCATCATGATCACCGCAAGCCATAATCCTCCATCGTTCAATGGCCTAAAAATCAAAGCGACCTACGGAGGCAGCGCAACCCCGGACATCATCAAACAGATTGAAGCGGAGCTGGCTCTGATCACCTCCGATGACATTAATGTCGATAAACAATCCATCGAAACAGTTGATCTCATTGCCGATTACCTCGCGCAATGCGCCAGCCTTGTCGATTTGGAGCTGATTCGGGCATCCGCGTTTCGGCCAGTTATCGATCCAATGCATGGCTCTGGTTCAGGGATGCTTACTAAAATTCTCGTGGATGCAGGTATCGATAGCATCGAAATACGTTCAGAACGTAACCCATACTTTGGCGGCGTGAACCCCGAGCCCATCGCGAGCAATATGCAGGCGCTGTTCGATGCGGTTACGGAATCTGGCCGGGATGTTGGAATCTGTCTTGATGGTGATGCAGACCGCTTTGGCGCATGTGATTCACATGGCCGCTTTGTGGACTGTCACCGCCTCTTTGCGGTCCTCCTCAAGCACCTTACGAACTACCGTGGTTTGACCGGCGATGTCGTCCGGACGGTGTCCACAACCCGAGCGCTCGACAAGCTCTGCGCTAATCGGGGCATCCGCCTGATCGAAACACCCATTGGCTTCAAGTACATTTGTGATTTGATGCTCCAAGGGGATGTGATGATTGGTGGCGAGGAATCCGGTGGCATCGGTGTCAAGGGCCACCTTCCTGAGCGGGATGGCGTTGTGATGGGCCTGTTGATACTTGAGGCGATGGCCGCGGCTGGCAAGCGATTGGAAGACCTGATCGACGATGTCTTTGCGGAAGTCGGACCGCATGAATACACACGTAATGACATGCATCCACCTGTAGCTGCGATGCCCGCTATCAATGCAGCGCTGCTTTCGTTTGGGGAAACATCGTTCGCTGGGCTCGCTATTCACGAAATCGTCCGCAAAGATGGCACACGCCTCGACTTTGCAGATGGTTCATGGCTGCTGCTGAGACCATCCGGGACCGAACCCGTCGTCCGCGTTTATGCCGAGGCACCTACGATGGACCAGGCTAAACACTTGGTGGCGCAGGGTGTAGCGTACGTTAACGCGGTTGGAGCGACCGTTTAGTTATTCAGAGCGCCAGCTGTACTGCGGTTCCCACCCGATAACATTTCGTGCTGCGGAGCAGTCAATCAGTCCGCGGAAGACATTGTCGTTGGTAAGCCATTCCGTGAGGCGGTCGGTCATCACCGCCTCAGGATAGTCTCGTTCTAACAGGGCAGACGTTGGCAGCTTCGATGTCGTATCGCCTGCAGCGAGCAACATTTGGTGACATCCAGAAAACGGTACTGTCGCCGCAAGGATGGCCGCGGAAACCACATCGCGGATGTCAACATAAGACCAAAGGTCACTTATAGACCAGATGTTTGGCGCTGTGTCGACATTGGCTTTCCAGACTGAATAGGCTTTCTCGGATGCAACATACACGGGGCGTAGCAAGGCGATGTCCATGTTGTGCATTCGGGAATAGTGCTGCGCCGTTGTTTCCACCAAATGCTTTGCCAGCTGATAGGCATTATGCGTGTGCACCGGATAAGCATCATCACCGGGGAGATACGCGAGGGGACGCCGACCGCTAAACGAGCCGAATGCATTCACCGAAGAAAAGACAACGACACGGGAGATTCCATGGTTCGCGCACCCTTGAAGGATGTTCCAGGTGCCTTGTGCATTGGATGCAAGGACATCGGTTTCCCGGCCATCGATAGGGGATGGAATCGCTCCGCAGTGAATGACATGTGTACAGCCAGTAAGCGCTGCCTGAACACTCTGGGAATGCGTCAAGTCCATTTGGATGTCGACATCCCCGTGAATGTCGGTTGTTATGACTGCTGTCCCTGATTCACGCAGGCGAGTCGCCACGTGGCTGCCGATATGCCCTGCACCTCCTGTGACCAGGACCTTTGCACTCGGTGAAAATGGACTACTGGGCATCCGCCTGGCGCCTCGCTTCAGCAACTGTAATGCCTGCGGCAACTGTGACATTTAGGGAGTCCGCTTCGCTTGACAGGGACATCGGGATACGTACCAACATGGATGCCACATCACGGACTGCCTGTGAGATACCGCTTTGCTCGTTACCCATCACAATCGCAAGTGGGCGCTGGCTGAGGTCTGCGACATGGAGGGATACGTCTGTGCTTCCGGTCGTCGCGCAGATGGCCATGCCACGTTCACGGAGCTTACCGAGCGTGTCGGCAAGGTTTGCCGTAATCGCGACCGGCGTACGGAGAATCGAGCCCGTTGTTGAACGAACACTTTGCCGGGACCATGGATCTACAGATGCGCTATCGAGGAGTAGGGCTTCGCAACCAAGTGCATCCGCGATGCGAATCATTACGCCAACATTCCGTGGATCCTGAATCGCCTCACCGCAAAGAATGATTCCTTTAGAGTCAGCAAGGCCTTTGACGCTTGTTCGGAGCTGATCCACAATCGCGACGGCCTGACACGGTGTCGCGTATGAATTTCCCGTGAGGTCAGTGATCATCGCGGGAGGCACAATGTATGTCAC
>Ga0255111_1000486_pt1 | contig 12571 bp, 9 predicted proteins | sample Law_Yuk_RepA_8h_FD_188472 | JGI IMG/M metagenome (GOLD analysis project Ga0255111, IMG submission 188472) | Freshwater microbial communities from St. Lawrence River, New York, United States - Law_Yuk_RepA_8h | ecosystem: Environmental > Aquatic > Freshwater > River | place: USA: New York... | reverse complement strand
GCGTGAACGGCCTACTCAAACCCTGCCTCGAGGCCGGCATCTCGGTCGTGTCGGTGGAATACCGTTACATCAAGGACGCCACGGCCGACGGCGTGGTCCCGCCCGTGAAGGGCCCGATGCTCGATTGCGCCCGCGCCCTCCAACTCGTCCGGAGCAAGGCCAAGGAGTGGAACCTCGATAAGACCCGCATCGTCGCCAGCGGCGGGTCCGCCGGCGCGTGCACGAGCCTCTGGCTCGCCTTCCACGACGATCTGGCTGATCCCAAGTCCGCCGACCCGATTGCCCGCGAATCGACCCGCCTCCTTGGCGCCGCGGTGTCTTCGCCCCAGACCTCGCTCGACCCGAAGCAGATGCGCGAATGGACGCCCAACAGCAACTATGGCGGGCATGCGTTCGGCATCACCGGCGACGCGGCCAAGAAGATTTCCACCTTCCAAGCCTTCTTCGACGCCCGCGAGCGGATCCTGCCCTGGATCAAGGAATATTCTCCTTATGAACTCGTGACCAAGGACGATCCGGCCGTGGGCCTCTACTTCCCAACCGTTCCGAACGTCGGCAAGGAAGAAAAGGACGCCACCCACTCCGCCAACTTCGGCGTAAAACTGAAGGAACACTGCGACGCCATCGGCGTACCGTGCGAACTCGTCTACCCCGGCGCCCCCGACGTGAAGCACCCGAAGGAATTCGACTTCATCAAGGCAAAGCTGCTGTCGGCATCCAAGTAAGCCATGGGCCGTCTCCTCCCCTTGCTCCTCGGAGCCGTCGCGCTCGTTGCGGCGGAACCGACGTTGACGCTTAAAAGCCCGACGGCGCGGGCAGTCCTGCAGCGGGAGACCGCCAACGCAGGCCGCGTGCAGGTGGTGGGTGAAGTCCAGTCGGACACACCGGTCAGCGTGGAGATCCGTCTCGATGGAGGTGAGTGGAAGCCTGTGCCGACGATGGGAAACCCAGGCACGATCGTTGTCCAAAGCTTCGCCCAAACCCTCGACCTGCCCAAGGGCATGCACACGCTCGAAGCCCGCGCGGTCCGCGATAAGCAACCGCTGGCCAGCACGCCCAAGGTCCCGTTCGGCATCGGTGAGGTCTTTGTGGTGACCGGCCAATCCAACTCCGCGAACCACGGGGCGGTGAAGACGAAGGCCACTTCCGACCAAGTGTTCACGCTCACGCCGAAAGGCGATTGGCAACCGTGCGCGGACCCGCAGCCCGGCGCTTCCGGCGGCGGCGGCAGCATTTTGCCCGCCTTGGGCGACGAACTCCAGAAGCGCCTTGGCGTACCCATTGGCTTCATCCCCTGCGGCATCGGCGCCACCAGCGTCCGGGAATGGCTCCCCGGCGGCGTCCCCTTCCCTAACCCACCGACGATCCTGAGTCGCGTGAAGAAAACCGCCGATGGCCAATGGGAAGCCGACGGCAAGGCCTATGCGATGCTGGTCAAGCGGATGCAATCCGTGCCTTCCTTCCGCGCGGTGCTTTGGCACCAAGGCGAAAGCGACGCCAACCAGAAGGACGCGACGCGGACGCTGTCTGGAAAGCTTTATGCGGATTACCTAAAAACGCTGATCGCCTCGGCGAACAAGGACAGCCAACGGACCGCCCCGTGGTTCGTCGCCCAGGTCAGTTATCACGGCCCGACGGACGTCGGCTCCGAGGATATCCGCACCGCCCAAGCCAGCCTCTGGAAAAACGGCGTTGCGCTCGAAGGGCCGGACTCCGATGCCCTCCGCGGCCCGCTACGGGATAACGGCGGTCAAGGCGTTCATTTCTCCGGCGAGGGGCTCAAGGCCCACGCCCATGCCTGGGCCGAGAAACTCGTCCCTTGGATCGAATCCCAACGCTGATTTCCCATGCGCACCTCGCTAGCCTACCTACTCCTCGCCCTCTCCACCCTACACGCCGCGATCTCGCCAGACCACGTCCGTCGCCTGCAAGAGGAGGCGGCGGAGGCGCTGGTCATCAAGGCCGACCAGGTCGACGTCAAGATCACCGAGGTCAAGGACGGCCGACGACTCGACATTCAGGTCACCGCCAGCATCCAGTCGGTCATCCGCTCCCAGGCCGGCCACAAGCCCGGGGACGTGGTCAAAGTCGCCTACAAGGTCATGGAATTGAAGAACCCTCCCCCTGGCCCAGGCGAGGCCAGGTTACTGGAGAAAGGCGAAACCGTCCGCGCCTACCTCGATCACTCGAGCGATAAGCAATCCCTCCGCCTGGCGGTCTACGGGCATAGTTTCCAAAAGCCTTGAACCCACCGATGCGATTCGCCCTTTTCTTGACGTTGCTCGCCACCGCCCTCGGCGGAGCGGACATACGCCGTCCAAACATCCTGGTCATCGTCAGCGATGACCATGGCTACGCCGACGTCGGCTTCAACGGCGGCAAGGCCGTGCCCACGCCACACCTTGACGCGCTCGCCGCCTCCGGAGTCCGCTGCACCAACGGCTACGTCTCCCACCCGTTCTGCAGCCCGACCCGCGCGGGCTTGCTGACCGGACGTTACCAACAGCGTTTCGGGCACGAGAACAATCCCGCCTACGACCCTACGAACCCCGCCTTAGGCTTGCCGTTGTCCGAAAAACTCTTGCCGCAATACCTGCAGGAAGCCGGCTATCGGACCGGTTGGATCGGCAAATGGCACCTCGGGGCCACCCCCGCGCAGGCCCCGTGGAATCGAGGCTTTGAGCAAACCTATGGTTTCATCGGCGGCGGCCACATGTTCTCGGGCTGGGCCATCAATGAGCAGAAAGAATACAACGTCCCCCTTACCCGGAACGGAAAGCCGACCACGGATATCCCAACCCACCTGACCGAAGCCTTGGGTCGGGAGGCGGCCAACTTCATCCAGAAAAAAGACGGCAAACCTTGGATGCTGTACCTCGCGTTCAATGCCCCGCATACGCCGCACCAGCCGACCGCCGAGCGCGAGCAGAAGTTCGCCGGCATCACCGACCCAGTCCGCCGGAAGTGCCTCGCCCAAATCAGCCTGCTCGACGACGCGATTGGCACGGTCACCCAAGCCTTGGCCGCCAGCGGCCAGACTCAGGACACCCTGGTCTTCTTCTTCAGCGACAACGGTGGGACGCCCGCGACCCTGGGAGCGGACAACACCCCGCTGCGCGGCAATAAAGGCCTGCTTTACGAGGGGGGCATCCGCGTGCCCTTCGTGGTCAGCTGGCCCGCCCAGTTGAAGCCCGGCTCCTCCTACGCGGAATCCGTCTCTTCGCTGGACGTCGCCACCACCGCTTTGGCGGTCGCCGGCGCCCCCTTGCCCAAGGAACGTCCGCTGGATGGCGTCGACCTGATCCCGCACCTCAAAGGCCAAGCCACCAGCCCGCTCCTGCGTCCGCTCTTCTGGCGCATCGGTGGTGGGCAGAGCTTCGCGATGCGCGCGGGTCCTTGGAAACTGGTGCGGATCGGCAAGCAGCCGGACGAACTCTACGATTTGTCAGCGGACCTGTCCGAGACCAAGAATCTGGCGGCCGCCCAGCCCGAGGTCGTGCGACGTCTGTCCGACGAGCTCGAACGCTGGAACAAGCAATTGATCGACCCCCTGTTCGCGAGCCCCCAAGGCAGCAAGGCGGCAGACAAAAAGGCCAAGAAATAAACCCACCCAAGGGGGGGGCTTTCGCGGGAAACTTTCCTTTGGTCGGGCTGGTGAGATTCGAACTCACGACCTCTTGCACCCCATGCAAGCGCGCTACCAGACTACGCTACAGCCCGAGAAAGGAAGATTTGTTAAGCCCATGGGGGGCGAAGTTGTCAACCCGACAAACAAAACCGCCCCTTTCCTCGACAGGAGGGGGCGTATTGCCTAGGAATTCCCTATGCGACGTCTCCCCACGCTCCTGTTAATGGCCTTGGCTGGCCTGGCCTCCGCCGCCGAGTCTCGTCCGAATATCATCTTCATCTTGGCCGACGACTTGGGCTACGGCGAAGTCGGTTTCATGGGGCAGAAGAAAATCCTGACCCCCAACCTCGACCGCCTCGCCCAAGAGGGCCTCGTGCTGACTCGACACTATTGCGGCAGCCCGGTCTGCGCACCTTCCCGCTCCGTGCTGATGACCGGCCTCAACCCCGGTCGTGCCCCCGTGCGCGACAACCTCGACGTCGGCAAGGGCGAGCAGATCCCCCTCCCGGCCGGCATCACGACGATGCCCAATGTCCTGCGTCAGGCGGGCTACGTGACCGGCGCGTTCGGCAAGTGGGGCCTCGGCGGCTACGATTCCACCGGTCGGCCTGACGTCCAAGGGTTCGACAAATTCCTCGGGCTGACGAGCCAATGGGTCGCGCACAGCCATTACCCGGCCGCGATCTGGGAGGACGGCAAGGAAGTGCCGCTCGACAACGGCGAAAAGGGTGTGCCGGGCCACGGCGGATTCCCGACCGGCGCCGACCCGCAGGACCCGAAGGCGTACGCCGCCTTCACCGGTAAGGACTTCGCGCCTGAACGCTTCATCGTGGGTGCCGAAAAATTCATCGCCGCCAACGCGCAACGTCCGTTCTTCCTCTACTTCGCCTCGCCGCTGCCGCACGTCTCGCTCCAGCTACCCGCCGAGGACCTGAAGCCCTACGAAGGGAAATGGCCCGAGGACAAGCCCTTCGCCCCCGCCGCCAAGGGCTCCTACGTGCCGAACCGCACGCCCCTCGCGACCTACGCGGCGATGATCACGCGCCTCGACAAGGACGTCGGCCGCCTCATGGCTGCGCTGGAGAAAGCTGGCGTGGCGAACAACACGCTCATCGTCTTCACGGGCGACAACGGCGCCACGCATGATGTCGGGGGCGTGAACACGAAGTTCTTCGATTCCGCCGGTGGACTCCGCGGGCTCAAGGGCTCCCTGCACGAAGGCGGCGTCCGCGAACCGACCGTGCTACGCTGGCCCGCCAAGGTCGCGGCCGGATCGCGCTCCGACCGTCTCTCCGGCTTCGAAGACTGGCTCGTGACGTTCGCCGAACTGGCCCAAGCCAAGGTCACGACGACCCAGAGCGGCGAAAGCCTCGTGCCCACGCTCCTCGGGGCGAAGGAAGCCCGCCGCGCCCCACTCTACCGCGAGTTCCCCGGCTACGGCGAACAGCAGGCCATCTGGGAAGGCAAGTGGAAGGCCATCCGTACCGAGATGGGCAAACAGATGACGGCCGCCGGCAAGGTGACGACGCAACTGTACGACCTCGAGGCCGACCCGGCCGAGGCCAACGACCTCGCCGCCAAATTCCCCGAAGTCGTCAAGGACCTCGAAGCGAAGATGGCCGCCAACCACGTGCCCGACGAACGCTTCCCCCTTGCCGGCGTCGACGCCGAGAGCGGCCCGCAGGCCAAGGCCAAAGCCAAGGCGGCGGCCAAGAAACAAGCAGCGCCGAAGTGAACATGCGTCCGACGCTGTCCTTGCTGGCCTTCGCGACGCTGGCGTTCGCCGCCGACCCGGCGGCCGAAGAGCTGCCGCCCGGCGCGAAGATGAGCTACCTCGACAACGGCATCATCCGCGTCGGGGTCGACCTCAACCACGGCGGGGCTATTGTCTACCTAGCGCCCAAGGGCGGTCGTAACCTGATCAACAACTACGACCTCGGTCGGCAGGTGCAGATGTCCTTTTACTCCGGACCCGTGCCGTACACGGAGAAAGGGCAGTCCCCTTCCGCGCACTGGAAACACCTCGGCTGGAATCCGATCCAGACCGGCGATGACTTTAAGAACCCCTCGAAGGTGATCGCCCACGAAAACGACGGCAAGAAACTGCATGTGACGTGCATCCCGATGCAGTGGCCGCTCAACAACGTACCGGCCGAATGCACCTTCGACTCCTGGCTCGAACTCGAAGGCACCTGGGTGAAGGTGCGCTCCCGCCTGACCAACGCTCGCTCCGACCGCACGCGCTACGCCGCCCGCCAGCAGGAACTCCCCGCGCTCTATGCGAACGGCTCCTTCTTCCGCGTCGTCAGCTACGTCGGCACCCGCCCCTTCACGGGCGAAGCCATCACCGAGCAGCCGAAATCCAAGACGAAACACCCGTGGGTCTACTGGGAAGCGACGGAGCATTGGTCCGCCTTGCTCAATGCCGCCGATGAAGGCATCGGCCTCATCACGCCCTTCCGCACCGACCACACGGGGGGCTTCGCCGGCCAACCGGGGCCCAATGATTCGCGCGCGAATGCCACGGGCTATCTGGCCGGGCAAGGCAAGGAGATCCTCGACCACGATATCCGCTATGAGTATGACTACGAACTCGTGGTGGGGAACCTGAAGACCATCCGCACGCGCGCCCAAGAGGTGGCGGCCATGCGTCACCCCCCAGCCCCACGCTGGCGCTTCACCTCTGATCGCCAAGGCTGGTTCTATGCGGGCGTCGGCACGTATGCAGGCTGGCCGATCCGCGGCGAACTCGATCTCCGCCCGGACGGCAAGACCCCCCTGCGCGCGCTCAGCCCCCTCACCTTCTGGCAGGCCGAACAAGCAACCACGCTGACCATCGAGGCAGCCCTCAGCGGCGAAGGGGCCAAGGCGACCCTCACGCTCAGCAGACATCCTTTGAATACGGGCGGCACGGATATCCAGCTGGCGCTACCGCTCGTCGCCGATGGCCAGATGCGCCGACTCGTCATCCCCCTCCCCAAGGCGGGCTACGACGGCGCCTACCACCGCGCCACGCTCACGATCTCCCCGCAGACCACCAGCGCGCGCGTGAAGTCGATCGAGCTCGGTCAATGACAGGCAGGGACAGCACCACGTGCTGTCCTAGTTGCCTCTTTGGTAGGGGCGCGACTGCGTCGCGTCCGCACACGGACAGAGCCGCCTAAGCTCCCCCTTTAGACCGGGTGTCCCCTTACCTCGGTCTCGAATTCTGGGCTTAATCAAAGGAAGCATCCGCAGCCAAAGCCATTTCGCGCGCCTGCTCGGCCGTCGATTTCATCGCTGCGGCCGCCTTGGGGTCTTTCTTCTTACCTTTATCTTTGGTTTCACGGGCACCGATGGAGAGGTTGAAATCATTCTTCTGCGCCACCCCCACCGTACTGCGACCATCGGCGATATAGCGCTGCATGAGCGTGGTCATCGAACGGACGATCTCCCCGTTCGCCGCGCTCACATTGGTCGTTTCGCTCAAGTCGACCTGCAGGTTGAAGAGTTCGCGCCGGCCGTCCTTGTGGAAAATCAGCTTCCAAGGGCCCTGCCGAAGGGCCAGATCGCCCGCGGCGGACTGATGGATGGTGGCTTCGCGTACGCCGTCCTTCGCGGCACCGAGCAATTCGGGAACCAAGCTCACGCTGTCCTCGCCGGCGCCAGCGGGGACCTTCGCGCCCGTGACCTCAGCGGCGGTGGCCATGAGGTCGTTGAGGCAAACGGTGTGGTCATTCACCGTGCCAGGCTTCACCTTGCCCGGCCAGCGCACGATGAACGGAACCCGATGCCCGCCTTCATAGATGCTCCGCTTGGATTCACGTAAAGGCTCGTAGATGCGATGTTCGGCCCCGTTATCGCTGGTGACAATGATGAGGGTGTTCTCCGCGAGGTGATTCCGCTCCAGCGCTTCAAGAATCCGGCCGAAGAAGGCGTCGCCCTCGAAAAGCCAGTCGCCATACTTCGGGTCGTTCTTCACCAGGTCCTTGGCGCCGCTCTTTCCGATGAATTCCTCGGAGGGCACGTTGGGCTCATGCGGAATGCCGACCGGGAAGTAGAGGAAGAACGGCTCGCCCGCTTTCCTTCGGTCGAGCCACTCCAGCGCTTTCTTCGCCATCAGCGGCTGGTTTTCCACCGGCGCCACATGGGCGACGACTTGGTCCTGCTCGATGATGGTGCCGATGTTCCGCGCGTGCGTGAAGCCGCAAAAGTAATCAAAGCCGAGCGCATTCGGACCGCCGGTCGTCTTCGCCCCGATCGGCACTTCCTTTTCGCTCCCCGGCTTGCCGGCCACCCAATCCATGCCGAGGTGCCACTTGCCGATGCAAGCCGTCGCGTAGCCCTGAGACTTGAGCAACGACGCCACGGTCGGGCGACCGGGAGGAATGATCGGCTTGGAGAACGTGGTCAGCACGCCGAACTGCCCGATGCGTGCCGGATAGCGTCCCGTGAGGACGCCGTAGCGAGTCGGGGTGCAAACCGCCGCGGCCGTGTGCGCATCCGTGAACCGCATCCCTTGCGTGGCGAACTTATCGAGGTTCGGCGTGCGCAGGGCTGACTTCGGATTATAGCTCGGCGGCTCGCCGTAGCCGAGGTCATCGAAGAGGACGAAGATGATGTTGGGCTTGGCGGCTTCGGCGGCGCTCAGCGGCGCCAGCGCCATCATCAACAAGGCGACGATGGGCATCCAGCGGCCGGGGAGGGTTAGTCGCATGATGTCGTCTACTGAAAACCGGTCGGCGCCGAAAGTTAATTGTTTATCCTCCAGGGTTTCGCGCTCCCCGGGTTCGCGTATCCACTAAACGCGCTACCCCATTGGAACGACCGGCGGGTTAAACCGGGACCAAGGGCCTTGGTCGTAGGCACAAAAAAGCCCGGGGAGACCGGGCTTCTTCGAACTTCGCCAAGGCTTACTTAGGGCCACCCGAGCGGCGGGTGCCGGGACGACCGAACGGACGGTAGCTGCCCTGGGCGGCACGGTAGCCGCCATTGCGACCACCCTGCGGGCGGCCTTCGCGTTCGCTGTGGTGCGCGCCGGCGCGGGGATCCTGATGACGCTGGAAATCTTCCGGGGTGCGGGCCGGGGCCTGCTGCGTGTAGTCGAAGCCCGGGAGCTTACCACAGTGCAGGTGCTTACCGACGATGCGCTCGAGGCGACGGAGGTCACCGAGGTCTTCGCGGGTGATGAAGGTGATCGCGGTGCCCGTGGAGAGCGCGCGACCGGTGCGGCCGATGCGGTGCACGTAGTCTTCGATCTGGTCAGGGAAGTCGAAGTTCACGACGTGGCTGATGCCGTCGACGTCGATACCGCGCGAGGCGATGTCGGTCGCGACGAGGACGCGGATTTCGCCGTTCTTGAAGGCCTGGAGGGCGCGCTGGCGCTGGGCCTGCGAGCGGTTTGCGTGAATGGCGGCGCACGAGATGCCGTCGCCGTCGAGCTTGCGGCAGACGCGGTCGGCGCCGTGCTTGGTGCGGGCGAAGACGAGGACCATGTTCATGGCTTCGTCCTTGAGAAGGTGGTGCAGCATGACCTGCTTGAGCGCACCTGGGCACTCAAAGAGGAGCTGGGTGACGGTTTCGGCGGGGTTGGAGCGGCGGCCGACTTCGATGAGCTTGGGCGAACGCTGGTACTGCTTGGTCAGGGTCTCGATCTCGCGGGAGAGCGTGGCCGAGAACATCAAGGTCTGGCGCTCGGGCGGGAGCGCGCGGACGATCGTGTTGATCGCCGGCAGGAAGCCCATGTCGAGCATGCGGTCGGCTTCGTCGAGGACGAGGCACTCCACCGCGGAGAAGTCACCATGGCCCTGGCTGCCCAAGTCGAGCAGGCGTCCCGGGGTGGCGATGAGGAAGTCGCAGCCCCTGCGGAGGGCGGCGATCTGCGGGCGTTCGCTGACGCCACCATAGCAGGTGGCGACGACCGCGCCGGAGTAGCGGGAGTAGGCAGCCACGTTCTCGGCGATCTGGACGACGAGCTCACGGGTCGGGGCCAGGATCAGGCAGCGGACGCGGCCCTTGTGGGTATTGTTGGCCGTACGGAGCAGGCGGGTGAGCAAAGGCAGCGTGAAGGCGGCCGTCTTACCGGTACCGGTCTGGGCGATGCCAATGACGTCGACCCCTTCGATGACCGACGGGATGGCGGCCTTCTGGATCGGCGTGGGTTCAGTGTAACCCTGGTCGGCGACCGCTTTGAGGATGGAGGCGTCTAGGCCTAAGGAAGCAAATGGCATTACAGCAACGTGTAGAACCTAAACGCAAAGGGCGAGGATAATGGGTGAGGCTGTTTTTAGGCGATTTGGGCGACTTTATGCCCGTCTAAAGGAACGTCATGCCGATGCCTCGCCTTGCCCTCCACCCTCCTCTCGCTTAACACCTACCTAACCCCACCCATGACCCAAAAGAAAACCGAAGCCTGGAGTTCCAAGATAGGCGTCATCATGGCCGTCGCCGGCAGCGCCGTCGGACTCGGCAACTTCCTCCGCTTCCCCGGCCTCGTCGCCGACAAGGAAACCGGCGGCGGCGCCTTCCTGATCGCCTACTTCATCTCACTGCTCGTCGTCGGCCTCCCCATCTGCTGGGTCGAGTGGACGCTCGGTCGGTTCGGCGGCACGCAAGGCTACAACTCCTCGCCTGGCATTTTCCACGCCATCATCCGGAAGCCTTGGGGCAAGTACCTCGGACTCCTCGGCTTCATCATCCCCGTCGGCGTCTACTTCTACTACGTCGTCATTGAATCCTGGTGCCTCGGTTACGCCTGGAGCAGCTTCACCGGCGGGCTCGACCTCGGCAAGGACTCCGCCCCGTATGCCGCGCATTTCGCCCAGACGACGGGCCTCAAGGCCGACGGCGCCATCCTTGGACTATCCGCGCCGTTCCTCTTCTTCATCGGCGTCTTCATCCTGAATTTCGTCATCATCTACCGCGGGCTGTCGAAGGGCATCGAATTCATCTGCAACTGGGGCATGCCGCTCCTCATCGTCATCGCCCTCGTCTTGCTGGTGCGCGTGCTCACCCTCGGTACCCCCGACCCCGCCAAGCCGGAGCTCAGCGTCTGGAACGGCCTCGGCTACATGTGGAATCCGCACGACATCGCGCAAGGCCTCTCCAACCCCGCCGTCTGGCTGAAGGCGGCCTCCCAGATCTTCTTCACGCTGTCGGTCGGCTTCGGCGTGATCATCACCTACGCGAGCTACCTCAAGAAGAATGATGACGTGGTGCTGAGCGGCCTGACGGCCACGAGCGCCAACGAGTTCTGCGAAGTGGGCCTGGGCGGACTGATCACGGTCCCGGCGGCCTTCGCCTTCCTCGGCGCCTCCGCCGTCGCTGGTGGTACTTTCGCCCTCGGCTTCAACGTGCTCCCGCAGGTCTTCGCCGGCATGCCTTACGGCCACCTCTTCGGCGGCCTCTTCTTCACCCTGCTCTTCATCGCCGCCATCACCTCGTCGCTGTCGATGCTGCAGCCGGGCATCGCCTTCCTGGAAGAAGGCTTGGGGCTAGATCGCCGCGGCTCTGTCGCCCTGCTCGGCCTCGTCACCGCGGTTGGTTGCACGCTGGTCGTCTGGTTCAGCGAAGGCCTCAAGGCCCTTTCGACCGTGGACTTCTGGATCGGCGACATCGGCATCTTCCTCCAAGGCACGCTGCTGATCTACGTCTTCAACTTTGCCTTCGGGACCGAACGCGGCTGGACGGAAGCCCACCACGGGGCGGACATCCGTATCCCGAGCGTATTCAAGTTTGTGATTCGCTGGGTGTCCCCGGCCTTCCTGACCGCCATCTTCGCGATGTTCGTGCTCAAGAACGTCGCGGGCTGGAACCTCTCCTTCACGGCCCCGCTCTTCACCCCGACCGAGCCCATCCTCGACCTGGTGGGTGGCCCTAACCACCCCGCCAGCGGCGTCGCCCGCCTCACGGCCTTCTTCCTCCTCCTGTTCGGCCTCTTCTCCGCCCTGCTCATCCACCGCGCCGGCAAACGCTGGGATGCGCGCTAAGCCAGCCTCCCAATATTTATGACTACTGCAGGACTGCTCTTCATGCTCATCTCGGTCGGCGGCGTGACGGCGCTGTTCGTCTGGTGCCTCTACAAGGTGCTCACGGGCAAGAAACCCTCCGACCACTTGGCGCACGTCGAGCCCGTCGAACAGGCCGATCTCGAGAAGCGCTGAACGCGGTTTACTTCGTCGGGGCGACCAATAACTCCTGGCGCGTCGCGATCGGGACGTAGCCGACTTCGAGCCCCTTGGGCGGCGTGACGACCTGCGCGGGATCGAGGTCGGCGAGTTTGCCGACGGTGGGCGGGGCGAGGTACTCGCGATCCTTGGTCCACGCACGGTGCAACTTCTCGACCTTGACCTGCATGGCTTCGCGCTCGGCCTGGGTGAGGTCGGCGTTGAGCATCGCCGGCTGGTCGGCGAAGCGATACCAATAATACGTGACGACGCTGCCGTCGCCGAGCTGGGCTTTGAAGGGACCAGCCTTCGGACCGGGCACTTTCCACGTCGTCTGTTCACCTGGCTGGGTCTCGCGCGGCAACTGCGGCTTCTCCACCGGGGGGTTGAAACTCATCTGCGCCAAGCCGGTCGCGGCCGGGACGTCGGCGGCCTTCACGGGGGTCCACTGTCCGTTCTTCCCGCCGGCGCCGAAGCGGTAATACTGAGGCAACGTCACGAGCCCGGGCGTACCGCGCGAGACGAATTTGTCGTCCCACTTATAGCCATAAGTGGCTGGATCGGGTGAGTGCGGCGTGGCGAAGGATTTCCAGGCGAGGCCTGGCTTGGCCTCCCGCTTGGTGCCCTGCTTGTAGATGCTCCAGGTCGAGCCGCCGTTGTTCTTGAAGTTCTGGAGATAGGCGCCGGCGGGATTGATCGCTCCCGTGGCCACGGGGCCGCCGTCAAACCAGGCCTTCACGCCGTCGTAGAGCGCGCGCCGGTCATACGATGTCAGCCGATGCAACACGACGGTCGTGCC
>Ga0255111_1000479_pt1 | contig 12628 bp, 6 predicted proteins | sample Law_Yuk_RepA_8h_FD_188472 | JGI IMG/M metagenome (GOLD analysis project Ga0255111, IMG submission 188472) | Freshwater microbial communities from St. Lawrence River, New York, United States - Law_Yuk_RepA_8h | ecosystem: Environmental > Aquatic > Freshwater > River | place: USA: New York... | reverse complement strand
GTTCGCCGCCCGCATCTGCCTCTCCTACATCTACGAGGAAGTCCTCGGCTGGAGCATCAGCCGCGACGGCGTCTCCCAGCTCAAGGAATTCCACCGCGCCAAGTTCGCCGCCTACGTCGAACGCGGCATCGCGATCGGCCGCCTCTCGCCCGACCTCCGCAAGTACGACCTCGCCAAGCTCGCCGCCGCCCTCGACCCGATGGCCGACCTCGACTTCGAGCTCCTCGGCGTGCAGACGATGTACGACCGCTACCTGATCATCGACAAGACGGTCAAGCCGGCCCGCCGCCTCGAGACGCCCCAGTTCTTCTGGATGCGCGTCGCGATGGGCCTCTTCCTCCGCGAAGAGAAGAACCGCGAGGATTGGGTGATCCGCCTGCACGCGCTCTACAAGTCCCGCCGCTTCTGCAGCTCGACCCCGACGCTCTTCAACTCGGGCACGCTCCACAGCCAGCTCTCGTCCTGCTACCTCTACCAGGTCAACGACACGATCGAGTCCATCATGATCCGCGGCATCGCGGAGAACGCCTTCCTCTCCAAGTGGGCCGGCGGCCTCGGCGGTTCCTGGACCTCCGTCCGCGGTACGGGCTCCTACATCAAGGGCACCAACGGCGAATCCCAGGGCATCATCCCGTTCCTCAAGCTCCACAACGACCAGCTCGTCGCCGTCAACCAGGGCGGCAAGCGCCGCGGCTCCGGCTGCGCCTACCTCGAGACCTGGCACAACGACATCGAGGACTTCCTCGAGCTGCGTAAGAACACGGGCGACGACCGTCGCCGCACGCACGACATGAACACGGCCAACTGGATCCCCGACCTGTTCATGAAGCGCCTCAAGAACCGCCAGGGCTGGACGCTCTTCCTCTCCAACGAGACCCCGGACCTCCACGAGACCTTCGGCGCCGACTTCGAGAAGCGCTACGTCGCCTACGAGGAGCGCGCCAAGAAGGGCGAGATCTTCGGCAAGGAGATCCCGGCCCTCGAGCTCTGGAAGAAGATGCTCGGCATGATCTTCGAGACCGGCCACCCGTGGATCACCTTCAAGGATCCCTGCAACGTCCGCTCCCCGCAGGACCACGTCGGCGTCATCCACTCGTCCAATCTCTGCACGGAGATCACGCTCAACACGAGCGCCGAGGAGACCGCCGTCTGCAACCTGGGCTCCGTCGTCCTCGACTCGCACCTCAAGGCCGATGGCAGCATCGACCATGCGATGCTCCGTGAGACCGTCACGGTCGCCGTCCGCGCCCTCGACAACGTCATCGACATCAACTTCTACCCGACCAAGGCCGCCGAGGTCTCCAACCTCCGCCACCGCCCGGTCGGCATGGGCGTGATGGGCCTGCAGGACTGTCTCTACCGCCGCGACATCTCCTTCGCCTCCGACGCGGCCGTCGAGTTCAACGACGAGATCATGGAAGCCGTCGCCTACTACGCGTACGACACCTCCGCCGACCTCGCCGCCGAACGCGGCACCTACAGCACCTACAAGGGCTCCAAGTGGGACCGCGGCCTGCTCCCGCAGGACACCGTCGACCTCCTCGAGCAGGAGCGTGGCGAACCGATCGAGGTCAAGCGCGGCGGTCTCATGGACTGGGCTCCGGTCCGCGCCAAGATCGCCAAGAGCGGCATGCGCAACTCCAACGTCCTCGCCATCGCCCCGACCGCCACGATCTCCAATATCGTCGGCAGCTCGCCTTGCATCGAGCCGGCCTACAAGAACCTCTTCGTGAAGAGCAACCTGTCCGGCGAGTTCACCGAACTCAACGGTTACCTGGTGCGCGACCTCAAGAAGCTGGGTCTCTGGAACCAGGAGATGATGCAGCAGGTGAAGTACTTCGACGGCGAGCTCAAGGACATCCCGGAGATCCCGCAGGCCATCAAGGACAAGTATCTCACGGCCTTCACCATCGAGAACAAGTGGCTCATCGACGCCGCCGCCCGTCGTCAGAAGTGGATCGACCAGGCCCAGTCGCTGAATCTCTTCCTCCCGACGCCGGACCTGAAGATGCTCTCGCACATGTACCAGTACGCCTGGCGCACCGGTCTCAAGACCACCTACTACCTCCGTACCCTCGGCGCCTCCAACATCGAGAAGGCCACGGTCGAGAAGGCTCCCAAGGCCGATAAGCCCGAAAAGACCTACACCGCCGAAGAGAAGAACGCGTGCTCCATCGAGGCCATGCGTAACGGCGGCACCTGCGAAGCCTGCCAGTAAGCGGAACGAGAGTATCGAGTTCCGAGTATAGCGTCTCGGTGGTTTGGAAAGGGCGTCCGCAAGGACGCCCTTCTTGTTTGGGTAGGGGCAGCACCGCGTGCTGCCCTGGGCGCCTGTTTCTTCTCGACGCAAGGGACACCGGAAACCGGATGGGATGCTGCGGTCATATGGCCCCAGCCAATCATCCGGTCTCCGGTTCCCCTTTGAGCGCCCAACCGCTAACCGCCAACCGCGATCACCTGCTTAGTCCCATACTCTATACTCGATACTCCATGCTCTGCTCCGCTATCCTCGCTCCATGTCCGACCTCCTGACTTCCGCCGGCATGGTCCGCGTGCTGACCCGCGAAGAATCCTTCGCCGAGCTCGCCGCCCGGATCAACGCCCTCGCCGCGCGCGGGCCGGCTTCCGTCGGCCTCAGCGGCGGTTCCACGCCCAAGGCTTTCTACGCCTGGGTGGTCCGCACGGGCGCCCTTACGGCCGAAGCCCTCGTCCGGATCGACTGGCACGTGAGCGATGAACGCTGCGTCCCGCTCTCGTCCGATGACTCTAACTTCGGTCACGCCGCCCGCGGCATGCTCGACGCCCTCGGCGTGCCGGCGGCACGCCGTTTCGCCTGGCCGGTGGAACTGTCTCCGGTCGAAGCCGCGGCCGCCTACGAGGCCGCCTGGGCCGCTCGCTCGCCCGCCAAGGCCTTCGATCTCTGCGTCCTCGGTCTCGGCGACGACAGCCATATCGCTTCGCTCTGGCCGCAGTGCCCGCTCATCGGCCGCGCGTCCGGCCCCCGCTTCGTGGCCACGGAATGGCCCGGTCGTGGCTGGCGCCTGACCATCACCGAAGCCGGCCTCGCGCAGTGCGGGGCGATCGTCGTGCTCGTCGGCGGCGCCGCCAAGGCGTCCGCCTTACGCGAGATCACCTGCGGAGACTTCGAGCCCTCCCTGCACCCCGGCCAGACGCTGCGCGCTTTCGCGCCGCGCGTCACTTGGCTGGCGGATCGGGAAGCGGCGGCTCAGCTTTGACCGGCACCGGCTCCAAGGGGGCGAGATTACGCTCCGGGTCGAAATCGGTCACCAGCGCCCGTCGCAACGGGCTCCGGGGGCTATCTTCCTGCAGTACGAAGAGGAAGCGACGCTTCGCGCCCAGGATGAGGGTCGTCGAGCTATCCGCCTTCCATCCGTCCTTGGTCTTCAATTCCAGGCGGTGGTTGACGATCCTTCGCGCCGGGAAGGCCGTCGGCAGACGCTTCGCCTCGTCCGGCGACAATTCCACGGCCTCGCCGTCGATGGAGCAACGCATCCGTCGCGAGGTCAGGTTCACGAACAGCATTCCGCCCACGGGCAGGCTGGTCTGATCGAAGGGCAGCAGCTTGGTGCGCACCTTGCCGTCGGCGACCTGGCTGAGCAGGAGGAGGTGACGGCCGCTCGCCGGCAGCTCGATTTCACCGAGATCACGCGGCGGCTGTCCCGCTTCCGTCGGCTCGCCGAAGAGCCGCGCCTTCCGGACGTCGGGCAGCGCCGTCGCCGGCATCACGTGATCGAGGAAGGCTTCCAGGCGGATCGGCGGAACGTCGGACGTGAAGCGTAGTCCGATGAACTCCGGCGCTTCGCTGACCTTGCTGACATGCAGTTCCGCGGCGGCCTGGCCCGGCAGGACGCCGAAGGGCAGCAGGCCGGCGAAGAACCAGGCGCGCATGACGCTCAGAGCGGCGCCTCCGGCTGGGGCGGCGGCGCGCCTTTCTTGCCTTTCGGCTGAGGGGCGGCCTTGCCTTTGGGACCCGGGGCCGGCGGCTCGACCACCTGCGGCTTGTTGCCGAGATTGTCGATGATGAGCTCGGTGTGGTATTTGCCGTCTTCTTCCGCGCCGGGGATCTCGATCGCGAAGAGCAGGATGCGGGCCGTCGGCTTGAAGATCATGGTGGTCGAACGCAGCAGCTTCTGTTCGCCGTTCGTCTCGGCCGCCGCCATCTTGAAGGTGGAGATCGAGAGGCGGCTGAACACCTTCGGGAATCGGGCCATGGCGCGGCTGTTCGCGACCACGGTCGTGCCGTCGATGGCCATCGCGATCTTCGCCGAGGTGAAGTTGACCAGCTGGACGCTCCCGTAGGGGAAGCCTTCGGGGCTGAAGTCGAAGACGCGGGTCTGGGCGATGCCGCGTTGTTCGTCCGGGAAGAGCAGGACCGCGAGGTCGGTGTCGTTCGGGCCGACCGGGATCGAGCAGTAAGGGATCCACGCCGTGATCGGCTTGCCCGCCTTGTCGACTTCGGCCGTGACGGTCTTCTTCAGGATCACGGCGTTCGGTTCGCCGCGGTATTCGATCACCTGGCTCAAGGCCATGATGTCCGGCGCGAACGGCGTGCGGTCCTTGTCTTTCTGCAGCGCCAGCTCCGGCGGGTTCTCCGGCGCGCTCCACCAGGCGAGGCGGAGCTTGCAGGTCCGGAGCTCTTTGCCGGGCTGCTGGGCTTGGACGGGTCCAAGCAGGAGGAAGCCGCCGCAGAGGACGGCGGTGAGGATTCGGGGGAAGGACATGTCAGATTTCGTTCGCGGCGAGCCAGCGCAGGCCGGTCGCGCGGAAGCGACGGCCAAGGATGCGGTTCAGGCGCTGTTCCTGGGCGAGGGCGAGGCGGTCGGCGGCGGTGGAGCCGGGCGGATTGGGCGGCGGGGCGACCTCGTAGGTCTCCACGAGCGCCTGACGGTCGTAGGCCTTGTTGGCATCGCTGTTGACGCGGTAGGCCAGGCGGCGGCGGTTCGGTTCGACGTATTCCGGGTAACGCTGTCCCACGCCCATGGCCATGTATTCGGTGGAGCGTTGCACGACGACTTCGACCCAGGCCTTGCCGATGACGTTGCCGGCGTCGTCCTGGGCTTCGCCGTAGGCGCGCACCACGAAGGTGTCGGAACGGGCGGTGAGGTTCGGTCCGACGGAGTTCAGTACGTCCATCTGCGTGACGATGCCGGGAGCGCCGAGGCCGGCGGTGACGCTGGCCGGGCTGTTGGTACGGCTCATCGCGCGGATCGAGGGGAAGCGCTGATTGGAGTCGATCCGCGGGTAGGCGTTGTTCTCGCGCCACCAGCCGCCGGTGGTGGTGTTGTTTGAGAAGATCACGTTCGGATCCGTCGGCGGCGAGCTGTTGGCGGCGGGCGCGGTGAAGACGCCGCCGGCCGCGGTGATCGCGGTGTTGTTGATCGAGCTCTTGTCGATGGCAGCCTGCAGCGCGCCCTTGAGGCCGAAGATGTCGTTGTTGATGAGGCGACGGTTGATGAAGTCGCCCAGCGACATGAAGGGGCCGCGGATGCGGACTTCTTCGACGACGCGGCCGGCGAGTTCGTCGACCTGCGCGTCGGAGAGTTCGCGATACTGCGTCCACGGATCGCTGCCGGAATTATCGGCCGGTCCGAAGGCGCGCGCGAACTTCGTCAGGGCCGTCACCGTCGGCGCGGCCGGGGTGGCGGCGTCAGGCAGGGTCTGTCCCCGCAGTCCGCCGAGCACGGCGCGCCAGGCGGCGCGCGAGGTGGAGTTCACGTTGAAGCCGCCGTCGTAGAGCGAGGTGCGGGCGAGGTATTTCGGATGCGGGAACTCGGTCTCGGGTAGGCGCAGGGTGGTCTGATACTGCGCGTTGAGCGTGAACGAGGGCTTGCCGTCCGCGAGGTAGGTCACGCGCTTGTTGGCGAGCGGCTTTCCGCCGCCGTTAAGCGCGGTCTTGAGACTCGCGAAGCTCGTCGCATTGAGCACCCCGGCCGCGGTGAGCGCGGTGGCCTGCTGGGTCCGGACCGTCGCGTCGATCGGCAGGTCGGCGCCGGAGCTCGGCCAGTCGCGGGACGTACCGTCCATCTGCGAGTAGGAGTTCGCCTGCAGGTTGAGACCGCTGAAGTAATAGGTGTCCCAGAGGGCGTAGTTGGCCGCGAAGGCGTGGTCCGTCCGGACGTTGGCTCGGTTGCGCACCGGGCGGGTGCCCATGTGCTTCGCCACGTAGCCGAGTTCGGGCACGGGTCCCTTGACGTCGGCGGCGAGGGCGGACTCGCTCGGGAACAGGTCGCGCGGGCCAGGCCATTCGACGATGCGGGTGAGGTCGCCGATACCCGGGTGAGCGAAGGACGAGCCCACCGTCAGGTCGGCGTCGGTGTTGACTTCGGCGTAGGCGGCCGTGCCGAGCTGCGAGAGCGAGAGCAGCGGACGTCGCGGAATCGGGTAGAGGATGATGGTGCTCTTGCCGGTGGTGTCGTTGTTGACGCTCGGCCCCCAGAACGCTCCGCGTTTGTCGGCCGTGGTCGGGAACTCGGTGTCGATGAGCGAGCCGCGGAGCACGCGCTGGGTCTCGACCCAGCCGATCGGCGTGTGGGCCTTGCCGTCGTAGCCGAAGAGCTGCGCCTGCTGGGCGCGGTCGCTGAGGAAGTAGGGCGTCAGCGGGGCGTTGCGCATCTCGGTCGGCGTCTGCAGGCGGTCATAGCCCGCGCCGGGATTGGTCGTCTTCATTCCGAAGCCGGCGGAGAGGTAATTGGACGGATACCACTTCAGCGTGTCGCGGGTCATTTCCGCGGAGCGGCGGACGAAATCGACCATGAAGACCGGCAGTTTCGGCTCGTTCGGCGTCATGATGACTTCCTGCGAGTTGTGCAACGTGTCGGCCTTGGCGTTGGTCACCTCCAGGCCTTTGCCATTGCCGATGTTGAATTCGGGGTCGGTCGGTACGCCCAGTCCGACGGAACTTCCTTTGATGTAGAAGTTCGGGGTGGGCGGATTAGAGCCCAGCGGCCGGGTCCATTCGCGGTCCGGCTGGGTGAAGTAGGCTTCGTCGTTGTTTCCGTTGCTATACATCGGCCAGCCGGAGGTCATCGCCTGGAAGTTGAGCAGCAGGCTTTCGTCGACGGTGTTGAAACCGTTGATGGTTTGGGAGCCTTCGGCGAACTTCCGGATCAGGCGGTCGTTGTTGATGGGGTCGGGGATGTAGGTGTCGGCGTCATCGTCGGGGGAGCCGAACCAGCGGCGGGACGTCTCTAGCGCTGTACCGCCGTCGATGCTCCGCTTTCCGATGAGGTAGAAGTTCCAGGATTGGTTGCCCTGCACGGCGACTCGTCCGTTGCGTCGGACCGGCGCCACGTACGTGCCCGGGAAGTGGATGGGCGCGCGGCGATAGACGAGGTCGTCATCGAAGGTGCCCCAGAGTAAGTCGGCCCCTTTGTCGGCTAGGATGATCTCGCCTTCGGCGCCGACGACGTAGCCGTTGTAATTGATCCACCCTTGGTTGCGGACGAGGATCTGGATGGAGCGCCCGTTGAGGACTCTCTCGAGCGACTGGAGCGAGCCATCCCACTGGTCGATGATCGCATTCGTGATGGGGTCTCGCTTGACCATGGCGTCGTGTACGCGGCGTTGGTTCCGGGCGTTGGCCCAGAGGTCGTTGAGGCGGCGGGCGTACTCGATGTCGGCCAGCCCGCCGTTAGTCCACGTGATCGGGGGGAGTGGGCCGGCACCGTCGGGATCGTAATCGGCGAAGGCCTTGCAAAGGTCGAAGTCCATCGTCCAGAGCACGCGTTCGGCGTTTTGGTTACGCGCGCCGGTCCCGAGGCGGGCGCGGACGTTGTGGAACGGCGTCATCTGGTAGAACGCCCGGCTCGAGAGGTCGAAACCGATGTCGCCAGGGATGGAGACGTTGGTGTTCGTGTTATTGATGAGGTCGCCGGATAGAGGTGCGGTGCCGATGACGCGGACCTGCCCCGGCTCGAGGCGGATGACCCGGCCGCCGCCGCTGGTCGTGCCGCCGGCGCCGGCGACGATGCGGAAGGACATCGAGCGGTTGTCACCTTCGCCGCCGCCCACGACGACGTCGCCGATGTCGACGGTTTGGTTGGTGGTGCGGTTGGCGGGCGGCGGCAACGGCGGGGTGTCGCCGGCGCGCTGGGCGTATTGCCACTCGGTGGAGTCGATCGTGAGTCCCGTGGCGCGGAAGATGAAGCGGAAGGGCGAGCTCATGCCGCTGGTGACCATGGCGAGGCCTTCGAATTCGAGCGGGACGTCGTAGGGGTTGTGGACGACGATGATGGGGTCGACGGTCATGCCCAACTTGTCGCTTTGGCGGACGCCGGAATAGATCGTCGAGAAACGCAGGATAGTGGGCGCGAGGACCGGGCTCGTCGGCCAGGTGCGCGTCGTCGTGACCTGCTGAGGGATGCCGCCGCTGTCGTAATCAGAATCGGAAAGGTTGGTCGGAGCGCTGAGTCCGGCGGCCACGCGGTGGCGTCCTTGGATGGGGAGTCCTTCCGGGGTGCTGCCACCGCCGACGAGCGCCGCGTCGAACGGGATGCGGAAGCGTCGCTCAGCCTGAAACGTCGGTCCGACCGCGCCGTCGGCGAGGTTATTACGATGGAAGTAATTTCGGGCGGCGCCGCCGCCTTCGAAGAATTTATCGAGCACGGGATTGACCGGGGAGACGTTGGAGTCTCCCGAGGCAGGCCCGGCGCGACGCGTCGGCAGGCCGCGGTTACCGGTGGCGTAGGTCAGCGGTTCGATTCCGCGGACGATGAAGGTATTGTCGTCGCCAGGCGCCCCTTGGCCGCGGAGGGCGCCGGAGGTGCCGGCGGCGGCTTCGATCTCCCGCTTATACATGCGGTAGAAGTTGCGGTAGAGATCCCAGGTCGGCCCGCGGACGATGCGCCCGGTCCAGTTGTCGGGGTGCGTGGTCGGGTCGCCGGCGCCGCTGAGCAACCGGATGTCAGAAAAAGGCAGCGCGTCGTTCTTCAGCAGTGAACGCTCGTTGGAGGCGGCGCTCAGGCTGACCAGGTTGGCCGCGAGGCGATCGGGGTTGAAGAAATTGGACGCCAACGGGACTTCGTAGGCGAAGCCGAGGCGTTCCGGAGTCTCGCCGCCGTTGCGGTTCTTGATGAGGTCGATCGTCGTGCCGATCGAGGAGATCGTGCGGAGGTAGCGGGGGGCCCACTCGGCGGAGCGCGGCGAGGCCCGCAGCAATTCCGAGGCCGAACCCAGTTTGTCGACGAGGTTCGGGCGGTTGTAGTCGAGGTCCGTGGCCATGCTCGGATTGAACGTGGCGTTGGGCGAGCCGTGGAAGAGCGACTGACGGCGGTCGGCGACAGTCGGGGTGGCGGTGGTGTCCTTCTGACCAGGATACATCTCCAGCGTGCGGAAGACCGAGTACGGCAGTTCGAAGGCGGTCGAGAGGTCAGTCTTCACGCCGCCGTTGAGCGTGTCGGCGAGGACGGAGAAGGACAGCGGGGTGATCTCGTGCCAGAGCAGGCGGGTGGCCGTGGCCATCGTGTCGCCGGCGGCGAAGCCACCGCCTTGGCGGGCGGCCCAGGCATTGAGGTCACCGCGGGTGCGGGCCTGCGGGAGTTGGAGTAAGTTCCAGTTGCCGGCGTTCAGGATGTCGTTGGTGCGCCAGGCTTGGTAGTTCGCGCTGAAGCTTCCCGGCAGCAGGGCGGCTGCGGTGGCGTTGAGGGAAGGCGTGACGGACTCGATGGCGCTGCGCTGCGCGGCGGAACCGGCGAAGCCTTTGTCCCAATCGGTCACGGTGGCGGGGGGGAAGGGCGCGTTGGCGTCTGGCAGGTTGACCTTCGCCTTGATGCCTTCGTCACCGATCCAGTAAGCGTAGCGGCCGCGGGCGCCGAGCGCGCCGCTGGCCATCGTCGGACCAGGCATCGGCATCGACGGGAGGTCGATCGCGCCATAAAATTCCTGGAAGAAGGGCGTCGTCGCCGTGGCGGGCCACTGCACGCTGCCGGCCACCTGGCCGCCGGTGCCGACGGGAGAGCCGCCGACCAGACGCACGTAGTTCGCCGTGGTGATCGGGTTCTGCGCAGGCAGCGCACCTGTTCCATTGAGCAGGTTGATGAGGGTCTGGCCTTCGCTGCCGGCGCCGCCGGCGACCTTGCCGGTCGAGGCGTCGAAGTGGGTGCGGTTGGCGAGGTAGAAGGTGAGCGAGTTCGCGTCGGCGAGCTCCTGGTCGCCGCTGGCGACGGCGAGCGGCGAGGTCAGCCAGCCGAGGAAGAGGCGCGTGTCATGCGGGTCCGCGACGTTCCAGTCGCGCGGCTTCGAGGAATCGACGCCGCCGGTGGCCCAGATGCCGGTCCAATAACGCCGCTGGTGATGGACGAACTGCGTCGGTTTGTTCGGATTAGCTGATGCGCTGGTCGGGACGTTTGACGGCGGCGGGTTCACTACGTCCGGCGCGAACATGTCCGCGCGCATGGTCACGCGCTGGTCGGGGCCGGCCATCACTTGCAATTGCGCGATCGCGATGCGGGCCGACGCGAGGGCGTTGAAGCGCGCCCGCAGGAAGCCGGCGTTGCTCTGCGCGAGGCGGCTTTCCACCTGCAGGAAGGAGGCGAGGACGATCACCATCATCACCATCGCCGCCATGATGGTCAGCGAGAGCACGAGGGAGAAACCTGAGCGTTTAAGTCTCATAGGAAAATTGGGGTAAAATCACAGTAAACCCCCCTAGGGCTAAGTCAAAGGATTGGTTTTTAACATTTGTTCCAAAAGATTGAATTAAATCGTTTAAAGTCGTTTAAAATCATAAAACAGTCATTAATTGGCGATTTAAAGAGGGGGCTTGCGACCTCTGGGGGTTTCCCGAGGTTACTGGGGTGCAAACCCTCATCCAAGGTGCCGGCGCTTTCATCTGGCCGCTCGGTTTCTGCTCTTTCCTCGCGCTCTATCTGATCATCGAACGAGCCCTCGCTCTGCGAGTCTCCCGCGTCGCGCCCGAGACTGTCGTCAAGGCGGTCCTCGCCGGCCAACTCGAACAGGTCGGCGCCGCCGACGGCGAGTCCGTCGCGGGTCGTCTCGTGCAGCGCTGGAAGGACGGCGCCTCGGGCGAAGTGCTCAAGGCCTGGGCCCGTCATGAGCTGATCCGCCTGCAGCGCGGCCTCCACCTGCTCGACAGCATCGTGGCCGGCGCGCCCTTGCTCGGCCTGCTCGGCACGGTCGCCGGTCTCGCCACGCTCTTCCCGGAACAAGGCATGCCGGATGCGCAGACGCTCACGCGCGGCGTCGGCCTCGCGCTCAGCACGACGATGATCGGCCTGTGCGTCGCGATCCCCGCGCTCCTCGCTTCGAACTGGCTGAGCCGTCGCCTCGAAGTCCTGTCCTCGCGGCTCGACGTCCTGGTCGAGGCGCTCGAAGCCCGCCGCCGATGAGCCTCGTCGTCTCCCGTCGTCGTCGCGCCGAGATCAACGTCGTGCCGCTCATCGACGTGATGGTGGTGCTGGTCTTCTTCCTGCTCCTCAGCGGCCGCTTCGAACAGACGCGCGCGCTCGCCATCGTGCCGCCCACGGCCTCCGCGGGCACGGCCGGCGCCGAGGCTTCCTCGCTCGTCGTCGGCGTCGATCGCGACGGCAAGCTCTACCTCGAGGGCAAGGCCATCGCCGCCGATGCGCTTGCCAAGGCCCTCGTCGACCACGCGCTGAAGTCGCCCGGCACCGAAGTCATCATCGTCGCCGACGAGCGTTCGCTCACGGGCGCCGCGGTCGGCGCGCTCGATGCCGCCGCCAAGGCCGGCCTGAAGCCGCGCCTGCAGACCCGCCAGCCACGCTGAGAAACGAGGGCCCACGTGCCCTCGAGTCCTCCATCGTCCATCCCTCATCTTTCATCTTAGCTCTCATCCCCATGTCGACCCGTCTGCCCGAAGTCCTCCGCCTGCTCGAAGACTATACGCAGGCCCACGGCACGTCCGGCCACGAGGACGCGGTCCGCGCGATCTTCGTCCGCGAACTCCGCGGCCGCGCGTTCAGCGCCGACGGCCTGGGCGGCGTGCTCGCCGCGCCCGCCAAGGAGAAGGGCGGCCCGCGCGTGGTGCTCACGGCGCACATGGATGAGATCGGTTTCCTCGTGCAGGCGGTCACCCACGACGGCTTCCTCCGCTTGGTCCCGGTCGGTGGCTGGCCCGACGGCGTGCTCGCCGCGCAGCGTCTCCGCATCTGGTCGCGCTCCGCGCGTAAGGAATTCCTCGGCGTCGTCGCCGCGCTCCCGCCTCATCAGGGCGGCGCCCAGGCGGCTTCCGCCGACAAGGTGCTCGTCGACATCGGCGCGCGCTCGGCCGACGCCGTCGCGCGTCTCGGTATTCGTCCGGGAGATCCCGTCGTGCCGGAAGGTCCGTTCACGGCCCTCGCCGAACCGGGCCTCTACGTCGCCAAGGCCTTCGACAACCGCGTCGGCATGGCCGCGCTCACGCTCGCCACGCACGCGCTCGATGCCGCTCCGCCGGCCGCCGATCTTCTCGCGGTCGCGACGGTGCAGGAAGAAGTCGGCTGCCGTGGCGCGGTCGTCGCGGCCCGCCTCGCGAAGCCCGACGTGGTCATCGTCCTCGAAGGCCCGCCGGCCGACGACGTGCCCGGCCTCGCCCCGCATGGGGAGCACCAAGGCGCCCTCGGCGGCGGCGTACAGGTGCGCGCCTACGATC
>Ga0255111_1000469_pt1 | contig 12839 bp, 8 predicted proteins | sample Law_Yuk_RepA_8h_FD_188472 | JGI IMG/M metagenome (GOLD analysis project Ga0255111, IMG submission 188472) | Freshwater microbial communities from St. Lawrence River, New York, United States - Law_Yuk_RepA_8h | ecosystem: Environmental > Aquatic > Freshwater > River | place: USA: New York... | reverse complement strand
TACGTGACCCACCCCACGAATCCGAGGCAAAGAGCTCCGGTACGAAGAGTCTGAGTCACCGCTGGGATATCACCAATTAGGTGAAGTGCGATTAATGAACAGATCCATAGAACACGGCTGGAAAATCGTGGAACCAGTACAGCAGTCGTACCAGCACTCCGGGCCGACTTCGTTCGCCATCGCTCACGTTCCCGTTCGCGGCGTTCCCATGGATCATTCGTTGACATTTGCGTTATGAACGCATTTTACTAGGCTGGCGGCGGAATCTGTAATCATGAAGGCACTGTTCGACCACAGTCTTCATTTCCAATCGGAAGCGGTCATACCCAAATGTCTCCGCATGGGCACGAATCCGCTGCGGATCAATGTCCATTTTACTGACCGCTTGCATCGCCTCAGCAACACTGTCAACAGATGGCTCATCAAAGAACACACCAGTCACACCTTCGACAACCGTTTCAATCGCTCCGCCAGCACGGTAAGCGACCACGGGGCGCCCCGCCGCCATTGCTTCAATCGGCGCGATACCAAAGTCTTCTTCACCCGGAAAGAGAAAACCTATACAGTTACCGAACAGCCCTTCAACTTCACCATCCGGGACGCGGCCCAGAAACTCAACCGTCGGGCCGGCAATCGCTTTGAGGCGGGATTCATCAGGGCCTGAACCAACGACTTTGAGGCGGACACCAAGCTTCGTCGCTGCCTGAACAGCCAAATCGACGCGCTTATAGCCGAGAAAACGAGAGACACATAGCCAGTAGTCAAGCGTAGGTTTTTCAACGATTTGAATACGATTTGTATTCACGGGCGGAAAGACAACCACTGAGTTACGGCGGTAGAACTTCTCCACGCGGGATGCAACATTATCAGAGTTACAAATGAAAAAGTCGGGGCGCTGTGCAGCGAGGTAATCCCAAGCACGCAAGCGATGAATAACCCACGGCATTAGCAAGCGCTCAAGCTTCCCAAAACCACCCTCATCCACATACTCACGGTAGCGCCACGCAAACCGGCTTGGCGTATGGCAGTAGGTCACATGACAGGTGTGGGGATAGGTAATGATGCCTTTAGCGAACGATGATGTACTCGAGATCACGAGGTCATACTCGCGCAAATCGAGCATTTCAAAAGCCATCGGGAACAGCGTCAAAAACTTCTTGTGATGTCGGTTGGTACCAGCGAGAGGCAGCTTTTGCAGAAAGGACGTCCGCACATCCATTTGCCGGAAAGACTTGAATGTGTGGTCGGCATCGTAGACCGATGTAAAGATAGGTGCATCGGGCCAAATCTCATGAAAGGCTTCGACAACACGCTCCGCGCCGCCTGACTGCGTTAGATAATCGTGGACAATTGCGACCTTCATTGGTTGTGGTTCCATCATTCCCTAATTCTCCCGATGCAAACCAAGCCGATGAGTGCCCATGTGATTTGTTATGCACAAACCGAGTTTGGTCCTCATGATACCTGTCGTCAACGAAGGACGTCTGTATAAACATTTACACATGCATAAGCAGTTGCGTCCCATGAAAAGTGACTTGCGCGTTCAAGCCCGTGACAGACAGCTGTTTCACGGTATCCACTGTCCATGATGAGGCGATGAAGCTTTTCGACTTGAACGTCAATGTCATCTGGATCGGCAGTAAAGTCAGGATTTCCCACAACCTCAGGCAAGCTTGCACGATCACTTGCAAGGATTGGGCAACCGGATGCCATCGCTTCAAGGACTGGCCAGCCAAATCCTTCGTACAGACTCGGGAAATGAAGAACATTCGCAAACCGATACACCGCGCGGAGATCCGCTTCGCTGACACGCCCCAAGTGGAAAACATCCCCCCGAAGGCCTAGATCAGCCACGATGTCGTTCTCATCATCGAAAAAAGCCGCACCAACCCGCAGCAAGGCCACATTCGGTATGAGTTTCTTTAAACGCGCAAGAACCTCGAGAACCACAGGCGTATTTTTGTAACGGTTTCGCGTCCCAACCTGCAAGATAAACACGCGACTTGTATCCAGCCGGTGCCGGGCTGCAAAGTCCAAATGTTCATCCTGGAGCGAAATACCATTGGGCGGCATTGCCTGAAAATCCGTCTCGAGCCCAATCGGCACGATGCTTATCTGTTCAGGGGAAAAGCCAGCGTGTGTGATCAGGTCATTCCGTGTGGATTGGGAAACACACAACACCCGGGCACAGCTACGCATCGCTTCGATGCGCTTTAGAAAAGAACGGAGCACCCACGGTTTATAAGGGACATCGACAATCCCCTTGATGTACAGCAGCGGGATGATGTCAAAGCACGTGACCACTGTTCGGTCCGGGTCAACCGCACCGGCAAGCGTAGCATGACTGTGGTCAAGAATGTGATAGACGTCTGCTTCGACATTTCGAATGGCTCTTGGATACTTGACCCAACGTCCATAGATGCTAGCCAGCCGCTGCTGAGATGCATTTGGCAACCAGGTCATCCATGGCTCTACCCCGGAGCACTGTAGAACATCCAGATTCCAATGTGGCCCAAGGTGATACGGCAGCCGCTCGAGGAACCCCTTGCGGAAGCGGGACATACTGACACTTGGAAATTCATCCACATTGGGGAGAATGACAAGCTTTGAGGCAGCTGCCTTAGATGACATCAGCCAGCCACATCCGCGTAGTGCTTTAGGTAGGCGGCACCGATGTTTTCCCATGTCAATGGGTACGCACATTTCTGGGCGGCATCCCGCCGGGCTGGAAGCAAGTCGATACGCCCCGAGACTTCCTGTAAAGCTGCAGCTAGTTCAGTCACGGACTCAGTGTCATCGATCACAACACCCGCTCCCAGCCCGACCGCTTCCGCGCCGCCTGTGGTTTTGGCCGTGATGACCGGGAGCCCGCTTGCAAGGGCTTCCACTAAAACGAGCGCGCATGCTTCGTACCTGGATGGAAAGACAAAGCAATCCGATGCGCGCATGAGGTGCGCAAGGTCTGTCCTAAAGTCGAGAAAATGTACACGCTTTGCAAGGCCAAGCTCTTCAGCAAGGGCTGGCCATGGGCTTCCAGCAACACGCCCGGCAACCGCCAGATGGACATCCGGTACAGAGACCAGCGCTCTCAGAACTCCATCCAGGTTTTTTCGTCCGGTTCGGATATCCCCAGCAAACAAGGCTAGAAAGACGCCCTCTGGAAGTCCAAGCAATGTGCGGTCTTCCTGTCCGGGAAAAAACTCGGTGGGATCAACACCATTTAGGACGACGCCGACCTTACTCTCATGGATTCCACAGAGTGTCGTGAGCTCATGTCGAATCGTGGATGATGCACCGATAACCCTGCGGGCATCCCGGAATGCCTTGCGCTCCCCCCATGCATTCAGCGTTGTATAGAGCCTTTGATAGAGGGCATACGGACCGGATGTCATCCGACTTGGGTGCATCCGGTGACGGAGCCAAGCAGTATGGACGAATTGGGCTGTGTTGATGTGATGGGCACCATCGAGGGTCCACCCATAGCCGTGGATGACATCGTAGGTCGTGCGTTTTCGCTTCAGCTCCCGGTTAGCTGTAGCGATGGACTGCAGCCCATACGCAAGGTCATTCGAACGGGTTTTCGGTTGAACCGGAATCCATGTCGCACCAGCATCCAAAATGTCCTGATCGACTTGATCCGCATACAAATCCACACTGTGCCCGGACCGAAGTGCGGCAAGGGATATCTCACGGTTCGCACGGCCCTGGCCATCCCCTTTTCGCGCGTACCGGGACACAATTGCAATTCGCATCAGTGGGAGAGACCCGCCCGGCCAAGAGGACGGAATTTCTCCGGCAGTAGGGAGATAACCCGGTTTACGAGTTTGCCGGGCGCAACATCAGGCACTTCCTGTTCCAGAAGCTTATCCATGATTCCAAAGCAGCTCCAAATGAGGATGCTCGGGGCGTAATAGCCACCTTGGAGCCAGTTACCAAACGTGACAACTGCGATGGCAATCCATTCCAGTGATGTTGAGACCCGGCGGATATCCCAGAGTTTAATGATTACCCAGGACATCCTTCCCATGAGAACCATGTAGAGAATGCCACCAACAAACCCGGTACTCACGATGATGTTGGTGAAGTCGAGTTCGGTTGAAAAGGTTCCATCCTCGCCGTCTCCACCTTGACTAAAGCGACGTCCTGCGATGGTGGTCGACCCGAGTCCCCGTCCGATTGGATTGCGGATGCCGCTGGTGAATCCGATTTCAACGAGACCTGCGTGTTTGGTTGCAGTCGAACGCTCGGAACCGAGCGGATTCGTCAAACCCTCAACTTGGTGTTCAACGAAGACAGCTGCATTCCGGTCGAGGTTTAGGGAGCGCGTCTGATTCAGACCAATGAGGAGACCGGCAATACCGATGCCGACACCGAGGACAATGCGTGGAATACGTGTGGCTGGACGTTTATCGAGAAAGCTCCATGAGATGATGCATCCGGCGAGTAACATCACGACACCTGAGCGGGATGACGATAGGAAAATCGTGCCTGCAATAAACACGAACGGAATCGCATACAAATACTTGCGCAAGAGAAAACGTGTCCAGGCGACCATCGCACCCATTAGCATTAGGGTGACATATTCACCAAACGAGAGGGATGCACCAAACACGCGAACAACATCATTGTTAAGAAACTGCTTATACTTTGAGACCACCATCCAATAACGCTCAACATTGGACATCTCACCAAATTGCTGCCTTAGTCCGATCAGGGCTGCGATCACCGATGTGATAACCAGCACGGTCCCAATCGTCGCTAGTGTCTGCTTGCCTCCGTGATGTCGTCCGACAAAGAACCACAGCAAGGGTCCAATATAGAACATTGCTCCACCGAGGCCTACCAGAATGCCGCCTTGATTGGGGTTGAAGATCTGTAGGACCATCACGGCAAGCAAAGCGACGGTGATCTTAATCGTGGTGTTCTTCACCGAAATCCAGCGGTTACTGGCGATTCGGATGAATAGTAGGGTCCCGACGGCCGCTCCGATAAGGGTTAGTGGTTCGTTCGACTGATAACCAATACTCGGAATCAGCTCGCGTCTAATCAGACCCAAAAAGGGAAGAAACGCGGCAAGGATCGAGAACCCGATCATCGGGTATTGAACAATGCTGCCCCCAATAACCGCGGCGAGGATCAACGCAATCATGATGCGCAGCGGTTCGGACAACGTTCCTGCGCTTGGCTCATCGATGCCGTAGAGCCCAAGCGTAAACGGAAGGAGCATTAGGACGGCACAACCTACTGTTCCGGCATGCCGGAATAGTAGGTTGCGAAGGCTAACTGTCAGTTGAACTAGCACGCTCTACCTAAACAGTCGTAGCAATCCGGTAACTGTCGTGACAGCCCATAGTGCATCCTGTAAGCTGAAGCGCTTCCTTCCAGCCCTTGACTCAACGAATATACTGTCATCCGGCTTTACAGGAACATCCTTTGTAAGATCTCCCTTTAGCATCATCTCGACGTTATGCGTCGTTGTCTCATCTTTGCCATCGGTGAGCTTGCGCGTCAGGCGAACATTCTTCAAATCTGCATTTTGGGCGGGTAACCCGGCAATCGAAAGCGCTTCAAAGAGAGTCAGCGAACGGTCATCCGGGTAAATGATTTCGCCAGTCTTTTGTGTTGCACCGTTGGTGCGGAAGACTCTTTTATTCTGCGGAATGACAAGGACATCTCCAGCTTCAAGCTTGGTGCCACCCTTTACAATGCCCGTCTCCAATATCCCGCGAAGGTCTACCTTAATCGTCTGTCCCTTGCGGACAATACTTGCCTGGGAGAGCGCGGCAGCGGGTGTCACACCGCCAGCGGCATTCAACACAGCCAAGATAGAGCCATCCCGGGGAACGACAACACTGCTTTGCGAACGCACCTCACCGACAACCCTTACCATTGTTTCGCTTGGATCGGATTCATCAATGATGATATTGTCGCCGCTCTCAAGCGTTATATTCTGCTTTTGGTCACCCGTGTAGAGCTTGCCGACATCCACTGTCACCGGCCCTGCTGGACGGTACACAACAAGCTTGTAGAACTCATAGCGATCCGATGGGAGTCCACCCGCAAGCGCGAGGATATCAAGAAGGCGCATCCCGTCCCGTAGCTCAACCTTGCCAGCGTTACGGACATCACCGTAGATGTTTACCGTCATCGGTTCCCGCGCGGCCACCGAAACCGAAACGACCGGGTTCACCAGCTGTTTGGCATCGACAATCGCTTTCTTGACCAGATTACCGATCTCAGAAACGGTCTTTCCGGTAACCGAAATCGGGCCGAAAAAGTAGCTGATGCTGTTGTCGTTCTGGACACGCGTACCGGCGATGGAAAATTCAGGATGGTTCAGGACCTGAATGGAGATTGTGTCTCCAACCTTGACTTTGTAATCGGATGCAACTGCCGGAGCCGGGGCCTGTGCGTACGCGGACTGCACCGGGATTCCTCCAAGCGCGACGAGGCATGTCATCACGACCAACGATTTGTTTACTTGCATCACTTTGTATCCGTACCCGATGATTCGACAGCTGCAGGTTCAGGCGATGCATCGACACCCTTGCCCGGTGTATCCACATTGCCAGGGATGTAGTACTTGCCGTACCCATAGCCATAGCCGTAACCGTAGTAATAGTAGTACCCACCACCTGGACTTGATATACGGTTTAGAACAGTTCCAAGCACCGAAGTTCCAGCGCGCTGCAAAAGTTCCACGGAGCGCCGGATATTGGCTTTCTTCGTATCGCCAAACGCGACGACGAGGAGAACGCCATCCATGCGAGCTGAGAGGACAATCGAGTCAGCAACAAGCAACGTCGGCGGGGTATCGAAGAGTACGATATCGGCACGCTCTTTGAGCTGCTCGACCACACGCTCCATTGCAGAGCTGCCAAGAAGCTCAGCCGGGTTTGGTGGAGGTGAACCCGCTGGGACAATCCAGACGTTCTCCACGTTTGTAGGCTGCATCACATCATCCAGTGTGTGCGAGTCAACAAGGACATCGGTGAGGCCAGGATTCGATTCCACCTTGAAGAGCTTGTGCTGACTCGGACGGCGAAGGTCGGCATCCACAATCACCACACGCTTACCATCGAGAGCAAGAGCCATCGCGAGGTTCGCCGCAGTGGTTGACTTACCCTCGGATGGAACCGAGGACGTGATCAGCAATGTGCGCAGCTCATTCCCAACCGCAGCAAAGTTCAGATTGGTTCGCAGACTTCGATAGGACTCCATGAGAGGAGAGAAACTCGAAATATCGCGGATGAGACGAAGGCCCTCCTCCTCCACCATCGGTACATGGCCCAGGCTTGGGAGGCGAAGAACGCGTTCAGCTTCTTCGGGGCTGTTGATACGGTCATCGAGAAGCTCAAGTAAGAGCGCAATCGCAAAGCCTAGAACCAGGCCGATAACCGCAGCAAGGATGATGTTCTGCTGTTTCTTTGGGCGAATCGGGATGGTTGGAAGCAGAGCGCGTTCAATCGGCTGGATGTTGGTGCTGATGGTCTTGAGGCGCAGCTCGATATTTTGAGCCTGATCGGACCAGTACTTTGAGCGCTCCTGGCTGGACTTGATCCGCGACTCGAGGCGCTGATAGTAGTTCTCCCAAAGCGGGAACTGGTTCAGGCGGGCATCGGCTGCCTTCAATGATGTTGCAATGCCGGCAGCACGTGTTGCCGCAGCGGATGCATCGATTTCAAGCTGAATAATCCGCTCGTTCAACGTCGCGTAGGCAGGGTTGAAGCGTGCTGTACGGATTGGAGTCGACTTGCGATACTTGACCAGACGTAGCCGAAGCTCAGCCAGCTCTTTTGTTTTCACGACGATGGCATCCGCGCTTGGGCCAAGAGTCGTTCCGAGCGATGTTAGTTGGGTTTCAAGCTCATCGATTTTGACCTGAAAGGACTGTACTGTCGGGTCTGCATCGGCGGATGGGATGTCGCTTCTGGTCGTCGGGATGGTCTTCAGTCGCTCCCGGCTGCTTTCGATTTTGCGCTGAGCCTCGATAGAACCGGCGCGCGCGGTGTTGTATGCAATCTGTAAATCGGTGACAACCTGCTGCTGGGCTTCGCGGTTACTGAGCAAATCAGGAAGGTTTTTGTCCTTCTTCAGCGTCTGCAGCTCGGTCAGTGCAGTCATCGCGTCATCATTGTTGACTTTCGCCTGATCCGTTGCAAACTGACTCGCTTGCCGCAGGCTGGACTCACCTTTGGTCTTTACATTTTCGGTGTAGACATCCACCAATGTGTTTGCGGTGTCGCGCACAAGACTGGGGTTGTCGCCCTCGGCAGTGACTTCAATAATGGATGTATTTTCAACTACATCGACGGTAACCAAAGGAAGGGCTTTGGCGCTGAGTCTGCGACCAACTTCATCTTTGATTTCTGACCGTTGAATCATCTCAACCTGAGTCAGTGGGGAGTATTGCTGGCTTAGTTGAAACAGGGCCGCAAGTGGATCCGTGCTGACATTGTTGATGACATAGGATGGCGGAGAAACAAGCAGGCGTGCGACGGCTCTGTACGTGGGGGCCTGAACCATGGTGATCAGTACGCCGACCACCAGAACAAAAGCAAAGACCTGAAAAATGACCAGTCTGCGCCGGCGGAACATGTCACCATATTCCTGTAACGACAGCGATTGGCCGGTTTCGTTTACGCTTTCAACTCGTTCTTGCATGTAGCCCCTCGGGCGACATGGATACTCCCCAGCATCAGTACGCCCCTTCCGCTTTCAATACTGCAGGTATTACACGCAGTAACACCCAACAGTCAAGCAGAATAGAACGGTGACGAAGATATTCCAAGTCCAGGTCAACCCATTCCGAAAAAGTGAGTCTACTACGTCCTGTAACTTCGCGGAGGCACAAGAGGCCTGGTTTGCCCTGTAAACGAGATTTTTGCAGTGTGGAATATGCATCAACTTCTTTTGGAAGATGAGGGCGCGGGCCGACCAATGTCATCGTCCCGGAAAGAACCAACCATAGCTGCGGGAGCTCATCGATGGAAAGACGACGGATTGCACGCCCAACTCTGGTCACGCGCGGATCGTTTGCCATCTTGAAGATGACATCCCCCGCTTCGTTTTGAGCAGAGAGTTGTTCCTTAATTTCATCCGCATCACGGCGCATGCTGCGAAACTTGGTGAATAAGAATTCACGGCCATGTTGACCAACACGAAGCTGCTGATAAAAGATCGGTGTGCCATCTTCCAGTGCGATAAAAATCGCAACGCAGGCCATTACAGGAGACAGCAAAATCAACGCAATGGAAGAGACCACGATGTCAAGTATGCGCTTAAAGGCCTCCTCGATGGCAGTAAGTGGGCGTACAGACCCCAGCTCACCGGCACAATGCTTGGAAACAGCAGCAGGTAACTTTACAGACATGGCACATCGGACACTTTTTCGGGCAATTCCATTTGAAACAGTCGAATTTTCAATCATCGGTGCATTTCCACGTAGTACCACCCGCTCAGTTTGTCAGGAGGTAGAAAATTCTCAACGATAATCACGCAGCGGTAGACACTGAATGCGTTTCAGCGAGATTCTAACACAATGATATTCGGTAAATGTTTCCCCAATCTGAAGTGGAATAATCATCGGGTCGGCTATACTTCACGGGTGACTAAGCACCCCGATGCGTCTCTCGCATCCCACATTCCCTGCGATACGGGCGCAGCGTTCTGCAAACGCCTTGCGGCAGCCCCCGAACTCCTCCCCGATATCGATGAGCAGTCAGATAATGCCGTCAAAATCCTCGTCCTAGCAGCTCTCCGTGTGCACCATCATCTGACAGCGGTTGCGCCAACCGTCTGTCGAACCCTTGGTGGCTTGGAGGCAGTGCGCTTCGATATTCGGCAAAGAGGTTGCATCTACTTGGTGTGGAATCCGACACAGCACCCAGCAACAGGCGGAATCATCCCAGCGTTTCCTGAGCTCACCCTCGCACCGCATGAAGGCCGGATTCTAGCCACTGATGAGCCAATAGGACCGAGTGAATCGCTCCTCAGCGCCTACTCCGGCCTCGTAAAGTCAACCGCCACCGTTATCAGCGCCGACATCCGGCCCGACCCTTACGCCGGGGCATGCGTCGTTATCGGAGGCCGATCCGGCGATACCCACAATATCGTCATGTTTCACCGCGCAGGTGGTGAAGCACTCGCCATCACGATTGACAAGGTCCCGACCATTCACTCAATCGCTGACAATATTGTTGTCGCTGTCCCCGACCATCTCCGGCGCTACATGGTCACCGCGAGTGGCATCACGGCAGGCTCATACTTTGTTGATGGTGCAGGCGAAATCTCCACTTGGATGAACACTGAAATCACGGCAACGGGTGAGCTCACCGGCCATCTCGACCCAATGCCTCTCGATGTCATCATCAACAACTATCCAGCCCAGCGCATCGATGACATAACGCTGCTGGAAGGCACAAACAGCATCCGTGCCCGCTACGCGGGCACGACACCGCCTGAAAATACACTTTTCCTCCCCGATGCCGCATGTTGGTGCGGGGAGCTTGCCCCTTGGAGGATTGAATCCGCTTGAGTCATTACCGTCAACCAGCACCGCACATCACACAGGCAGTCCTCGCACCCGCAAACCCAACCATCTCGTTTTCGCCCGACAGAAAACACTTTCTCGCAATCGAACATCCAAGCCATCCATCCCTCGATGCCTTGGCAAAGCCATTTCTAAAGCTTGCCGGCTCCCGCTGGGATCCAACGCGCCCCGGTTACCAAACCACCCTCCACGGCTCAGAAATCCGCATCACAAATGTTGCAACCGGTCAGACACGGACGGTTACTGACCTGCCGGCCGGAATTCGAATCGATGGTGTTAACTGGAGTCCGGACAGCAACTGGATGTCCGTTACAGCAGACATGGATGGTGGTGGGATTGGCCTCTATATAATCGATGTCGAAACACTGGCATCCCGCGAAGTCACCGGCCTGCGCCTCAAGGATGCCCTGGCGGCAACAACGCAGTGGCTCCGCGACAGCTCGGCGATTTACGCAACAGCCATTCCGGATGCCCAACCGCCTTTCCCGCAGCCGACCGCAACCCCGGATGGTCCCAACATTCAGGAAAGCCATGACAAACGCACGCGCACAGCCACGTATCAGGATTTGCTGACATCCCCACACGATGAAGCCTGCTTCGCGCACATCATCACCTGCCAGTTGGTACGCATCACCGTTCAAGACCTTGCCATCGAACGCATCGGCGAACCCGTTCTGTTAGGCAGCTTCCGGCAATCCCCAGATGGCAACTTCCTACTGGTAACCGTCCTGCAGCAGCCATTCTCCTATCGCGTCCCCGTGCATCTCTTTGCGCGCTCCGTGCAGATTTGGACATCCGCTGGGGATGTGTTGCGAACGATTTGCGACATCCCGATGATGGACGAGATTCCACCGCAGGGAGTGCCGGTGGGTCCGCGTGGCATCCAGTGGGTACGCCTGATGCCTGCGACGCTTCTCTGGACAGAAGCCCTCGATGGCGGTGACCCGAAAGCGGAAGTTCCACACCGTGATCGCCTGATGCTAAGTGATATCAGCACGACCATTATCGACGAGCCCCGCGAGATCGTGCGGCTACAACACCGCTTCGCGGATATCGACTGGCTGCCGCGTACTGGCGATGTAATCCTGACGGAATACGACCGCGACCGCCGCTGGAGAACCAGCTGGCGGACATCGCTCTTCGATGCCACTAACCGCGAGGAGCTGTGGAGTCTTTCGGTGAATGATGCGTACAACGACCCGGGCGACTTGGTCTACGAGACTCTCCCGGATGGCACGAGCGTTGTTCGTGAGCGGGATGGCATCTGGTTCCTCACGGGACGTGGCGCAACCGCGGAAGGCGACCGGCCATTTTTGACGGCTTTTCACCCCGGCGATGGCATTTCCGTTGAAGTGCACCGCTGCGGCGTAGATGCCTTCGAAACCTTTGTCGGCTTCAGCCACGAGGAAGACTTGATCCTGTCACGCCAGGATCCGGCAACCCCGCCAAACCTCTGGCTAAATGGTCGTAACCTGACGGGCTTTGTGGACCCGCATCCGGACCTCACAGGGATGCACCGTGAGCTGGTCCGCTATAAGCGCTCAGATGGCGTGCAGCTGACTGGAACGCTGTTCCTGCCTCCGGGGCATGACCCAAAGCGGGATGGTCCATTGCCGACCTTGTTCTGGGCCTATCCGGAGGAGTATTCCGACCCGGCAACCGCGGGACAGGTCCGGGGCTCGGACCGCGTCTTCACACGCCTTGCGGGCACAAGCCCCGTCTGGTTTGCAGCGGCTGGATGGGCGGTGCTCGCGGATGCATCCGTTCCAGTTATTGGTGACCCTGACACGATGAATGACACATTTGCGGAGCAAATTGTGGATGCAGCAAAGAGCGCTGTGGACATGCTGGTGTCGCGAGGTATTTCGGACCCGCACCGCATTGTCTGTGGCGGACACTCCTATGGCGCATTTATGACAGCCAATCTGCTTGCCCACGCACCGGGTCTCTTTTCGGCGGGCATTGCCCGCTCTGGTGCTTACAACCGGACGCTGACTCCCTTTGGGTTTCAGTCAGAGCGACGTACCTACTGGGAAGCGCAGGAGATTTATCACCGCCTCTCGCCATTTACGTATGCAGACAAGATCACGGATCCAATCCTCCTGATTCATGGCGCTGCGGACAACAATCCGGGAACGCATACACAGCAATCCGAACGCTTTTACCAGGCCCTGGCTGCCCACGGAGCAACGGTGAAGCTGGTTTTGCTGCCGCATGAGTCTCATGGCTACCGGGCGGCGGAGTCCATCCTCCACACACTTGCGGAAATGCTGGACTGGGCGAACAC
>Ga0255111_1000458_pt1 | contig 12959 bp, 9 predicted proteins | sample Law_Yuk_RepA_8h_FD_188472 | JGI IMG/M metagenome (GOLD analysis project Ga0255111, IMG submission 188472) | Freshwater microbial communities from St. Lawrence River, New York, United States - Law_Yuk_RepA_8h | ecosystem: Environmental > Aquatic > Freshwater > River | place: USA: New York... | reverse complement strand
ATTCTCAACCTCTGGAACATCCATTTGAAGTGCAGAACGTGCAGCAATGTAGTCATCGTGAGCAGCTGCGTATGCACCTGATAACTCTGCATCTGTTTCAAGTCGATCATTCATCTGCCCCATTAACCCGGTTGTTTCAAGTGTTGAAATCACCGCAGTTAATCGCGGGCAGGTTGCATAGTAAAAAGTAGGAAATGGTGTTCCATCTTCAAGTCGTGGTGGTGTCTCAACAACGGCTGGCTTGCCACATGGACACCTGTAAGCAATTGCATGAACATCACGAGGTGTGCGACCGAGTTGGACTTCAATACAATCAAGATCTGCTTGTGTAACTTCTCTCACTGATTACCGGCCTCACTTATCGAGGCAATCAATCTGGCATACCAAGGCTGTCCATCGGTAAGTGCGCTAGCAATCTCAGTTGTGTTCTCTTGCGTAGGTGTTATAGAACCGTCTACAACAATATATTGACGCTCACCAGGTAAAACGAAATGTAAACGTTCACGAGCCTGTGACTTTATATATTCAGGATCCTGCCAAAGCAATAATTCTTCTCGCGCTTTTTGTAGGGCAACATTGTCTGCAGAAAGTTGAGACTCGAGTGAGTTAATTTGAGCGCGTTGGGTGAAATAATGTTTTACTGGCGGTGCTATTGCTAACGTCAATACAAAAAGGATTGCAATAAATGCCAATGCACGATTATTGGTACGACGACGAAAGTTTAATTGTCGACGCGCCATGACTAATTCTTACCCTTTAAAGCGTGGAAACGCTTCACGCCCTGCGTATTGACCGGCATCTTTTAGCTCTTCTTCGATCCGTAGAAGTTGATTGTATTTTGCTACACGCTCTGATCGAGCAGGTGCACCTGTTTTAATTTGGCCACAGTTAAGTGCAACGGCTAGATCAGCGATAGTTGTATCTTCTGTTTCACCTGATCGGTGACTCATCATGCTGCGGTAGTTAGCGCGATGGGCCATTTCTACTGCATCAATTGTTTCGGTAAGGGTTCCAATTTGGTTGACTTTAACGAGCAATGCATTTGCAGTGTTTCCGGCGATTCCACGAGAAAGTCGTTCTGGATTAGTTACAAAAAGATCATCGCCCACGATTTGAATACGAGAGCCTAAAACCTCGGTCATCTTCGTCCAGCCTGCCCAATCTTCTTCATTGAGTGGATCTTCGATCGAGACAATTGGGTAGGCATCAACAAGTGAAGTGTAATAACCAATCATTTCATCTGAAGTTTTTGATGCACCTTCAAATTTATACATTCCGTTTTCATGAAACTCAGTTGCGGCAACATCCATAGCTAGTGCGATCTGAGTTCCAGGTTTATATCCTGCAACTTCAATTGCCTCTAAGATTAAATCTAACGCAGCGCGATTGCTTTCAAGGTTTGGCGCAAAACCACCTTCATCTCCTACTGATGTTGCTAAGCCACGCTTTTTAAGAACTGCTTTGAGAGCATGATAGATCTCAGCTCCCCATCGAAGAGATTCGCGAAAAGTTGGAGCACCAATCGGTGCAATCATGAACTCTTGAATATCAACATTTGTGTCTGCGTGCGCCCCACCATTGAGAATATTCATCATTGGAACTGGCAGCACATGTGCATTTGGTCCACCTAAAGAGCGGAACAAGGAAAGATCAGCAGAGTTTGCAGAAGCTTTAGCTACTGCAAGTGATGCACCAAGAATTGCATTAGCCCCAAGTCGAGATTTGTTAGGTGTTCCATCAAGTTCGATCATTGTTGTATCAATTAAGCGTTGCTCTTTGGAATCTAATCCAATGATCTTTGGGGCGATTTCATTGTTTAAAAATGCGATCGCTTTTTCAACACCTTTGCCTAAATATCTCTTGCCACCATCTCGAAGCTCTGATGCTTCAAATGCTCCAGTTGATGCTCCGCTTGGAACAGCTGCACGTGCCTGAGTTCCATCGTCTAATGTAATTTCAACTTCAACCGTAGGGTTTCCACGGGAGTCAAGAATTTCACGAGCACCTAAAGCTTGAATTTTTGCCACGTACGTCTCCTCTGAGTTTTTTGCATCTTGCCGACCTCAACTCTGAAATCGCACTGGATCAAATATTTTTTGAAGTTATAGGGCTAATACTACCGCGAGTTAACTCTGAGTTTTTGAACTAATCTGATTACTAACTCGCAACGCTTCCTTGCGAAGTGCCGCCTCAGCATCAATTCCATTGGCATGGGCCCATGCAATAACAGCATGCAGGGCTTGGCCTACCGCACTTTCATCTGCCACGGTCTCTAGTGTATTTGCCGCAGGGCTATCCACTTGTACTTTATATTTTTCGGCGCGATGCAAGAGTTTTTCTAGTAACGGCAAGGCCGGCTGTGAATGAGCTACTCCATCTACTGGTGATGTTCTACCTTTTTCCTTCTTTTTAATCTCTTCCCAATTTTCTAGTACTTCTTCAGAACCTTTGACTTCAAGGCCAGCAAAGACATGTGGGTGCCTGCGAATTAACTTATCTGCAATTCCCTGTGCAACTTCTTCAATCGTAAATGGATCTGTTGGATGATCCTCGGCCATGCGAGCATGGAAATAAACTTGGAGTAAAACATCTCCCAACTCTTCTCGCATATCAATTCGGTTTCCGTTTTCAACCGCCTCGATAAATTCGTAAGACTCTTCAAGAAGATATTTCAGTAAGGACTCATGTGTTTGCTCAGCATCCCACGGGCATCCCCCAGGAGAGCGCAACGTATCCATGACTTCAACTAAACGTTGAAGTTGAGATCCTTGCATTGTGCAGTTAGTTTCCGGATGGAGTAACTGCTGAACCTGCTGCATCTTTTGCAACTACATCTGCAGTCTCTGGATCCCAAGTGCCGTATCTAGGATTGACAGTTACGCCAACTTCTTTTGCTTTTGCAGTTATCAATCTCTGGATCTCCATGCCCACTTGTTCTTCAGGAACGCCACTTGCTGAAATAAGATTACTAATTTTATCTGAAAAAGTTAGTGCTTCGATATATGAGTCTAAATCTTGTGGCGCAATGCCGGCGGCAACTAGTGCGATAGGAAGCTGATCAGCACCTCCTACTTGCTGCAAAATTGCAGCTCTCTGAGTGTCAATCTCAGCTTTTGTAACAGTAATTTTTAATTCTGTTCCAACTTCGCGAAGGAGCGTTCCAAACAAATGAAAACGCAGTTGTGATCGGTTAAGTGTTTCGCCAGTTTCAAGTTGCATCTGTGATGTGTCAATCCCGCTGCGTTCGGCAAGAATTGAGTCAATACTTCCCTGAACAGTGGCTTGCGAGATTCGAACTCCACCAACTGTTGCTGCTGCGCCAACTTGGGCACATCCTGTGAGTGCCACTGCAATCGAAGCAACTGCAACTGTAAGAAACTTTTTCACGACTATCTCGCCTTCTCTTGCTTAGCCAAGTTGATTAAGAGCCTCAACGACCCAGGCCAGAAGAGAAGTATCCACTATTTCTGGAGTGTTCGCAGACGGGTTCCAGACCGCTGCTTTGGGTAAGGCAACCAATACGGTGTTTGTCGTGGCCTTATAGATGGATCCGGGATACATTCGCACCAATCGAAGCTGCTTTGATTCTGGCAGAGCTAAAGGCGAAAGCCGCAAAAGTTTTCCTTGCACTACAACTTCAGTTAACTTCAAAGCTTTGGCCTGTGCCCGCAGCGATGCAACACCAAGTAAAGATTTAGCTTCCTCTGGAAGTGCTCCGAAGCGATCTAGTAATTCAGATTCGATTGAATTTACATCTTCGGCAGATTTAATGTCGGCCAATCTTCTATAAAGATCTAATCGCAAACGCTCACCAGGCACATACTCAGTTGAAAGATGGGCGTTTATTGGCAGTTCAACTTTGCACTCTAGGGTTTTTTCTTCAGTTTCAATGATTCCCGATTTGTATTCTTGAACGGCTTCTCCGACCATTCTCATGTATAAATCAAAACCAACATCTGCAATATGGCCAGACTGTTCACCACCCAAAAGATTTCCTGCTCCCCGAATCTCTAAATCTTTTAGTGCAACCCGCATTCCCGAACCTAAGTCGGTGTTTGTAGCAATTGTGGTTAAGCGCTCGTGTGCTAACTCTGAGAGAGGCTCTTCGGCAGAGTATAAAAAATATGCATAGGCTCTTTCTCGGCCTCTGCCGACGCGACCTCGAATTTGATGAAGTTGTGAAAGTCCAAATCGATCAGCTCTTTCAACAATCAAAGTATTTGCATTTTGAATATCCAAGCCACTTTCTACAATTGTTGTACAAACTAAAAGATCGAAATCACGGTTCCAAAACGCAAGAATGACATCTTCTAACTCACCTTCTGACATTTGGCCATGGGCCACACGAATTCGTGCCTCAGGTACCAATTCTTTTAAGTGAACGGCAGTTCGATCGATACTTTCAACACGATTATGAAGATAAAAAATCTGACCATCACGCAAAAGTTCACGGTGAATAGCGGCCGCAATCTGAGCATCTTCTGACGGTCCTACATAAGTCAAAATAGGATGCCGCTCCTCGGGTGGCGTAGTAATCGTAGACATCTCACGAATTCCAGTTACTGCCATCTCTAATGTGCGCGGAATCGGCGTTGCAGACATTGCCAAGACATCGACTGTAGTGCGCAATTTTTTTAGTGATTCTTTTTGCTCAACACCAAAGCGTTGTTCCTCATCGACTACGACGAGGCCAAGATCTTTAAACTGCACATCATTAGACAGGATTCGATGTGTTCCAATAACAACATCAACACTTCCTGCAGCTAAGGACGAGAGTATCTCTTTACTTTCCTTGGCAGAATTAAAGCGTGATAACCCTGCAACCTTTATAGGAAAACCAGAGTATCTTTCTGCAAAAGTTTTACTGTGTTGTTGCACAAGAAGAGTTGTCGGCACAAGTACCGCGACTTGCTTACCATCTTGTACTGCTTTAAATGCTGCTCGGATTGCTATCTCAGTTTTTCCATAACCCACATCTCCGCAGATAATGCGATCCATTGGGTAAGGCCGTTCCATATCAGCTTTAACTTCATCGATTGTTGAAAGTTGATCTGGAGTTTCAATGTAGGAAAATGAGTCTTCCAACTCTCTTTGCCACGGTGTATCTGGTGAGAATGCAAAGCCAGGTGAACTTGTTCTCGCTGCATAGAGTCTTATCAACTCTCCAGCAATCTGGCGAACAGCTTTGCGCGCCCGACCCTTTGCTTTTTGCCATTCACCACTTCCAATTCGGTGAACAGTCGGGGCTTCGCCGCCAACATATTTTGAGACTTGCTCCAATGTGTCTGTCGGAACAAATATACGATCACCCGGATGCCCACGTTTAGCCGGGGCATATTCAATTATTAAATACTCACGAGTTACTCCTGCAACAGTTCTTTGCATTAGTTCGACATAGCGACCAATTCCATGCTGTTCATGAACAATAAAATCGCCAGCTTTAAGCTCTAGAGGATCAATTGCTTTCTTTCGTTTAGTTGGCAATCGTTCACTGTCTTTCACGCTGCCTTTACTTCCAGTTAAATCTCTTTCGGTCATGAAAAAGATCTGAGCAGATTCACTTTCAAAACCATTTGTTATGACAGAAGTAGTTAAGTTAATGCTTGCCTTAAGGGGCGTATCCACTAGTTTTTCGATGATCTTTACAGGTAGATCAGCTCCTCGAAATATCCCGGCATATCGCTCTAACATTCCATGGCCGTGTGTAGCAAAAACTACTTTCTGATTTTTCTCTAGGGCCTGTCGAAGCACCTCAATTGTTCTTTCGATATCACCACGCATCGGGTCAATTGCACTGTAATCAAGAAAATCTGTTCCTTCTACTAAATCACTTCCATACGTGCTCAACTCTGCTCGAGTTAATTTCTTGTTTGTGATCTCATCTTCTAACTCTTTCCAAGAAATATATGTCTCTAAGCCATGGTGAATTGGAGCCATGGCTCCTAAAGCAGCATTAGACCAAGACGCGTTGAGAAACTCTTCATTTGTTGCCAGCAAATCATTTGCCCTAGATGCAATCCGTTGCTCGTCGATAAATACAATCTCTGTCCCGACAGGAACTCTAGATAACAGTGTTTCAGTCTTTTCAATAAGCAAAGGAATGAGTGACTCCATACCTTCAAAAGCAATTCCTTCACTTATTTTGTCTAACATCTCTTCTGCGCCCGGATATTTGCTCTTTGCCTTTAATGCATTGTTTTTTACATCTTCTGTCAGCAAGAGTTCACGACATGGGAAAATAGAGATGCTTCCTTCTACAGACTTAGTAGTTCTTTGGTCAGAGACTTCAAAATAACTCATATCTTCAATCTCATCGCCAAAAAAATCAATACGTATTGGGTAATCACTCAAAGGTAAAAAGAGATCAACAATTCCACCACGGACTGCAAACTCTCCTCGACGTTCGACTAAATCTGTTCTGGTGTATGCAAGTGATGATAGATGTCGGACAAGTTCTTCGAGAGATTGTTCTTGACCAACTTTAAGTTTCAAAAGTGGTGTTGACCCAAGAGTGCTAGTTATCCGATGAATAACACCTCTGACTGGCGTCACAATAATTGGATGAAGTACTTGTTTTTCCTTTAGTGCATATAGAGATTGAATTCTCAAAGCCACAGTGTCACTGCGTGGACTCAATCTCTCATGTGGCAAAGTCTCCCAAGCGGGAAACTCAATGACATTGTCATGTAATTCCCGAAGTTCATTGACTAAATCTTCACTACTTCTACTTGAACTTGTCACCACTAATAATGGATGTGTCCTTGCACGCGCTGCCAATAGAAATGGAAATGTAGATGAAGGCCCAACCACTCTTTGTGAACTTATTGGTTGCGCAGAGAGCATAGGAATGATTCCGCGCATTCACTGCCTCCAATGCCTTAAGGCCCCAACTTTCAACTACCCAGGGTTGGGCCAGCAAAAAGGGGGCTAATAAAGGCCATTCTATTTGTTTTGAGCCCTGAGACATACCTGAGATGATTAGACAATGAGCCACAGCAAAATCGCCTTTGATGATGCAGGATTGCGTGGCGATGTGCGCAGGTTGGCAGATCTTTTGGGGCAAACATTAGTTCGCCAAGAAGGTCCAGAACTTCTCGAGCTTGTTGAAGCGGTACGAAAATCAGTACGCAAAGGCTCTGGCGAAGAAGTTCTAGCAAATATCTCTGATGAAGAATCAGTGCAGTTAGCAAGAGCTTTTAGTACCTATTTTAATTTAGCAAATGTTGCAGAACAGATTCACCGTGCACGTGTGCTTTCACATGCTCGCGCAACAGGTGGCTCTTGGCTTGTGCGCGCAGTTGATCGAATTGAAGAAGCTCTTTCAGAGCAAACACCTGGGCATCAACTCACTAAAGAAGAGATAACTCGCTGGGTGAGTGAAATGTCCGTGCGACCAGTTTTTACTGCCCACCCAACAGAGGCAGCGCGCCGTTCAGTACTTAAAAAACTAGGAGCAATTGCAGATTTACTCAATGACCCAGAGAGTGCATCACAGCAAGATCGACTTGCAGAAAACATTGATTTGCTGTGGCAGACAGATGAGCTTCGTTTAGGACAGCCTGAACCTTTGGATGAGGCCTTAAACGCTCTTTATTATCTTGATGATTTATTTACTCAAACGGTGCCCGAGGTTTTAAATGACTTTGCAAAAGAGTTAAAACGAATTGATGTGGTTGTTCCTGTTACTGCCCGCCCATTATCTTTTGGTAACTGGATTGGTGGAGATAGAGACGGTAATCCAAACATCACTGCTGATGTGACAACTAAAGCTATGGTTTTACAAGTCGGTCATGCTATTCGAGTGACTATTGCTGCGATGAATGAGCTTCGCCAAATGTTATCTGTCTCAACAAACATAGTTGGTGCCACTCCTGAACTTTCAGCATCGGTTGAAAAAGACTTCAAAAACATTCCAGAGTTTGAACCACGATTCTTACGGCTAAATGCCGAAGAGCCATACCGACTTAAGGCGACGGCGATTGTGCACCGTTTAGCTTTTACCCGCGATCGTCATGCTGCTGGTGCTCCTCATGTTCCTAATCGTGATTATGAAAACACAGCCGAACTGCTTAATGATTTAGTTTTGATGAGAGATTCATTATTGGCACATCGAGGAGAGCTAATAGCCACGGGCTTACTTGAGCGAACTATTCGCACTGTTGCAGCCTTTGGAATTACCCACGCAACTATGGATATTCGTGAGCACTCTGATGCTCATCATAACCTTTTAAATCAGGCATTAGGAGTTCAGGGATACCTGGGTAAATCTCATGATGAGAAGTTTGAACTTCTTACTAAATTAATTGCAGAAAACACTGCCTTTGATGTTTCCTCTTTAGATGCATCAGGTAAAAGAGTTTTTGATACTTTTGTTGCAATAAATGATTTAATCGACCGATTTGGACCTGAATCAATTGAAACATACATAGTTTCAATGACTAAGGGGGCCGATGATTTAATCGCACCAATAGTTATTGCACAACAAGCAGGTTTAGTCTCACTCAAAGACAAAAAAGTAAGAATTGGATTTGCGCCACTCCTAGAAACTGTTGCCGAGCTTCGATCATCAGGTGAGATCCTAGATAAACTTTTAAGCAATCCGACATACCGTCAACTGGTTGCCTTGCGCGGAGATAAACAAGAAGTAATGCTTGGTTACTCCGACTCAAACAAAGATGCTGGAATAGCAACAAGCCAGTGGGAGATCCATCGTGCACAGAGATCTCTGCGAGATGTAGCTAAAAAGCACGGAGTAAAACTTTGTTTATTCCATGGACGTGGTGGTTCAGTTGGTCGTGGTGGTGGGCCAACTTATGACGCGCTCATTGCTCTGCCATGGGGATCAGTCGATGGTGCAATTAAAATGACTGAACAAGGTGAAGTAATCAGTGATAAATATGCACTGGCATCACTTGCTAGAGAAAACATTGAATTAACACTTGCCGCATCATTAGAGGCCACAGTTTTAAACAGAGGACCAAGGCAGAGCAAGGAAGAATTAACTGCCTGGGGAGATTGCATGCAGTTAGTAAGTGATGCATCTTTTAAGCAGTACCGAACTTTGATTGAACAACCAGATCTTCCAGCATATTTTTATGCATCCACTCCAGTTGAGCAGTTAGGTGAGATGTTCTTGGGTTCACGACCTTCACGTCGTCCTGATGCTTCAAGTGGCTTAGATTCTTTGCGAGCTATTCCCTGGGTCTTTGGATGGACTCAGTCACGTCAGATTGTTCCGGGTTGGTTTGGTGTTGGAACAGGATTGAAAGCTGCGCGAGAGGCAGGGCATTCAAAACTGTTAAAGAAGATGCTCAAAGAATGGCATTTCTTCACTACATTCATTAGTAACGTTGAGATGACACTTGCAAAAACTGATTTGGAACTGGCTCAGCGATATGTTGAGGCCTTAGTTCCAAAAGAACTTCACCACTTCTTGGATGAGATTAAAAGTGAGTTTGACCTGACTGTTTCAGAGATTTTGAAGTTAACAGGAGAGAAGACACTGCTTGGAGATCAAGAGATTTTGGCGCGGACATTACAAGTGCGTGATGCATATCTTTCTCCCATTCATCTGCTTCAAATCAATCTCTTAAAGCGTGTGCGCGAAGCAGATACCCCTGTGGATCCTGTTTTGCGCCGAGCTTTACTGCTCACAATTAACGGTGTGGCAGCAGGCCTTCGTAATACTGGCTGAGAAGTTAAGAGCAGGCAGTGTTTAGCTATTGAAATTTTGTTGAGTTAACTCAAGGCCATTATTTATTAGTGATTCGACCGCATCGGCTGAACGCAAAATAAATTCACCAAGCTCTTTTTGCTCAACTTTTGAGAATGCTTTAAGTACAAAATCGGCCGGATCTTGTTCACCCATTGGCCGTCCAATACCAAGGCGAATTCGGTAGTACTCAGCTGTACCAAAAGCTGATGTCATTGATTTCAAACCGTTGTGGCCATTATCTCCCCCTGCAATCTTGGTGCGGATCGCGGCAAAAGGAATATCTAACTCATCATGTAAAGCAATAACATTATTTGGCTCAACTGAGTAGAAGTGTGCAAGAGCTTTAATTGGTCCGCCGGTTTCATTCATGTAACTCTTTGATTTTCCAAGAATTATCGAATGAGCATCTGCGCCGACTCCTAATTTATAGGCGGCAATTTCAGTGCGAGACTTATGTGAAGAAAGTTTGACGGAATGCCGCTTGGCTAATTCGTCGATAACCATTTGGCCTATGTTGTGACGGGTGGCAGCGTATTGATCTCCTGGATTTCCCAGTCCAACTACCAACCACGTCATAACAAGAAAGTCTAAGGCTTAAGCCTGTTACTTATCGGTCTTTTCTGCTTCTGTCGTCTCTGCAGGTGCTGCGCCATCTGCTGCAGGTGTTGCTGCAACTTCTTCAACAACGGCAGTTGACTTCTCAGATACGTGAACAACGATCATCTTTGGATCAGAGGCAAGTTCAACACCATCTGGCAACTTCACATCTGCTGCATATTTTGAAGATCCAGATGCAAGTCCTTCGATGTCAATTTCAAGGAAGTTCGGAATAGCTGCTGCATCAACACGAACTTCAATTGTGTTGTGAACGTGCTCAAGAATTCCATCACGATCGTGCTCACCAATTGAGTGAACAGGAACAGATACAACAACTTTTTCACCACGACGGACGAGTACAAGGTCGATGTGCTCAAGGATCTGCTTGAGTGGATCTCGAACAATTGCCTTTGGAAGAGTTAGTTCATTCTTACCATTGATAGATATATCAAGAAGAACGTTTGCTTGCTTTAGGGCAACACCAATCTCTTTAGCTGGAAGAGTGATGTGCTGTGGCTTCTCACCGTGACCGTAGATAACTGCAGGAACTAAACCATCGCGACGTGCGCGACGTGATGCACCTTTACCGAATTCGGTACGTGGTGTTCCGTTGATCTTAATTTCTGCCATTTTTACTTCTCCTCATTACTCCGGTTACTTCGGTTTGAACACAAAGTTCCAGCAGGAGAAAATTCTCTTACCCGTCGATCACGGAAAGCTATTCGCTACCCTCGCCGGAACAGAGCAAACAGTATCTTTGACACCCGCACTTAGGCAAATCAATCTCAATAGGCCAAAAAGCACACGTTATCCGGCTTGGCCTGCGAGAGATTTTAGATGTTATGAATGGCCGTCGAAAAGACTTGTGACTGATCCATCTTCGAAGACTTCACGAATAGCCCTAGCCAAAAGTGGAGCAATCGAAAGCACAGTTAAGTTATCAAACTTTTGATCTTCTGAAACCGGCAAAGTATTTGTAATCACAACTTCTGATGCACGACTGTTCTTCAGGCGATCAATGGCTGCGCCGCTAAAGACCGCGTGGGTAGCAGCAACAATGACATCTTTGGCTCCGGCTTCAAATAATGCATCTACTGCCTTTGTAATCGTTCCAGCGGTATCTATCATGTCATCAATAACTACACATGTTTGACCTTGAACATCACCAACAACACGACCAACAGTGGCCTCATTTGGAATTCGTGGATCACGAGTCTTATGAATAAAGGCAATTGGACAGCCACCAAGAAGATCTGACCAACGCTCTGCAACTCTGACACGACCTGAATCTGGTGAAACAATTGTTAGACGAGTTCTATCAACTTTGCTACCAACATAATTTGCAAGCATTGGAAGTGCGAAGAGATGATCAACAGGCCCATCAAAAAATCCTTGAATCTGTGAGGTGTGTAGATCAACTGTCATTAATCGATCCGCACCAGCTGTTTTAAAAAGATCAGCCATTAAGCGCGCTGTAATTGGCTCGCGTCCTCGGCTTTTTTTGTCCTGTCTTGCATAACCATAAAAAGGTGCAACCACAGTAATTCGTTTTGCAGATGCACGCTTGAGTGCATCGACCATGATCAACTGCTCCATAATCTGTTTATTAACAGGGGTTGTGTGGCTTTGAATTACAAATGCATCACAACCGCGAACAGATTCTTCGAAGCGAACAAAAATTTCGCCATTTGCAAAGTCATATGCAGATGTTGGTGTGAGAGGAATCCCAAGTTCGGCGGCAACCTCGTCAGCTAACTCTGGAAATCCGCGGCCGGCAAAGAGACGTAATTTCTTTTCGGACGTTAATCGGATTTCGCTCATATCTCTGCCCTTTCTTACTTCTTCTTTTTACCAGAACTTGCTTCGGCGGCTTGAGCAGATTTGCTTCCCTTGCGCTTGCGCAGAACCCAATCTAATACATTTCGTTGTTCAGAACGGCTAATACCAATCGCGCCTGCCGGTACATCTTCTGTAATCACCGATCCTGCTGCTGTATAGGCGCCATCTCCAACTGTGACGGGTGCAACCAGCATCGTGTCACTACCAATACGAACATGATCGCCAATTGTTGTGTGATGTTTTTCAACGCCGTCATAGTTAACAAAAATTGTTGCTGCACCGATATTGCTTCCATCGCCAATTGTGGCATCACCGACATAGGACAGATGTGGCACCTTTGAACCAGTTCCCAGCGATGCTTTTTTCATCTCAACAAATGCGCCAGCCTTACTTAAATCACCTAGTTGAGTTCCGGCTCTCAAATATGTAAAGGGCCCAACAGTGGCGCCTTCACCAATAACTGTCTCAACTGCAATCGATTCCAAAACCTGTGCCCCAGCTTTGACTTCGCAATCAGTTAACGTTGATCGAGGTCCTATGACCGCACCAGATGCAACTGTAGTTTTTCCAAACAAGGCAGTTCCTGGGTGGACAGTGACATCTTGTGCAAGCTGAACTGTTGAATCTATCCATGTTGTTGTTGGATCAATAATTGTCACACCTGAGCGCATCCAATGCTCATTAATTCGATCACGAATCATTGCTGCAGATTCTGCAAGTTGAACCCGATCATTGACGCCAAGAGTTTCGGTGAAATCCTCAATCACTATGGCTGCAATAGATTCGCCTGCAGATTTAAGTATCCCAA
>Ga0255111_1000440_pt1 | contig 13183 bp, 8 predicted proteins | sample Law_Yuk_RepA_8h_FD_188472 | JGI IMG/M metagenome (GOLD analysis project Ga0255111, IMG submission 188472) | Freshwater microbial communities from St. Lawrence River, New York, United States - Law_Yuk_RepA_8h | ecosystem: Environmental > Aquatic > Freshwater > River | place: USA: New York... | reverse complement strand
GTCCACTAGCAAATTCGCACGCGGGTACAGTATCTCCCAGCCATTTGCTGCGACTAAAACCGGCACAGGATACGGATATTTGCTCCCCTTGACATCCCGCCAGCGGACCTTGGCGATGTCCTTCCACAAAATCCGCTGCTTACCCCACGGGCGATACACCTCAAGGGCATCATCCGTGATCACATAACGATGCACCAAAATGTCAACCAGCATATAAATTGAAAACAGCAGCAGACCGCCCATCACTAAAGTAAACACCTTTGGGTCGAGCTTAGACTGCACCCGATTTTCACCCAAACGCAACAGAAACGCCGCCATGAGTGATAGCCCGCCAAACAACGTACCGCCAAACACCTTCTGCCAGAGCGCTGCCCCGTAAGACGATGGCGCCATCAGATATCGAACCGGATGCCTTGTGCGAGCGGCAGCTCCGTTCCATAGTTCACTGTGCTCGTCACGCGCCGCATATACGCCTTCCAGGAATCACTCCCCGACTCACGCCCGCCGCCCGTATCCTTCTCACCGCCAAAGGCCCCACCAATTTCCGCACCACTTGTGCCAATATTGACATTCACAATCCCGCAGTCAGAACCCACCGCGCTGCAAAACAGCTCCGCCTCACGGACATCCAATGTGAAAATCGCACTGCTCAGCCCCTGGGGAACATCGTTGTTCAACGCGATGGCATCATCCAAATGCTCATACGGAGACACGTACAGAATCGGTGCAAATGTCTCGACTTTGCAGATAGGGGCATCCGCTGATATCTCCACCAATGCTGGATGCACATATGCACCGCCACTCGGGACACCACTCGTCAAGCGCTCGCCAAAATGTACGACACCACCTTGTGCCCGAGCAGCATCGAGCGCAGCCTGCATACTGTCCGCAGCACGCTCATCAATCAGTGGACCAACCAGCGTCCCATTCGCCATCGGATTTCCGATCGGCAAACGCGCATACGCTGACTTTAGGCGCTCGATGACATCTGAGTACCTGGATGTATGAACATACAGACGCCGCAGCGTCGTACAGCGCTGGCCGCACGTCCCAACCGCGCCAAAGACGATCCCGCGAACCGCCAGCTCCAAATCCGCGCTCGGCGCTACGATTGCCGCATTATTGCCGCCCAGTTCGAGCAAGACCTTGCCAAGCCTGCTCCCGACGACTTCCGCCACCGAGCGGCCCATCGGGACCGAACCTGTCGCGCTCACCAATGCCACGCCCCGGTGCGCAGCCAGAGCTACCCCGACATCCGCGCCGCCTTGCGCAATCTGATGTAAGTTCTCCGGTACGACTGGATGCTCTGCGAAAACGCGCCTCAGAATAGACTGGACCGCGGATGCACACAGCGGTGCCTTCTCGCTTGGCTTCCAGATCACCGGGTCGCCGCAGACAAATGCCAACATCGCATTCCATGCCCACACTGCAACTGGGAAGTTAAACGCTGAGATCACGCCAACAACGCCAAGCGGATGCCAGATCTCGCTCAATCTGTGGTTCGGGCGCTCGCTCGCAATCGTGAGGCCCGTCAGGCCACGGCTAAGCCCTACGGCATAGTCGCAGATATCAATCATCTCCTGAACTTCGCCAAGAGCCTCTTGTGTGATCTTGCCAACTTCCAGGCTGACGATGGCCGCGAGGTCTTCTTTATGTTCGCGAAGGGCATTCCCAATCGCGCGGACGACATCCCCGCGCACCGGTGCCGGCACCCGCCGCCACGCATCAAATGCAACCTGAGAACGCTCCACCATCGGACCAATCGCGCCCGGAGAAACCATCCCAACCGTACCGAGCTGCGTGCCATCAATCGCGGAATACGAAACCAACGACTGGTCGGCTGCCACAGCTCCCGCAGTCGTCGCGATGTCCATCACACCGAGGCGAACCAATGCCTGTGAGATGTTTTCCATAGAACGTTCCTCCGGCGGGAAACGCTAAACCGCCCCCGCAGCCATCACCAAACACATCGTCTTCGCATCTTCAATCGTGCCATCCAGGCACCACGCACGGGCCTGCTCCAAGGACACCCGGATGATTTCCATAAACTCATCTTCATCACGGGGCAGCTCGGCATCCGATAACCCACGCGCAAGATAGCCCCAAATCTTCTCCGAGCTGTACCCAGGCGCAACATAAACGGAATAAATCTCCGTCCAGTCCTCCGCAGCCAAGCGAACCTCTTCCGCCAGCTCACGCTTCGCGCAGTCCAGCGGCAGCTCACCCTTGCCAAGCCCGCCCGCACACGCCTCCAAAAGCACCTTGCCCGCTGCAAGCCGAAACTGGCGAATTAGCGTGACAGAGCCATCATCGTGAATCGGAAGCACAGCAACCGCACCCGGATGCGTGATAATGTCCCGCGCAGACTCCGAGCCATTTGGCAATGTCACCGTATGGCGATGCAGGTCGAACACACGGCCCGTGTGAATCAGGGCAGTGGATGTGATCGTTTCGCTGAGCGTCTCCATGGGTCAGTCCTTGTCTGGGCGGTCCACGGGATGCATAATCCACGCGGGGATCTCAAGCTCACCCACATCACGCGTAAACTCGCCTTCCAGCATCCGGCTAGGAATCTCATCCGAGCCACGCTGCAATGCGGCATCGATGACCGAGTCTTCAGCATCCAGCTTCAGCACAGAATACTCTTCGAGCAGGCGGACACCGCCTTGGTCGACGACAAAGACACACCACGGAATGTCATCCGGGCCGAAGGCTTCCCAAATCGACAGGATGCTACCATCATCGTCCACTGCGACGAGCGAGCCATCCGTGTCTTCAATCTCAAATTCCAAATCCACCGGGAGCAACCGTAGCCAGTTAAGCTCTTCAGGGGCACCATGGTCATCCCCAAAGATCTCCCCACGCTCAGCACGCAGCACATGGTCAAACCACGCGTGCCCCGCAATCAGGAGGTCGAATTCTTCATCATCCGGTGTGTAGAGCTTCATTTCATATCCTCATTCGAACGTACGTCAGACCGTCGGTGCAACGAGCATGCCAGTGTACCTGCTGCAGCAGCACACTTGAAAATCAATGGATCTTCATCGTAGGATCTGCCCATCGACCTTAATGAGATTCCCGCCGATGTACAGATTTCCCGAATATCTGGAACAACAATCGGCGCGACCAGCTGGCGCTCCGTCCATTCCTGGTCATTGCCTGCGAGGTATGCGGCTTCTTCGCTGGGAACCGCGACAAGGTGCCCATACCCCGATGTCATTCCCAATACGGTCCGACTGTGGTGACTGGTTCCCTGGTGGCGCGGGCGGGGATCGCTGCTGGATGCCCGTAGCGCTGCAATGCTTCGCCCGCCGAGCCGCTGTGCGATGTCAAGCCACATCCCTTGCTCAAGCCCGCTGTGACCAAATGTCGTACCAGTCCCAGCATTTCCCGGGAGCTGACAAACGACCACAATATCTGCTTTCAAAACAGTCACTGCACCGCAAAGCGCACTCGCAACCGTGACTGCTTCGAAGTCGCCGCCCATCGCCTGACCAGCTGTGATACACCCGCAAAGCCATCCAGATTTCTGTAAAGCACGTACTGTCTGGCTAAAGCCTGCGTGGAGCGCACCGCCATCCGTGGCGATGTAAGCGATACGCAGCTCCGGGTTTTGTAACCGGATCGCTGCACAGACTGCCGGGAGCTGGGAATGCAGCATACAGACGACAATGGGAGTACCCGGGAGCGCACCCTCCGCATAATCAGCGTGTGTTTCAATCGGAATGACGGCCGTCTGATCCGATGAGTAGCGTGCTTTGACTATGTGATCATTTGAGGAATGGGCATCGCCGGAGCGCACATCCCCGCCGGGCGTCAGCACAGCAACTGCAAATGCCATCCCACCGGTTCCAAGCCCGAGTGCAATGCCCGTTGTGTTCAAAATAATCGCATCGCCAACTTCGGGATGGCCGACGGTTGCGGTGTAGGCAGTGAACGGAGTCGATGTGCCGCGGTTGTCATCCGCGATGCCCTGCACAATTCCAGATGCGTTGAAAGTGATCTGGGTGATGGTTGCAATGCAGCGGGTGGATGTTGGCATCGGTCGCGATTAGCCTTTGTTGACCAACGGGATGCCCCGTTCTTTGAGGGTTTTGGTGATGCGTTTCTGCACAATGATTAGCATCAGGAAGAGTCCGGACAGCCCGGCACCGATGAGCGCAAAGCTTGCGGCAAACACCCTGATATTGCGGCGCTCACGAGGGACATCGCTTGCAAGGCGTATGGCAACCTTAGCCTTATCAACAAACTTCTTGCCCTCATCCTTGCTTACATAGCCTTTATCGATATCCCGATACGCTTCGCGGAGCTGGGCCATCGGGCGGTCAGCAATATCACGCTTCGCGGAAATGAATCCGATAACGCTACCCATGATGCTGCAGGCGATGATGAAGGCGGATGCTTTGTAGATAAGGCGGTGGATGGTTTTGTTTTTAAGGTCGGTATAGTTACCGATTTTCATCCCGGCCAAGATAAGCGCATAGCCAAGGCCGCCGGCTGCACTACCAATCACAGTGCCAAAGCCTGTTCCAAGCGGGGTAGGCCATGGCGCGCAAGGAAGAATGCTGCCTAGACCCGTGTCAAGGATGCCGCCAAGCAGTGCTCCGGCGACAAGACAGTGAATAACGATGGATGTAGGCTTGGTGTTCATGGGGTCTCAAATGCCAATGCCCCCTCACGACAGCCGATGTGGTGTCGGAGGGGGCATTGCAACCTTGGCTTAGTTGAGAGTGGCTGCCTTAGCGACCACTTCATCAATCCCGCCGACCATATAGAAGGCCTGCTCAGGAAGGTCATCATACTTGCCCGCAAGGACTGCACTGAAGGACTGAACTGTGTCTTCACGGCTAACAAACTTACCAGCGATACCGGTAAATGCTTCACCAACGAAGAATGGCTGGGACAAGAAGCGCTGAATCTTACGTGCACGGGACACGATCAACTTGTCGTCATCTGAAAGCTCATCGATTCCGAGGATCGCGATGATGTCCTGGAGCTCTTTGTAGCGCTGCAGAATGGACTGAACGCCACGTGCGACACGGTAGTGCTCTTCGCCAACGATTTCCGGTGCGAGGATACGGCTGGTGGATGCCAGTGGATCCACAGCAGGGAAGATTCCCTGTGCAGCCAGGTTACGCTCGAGAACGGTGGTTGCATCGAGGTGGGAGAAAGCCGTCGCAGGTGCTGGGTCGGTAAGGTCGTCTGCAGGTACGTAGATAGCCTGCACCGATGTGACCGAGCCGCGGCGGGTGGATGTGATGCGCTCTTGGAGTGCACCCATTTCGCCGGCCAGCGTTGGCTGGTAACCAACAGCGGATGGCATACGTCCCAGAAGTGCGGACACTTCGGAACCAGCCTGTGTAAAGCGGAAGATGTTATCCACGAAGAGAAGAACATCCTGGCCCTGCTCATCACGGAAGTACTCAGCCATGGTCAGACCAGAAAGCGCAACGCGGAGACGGGCTCCAGGTGGCTCGTTCATCTGACCGAAGACCATTGCGGTCTTGTCGATAACGTGGGCGGTCGTGCCATCAGGAAGCTTGAATTCAGCTTCAGACATTTCGAGCCAGAGGTCGTTGCCTTCACGGGTACGCTCTCCAACACCGGCGAAGACGGACACACCAGAGTGCTGAACGGCGATGTTTCGGATGAGCTCCTGCATCGTAACCGTCTTACCAACACCTGCACCACCGAAGAGACCAACCTTTCCACCCTTGAGATAAGGGCAGAGGAGGTCAATGACCTTGATACCTGTTTCGAGAACTTCAGGCTTTGTAGCGAGGTCTTCGAATGCAGGTGCATCGCGGTGGATTGGGGATGTCTTCTCAGCGTTAGCTGGTCCGCGCTCATCGATTGGGCGACCCAGAACGTTGAAAACACGTCCAAGAGTAGCTGTTCCAACCGGAACAGAAATCGGTTGACCCGTGTCATTGGCCGCATCACCGCGGACGAGACCGTCCGTGGAGTCCATCGCGACGCAACGAACAAGGTTGTTGCCGAGGTGCTGTGCGACTTCGACGACCAATGGGTCGCCGCCACCGCGCAGCGGAATTTCAATTGCATTCAAGATCGAAGGCAGATTGCCTGGCTCGAATGCGATGTCCACAACGGGACCTGTGACCTGAACGAGTTTACCGGTTGCCATGGTTGCGTAATCCTGCGCCGGACTTACCGGCGGCCAAACGTAGGGAAAAAACCGGGAGATTCTATCGCATTTTCTACATCCCGGGCAATTCCTGCCGGTTTAAGGCTTTCGCCTCAAACCGGTCTTTATCATACACGCGTCACTGGGGTTACTGCGCTTAATCCTTCTTCACAGGAGCAGGAACGATTTTTCGGACACCCACTCCAATGTTTTTGACATCCGCAGCCAATGCCTTCAGTTTGGAACTAAGTTCCTTAATATCAGCCTTGGTTTCAGCGGTGACTGGAAGGGTAAAGCCCTCGAGTGAGGAAACCACACTCGAAAGCTGGCCACTAATCGTTGAACTGATCGCACGTTGCATCTGAAGCATCATTTGCTCACGCTCGATTTCGTTCATCACTGGTGCTGGACGTGTTCCCGCCGCACCCGGTGCACCCGCTGGAGCAGTCGTCCCTGGAGCAACGGCTCCGCCACCCGCACCCGCACCGCGGCCGCCAAAGCTCGGTGTCGGCGCTTGGATGCGTACCGACAGGGCCGAAATCTGCTTGGACAGCGCATCCAATGCTTCCTTCGCAGGACCTTCTGCCGTCAGCACCGCGCCCGTCACCTGACGACGATATTCATCCAGCTCAGTCCGCGTTGCGTTCAGCTGCTTTTGGAGCTCTCCAGCCTTTAGCTGTGCTTCGAAGATTTCCTTGCGCTGACCATCCGTAAGGCCAACACGTGGGTCATCATGGACAACTACTGGCTGGGTCAACACGGTGTCACCAACGGTCAAACGAACCGTGTATGTGCCTGGAAGCACACGTGGTCCGCGTCCACCTCCACCGCCAAAGCCACGGCCTCCGCCGCCGCCCTGACCCGCACCAAAGGCACCACCAGCTCCAGGACCTTGACCCGGAGTCGCATTGCCAGCTCCCTGACCCCCGCGACCCCCGCCCTGAGCGTTGCCAGCACCCTGACGGCCACCACCCTGTGCAAACAGCACCGCGGATGGATCCATCAGCGAAGTGCTGCCTGCAGCATTGATGTCATCAAAGGAAAGCGCAGACCAGAAGCTAGCCTCGCGGTCGCCACCCTCATTTTCATCATCAAGATCCTCGAACCCACGGAATCCACCACCTCCACCAGGTGCAGCATCCATACGGAGATCCCAGGAAACACGGTTCCAGCCCGTACCCGGGTTGTTTGCCGCGAGCGTGCGGATGACTTTTTTCTTTTTGTCGAGGACTTCGACCTTGATGGCTGCCGGGTCGACATCATCCTTCAGATAGAACAGCACTGTCGCACCGCTAGACTGCGGATTTGGCGCAATATAGAACTTCTGACCCGTCGTTGCCTTGCGGCTGCTGATCCGGTACTGAACTCCTGGACGCATCGGGGCAAGCGCAACCTTCTGGCTGGTACCACCGGTAGCCATCACTTCAAGCGCCGCGATGTCATCCAAAATGTAGATGCCACGCCCGTGTGTGGCAAGGATCAGGTCGTTGTCACGTGGGTGGATCTGGATGTCATCCACGGGCACGGTTGGCAGCGGTGCGCCCGGTTTTTGCCAGCTTGCACCACGGTCGAATGACACATACAACCCACGCTCAGAGCCTGCAAAGAGCAGATTCTCAGCACGGTGGTGCTCACGAATCACAGACAGCGTATGGAACTCAGGGATGCCGTTTGTGATCTTCTTCCATGTCTGTCCGAAGTCTTCAGTCACATAAATGTAGGGCGTAAAGTCATCGGAGCGGTGGCCATCAAATGTCACATAGCAGCGACCCGCAGCAAAGCGGCTTGGCACAACGCGGGAGACAAAAGTGTCCTTTGGCAGGCCTGGAATCTTGCCATTGAAGTTCTCCCAGGTCGCTCCGCCATCCTTGGAAAGCTGGAGGTTTCCATCATCAACGCCAACCCACAGCACACCCTTCTGCGCCGGGCTTTCCTCAACCGTAACGATCTCGGAGAAGCCATTTTCGCCATCCCCGCTCGACATCACAGCCTTCGTCACCTCACGGCCCATGATCGGCAGCTTGTTACGGTCGAGTCCGCGTGTCAGGTCTTTGGTGCCCACCCAGTGGTCGCCACGGTCCTTTGAAATAAACAGCTTATTGGCGGCTACATACACGGTCTTTGGATCATGTGGGGACAGCGAGATTGGCGTGTTCCAGTCCCAGCGAAGGGCATCGCCGCTTGGGTCACGAGGACGGATACTCTTGCTCTCACCCGTCGTCGGATTGATGCGGCTGACCGCACCATTCTGCGACTCCGCATACACGATATCCGTGTTGGTTGGGTCAACCTTGGCCTGGAAGCCATCTCCACCCTGGACGTTAAACCACTCATCATTGGTTACGCCACGGCTGTCAAGCGTGCGGCTAGGCGAGCCCCACGTACCGTTGTCCTGAAGACCAGCGTAGACATAGTAAGGGAAGCGGAAGTCGTAGCCAACTTCATAAGGCTGGGAGATCGGGAAGGTGTTCATGTAGTCCCACGACTTACCAGTGTCATAGGATGCCTGAATACCGCCATCACAGCCGAGAAGAATGTGCCGCGAATCCTTTGGATTGATCCAGATAGCGTGGCCATCCGCGTGGACCTGGCTGGTCACAACGGTAGGGAAGGTCTTACCGCCATCCTTCGAGTAGTACATCGAGACGCCAAGAACCCAGACATTCTGGTCGTTGTTCGGGTCGATGCGGACCTGGCTGAAGTACATCGGACGTGGGTTTGTATCCGAGAGGTAAACCCAGGAGTCACCGCCGTCATCCGAGCGGTACAACCCACCATTGCCTGCAGGCGACTGCGTTGAACCGGAGTTCTTGGACTCAACCGTTGCGTAAAGAATCTTGCCATTGCGCTTGTAAATGTCAAGACCAATACGGCCAAGCTCCGTCGTTGGAAGGCCCTTGGTCAGCTTTGTCCAGGTCTTTCCGCCATCCGTAGACTTGTGCAGCCCCGACCCGGCGCCGGACCCAGCATAGCCAAATGCCGATCGCTGACGCTGATACATCGCCGCAATCAGAACATCCGGGTTCTGCGGATCCATCACGATGTCTGTACAGCCCGTGAGGTTGTTTACAAAGAGAACGCGCTCCCAAGTCTTTCCGCCATCGGTGGACTTGTAGACGCCGCGCTCTTCGTTACCGCCCCAGAGACGGCCCATCGCCGCCACGTAGAGGACATCCGGGTTGGTTGGATGCACAACAACACGCCCAATGTGCTGCGTTTTCTCAAGACCGATTTGCGTGAAGGTTGTGCCACCATCCGTGGACTTGTACATCCCGTTGCCCCAGCTCGAGCTCTGGCGGTTGTTGGACTCACCGGAGCCGACATAGAGGACATCCGGATGGCTTTGACTCACCGCGAGGTCACCAATACTGCCGGTTTCAAAGTTCTCAAAAATCGGCTTGAACGTCGTTCCATTGTTGATGGTTTTGAAGATGCCGCCGGCTGCCGTCGCAACGTAGTAGGTGTTCGGGTCTGTGTCGACAACAGCGAAGTCATTGATACGACCACCCATGATTGCGGGGCCGATCGCGCGCCATGGCAGGTTTTCAGGAAGCTTGACCTGCGCATTTGCGGGGGCTTGTGCGTAGATACCGATGCTGGCGAGGGTGATGGCGGCGAGGATAACAGAGCGTTGAGACTGCACGTCTAACTCCAATCTTAGTGATAAGACTTGTGGTTGGGATGATGGCAAATTGCGACATCACCCGTCAGTTAGCCGGGAGGCAGTCGCGTTTAGATGGCAGAATACCCCATCAGGTCCCGACCCGGTATCCCGCACAGGCTTAATTAGGTTTCTGATGCTTATTCAGAGCACGATTCAGCCCTGAAATAGCCTTGCTCCTGATCAGATCCGTCCGGATATCCATCCAAGTGAGGGCATAGCCACCCGCGAGCGATGCCAGCAGCGCAACCGCAGTATTTACCCAATGTGCGCTTCCTGTTTTCAAGATCCCAAGCACGAGAGCCGTATGTGGAATCCAGTGCCAGAGGTACAGCGGGAATGACATCCGGCCGAGGAATGAATCTGTTGATGTTGGCTTTGATGTCAGATTTGCCGCAAGCAGCGGGATCGCGATAAGGCTTGCGACAAGGTCTATGGATGTTCTTAGCGGGAGCACTGTGAGCTGCTCGGCGGTGAGGTTGATACGTGGGATATGCCAGATGAGAGGCTTTAGCATCGGGACAGCCACACACAACCCAAAGGCTAATAAGAGACCACCGCAGCAGCGTTGAATGTGCTGTTTTGTTGGTCTGTAGTTGGATGTCTCCAGCCACATCCCGGCGAGGAAGAGCGGCAGCCAAATCCAAAGCCATGGCTTGACGATGTTTCCAATGATGGCGGCTGCCGTGAGGCTGACTGTGAGACTGATGACAACCAGGCATCCGAGCAGGCGTGATGGTTGTTTGAGAGAAAAGAGCGCCGGAGCACAGGTTGCGAAGGCCAAGTAGAACTGCAATTCGACATCCAGTGACCACGCAGGTGCCAGCGGCACATACGTGCCCGTGCAGCCAATGATCAGAGCTTGGCGTAGCAGCCAGCCGGGGGTGGCTCCGCTGCGGTCGATAGGCAGTAGGAAGACGAGTGCCGTGCAGAGTAGAAGCATCGGCGCAATGCGGAGCCACCGTGACGCGAGAAAGACCAGCGTTGGCTGATGCGCATTGCTGTATTTGTTTCGCCACATTTTGGTGATCCAGTAGCCAGACAAAATGTAGAAGCAGCAAACGGCGAAATTACCTGAGCGCAGTGGTGTGAAGTGGTAGCAGAGGACGAGGAGGGCGAGGACGAAGCGGGTCGCCCCCGGCCCCGCAAGGCTCCCAATAGCGCTACGGACATCACCCATGCAAGGCTGCTTGCATCCAGAGAAGTGTCGTGCGCGTCTCGGTCATCATGGTGGACACGATTCTACCAAGCATCAAAAAAACAGCCCCCGGAGAGATTCCCCGGGGGCTGCCATTATGAACCGAAACCAGACTAGGCGATATCGAACCGGTCGTTGTCCATCACCTTTGCCCACACCGCAACAAAGTCCTTTACGAACATGTCGCTGGCATCCGATGCTGCATAAACCTCAGCAACCGCACGGAGCTCGGAGTTGGACCCGATGATCAGGTCTGCACGGGTTGCAGACCACGCGACAGCACCCGTCTTGCGGCTGACGCCTTCAAACGTGGTCTTCTCATCGTTGTTTGGACGCCATGCGATACCGAGGTCGAGCAGGTTGACGAAGTAGTCATTCGTCAGCACACCCGGCTTGCTCGTGAACACACCATGCTTCGACTTGTCGTAGTTGGTGCCAAGAACACGCATTCCACCGAGGAGAACGGTCATCTCAGGGGATGTCAGGTTCAATAGCTGCGCCTTGTCAACAAGCAAATGCTCGCTTGCATGCGCAACACCAGACTTGCTGTAGTTGCGGAAGCCATCTGCGAGTGGCTCAAGCACTGCAAAGGATGAAACATCCGTCTGTGCCTGAGTTGCATCCGTACGGCCAGGCGTAAACGGAACAGTGACCGTCTTACCAGCGTCCTTAGCTGCCTTCTCAACTCCAGCACAGCCACCGAGGACAATCAGGTCTGCAAGAGAGACCAGCTTGCCATCCGTGCGGTTTGCATTGAAGCCGCTCTGGATACCTTCGTAGACGCCAAGCACCTTGGAAAGACCCAGCTTGCTGTTAACTTCCCAGTTCATCTGTGGGTTCAGGCGGAGACGTGCACCATTGGCGCCGCCACGCTTATCCGAACCACGGAAGGTGGATGCGCTTGCCCATGCGGTCGAAACCAGCTCGGAAACCGTAAGGCCAGACTTGAGGATTTGTGCCTTCAGAGCGGTGATATCGCGCTTGTCGATAACCTTGCCTGCTGCTGACGGGATTGGATCCTGCCATACGAGAACTTCGGCTGGAACCTCGGAACCAACATAGCGGTTGCGTGGACCCATGTCACGGTGTGTCAGCTTGAACCATGCACGTGCAAATGCATCGTTGAACGCCTTTGGGTCGTTTAGGAACTTGCGAGAAATCTTCTCGTAAGCTGGGTCAAAGCGAAGTGCGAGGTCGGTCGTGAACATCATCGGAGCATGACGCTTGGACTTGTCAAATGCATCCGGGACGAGGTCCTTGCCCTTGCCACCCTTTGGTTGCCATTGCTGCGCACCCGCTGGGCTCTTGGTCAGCTCCCACTCGAAGCCAAAGAGGTTCTCAAAGTAGTTGTTTGACCACTTGTCAGGTGTAGCTGTCCATGCGCCTTCGAGACCCGATGTAATCGTGTCAGGGCCGTTGCCCTTGCCAAAGGTGTTCTTCCAGCCAGTTGCCTGCTCTTCGATCGTGCCTGCTGCTGGCTCGCGGCCAACATGCTTGTCAGGATCTGCAGCACCGTGCGCCTTACCAAGGGTGTGACCGCCAGCGATCAGCGCGACGGTCTCTTCGTCGTTCATCGCCATCCGGGCAAACGTCTCACGGATGTCACGTGCTGCTGCCAACACATCTGGCTTACCGTTAGGTCCCTGTGGGTTAACGTAAATCAGACCCATCTGAACTGCAGCCAAAGGCTTTTCGAGCTCACGGTCACCGGTGTAGCGCTTGTCGCCCAGCCACTGGGTCTCAGAACCCCAGTAAATGTCTTCCGCTGGCTCCCAGACATCTTCACGTCCGCCGGAAAAGCCAAATGTCTTGAATCCAGCAGACTCGAGTGCACAGTTGCCGGCAAGAATCATCAGGTCAGCCCAGGAAAGCTTGCGGCCGTACTTTTGCTTGATCGGCCAGAGAAGCATCCGGGCCTTGTCAAGGTTGGTGTTGTCAGGCCAGCTGTTCAGCGGCGCGAAGCGGAGGGTGCCAGCACCGGCGCCACCACGGCCATCGATGGTCCGGTAGGTTCCAGCGCTGTGCCATGCCATACGGATGAAGAAGCCGGCGTATGTGCCGTAGTCCGCTGGCCACCACTCTTGGCTTGTGACCATCAGTTTGTTGATGTCGGCCTTGACACCCTTGAGGTCCAGCTTCTTGAACTCAGCAGCGTAGTTGAAGTCATCACCCATTGGAT